>JAABUT010002680.1_pt1 | contig 16600 bp, 19 predicted proteins | sample 5559281 | NCBI WGS metagenome assembly JAABUT01 (sample SAMN10711880, study PRJNA513359) | rock metagenome | isolation source: Antarctica rocks | place: Antarctica: Victoria Land, Ricker Hills nord | collected 2016-01-04 | reverse complement strand
CCCGGCCCGCGCCGGCGCTCGACGCTGCCCCTAGGCCGGCCGTCCCCTTCCAAGATCATCCGATGTCGATCCGGAGCCCTACTGAAACACCGGGGCTAGTCGCGGGCATGGAGGCGCACCAGCACCACGGGTTTCAACCCGCCGATTTGAACAGGGTCTTCAGCCCCCCGCACTGGTCCCGTAGCAAACATCAACTCTTCCAACTCGGCCTCAACCACCTGTTTGTATTCGAGCGAGTCGGCGCGTGACGCAACCTGCTCAGCCCCAATTCACGGATGCTTGGTCTCGTGATCCTGACTTCCCCCGGGAGACGCGAGATGGTGCAGCGCCTGCATGTCCGGACCATCACCAACGACGAGGGCACCAAGCTGCTGCGCATGGTGCGTCGAAGCAGCGGATCGGTCGTCACGTGGCGACGAGCGCAGATGGTGCGGCTGTCGGCGCAGGGCATGGAGCCGACCGCGATCGTGGAGGTCACGTTCACCTCGGCTGACCGCGTCGAGCTGGCGGACATGGCCGAAGGTGAAGCTGCGGAGGAACGTCCCGAGCGTGGACGGCGCCCGCACCCCGGTGAACAACCTGCCCATCGCGCCGTGCCGCAGCAACGCCATGTCATCGATGGAGTCCAGATGTCCTGACACGGGTGTTGGGTAGCAGGGCTACTTCCCAGGTCTGACAGGCTTTCTCGGGGTGTTGGTGGTTGGCTTACCGCGCCGGTTCTGAGATCATTGTTGTGTGGTCAGCAGAGGTAGCAAGAAGGGCCGGGTGCACCAGCCGGTCTTGCCGTTGGTGCCCGCGGAGAGCCGGTCGGTGGGGCCGTCGGCGGCGTTGTTGGAGGACGCGGACGGCGGTGCGGTGTTCGTGTTCGGGATGCTGACGTTCGTCTACGCGGCCGGTGATGATCTGGCTCGGCGGTTGGCGGCGGTGCAGCTGGCGAGGATGAAGATCGCGACGAAGGGGGAGGTCGCGAGCGCGTTCGCGGTGACCACCACGACGTTGGCGCGCTGGTGTGAGCTTCCCCTGAACCCGTGGAGACTTCTTCAGGGTGGATGGGCTGTCTTCCAGGGGCAAGTTCTTGCTGGGCGTGTCGTCGACCTGGTCGCCGGTGAGCTCCTCGAGAAGTACCACTTCCTTGCAGCTGGGGCAGGTGCCGCCGGCGCCGAGGCGCTGGCAGGGCCGGTTGCAGTCGTGGCACCACTGCTCGCCCAGGTAACGGCTGTCGCAGCTCCCGCAGGCGTAGACGGTGCTGTCGCGGCATGACCGTCGGGGCGGCAGTTGGACGCCTGGTCTGGGTGGCTGGTGTCGACGCCGGTAGGCGTCCTGCCGACACGCTGGTGAGCAGTATCGCCGCGCTCTCCCGGCCGGTACTGGACCTTGGCAGGCTGCGCAGCTTGCCGTCACGCTCACGTCACCCGACGGGGCCGCGAAGGCGGTCCTCATGCCGCGTCCTTGGCGCGTAGTGCTTCGGCAGCCAGTGCCTGCTCATGGCCGATGGGGCTGCGCATCGCCAGGGTGGAGTGCCGACGCTGGGGGTTGTAGAACTCCTCGATCCAGGCGCCGATGACCTGCCGGGCCTGCTCGCGGGTCGCGAAGGTGTGCCGGCTCAGGACCTCCCACTCCAGAGTCGAGAAGAACGACTCCGCCGCCGCGTTATCGAAGCACGACCCGACCCGTCCCATCGACTGGCGGACCTTCAAACCAGCGCACAAGGTCGTGAACGCCCCGGCGGTGTAGGTCGAACCGCGGTCGGTGTGGAAGATGACCTCGGCGATGTTCGCGGCGCCCCCGCGGACCGCCACAGCCATCCGGATCGCGTCACACGCCAGCTCCGCGTTCGGGTTGTCCGACGTCGGCGCGGCGAGCAATCGGCGTGAACACAGATCGATCACCGTCGCCAGGTAAAGCTTGCCCTCAAGGGTGGGGACTTCGGTGATGTCCCCGACCCAGCGGGTGTTGATCGTGGCTGCGGTGAAGTCCCGCTTGAGCAGATCACCGAACTTCGGGGCGGTCTTGTCCTGCCGGGTCAGGCCCTTGTTCCGCTTGACCTTGCGACCCCTCAGGCCCTGGCGTCGCATCGAGTCCGCGACCGTGTTCACCGACACCCGCCATGCCAGGCCGCGAGCAAACCTCTCGGGACCAGAAAGCCTGTCCAGTAGAGCATCAGGGTCCTTACCCGAGGTGCCGGAGGCGGCCGCCGCTTCGCCCTGATCGGCGTTGGTGACGTCGCCGGCGGGCTCCTCATCGGCGGGCTGGGCGTGCAACTGGACGACCTCTGCGGGGGTTTCCGCGGCCAGCTCGGCGAGCTCCGGGTGCGGCAGCTCAAGGTCGACCAAGTCCTCCCAGACCCGCGGCGAGCCGTAGCTGGCCCCCGATGTCCTGAACGCCTCGCGGACCGCCTCATCCAGCAGTGCCCGGCGTTGCCCTCGAGCGGTGGTCGGGGCCTTGACCCACTTGTAGAACCACGCCTCGCTCACCGCCAGGACCCGACAGGTGAACGCGTGGGGCACCCGGTAGAAGGTCCTCTGGTCGGCGATGAAGCGCGCCACGCTCACCTCGTCGCCTCCTTCACCCACAGGACCACTGATCGCTTGAGGACATCCCGTTCCATCCGGAGCTCAGCGTTCTCGCTGCGGAGCCGCTTCAGCTCCGCCTCATCCGCAACGCCAACTGGCCCGTCGCCCTCACCCCGAGCCGCCTTGTCCTTATCGATCCAGTTCCCCAGCGTGCCCGGGTTGACCCCAAGATCACGCGCGACCACCGCGATCGGTTTCTTGGTCTCCCTGCCGATCCGGACGGCTCCCTCACGGAACTCCGGGTCGAACTTCCTTCGGATCTCTGGCATGACTACTCCTCATAGTCCATGCCTCCACGACTCTGGGGGACGCTCAGTGCGCGAGCTACGCCGCTGCCGGGGTGGAGGGGTTGGCGACGGAACGGACCGGCCCGAAGGGTCCGACCAAGTTGACGCCGGCCCTGCGTGCGCAGATCGTGGAGCTCGAGGGGCGGGGCTTGTCGTTGGCGACGATCGCCGCCGCGACGGGGGTGTCGACCGCGACGGTCCGGGTGGCACTGGGACGGGTGGCGCCCAAGCCGAGCCGCTCCGCCCGCCGCGCCACAGTGACCGCCGACGCTCTGGCTGCGGCGGTTGAGGAGCCGGCTGTGGTCGAGCCGTCCGCGGTGCCTGCGGCGGCGGTGGCGGTGGCGCTGGCGCCGGTATTGGCGGTGCTCACCCGGCCGGTGCCGCGGCCGACTGAGCGGGCCGCGGCCCGCTCGGGGGACCTGACGGAGGCGCCGGTCGTCCTCACCGAAGGTGCTCATCTGCCGCTGGCGGGGTTGCTGCTGGCGCTGCCCACGCTGGAGGCGACCGGATTGTTGGGGGTCGCTGGCCGGGTGCTGCCGCCGATGCGGAAGGGCTTCTACGGGCTGCGGGCGACGTTGCTGATGGGGGTGTTCATGGCGTTGCTGCGTGAGCCCCGGGCGCAAGGCGCGACCCGGCTCGCGCCGGCCGACCTGGGCCGCCTGCTCGGCTGGACCGCGCGCCGGAGGTCAAGACGCTGCGCCGCAAACTCGCTGAGCTGGCCAGCCACGGGCGCGGCGCGCAGCTGCAAGCCGCGTTGGGTGCCCATCACGTCCAGACGCACCCGGAGGCGGTCGGGTTCCTCTACCTGGACGGGCACGTCCGCGTCTACTCCGGGAGCCGGCAGCTCCCCAAGACGCACATCGCGCGGATGCGGATCGCCGGCCCAGCAACGGAAGAGACCTGGGTCGGTGATGCCGAGGGCGACCCGGTGATGGTCCTGACCGCCGCCCCTTCGCAGTCCCTGGCCGCGGAGCTGCACCGGCTGCTGCCGGACCTGCGGGCCCTGGTCGGGCCGGACCGCCGGTGCACGGTGGTGTTCGACCGCGGTGGTTACTCACCCCAGGTGTTCGTTGAGATCCTCGCTGCCGGCTTCGACCTGCTCACCTACTTCAAAGGCCCCTGGACGCGCGCGGACCTGTCCGCGTTCACGACGGTGGACTTCACCGGCCCGGACGGCATCGCGCAGACGTATCAGCTCGCTGAACGCCCCATCGTGTTGCCGGTGGCGGGCCAGCAAGCCAGCCCAGGTTGCGACGCGACGACGGCCGGCACGGTCACGTTGCACTTGATCATCCGGCGCAGCTCGGACGGGCACCAGACCCCGATCCTGACCAACCGCACCGACCTGAGCGCGCCCGAGATCGCCTACCGGATGAGCAACCGGTGGCGGCAGGAGAACTACTTCAAGTACGGCCGGGAGCACTTCGCCCTCGACGCCCTGGACAGCTACACCGACCAACCCGACGACCTCGGCCGCCTGGTGCCCAACCCGTCGAAGGCCCGGGCCGTCGATGAGGTCCACGGCGCCCGGCACGGGCTGACCGGCGCGCACGCCGACATGGCCCACGCCCTCGACACCGCCGCCGCCAAGGCCGGCCGACGGGGCTACGGCGGCAAGGCCCTGGTCGACCCCGCCGCGGGCCTCGCGCTGAGGTCAGCCCAAGCCGACCTGGCCAGCGCCAAGAAGACCTCCCGGGGCACCCCCAGCCACCTGCCGCTGGGGCAGGTCCGACCCGGCAGTCGGCTACTGGAGACCGAACGCAAACTCCTCACCCACGCCATCCGGATGAGCGCCTACAACAGCGAAGGCGCCCTCGCCCGGCTACTCGCCCCGCACTACGCCCACAGCGAGCACGAAGGCCGGGCTCTTCTCCGCGAAGCGTTCACCCTGCCCGGCGACCTGCAAGTCATCGGCGACACCCTGCACGTCCGGCTCGACCCCGCCTCAGCCCCGCGGCGCAGCAAAGCCCTCGCCGCCCTCTGCACCGAACTCAACACGATCGGCACCCGCTACCCAGGCACCGACCTGATCCTCAACTACAGCGTCAAAGGCCACCCCGACCGCACCTGAATAACCTCACCATGTCAGGACATCTGGAGTCCGCGCCGGCGACCATCCCCGCGACCAGACCCGGGACCTTCAGGTGCGCGTTGACACACCGGCCTTGGCCAGGTGCACATGCTCACCGACCAGGCGCTGCAAGCCGGCCCGCTCGGCCACCTGCAGGACCGGCGCCAGACCCGCGCACGACACAAGTTCGGGTCATCGACGACGGTCGTGAAGCCATGACACACTCGCATCTCACGGATGCCCTTCTGCGCGGGTCGGATCTGTCCCTAGACAAGACCAATTCTCCTGCACCAGAAGGGTATTTCGTTGCTACGACCCGCCCCGCACCCCAAGTTCGACGGTGGATCCGGGCTTAGAGCGGCGGCGACGGTGAGCTGCTGGCGCTCGCGGAACAGCGGCCGAAAGACGTACCGCGGTAGGTCAGCGGCTGCCGCGGCGAGCTCCCCGACCAGCCGTGCGGTGGCTCTTCGCGAAAACGCGGCCCGGACCAACGAATCTGTGACCGACGCCCAAGGAGAGTCCACCGGCGGCACGGGGACCGGCAGCTGCGAGTCCGCGACCTGCCGCAGCAACTGCTCTCCGCGGCCGCCGTGGAAGGCCTCAGCGAGCAGGCCGCCGAGGGCGTCGTCGTCGGCGCCGGGCGAGCGCGTCCACGACCCGCAGAGGCAGACCGGAAAGCGGTCCGGGGAAGCGCGCCAGTGAGAGGTGACGCCTCCACGCGCCACGCCTGCGCGTCGACTCTTGGGTGTGGACCGTCGGGCGCGTGGCGACGAATGCGTAGACGGCCGGTGGATGTCGGTAGCGCCTCATAGGGTTCGTCCAACCTCGCCGCTCTTCGCGCGTTGCAGACTCCCGACGATCGTGTTGGTCGATTCACGCCACTTGGGCTGAGCATGGGCGGCATGTTGACGGCAGAGGCCGCTGCGGAGTTCCAGCAGTGAGTTGTTGCGTCTGCCGTCCTGGTGCAGTCCGGAAGAACCGCCGCTAGGGCAAGGCGGTACTCAGCGCAGCCAGGTCGGGGCGCCGGTCGCCGGCGGCGAAGACCTGCTCCAGCGCATGACAGAACTGCAGCACCCCCAGGTCGTCCCCCGGTCGGCCGACGACCTGTAGCCCGACCGGCAGGCCGGCGGGGGTGAAGCCGGCCGGCACCGACGCGGCCGGCACCCGCAGCACGGTGATCAGGTACGCCGAGCGCATCCAACCCAGGTAGTCCGCCATCGCCTCGCCGGCCACCTCCCGGATCCACCGCGTGTCGACCCCGAACGGCAGCACCTGGCTGACCGGCATGAGCAGGAACTGGTGCCGCGTGAAGAACTCCTGTGCCCGCTGCAGCAGGAGCGTGCGCTGCTGCAGCGCCGCGGCCAGTTGCGCCGCTGTGACCGTGCGCCCGTAGGCGACGTTGTCCCGCACGATGTCGACCACCTGCTCGCCGGCCGCCTCGACGGCGTCCCCGATCGTGGTGGCCAGGTGCCAACCGCGCAGCACGCGGAAGACCTCGTCGGCGCCGCGTACGTCCGGCTCGGCCTCGGACAGCTGCACACCGAGCTGCTCGACACCGGGCCGGGCGCGGTCGAAGGCCTCGAGCACCTGCCGGTCGAAGGGCAGGCCCAGCGGCCCACCCCACGCAACGCGGACCCCGGTGAAATCCCGGCCCAGCGGCGCGAGGAAGTCGACGCCGTCGGTCAGTGTGGCGTACGGGTCGGCCGGGTCCGGGCCAGTGATCGCACTGAGCAGCAGTGCGGCGTCGGCGGCGCAGCGGCCCATCGGGCCGAGCACCGACAGGTCGAACCAGGCGTCCCTGGCCGGCAGGTTCGGCACCCGACCGGGTGTCGGGCGCAACCCGAACACATTGCAGAAGCTGGCGGGGTTGCGCAACGAGCCGCCCATGTCGCTGCCATCGGCGAGCGCCACCATACCGGTGGCCAGCGCCGCCGCCGCCCCGCCGCTGCTGCCGCCGGGGGTCAGCGCCGGGTCGTAAGGGTTGCGGGTCGAGCCGAACAATGCGTTGGTGGTCTGCGAACCGGCGCCGAACTCCGGCACATTGGTCTTGCCTAACCGGACCGCGCCAGCGGCTGCGACCCGCGCCGCCAGGACGGCGTCCATTACCGGCACCGTGTCGGCGTACAACGTCGATCCCCAGGTGGTTCGCAGACCGGCGGTGGGCAGCAGATCCTTATGGGCGATCGGCAGCCCGTGCAACGGGCCGACAGGACCCGAGCGAATCAGCCGTTCATCGAGCTCACTGGCGCGCTGCCGGGCCCGGACGTCATCGCGGGTGACGATCGCGTTGACCACCGGGTTCACCGCGTCCACACGTGCCAGCGACGCCGTGAGCAGCTCTCGAGCCGACAGCTCACGGGTACGCAGGCGACGGGCCAGTTCGACTGCGGGCAGCAGACAGAGGTCCTGCGCATCGGTCACAGCGCGAGCGTACGCACGGCCATGGCGCCCTCAGCTCCCACGGTGGGACAGGGCGGGACCACCGAACCGCCGGCATGAGTGGGGTAGACAGCTACCGGATGAGGAAAACTGCAACCCTGCAGGGACGCCCGCTTCTGCCGCTGTGCGCTCGCTTCGGGAGGCCAGCCGGCGGCCCATAAGCGCTATGAGGCATCGGCGAATTGCTGGCGGCACAGCGTGGCTGCCCGCCCTCCTTCGACATGACGACGCGGCGGGGCACGGCTCGGCGCCCCAGCCCCCGATCACCTCACCGCAGCACCTGACTCAACCCTCGCTGCGGCAAAGGCAACCATGATGGCACCACGGCCCTTGGCGATCATGCACACCGATCACTGTGTTCGCAGGTCAGGGGATGTGGGGCGGGTGGGGCTCGAACCCACGACCGAGGGATTATGAGGCGGGGAAACCCGGTCTCCTTTCGTGTCGTCTGGTGACGTTCTTGCAGGTCAGGGCCGGTGCAGTGTGACATGCAATCTCGTCGGGTGCCGCGGCGTGTCGTCGAGTTTGTGAGCAATTTGTGAGCAAGGCACCGGTCTGTTTCTCGGTCAGGACCCCGTCGACCCACCGCCTACAGCTCGTGCCCATTTGCTGGCTCGTCGTCATGAAGCGTGGTCGGGCTCGATCGACACCTCGTCGCGGCTGGGCCTGAAGTAGGGCCGGGGCCTCATGGATCCGCGGTGTCTGGACACGGACCGGAAGGCTCCTCACTTCGGAGACCTCCGGACTCGACACGCCCGGCCTGATCCTCGCCGGACGGACCTTGACCTGCTGGTAGCCCGCGCCCGGGCGACCAGAGGGCCCTCAGCGACCCGCGGTCGCGGCCCTCACAAAGAGAGCCGTCCGGGCCGCGCAGCGGGCCGAACGGTAACCCTTTGTATATCTTGCTCCGTGCTCCTTCGGTACTCCGACAAGGCTTGCAGCCCGGGCGAGTCGGCCGACGAACAGCCCCCGCAGCCGGGGTCAGCCCTGGGCGTCCAGTGCGGCCAGCAGCGACCTGGTGGCGGCCAGCAGCTCGACAAGATCGGAGCCCACGGTCTGGGCGACGATGGCGTGCGAGGTGTCGAAGTAGCGGTGCGCCAGCTGGTCGCGCATCGCGGCGACCTGCCGCCAGGGAATCGAGGGCTGCTGCCCGAGCAGGTCGGTGGAGACGTCCTTGACCGCCTCGCCGATCTCGATGAGGCGCACCCGGACGGCGTCGAAGACGAGGCCGTCGCTGAGCGGTCCGCGCTGCAGGTGCTCGGCGATGGCGCTGCCAGCCTCAAGGACGTCGTGCAGCCGGTCTCGGTCGCTGCGGCTCACAGCGGCACGAGATCACGCTCGAGGCTGGCGCGGACGCGTGGCTTGACGCTGTCGTCGGGGACCACGTCGACCGGCACGTGCAGCAGGTCCTCCAGCTCCTGGGTGAAGCGGCCCAGGGCGAGCAGGCCGGTGCCCTCGGGGATGCGCACGAGCAGGTCCAGATCGGAGCTGGCGGTGTCCTGGCCGCGGGCGACGCTGCCGAAGACCCGCAGCTCGGTCATGCCGTGCCGAGCGGCCATGGCCAGCACCGCTGCCCGGCGCCGGCGCAGGCGGCGTCCGATCGGTCCGACGGCGCTCGGGCCAGTTCCCGTCGGCAGCGCTTCGCCCAGGTGCACTTCTAGACTCACGCCGCACGCCTCGACCAGGCTCGACAGGGTGGCCAGGGACGGCTCGCGGCCGCCGCTCTCGTAGGCGGACACCACGCTCTGCTGCACCCCGGCCCGGCTCGCCACCTCGCACTGGGTCAACCCGGCCGCGTGACGCGCCTGGCGCAGGACCGCACCTGCGGTCACGTCGGAGGCCTTCACACCGATAAGATAGCGGATCGTCGATAGAGGACGCCGAACGTAGCCCCCAAATCTGGCCGGCAACCCTTGCCGGGCTGACTCCACCCTTGCCGGCGCCCGCGACACGCCTTGCCGGTGCCCCCCGACAAGGTGCCGACCAAAAACAGTCAGGCACGCGCTGTCACAGCACCCCCCGGATCCGCACTTACCAAGGGTGGAGGCACAGGGCGTGCCGGGACGGGAACGTGATGACACAGATGAGCACGAGGGGGGCGCCGTTCTTCTTGGCGGCGCCGGCGCGGTTGCTGGTGGCCCGGGTGGTCGCGGACTGCGATGGGAACCTGACGGCGGCCTCGGCGGCGCTGCGGGTCGACCGGAGCACGCTGCACCGGCTGTTGAGCCGGGACCGGCTGCGGTCGGACGCAGCGGACCGGATCGCGGTAACCCTGGGCCGGCACCCCAGCGAGCTGTGGCCGGAGTGGTTCGACGACGAGCAGCTGGCGCGATGACCGAGCCGGCGGCCAAGGACGGGCCGGTGCTGACGGTGGAGGAGGCCGCGGCCTACCTGCGGATCAGTCGGGGGCTGGCGTTCGCGGCGGCGCGGGACGGGAGCTTGCCCTGCGTGCGGATCGGCCGGCGGATCCTCATCCCCCGCCGGCAGGTCGAGGCGCTGCTCGACGGCACTCCCCCGCCGGCCTGACAGCTCTTAGGTCACCAGAGACAGCCGGGGTCGCTGCGCCGCTTCGGCCGGCGGGGTCGGTGCCGGCTGCTGCTGCGCCGCGCTGACCGCCGCGTCGAACGTCACGCGCAGTCCCTTCAGGCGGCCAGGGGGACGAGGTGGCCGTGCAGGGTCGACGGTGTGCGCGATCGAAGCCTGACCCGGTTTCCTGGAGACCTTGGTCTTTCCCAGGACGAAACTTCGGCTCGGCGAGTTCGGCGACGGGGTGGGGGAGCAGCAGGCCGGCGGCGATGTGGCGCAGGTCGTGGAAAGTGAAGTTCTTACGGCCGGCGGCGGCGCGAGTCGGCTTCCAGGCGTCGCGGTAGACGTCGGTAGCCAGAACGTCCGCAACTGCCGATGAGCGGAACGCCGCCTTCCGTCGGCCCAGTCGAGCGGCGGACCTAGCCGTGACCCGAGCGGGGTCGCGAGCGGTGCCGCCGGGCGGTCGGGCCGGCGTAGTGCCGCGCCGGCGCTGTCGTTGGGGCCTACGACGACGCGGTGTCGGCGATCGGCGCGCTCGTGAGGTAGTCGGTCGCGGTCAGCTCGTCGAGCCCGGCGATCTCGGGACCGGTAAGGGCGATGCCGGCGGCGGTGGCCTTCGGGTGAACAAGGTCGAAGATCGTGTTCCACTCGTCCGCGTTGGGCTGGTGGCCCTGCTCCGCGACGACGAGCAGGTGCACAGTTGTTGGCACGACGGGGTCGTTGCAGATGACTCGGATCTCGCGCACGCCGTCGTTCGGATCGACGCTGTCTGCCTGGCGGTCGCGAACGGCGTCGAACAGCGGCTTCGCGACGTGGTTCAGGCATGGGTCGGGGACGGCGGCGCGCTGGCGGGATTCCGCGAGCCGGGCGGCGAGGTCGGCGTAGCCGGCTTCATCCGCGAAGCCCTCCTCAGGCGTCAGCGTCGCGAGCAGGGCCTTGTCGACCGGGATCTCGAACCGGAGGTCGGCGACCCACAGGCCGGTCGGCGCCCACTGTGCGGTGATCGGCACCAAGTAGCGGGTCTGGCCGCTGCGCGCGGCTGACCGCTGGCTCGTCCCGAGGAATGTCTCGATGTCGTACACGGGCACTACGGTCGCCCAGGGGAACGTCGTGCGGACGAGGTCGCACCCTTGGCTGACGACCATCGCCTTCCGCGCCACGGGAGGATGCTCGGTGACGACCGTCCGAGCTGCCGCCGTCCCGATGGCTGTGCCCTGCCACGTTGGGTTCGCCGAGCTGACGGCGATGAGCGGGATGCCGTCGACGACATGGCCCTGCCGGATCTGGTCGAGCGCTCGAGCCTCTGCGTCGGTCCACGCTCGAGACCGGGCCGGATCGCTCGGTCCGGCGGCGGCGGTCACCGGAGCGGGACCGGCGGCCCGTCGCCGACGGTTGCCGCGAGCCGCAGATTCGGCGGCGGCACCGCAGGACCGGTGAGGTCGCGGCGCAGCGCTCGAGCGACCGTATTGACGGCAGCCGCGTCGCCGCGCGCCTCGATCAGCATGTCGAGCGGCGACGGATGGCCAGAGCGGAACCAGGCCCGGGCCGCGTCCTCGCCGACTGCGGACGCCGCGGACGCGACGAGGCCGTTGAGGCGCAGGACGGCCCCGACGGTGCCTGGCCGAGGCGTGCTTCCGCGCTTGCGCCAGGCGTACACCGTGCCTCGGTCGATACCGGCGGCGGCGGTCGCCTCCGCGAGGCTCGCGCCGAGCACGTGCTTGATCTGCTCGAAGCACCGGTCTAGGTGCTCCGATTGGGGCGTGAGCGTCATGTGCTCCCGTAGAGCCGCGGCGAGGGCCGCAGGAACCGGCGTCGGCACGGTCAACGACGACACGTCGTAGGACCGAACCGTGCCCTTCACCGACGACAGCGGGTCGATGACGCGGTGGACCTTCTCGATGACAGCCGACGCCGTCGCGAGGAGTTCCTTAGTGCCGGTGCTGACGGTTGGGAAGGCAGGGAAGAAGTCGCGCGACCCCGAGCCGGTCGACGGCGCGATGGTGTGCAACGTCATCCCTTCAGCACGGCGTACAGGTCGTCGGTGATCGACGCCCGGAACAGTCTTCCCACGTACGAGTGGAGCATCGCAGCCCCTTCGTCCGATCCGCCGGCGTCATAGGGACGGTTCTCCCGGAACACGTCGTAGTCAAGCAGGTACGCCGCCCCAACCTGGTTGGTCCCGGCGTCGGTCAACAACCCGTGGCGGAGAACGCATCGGATGCCCTCTTCGAGCTGAAGTAGGAGCCGCTGGTCCGACCCGAGGACGCCGTCGTCGAACCGGTCGTCGATCGCGACGCCCAGGAGCGTGTCCGGGATCAGGCCCTGCCAGCCATCCCAGCCAGTCGGAAGCGGAATCTGGTCGACGTACCGCAGCCCGAGCCGCTGCTCCGTCCCCGGGTCGAAGACGTCGGCAACCGCGCGGGCGAGCAGGCTGAAGCGTTGCGAGAACCTCGCCCAGCCGTCGTAGGACGTGGTCTCCAGCGTGACGCGGTCCGGATTCAGCAGCACCGACCAGGCGCCGTCCGAGGTCGCTAGCCGGTACGCGGACCGGTTCGGCTGGTTGACGGCCCCTGCGGGCGTCATCGTTGCCTCGACCAGCGGCGTCGCGGCCAGGCTCGCCCACTCCGTCCCTAGCGCCTTCTGAACGCTCCGGGCCTGCTTGTGCTCGACGCCCCGCCCAATCTCCTCAAAGTTGATCTGGGCCGCAACCAGGGCGAGCGGGCTGTACGCCAGCGGTCCGCTCACGTACTCAGGCAGACGCATCCGCACCCACCTCCACGGTTGTCAACACTAAGTCAACATACTCATCGAACCTGTGGACTCTACGAGCAACCGCCGAAAGGGTGAACCCGCCGCGCCGATACAGCGCAGCCTGAGGCGCCTCCGGCAACGCCTGCTATCGCTGGTACCAGACCGCGCGATCACTCAGAGCGTCCTTCACGATCAGAGCTGCAAGGTCTGTCCCGTTGATCGCGATGGTCTCGACGTGGGTGGAGACCATGACATCAGCGCCGAGCGCCAAAACACGCTGGCGGGCCCCGTCCCCGGGAAGTCCGAACCAGGTTGGCACGCTGAACTGCACGCTGCGTTCCGTCCAAGCGTGGGCTTCCAAGTCCGGCCAGAGCAGCCGGCCCAGGATCTCCTGCATCGTTCCGACTGCGTGTCCCTCCTCGTTGAAGGCCATGAGCGCGTCCGTCCAGCCCTGGATGCTTGCCGAGACCGCGGGATCGTCCTCGGGGACCTGGAGCTGGTAGTTCCGGAAGTGAGGAACGGCAGCCGTCAACTGGATGCGAACCTCACGGACCCGGCCGTCCCAGTCATCCTCGTTGGGCCGTCGCAGCTCCAGTGCGTGAATGGCGCCCGCGATCGCGACCGTGCGTGCACCCTTCTGGTAGGTCGACCGGGTGACGAAGACTCCGCGCGCCTGATGCTCGACAAGGTCCTCGAGGACGCCCTTGGAACAAGAGCATGTCGCCCTGCGTGATTGGGGACGCTTGGTCCTTTGCTTGGAACGCATATGTGAACGTCGCGTCACCTACTCGGAACGTCCACCAGACGTCGATCTCGTGCGTGACCGTCCGCCCCTGTACCAACTTCCGACGACACAGCTCCAGCGTTTCAACGCCCTGTAGTTGACCGACCTCATCGAAGATCTGCTCGACCAGTTCCTCGTAGCGTCGACCGGTCCGATCACCTTCCGGGAACGCCATGAGTTGTTCCTACCCTGCGACCGCGCATCGCCTCGTCATGCTGCCCGGCCCAGGGCGATTGCTTGAGGGCACCGCAGGACCGGCGAGGCGGTGCCGAGAGGCGTGCCCAGCAGGCGGGCGCCACCAACCGGGAGCGCCATCACCGTGCGAGGTCCACGTCCGCTTCTGCTGCGGAGGATGCGTCCTTGCGCAGCGGTCGTGACGATACGAGTGCCCGGCAGGTGCCGGGTAGCCCACGCAAGCGGCGTTGCGCATAGCGTTCCGGGCAGCAGAGGCTTCGGCGCAGTTGGCGTTGTGCGGGGCCGCAACTGATCGGGAAGGGGGCGACATGGCAGATGGTACGCGTGTCTTCTTCAGCCACGCCACGGAAGACAAGGGCCGGGTGCTGCAGGTCTACGGGCGCCTGATTGAGGCGTACCCGGATCTCGACCCTTGGATCGACACCTTCGAGATCGTCGGCGGCCAGCAGCTGCTCGACGCCATCGCCGCCGGGATGGACGCCGTGTCCCGCTTCTTTGTCTTTCTGTCGCCGGTTTCGATTGGGAAGTCGTGGGTGAAGGCCGAGCTGCGCCGAGCCCTCACGCAGGAACTCGGTGGGGCGCGGCCCGACTACGTCATCCCCGTGAAGATGGGCGGCCTGCAGATCGTGCCGCCGTTCGTGGAGAGCAAAAAGTACATCGACCTCGACCGGCTCACCGAGAGGGAGTGGCTGGCCGAGTTCTATGCGGCCGCGACGGGCGCGAAGCTCCCTAGCGGCGTAGTGACGAAGCAGAACCTTGAGGTGCACAAGGTTGCTGACCCTGCACAGACACATGTCGCGCAGCTGTCATTCCGCGCATTGCACTGGGCGGAGGAGGCTGCCTTCGCGGTGGGCACGAGCAGTCCGGCGACTGCAGTCAGCCACGCCTGGGCCGCAGGTGGGCGCGGCGGTGCGGTCTCCTATGCGAAGAAGCTATCCCCGACGGAGATCGCCTTCAGCCTGCCCACCGAACGTTTGACTCCAGGTGCAGACCTGCGCATCACCGTCGAGTTCGCGCAGGGCGTGGATGCGCTGGCTGCTTTGGGGAACGTCCGTCCTTGGGATGGCTCAGGCGCGACAGAGAGCGGGGTGCTCTTCATGAGCTAATCGCCGGTCCCACCCGACGCGACGTCGCCAAGATCACCCGGACCAGCCCTAGTACGTGCTACGTAGGTGGCGCTAGCAGGCGCATGGCTCGGCGTCCCGACGTCCGCTCATGCCGCAGGGCGCGCGGTCGTGCCGATGGTCCAGCACAGCCGGCGGCACGAGCGGCGCCGCGTGGGAGACTGCGTCATGGACCCTGAACTGACGCAACTGAGTATGCAGTTGGCGAACACCGCCGTACGGAACTCGGCTTCAGTGGTTGCTGAGCGAATCAATTCCGCTCGGACGCGCAAGAGGGATCAGGAGACGATCGCCGAGCTTGAGGAAATCGTCAACGAGTTGGTCGCGGATAAGGCCGAATTGGTCCGAATAGCTCAGGCGTACGAGGAGGAGTTCGTATCGCAACGTCTCTCCTCCGAGAACGTTGAGTACATCATCGGCAGCGTCGTGCCCGTGCTGCAACGGCTCGTTGCCGAGAGTGGGGACGAGACCGCGGTTGAGAAGATGATGGATCTCCTGCAGCCGGTCCTGTCCGTCGAGACGCTGACGGTCCTGCAACTTGTCGGCTTCAACTTCAAGCGAGCGATAGGTGAGCCGCTGACAGAGGTCCTACACCAACGGATCATGCTCCTTGCAAAGGGGACACGAGCAGCACGCAGCCGCTGACAAGCGTCGGTAGGGGTTACCTGCTGATGCAGGCAGCAGGTGACTGCCAAGGCCGGCCGAACGTCCGCTCATGCCGCCGAGCGGTCGTACATCCGAGTAGGTCGAGGTCGGAAGCGGGCGCCTCCTCGTCGCGCGCAGCGCTGCCGAACACTCGAATGTTGCTGGTGCCGCGCCTTGCCGGCCAGGGCAAGAACGGCCGACCGCCGGCTCACGCGGTGCCCGATAGGACCGACGGCCGGCGCTGCCGGGGCGGGCAGCGCCAACGAAGGGACGACATCCCTGTCCGCCGCTTCGGCGCAGCGGCTCCTGCGCCGGCAGGTCGCCGGGGCCAGAACGGGGACTTCAGTGCTTTGGCGTAGGTTCCGCGGCTGGACCGGTCCAGGCTCTACCGGGTGCTTGGTCGGGACCGGTTGCGCTACGACACCGGCGACCGGATCGCCGTCTGCCTGGGCCGGCACCCTAGCGAGCTGTGGCCGGAGTGGTTCCCGACGGGCGAGCAGGGCGACTGATGACCGCCGCGCCCCACCAGGGCGCCCCGGTGCTGACGGTGCAGGAGGCGGCGCACTACTTGCGGATCAGTCGCGGGCTGGCGGTCGCGGCCGCCCAAGGCGGCAGCCTGCCCATTGTGCGGATCGGCCGGCGGCTCCTCATCCCCCGCCGGCAGCTCGAGGCACTGCTCGACGGCTCCGGGCCGCAGACCTGAGCTGAGTTAGGTCACCAGCCGCAGCCGGGCCCGCCGGGGCTGCTCTACCGCCGCCGCGGGGGTGGCGGCCGGCGGCGCCTGCGCGTCGGTGACCGCGGCGTCGAAGGTCGCCCGCAGTCCCTCGAGGCGGCCTGGCACGAGGTGGCCGTACAGGTCGACGGTGTGCGCGATCTGGCTGTGACCGAGGACGAACTTCAGCTCGGCGAGCTCGGCGCCGGAGTGCGCGAGCAGCAGGCTGGCGGCAGTGTGGCGCAGGTCGTGGAAGGTGAAGTCCTCGCGGCCGGTGGCGGTACGGGTCGGCTTCCAGGCGTCGCGGTAGAAGTTGCTCTTGCTCATCCACGTCCCGACCGGGCTGGCGAACACGGCGCCCTCGTCGGTCGGCCCGACCGTGGCCAGGTGGGCCTCGAGCCGGACGGCGAGGGCCTCAACGATCGGGACCTGCCGGTAGCCGGCCCGGCTCTTGTGCTCCTCGCGCTTGAGCCGGGGCGTGCGGCTGTTGACC
>JAABUT010002679.1_pt1 | contig 16602 bp, 16 predicted proteins | sample 5559281 | NCBI WGS metagenome assembly JAABUT01 (sample SAMN10711880, study PRJNA513359) | rock metagenome | isolation source: Antarctica rocks | place: Antarctica: Victoria Land, Ricker Hills nord | collected 2016-01-04 | reverse complement strand
TGTGAGCGGTGAGTGTGCTCGTCGATCCCACCGCGCGGAGCCGTAGCGTGTCAAGGGTTGCGGTGGCAGGTCGACGGCGATCCACCAGCGGCGGACAACCCATCTCGCATCCGTCCGGCGCGACCGGCGAACACCCGGTAGGCAGACGCCATCTACCAACTCGGTGAGTTGCCCGCCTTCAGGCCGTTTAAGGCCTCCTGCTCAAACAACTGCGGGTGACGTAGTATGACCCGTCGGTGACAAGGAGAGACTAGGTAGGAGGTCCGGTCACCACCAGGACGTATTCAGTTGAACCGTTATGAAAACATTTCAGTCGTCATGTTACCGGGGGCGTCGCCGACCGTGCTGCCGCGCCGGTCAGCACCTGGTGGTGGTGGCGCTGCGCTCCTGCAGCCAAAGCATCCCCGGCCTCAGGAGTTGAGCTCGATCTCCGTGGAGTTGCACACGGACAGCTCGAAACTCTCGCCTGAGAACCTCGAAAAGGTCCGCGACATCCTGGGTTTCGGCCTCGACGGGGAAGTCGAGTTTCCGCCTGAGTCGGTTGATCGCTTCGTCATCAACGGTCCCCCGCTCGTAGCCGAACACTCGTAAAACGTCGGGGTGGCCGTCTGGCATCCGACCGTAGTGTCTGCAGAGAACGGTCAGATAACGGTTCGTCCCGGGCGATCTCCTTGTGGTCCACCAGGGCCTCGGTCGGCCGGTCGCCGTCGGGCGGCTCTTCGGTGCGGTCGCCGGCGGCCGCACCGAAGATGGCGCCACTGTGGGGATTGCTTGATGCGTACCGGCGGGGGGGGGGGGGTAGGTCAGGCTCGGGGGAACGCGGCGGCCAGGTGGTGGTGGATGAGGTCGATGTCGGCAACCGAGTTGCGGCGGGCACCCGGATCTCGGCCAGGTCCCGCGGGTCGTACCGGATCGTCACCGGTTCGTCGACGCAGAAGCCAGCGTGAGTCAGAACTAGCGCAGCCCCTGCAGGTGAATACCGTCGCGTTGCACTTTGCGAGGGGTGGATACGGTCAGCAGCAGATCCAGCACCTCTAGGGAGTCCGGCATCCGTGGCAGCCAGGCGCCCGCCGCCCACCGATCGGTCGGGGTCTGACCGGTCTCGGGGTGGCGGCGCGGGTGGTAGGTGCCGGTGATCCAGTCGCCGATCGCGGTGTCGAGTTGGGAAAGCGTGAGCGTTGGTGTGGTGACCGGTTTGCCGTGTTGCCTGGTGGGATGTGGCCGGGCAGGGTTGGGAGCAGCTCGGTGGTGATGCTGCCGAAGAATCGTTCGATTTTGCCGCGACCACGGGGTTATCCGGCGCGGAATGAATGACCTGGACCTTCAGGTCGGCGCAGACCTGGTTCGCAGCAAACCGATCATGGCAGGTCAAGGGCACTTTCTTCATGTCCCACGCCGTCACCATCCGCGCGGGTACACGGATTCAGGCTGAGGTCTGCGCGCCCATAAGCGTTTTTTCCCAGGATTAGGTTGTCAGCGTTGCTGCGGACTGATTTGCACCTTCAGTACTCCTGGTCGACCTAGCAGCTCGAGGCCCAATGGCATCTCGCTTAGCGGCAGTTGGTTGGTTATCAATGTATCAAGCGGAAAGCTGCTAGCGCGCAGCGAGTCCACTGCGGTCGTGATGGTCCGGTTCAGCGAAAACGAACCGAGGACGGATATTTCCCGCTTGTAAATATCGTATGGATCGAGCAGCAACTTCGAATTGGGCGGACACACTCCAAACAACAAGAATCGGCCTCCCTTGCGTACGGCCTGGAATGCCTGTTGCACTACTTCGGGTCTGCCGGTCACGTCGACCACCACGTCGAATTGGGCGCCGTCTCGAGCCTTCAACGCCGCCAGCACTGAGTCGTGTTCACCGAGGGAGCCGAAGGCGCGTGCTGTTCCTCTGCGTTCGGCTTGCGGTTCTGCAACAAACAACTTGGCTCCACGATTTCCGAAAGCGGTCATTATCAGCAACCCGATCGGGCCTGCTCCGACAACCAGGATTTCTTCTCCAGCCGCTATGACCGCGCGGGCCGCGCCATTCTCTGCGCACGCGAGCGGTTCTGCCAAGGCGGCGACTCCGGCAGGAAGTCCGCTGGCGTCCACCAGGTTCGCTGCTCGGACTGCGACGTACTCGGCGGCCCCGCCGTTTAGCTCGGCGCCGTACGCCCGCAGGGAATCGCACAGATTGATCCGGCCGGCGTGGCACCAAGAGCAGTTACCGCAGGGGACCAAGGGGTCCACTGCCACGGGCGTGCCGAGCCACGCGCCTGCAACTGCGGACCCGACCTCAACGACCTGGCCCGCAAACTCGTGTCCCGGGACGACCGGGAACCGAGCCGGGTAGTTCCCGCTTAGGATTTCCAGATCGGTGTGGCAGACGCCGGCCGCATCCACCCGGATGAGCACCTCGTCCGGCGCCGGCGACGGGACGGGCAGGTCGACAAGCTCTGCGTGGTGCAAAGCAATGAATTGCAGCGCCTTCAAGGGGATAGCTCCTGTTCTACGGAGAACGCGCAGCGGGTCGGTACACGGAACCGGCCGGCTGATAAACGGTCGGCCGGGCCGTGCCGGCTCACCGGGCAGTTCAGGTGTGGATGATGACCTTGACCTGCTCGCTGTCCTTGGCGAGTCTGAATGCGTCTGCGGCGTCGTCGAGCGGCACGAGCGCCGTGACGATCTCCTGGGCCTGGATGTGCCCGCCGCCGATCAGTGCCATCGATTCGGCGTAGTCCTCCCTGGTGTACATGGCGCTACCCTGGATTCTGATTTGCTTGTCCTGAATGTCTTGCAGTGCGATGTTGACCGGACCTGCCGCGACCCCGACGACGACGACGGTTCCACCCTTGAGTGCCATGGTGATTGCCTGATCGACCGTCGATTGCACGGACACGCAGTCAAAGACTACGTCGGCGCTTTCACCCAACTCGGAGCGAACAGCGCTGGCCGGGTCGGACTCGCCGGCGTCCACGACCGCGTCGGCGCCGAGCCGCAGGGCGCGGTCCCTCCTGGCTTTCAGCAGGTCGGTGACGACCACTCGACGGGCACCGGCCGCTCGCACTGCAGCCAGGGTGAGCAGGCCGATGGTGCCGGCGCCCAGTATCGCCACCGTCCGGTCGGTGAGGTCACCGCCGGCGAGCCGGACGGCGTGGACCGGCGTGGACAGCGGTTCGATGAGCGCCGCCTGGGCTTCGCTGAACCCGGCAGGGACCAGATGTACCCGATCGGCCGCGATCACGAAGTAGTCGGACATGCCACCAGCTGGAGTGGTGCAGCCGAAAACAGCCAACTGTTCGCAGAGGTTGTACCGACCTGATTTGCACTGTTTGCAGTGGCCGCAGAACAAGTTGGGTTCCACCACGATTCGGCTGCCGATGGCGGGTTCCGACACTGCGGGACCATGACCAGCCACCTGCCCGATGATTTCGTGTCCCGGGAAGAACGGGAATGTCATGAACGGGTGGTCACCCCGGACAGCATGCAGGTCAGATCCGCACACGCCGATGAGCTGCGAACGGATCAATAGTTCGCCTTCGCCGGGTTGCGGAATGGGTGCTTTTTCGACCCGAATGTCATCCGGCCCCGCTACCCGCACCCGGCGCATCTGCGCCGAAAGGTCGGACGCGCTCATCGTTGCAGCGCCTTGGTCTCCAAAAATTCTTCCAAACCCCACACGCCGGCCTCCCGGCCCAGACCGGATTGCTTGAACCCACCGAATGGGGCACCTAGATTGAAGCCGCCACCATTGACCTCGATTTGGCCGGCCTGCATACGGCGGGCCACCTCGAGTGCTTTGGCGTCGGTCTCCGCCCAGACTGCGCCGGCCAGGCCGTAAACGGTGTCATTGGCGATCTTGATCGCCTGCTCCTCATCGTCGTAGGGAATGATGGAAAGCACTGGCCCGAAAATCTCCTCCTTCTCGATCTTCATTCCTGCTTTGACTTCGCTGAAGACGGTTGGGGCAACGAAATAGCCGCGGTCCAGCGGTGCGTCCGGGCTACCGACCACCAGCTTGGCGCCCTCGGCGATGCCGTCCCGGATGTATCCCTGTACGCGTTGTTGCTGAACCTTGGAGACCAGCGGACCGAGAGTGGTCGTCTCATCGGTCGGGTCGCCCAGCTTGAACAACGACGCGGTGTCCGAGGCGATCTGCTCGACCCGCTGCAGCGACTCCCGGGGCACCAGCATCCTGGTGTATGCCGTGCAGGTCTGGCCGGAGTTGAGGTAGCAGTTCTGGACGCCGGCGGCGACGGCCTTTTCCAGGTCCACGCCCGGCAGAATCACGTTGGCCGACTTGCCGCCAAGTTCAAGCGCAACGCGTTTGACGGAGGCGGCGGCCAGTTCGGCGACCCGCTTACCGGCGCGTGTTGAGCCGGTGAAGGAGATGACTCCGACCAGTGGGTGGGTGGCCAGTGCCTCCCCGACGACTGCACCGGTACCGCTGACCAGGTTGAACACACCTGCGGGCAGTCCGATCTCATCGATGACCTCAGCCAGCAGATACGCCGACAGGGGGGCCAGCTCACTAGGTTTGAGGACGACGGTGCAGCCGGCGGCCAATGCCGGTGCGACCTTGAGCGCGACCTGGTGCAGCGGATAGTTCCAGGGCGTAATGGCTGCGGCGACACCGATCGCGTCCTTGACGATGAGCGAGTTTCCGACCTCCTCACTGTCGAAATTATAGGTGCGGGCCACGTCGGCGAAGGCACCGAAGTTGGTGATCGGGAACCCGGCTTGCATGACGCGCGAGGCTTGGATAGGCATCCCCACCTCGGCGCTGACCAGCTGGGCGACTTCCTCGACGCGAGCGGCCAAGCCGTCGTGGATACGGGTGAGCCAGTTCGCCCGCTCGGCAGCGGGGGTGACCGACCACATTTCAAATGCCCTGTGCGCCGCCGCCACTGCCTTGTCGACGTCCTCCGCAGTCCCGTCAGGAACGGCGGAGATGACGTCCTCGGTGGCCGGGTTGAGCACGTCTATCAGGCTGCTCGAGGTAGACGGAACCCAGGCCCCGTCGATGTACAACTTGTCGTGATGGGACACGCTTTTCTCCTTGGATCTGGTAGGGATGTGGTTGGACGAGCATCTGGTGCGTGGGTAGAACCGCTCCGGGCCTGATTGCCGCCCGCGGTGGCCGCTGCTCCGATCAGGTCGGGGCGATCATCTTCCTTCCGATGTGTGCTGGTGTGCGGAGTCCCGATTCACCGGTGAGGCCGGCGTAGTCGGCCTGCGTACCGAGTTCGGACTCCAGTCGCAGCAGCCGGTTCCATTTGGCGGTGCGCTCTGATCGGGCCAGCGACCCGACCTTGATCTGGCCGGTACGCCAGCCGACGGCCAGATCCGCGAGCCAGCTGTCCTCCGTCTCCCCGGATCGCGCCGAGAGCACTGTCGCGTAACCGGCGCTGTGCGCGCGACGCACTACCGCGCGGGCCCGGGAAAGCGTTCCGGTTTGATTGGGTTTGACCAGAACAGCATTGGCGACCTGCTGGTTGATTCCTCGTTCCAGCCGGTCGGCGTTGGTGACGAAAAGGTCATCGCCGAGAAGCTGGGCGCCGCCGAGCCTGCTGGTCGCCAACCGCCAGCCGTCCCAGTCGTCCTCTGCCAACACGTCTTCCAACGAGACGATCGGATAGTCCGAGCACCAACCGGCGATCTCGTCGAGCAGTTCTGTCGCCGACAGCTGCCGCTGCTCGGCGGCGAATCGGTAGTTCTCACCTGAAGAGAATTGGTTCGCCGCCACATCCAGGGCGATGGCGACCTCGGTGCCGGGTCGGAGCCCGGACCGTTCGATTCCTTGGACCAGCAGTTCCAGCGCATCCTGATTTGATGGCAGCGGTGGGCCGAAGCCACCCTCGTCGGCCACCAGATGAGCGGCGTGACCTGCATCCCGCAGGGCGGTTCGGGTGCCCTCGCGGACCCGCCAGGTCCATTCGATGGCCTGACTGAAAGTAGCGGCTCCGACTGGGATCACCAGGAAGTCCTGTACGTCGACCGCGCGACCGGCGTGCGCACCGCCGGAAATGATATTGATCATCGGAAGTGGCAGCAGCGGCCGACGTCCATCGCCCACGGCAGAAAACAGTGGTTCTTTCGCGCCGTCCGCCGCGGCCAACGCTGTAGCGATCGACACCGATAACGTCGCGTTCGCGCCAAGGGTACGCAGTTCCTCCGTGCCGTCCAGCTGTTCGAGAACGGTGTCGACAGTTTCCTGCTCTCGGGCGTCGACGCCGATGACCGCGGGGCCGATGATCCGGCGGACATGGTCGATGGCCCGCATCACGCCTCGACCACCGAAGTGGGCATCGTCGTCGCGCAATTCCACGGCTTCGTGGGTGCCGGTCGAGGCGCCGGAAGGCACGATTGCAGTGCCGCCGCCGCCGCCGCTGAGCTGAATTTTGCAGGAAACGGTCGGCGTCCCACGTGAATCCAGAGCTAGGCAGGCTTCCACAGCGCGGATGGAGAACTCGTTCATCGGTTGTTCCTTTCCTCCGCCGCGGCGTTAGGGCCGGTCGGCGGCGATGCGAGCGCGGGATGTTGCCACAGGTCCCCGACTCGCTGCGATCCGCCGGTCAGGAGGTGTTCGGCCAGCTGCAGGGTGGTCCGGCGCTGGTCGGTGTCGAGGTATTCAGCCGGTGATTTGCCTGCGACGCGGGCGAGCAGCAGGCAGCCGACGTGCCCGACAAGTTGCTTGTCGGAGAAGGCTGGCCGGCTGGTTCGGCTGGTGTATGCGGACAGGAACTGATTGGCGGTTGACGCGAAAGCCGGAGCCTGGCTTGGATTATGGACGGACTTGAGTACCAGGTGGGTGATCAGGAAGGCGACGTCGAATACGGGATTTCCCAGGTGAGCCACCTCGAAATCGATGACCCAACAATGAGTCCCCGGTCCTACCAGGATGTTCTTGGGGGAAAAGTCGCCATGCACCAGGCACCGACGGTGACGAAGATCGGCGGCGTGTGCATTGAGCACCTCGGTCCAGCCGGGTAGGGCTTGCGCGGTGGCGCGGTAGTAGGGGTCGATTCGGAGCTGGTCGAAGGCTTGCGGGTCGTCCAGTCCGGCCGACAGGACGTCCTCGGCGGGGATCGACGAGTGCCAGCGGGCCAGCCGATCACCTAGAACCGCCCCGATTGCCGGCCGGACCCTGCCGGCAATCAAAGCATCCTTCCAGTTTGTCCAGGATGGGTCGGCCGCCTGGATCACCAGGATGTGGCGTTGTTCGTCCAGATCACGGACCTTGGGGACATCGTCCGGCCAGCGGGCGCCGACCAACTCCAGGGCGCGGCCCTCGTGGACCGTACGTTCCGTGGTCGCCGTCCATTGATCGGCCACCTTCAGCTCCGGTAGCGATTGTTTGACGATCAGCCGATCCTCGCCCGATACGGCCAGCAGCACCACGTTGGAGATTCCACCTCCGAGTTCGGTGACAGTGACCTCCCGGCCGGTCCCGATCAGGCCGCGCTGCGCCAGATGTGCTGCTGCCGTTGAGGGCTTGAGGAGATCGACGGTCATGCGTCCACCTTCGATTCGTCGGTCCGGCCGGTAACTGCGGGCGCGGCGGAGCTATCGGTCCGATCGGTTCTCTCCAGTGCCGCCCATATCTTCGGCAGCTCTGCCAGCACCGCTTGGTAACGGCTCCGATCGGCCGTCACACGAGGCTGGGAAGACAGGTCCGGGGTGTAGCGGGTGCGGATGCGCAGTGTCTGATCGCTTGCCTGCTCGGTCGAATTCCAGATACCGATACCGACACCGGCGAGGATGGCGCCGCCCCAGCAGCCGGTTTCAGCGACGTCCGGAATGCTGACCTCGGTGTCGGCTGCGTCTGCGAAAAGTTGACCCCACAGCTGGCTGCGGGCACCGCCGCCGGTCAATCGGATCGGTCGGTGCCCGAAGGTCGACCTCAGCGCGTCGAGCTGCTCGAGGTGGTTGAACACCACCCCTTCGAAGACGCCTCTGGCCAGGTCGACCGGATCGTGCCAGCTTCTCAAACCGAGGAATGAGGCGCTGGGCCCGGCGCCGTACGGTGACCCGAACAAAAAGGGGAAAAACATCGGTCCTGTCGATGACAGTGCCCGCTGTTGGATCTGCTCGTTCAGCGCGGCGAGATTTTGTCGGTCGCCGAGAATGTTGCCCAAGAGCCAGTCGAGATTGCTGGCCGAGGCGGGTGAGGTGGCCATGTGCAGCCAGCTACTGCCCGATACCCAGGGCCGAGATTGCCAGCGTGCGTCGAGTGTCCGCTGGTCAGCGATGATTTGGTTGACGCCCCAGGTGCCGACGACGACGCAGTACGTGTCAGCGGCGGTAACGCCCGATCCTAGGGCGCCGGCCACCACGTCATGGGTGCCGATCACCACTGGAGTGCCCTTTGTCAAACCGGTCCGCTCGGCCGCCGCGGCAGTCACCGACCCAGCCACGGCAACGGCGGGCAATGCTGGCGGCAATTTGCTCATCACGTCTTCGATTCCGAGCAGCCGCGCGACTTCCGGCTGGTAGGCGTCGCCGGTGATGTTGCCGAACGAGGCGGTGGCCTCGGAAGTGTCCGTGGCAACCTCGCCGGTCAGGCACAGGCGCAGCCAATCCTTCGCGGTCAACAACCACCTGGTATTGGCCAGGACATCAGGCTCGTGCGAGCTGAGCCAGGCGCAAAGGGTCGCCTGGCTGGGCTCGAAAAGCTGTTGCCCGTTGATTTGGCGTACCTCATCTAATATGCCTTGCTGCCGCCACCCGCCGATCAGCTCACTCGCGCGGGAGTCCAAGGCAAGGATTCCGGCGCGGGACGGCCGGAAGTCCGCTTTGATCGGGTACAGGCCGTCACCGTGCCCCACGATGCCAACCCCGCGGATCTGGTCGCCGGTAACGTGGGCATCGGCCAGCGCCATCCGGCAGGCCGTTGCGCAGTCCAGCCACGCCTGATCCATGTCGCGTTCAGCCCACCGCGGGTGCGGGGTGGAACGCGGCGAGCGATGCGATCCGGTACCGGCCGCGACGCCGTCTTCGCCGAATACCACTGCCTTGACCGAGGTCCCACCGGTATCGATGCCCATCAACATGTGCGATTAGCCGTTGACTTTGAAATCGTGGACGACGGAGGCGACCGCCGCGGCCGCACCGACGAGGTCATGCGCCTGCCAGATGTTCCGTCCGTACACCACACCCCGGGCCCCCGAGGTGAGCACCTCGCGGGTGGAGGCAGCCAACTCTTCGAACGAGTCGGTCATCGGGCCTCCCAAAGCCATCACCGGTACCGGAGTGGCTGAGATGACGTCCCGCATGGAAGGGACATCGCCGGTGTATTGGGTCTTAACCACGTCGGCGCCCAGTTCTGCGCTGAATCGGCAAGCGAACGCCAGCAGGTCGGCGCGACGCTGGTCTTGGACTCGGGAACCCCACAACACCGTCTCGACCATCACCGGCAACCCGATTGCATGCGCTTTTTGCACCGTTCTGGTCAGCGCCTGCGCATTGTCGGCGGTGATCTTGTCACTTTGATAGCCGGAAACCAGGAACAGCACCATCATGTCCGCGCCCAGCGCAGCCGCCTCCGACGGCTCAATGAGCATCCGGTACTCCTCCGCCGGACCAACAAGACCATCCGGCATCACTCCCGCCATCACCAGAAGATCCGAGCGGACCAATAGGTTGGGTGCCCCGCGGTGGGCGAAGCGATCGGTTGTCAGCGCGGCCAGGCCAGGACTGAGCAGCACGCCGTCGGCTGCCGAACGGGTGGCGGCGTCCACGATGGACAGGGCGTCACGGCCGGCCGGTAGCGCGCTCGCGCCCAGACCACGGTCGAAGGCGATGACGAAGCCATTGCCCGTCTCCCTGTCGAACAGGCGGGACATTCGCATGCGATGAGCATTCACAAAGAGCTCCTCAAGACGAGATGGGGCATCTGCGGGTCGGGAACAGCGTGGCCGGGGTGGGTCGAGGTATTCGGCCGGGCCGTCAGCACTTCATTTCACCGCGCCGAGCGAGAGTCCCCGGACCAGCTGCTTCTGGGCTACCAGGCCGGCGATGACCACTGGGAGAGTCGCCAGCACGGACGCCGCCGACAGCTTGGCAAGGAACAGGCCGCGGCTGGAAATGAAACCGACAAGGTACATCGGCACGGTCGAGGCGTTGGTGGTGGTCAGATTCACCGCCAGGAAGAACTCGTTCCAGGAGAAGATCACACACAACAGGGCGGTGGCCGACAGGCCGGGTGTGATCATCGGCAGCACGATCCGAGTGATCTCCTGTCTCAGCGAGACGCCGTCGACGCGAGCAGCCTCGAGGACCTCCCGGGGGATCTCCATCATGAAAGATCGGATCAGCCAGACGGCCAAGGGCACATTCATCGCGGTGTACAGCACTATCAGCGTCGACACCTGGTCCAGCAGGTGCAAGTTGAGCGCAAGCAGATAAATCGGCACGATCGCACCGACGATCGGCAGCATCCGGGTCGTCAACAGGAAGCTCAGGACATCGCGCCACCGGGCGACCGGCCGTATTGACAGGGCGTAGGCGGCCGGCACAGCCAGCACGATGACGATGACAGTAGAGACGACCGTGATAGTCGTGGAATTGATGAAGTAGACCATGAAGTTGTTGTTGAAGGCGTTCTTGAACTGCTCTAGCGTCGGGGTGAAGATTATCGTAGGTGTGGCGGTCACTGCCTCGGCCTCGGGTTTGAACGCAGTGATGACCATCCAGGCGAAGGGTGAGAACACCGCGAGCCCGGCCAGCCAGGCCAGCACGCTGAGCAAGACGCTCCGCCATCCGCGTGGCACCCTTCGGGCGCCGGGGCGGCCTTGGAAGCGGCCGCCCGGCAGGTCTGCCTTTGATTCCTTCAGTGTGCTTGTCATTTCTTCTTCCCGTCGGCGTCGGCAAGCAATCCGGAGGCGACCTTCAGGACGATCGTGGCCAACACAATGGTGGCGATCAGCACTACCACTGCCAGCGCCGCGGCCTCACCGATCTCGAAGCCTCGGAAGGCCCTCAGATACAGGTAGTAGGGCAGCGTAGTGGTCCGGCCACCCGGACCACCCTGCGTCATCAGGTAAACAGCGTCGAACGACTGCAGAATGTAGATGGTTCCGAGAAAGATGCCCAACTCGGCGTAGGGCCGGAGATGAGTAATCGTCATATAGCGGAAAATTTTGAGCCCGTTGGCCCCGTCGACTTTGGCTGCCTCGATGATCTGCGGATCCTCTCCCTGGAGACCAGCAAGGAGAATCAGCATGAAAAATGGCGTCCACTGCCACGACAGGGTGACTATGACCGACAACTTTGGGAAATGAGTCACCCAGTCAATCTGCGATACACCGAACGGTTTCAACAGGAAGTTGATGACCCCGAAGCTGGCGTTCAACATCGCAGTTTTCCACAGTAGCGCGGTGGCCGCCGGTAAGATCAGGAACGGTGTGATCATGAGGGTGCGGACGACGCCGCGGCCCATGAACTCGCGGTTCACCAGTAGAGCCAACAGAAGTCCGACGATGAAAGAGAGCAGCACGGAGCCGAGCGTGATCACTACGGTGTTCCAGGCTGCGTCGCGGAAAGCCGTGTCGCTGAATATTTTGCTGTAGTTGGCGAACCACACAAACGTTCGGCGGCTGTTTGTCAGCAGATTCCATGATGTCAGGCTGTAGTAAATGGTGAACAGGAACGGTAGCTGGGTGATCAGGATGATGACCAACATCACCGGCAGCAGTGGTAAACGGCGCTTCCATCCCGCGCCGCGGCTGGCATTGCGAATCCGTAAAGGCACGGTGGAGCCGGGCCCCCGGGGCGCCGGTGCAGTCACCGACGCCCCGATCGACGAAGCGGACGACATAATGAGGCCCTTTCTTCAAAAATTCGACGTCAGCTACCGGAGACCCATTTGCGGTTCTGATCCGCATACTTGGCGAGGATCCCGTCGGCCGCGCTTGAGACCTCGTCGACCGACTCCGCCCCGGTGATGGCGTTCGAGACGTGCTGAGAGATTTGCGTCCCGAAGTCCTGATAGGACGGCAAGATCAAGAACAACGACCCGGTGTAGGGAGTGGGAACGGCATGTTTGGTCGGATCGGCCTTCGCGATGCTCGCCAGCGAGACCTGGGCAAAGGGGGAAGCGTCCAGGTAGCTCTTGATTTTGTAGGTGGACTCACGGGTTGCTGCCGGCGCGTGGGTCCAACCCAACTTGGTCCCGGCCAGGGTGACGTACTCCTTCGATGAGGCCCACCGCATGTACTGCCATGCAGCGGCGCTGTTCTTGGTGGTGCTTGTCATAGCCAAATTCCACGACCAGAGCCAACCGGACGAGTCAAATTTTTGGATCGGCGCAGGCGCGTACCCGACCTTACCCACGACCTTGCTCGTCTTGGGGTCCTCCACCGATGATCCTGCGGACGTGGCGTCGAACCACATGGCGGCCTGTCCTTGTGTGAACGCCGACAGGCATTCTGGGAAGCCTGCACTGGCGGCTCCCGGTATTCCGTACTCCTTCTGCAGTTTCAGGTAAGTGGCCAGAGCCGCCTTGGTTGCGGGAGAAGACCACTGCGGCTGCCAGCTGTTGTCGTACCAGACCCCGCCGTAGGTGGTGATGATTGGGTTGAGGGCGGCCAGCGAGGCACCCCAACTGTTGCCCCCACGCATGCACATTCCGGCCAGGTTTGTGGACTTGTTCTGGATTTTCGCGGCGATTGAAACGACATTGTCCCAGCTTGGATGCGCTGGCATGGTGATGCCAGCTTTGCTGAACAAGTCCTTGCGGTACATCAGCATCGATGACTCCCCGCTGATTGGCACCGCATAAGTGGCGTCCTTGTACTTCAGTCCCGCCTCGACGGCCGGGATGATGTCGCCGGGAGCCCAGTCGGTGTCTGATTTCAGCTGCGGGTCCACGCTCTTGAGCCAGCCGTTCTTTGCCCAGATCGGTACCTCGTATGGGCCGATGCTCACGACATCGAAGGTGCCCGACCCAGTGGCCACGCTCTGGGTGAGCTGATCGCGCAGTTGATCCTCCGGCAGATTGACGTACTTGACTTTGATGCCCGGGTGGGACTTCTCGAACTCAGGCGTCAAGGTTCGGATGTCATCGAACTGCGGAACGGCCGCAGTGGCGACGGTCAGGGTGACTGCGCTCCCGGCCTGCGCTCCCGAGCCGGTGGGTTGTCCCACCGCCGTTCCAGCAGGCGCTTGACTGCTGGCGGAGGAGCCACCCGCATTGCATGCAGAGGCGAATAGGCTGGCTGCAAGTATTCCGATCAGCGCAGCGCGTGCGGGCACTGACCGACCTCTGAACAGGGACATAGAAAGTTCCTTTCGTCGTTGAAGGGAATTGCTCTGCTTACGGGAAGAAGCTTGCAAGAGCGAGTTGGCACAGGTCAGGACCAAACACGAAGGAGTGCGACCTCCCCATGTGTTGTTCGTTCACGCTTGAAAATGACGGTATTATAGGTTGGTACCGGATTGAAGCGGCGGAATCGAAGCCTGGTTATCCAACTTGCCGCCAGCTTCCGCCATCACTCTAATAGTTAGGCTCTATTGCGCGCCAGAATTTGTCGTAGCGGGCTTGAGTCGCAGCTACGCTGCAATGACAGTGAGCCCGGTCGCCCGCAGGTCGGCGGCCAAGTCCTCATCGAGTTCCGTATCCGTTATGAGGACATCAATCTGGGACAAGTCCGCCACCCGGTGGAAGTACTCTGTGCCAACCTTGCTGTGATCTGCAAGTAGAACCACCCTACGGGCGCACGTGATCATTTGGCCCTTGATCACTGCCTCGGATTGGTCAGAGGTCGTCAGGCCCCGCTCGACAGTCAGTCCATTCGTGCCGATGAACGCCAAATCAACATGAACATCTGCCAGTTCGCGCTGCGCCCACAGATCCACTGTGGACAAGCTTTCCGGGCGTAGACGCCCACCGATGGCCATCACCGTAATGTTGCGCTTTGCGACTAACATATTGAGCGCCTGCAACGAATTCGTGACCACCGTCAATTTACGGTCCGTTGGCAAAAACTCGGCGAAAAGCGCAGTGGTTGTTCCTGTATCGAGGATAATGGCGCCCTCAGCAGGCAACTCCGCCACGGCAGCCTGTGCAATCCGCCGCTTCTGCTCCACCATAGCGGCCGCTCGAACAGTGGTCTCCGGTTCGAAGCCCAAAGTCTCTACCGGAATGGCGCCGCCATGAGTCCTGCGAAGCACCCCTTGGCGTTCGAGCTCGATCAGGTCGCGCCGTACAGTCTCACCGGTGACATTCAAGTCGTCGGCCGCACGAGCAACATCAAGACGACCTTCGCGTCGCAACTGAACCGTAAGGTGTGCTCGTCGTTCTTCGGCGTACATCTCCCACCTCCTTCCAACAGAACGCAACGATAACAGGTGGAAGTCGTTGGGATCCGTTGGGTAGATCACGGTCCGATAACGATCTTCGGCGGCTTGCTTTTGGTGGTCCTTCCCGCCTCGGCCGGGCGGTACATGCTGATTTGCAGCGGTTGACACGTCAGTGGTTCTGACAAGCGCACGGGTACCCGGCAGAGGCCGTCATACCACCGGTGAAATCGACACCACCGCAAGGACACTTCCGCGAAGATCTGCCGCCAGCCCTGCGAGCGCGGCTCACCGTAAGAGGAACGTCCTACGGTGACCTGAACCGCGCCCCGAGGCAGCTGACGACCGAGATCACCAGCGCGTCGATTGGGGATCCCTGACCGGTCGTCGATCGGCGACCGGTCACCGATCGGTCACGGATGCCGTTGCGGTGAGGGTGGAGATCGTGGATCTGACCGCCAACCGAGTCTCGCGGTCACCGGCCGTTCCGCCCACGGGACCAGCTGAGGTCCCCACACGCTTGTATCTTGACGGACATGTTGAAGGCGAGCGAGTCCAGTGATTCGTGGTCGCTTGGCGAGCGGTCACTTGCGTACGACCCCGAGTCGGCGGTAGGCGGCGCCGATGTCGCTGAGCTGCAAGGCTTACTCGGCGGCCTCGGCTACCAACTTCCCGACGACGGTATCTACGGACCTACTACAGCTGACCAGGTGCGTCAGTTTCAGGAGCACCGCAGACTCGGGGTCGACGGCGTCTTTGGTCCGGTGACGCTCAGGGAACTTTCACGCGTCCGCGATCTTGTAACCCGACCGGTCAAGCCGCACTATCTGCGCGATTACCCGTAATCGGCGACTGCGGCGCTTGCGCGCCCAGCCCAGCAATCTGGGGCCGGTCTGGATCGCCTGCCGGCGCCGGTGATCGGTGACCGGGCACCGATCGACGACCGGTCAGGGATCGGTCATCGGGACGCTCGGCGGGCGTCAGGACCTTCGCCAACGCAGGCCGTGCACTGTAGGGTCGCGTCGTGCCGTCAGCCCTACCGTCCGACCTGCCGCTACGCGCGCCGGACCTCTGGGCCGCCGCCACGCGCTCCCCGTTCCTCGACGGCGTACACGACGGAACGCTGCCGTCCGCCGCCCTCCACGCCTGGCTCGCGCAGGACGCCCTGTTCGTCGCGGACCTGCTCGCGTTCCAGGCCCGGCTGGTCGCCCGCGCTCCACGGACCGACCAGCCCTTGCTGGCTGGCGGCGTCGTCGCACTCGTCGACGAACTCGTCTGGTTCGACCGGCTCGCGGCCCGACGGTCCCTCAACCTGGGTTCGGCCCCGCTGCCGGCGACGCTCGCCTACCGCGAGCTACTCGCTCGGCTTGACGCCGCTCCCTACGGCGACGCGCTGGCCGCCCTGTGGGTCATCGAGCGGGTCTACCTCGACGCGTGGAGCGCCGTGCTGCCCACCGCGCCGGCCCATCATGAGCTGGTCGGGCACTGGACCACACCCGCGTTCGCGGCCTATGTCGCCGGCCTCGAGCAACTCGCGTCAGCGCCCGCCGACACCGGGCTGCTGTGCGAAGTTCTAGCCCAGGAGGCGGCGTTCTGGAACGCCGCCTTGGATGCAGCGTGAGCCTCGCGGCCCGGCTCTGGGCCGCCAGCGCCGACCTCGCCGCCGTGGCCCTGGACCACCCCTTCGTACAAGGCCTCCGCAGCGGCACGCTGCCCAGACAGGCATTCTCGTCCTACGTCGCGCAGGATGCGTTGTTCCTCGACTGCTTCGCCCGGGCGTACGCCCTCGCCCTCGTCCGCGCACCGGACCGCGAGACGCTCGAGGTGTTCGCCGACCTCATCACGGGGGTCCGCAACGAGCTGCGCCTACACGCCTCCTACGCCCGGGAGTGGGGCGCAGACCGGCCCACCGCGCCGCTGCCGGCGACTTCGGCGTACACCGACTTCTTACTCGCCACCGCCGCGCTCGGCGGAGTGGGGCAGGTGTGCGCGGTCATGACCCCCTGCATGCGCCTGTACGCCCACCTCGGCTCACGCCTCTCGGCCACCGGGACCGGCGGCCCGTATGGCGCGTGGGTCCGCACTTACGCCGACCAGGCCTTCGCGAATCTCGCCACGTCCCTGGAGCGCCAGCTCGACCGGCACGCCACCGACGACACGGTGACTGCCGCCAACTATCGGCGTGCCATGGAGCTCGAGCTGGCGTTCTTCGACGCGGCGCTTGACGCGGGGTAGCTCTGGTCCTGCGACGGCGGCCTGCCGCGACTATGCGCAATCGAGTGCTCGGCTCGGCAGAGAGTCCGGCCCGAGTCGGCGTCCCGC
>JAABUT010002678.1_pt1 | contig 16612 bp, 13 predicted proteins | sample 5559281 | NCBI WGS metagenome assembly JAABUT01 (sample SAMN10711880, study PRJNA513359) | rock metagenome | isolation source: Antarctica rocks | place: Antarctica: Victoria Land, Ricker Hills nord | collected 2016-01-04 | reverse complement strand
CGGCGTCGCGCAGCCCGGCGCGGACGGCTTCCTCGAGCCCGTCGGTGATCACCGCCCTGGCGTAGGCGTCGACGTACCGGGGGACGAGGGTGGCCAGGGACTCCGCCGACTCCAGGGCGGCGGCGAAGGTTTCGGTGGCGGAGCGCTCCGATCCCTCCCGGGCCAGGACGCCGCGCAGGACCGTGACCGGGTCCAGGGGCGGGTCGGGCGGGATGTGCAGGTCGACGTCGATCGCCTCGTCGGTGACCACGTACGCCCGGTTGGAGGTGCGCCCGCGGGACATCGCGACGTAGAACGCCTCCCGGCTCATCGTCTTGTCGACCAGGACGTGCCCGGTCTCGACGGTCATCCCCTGGGCGCGGTGCACGGTGGTGGCGTAGCCGAGCTCGACGTGCTCGGCGGCGTACCCGGCGGGCAGCCGCACGGTTCCGGCGTGGCCGCGGTGGCGAAGGTCAAGGCCGCCGTCCGGGTGACGTCCGGTGACCTGCCAGAGGTCGCCGTTCTTGACGAAGTCCCGGCCGCCATGGACGGTCAGGACCCGCTGGTTCTGCCGGGTGACGACCAGGTCCCCCACTCCGGCGAGGTTCCCGTCGTGCAGGGCCACCCCGGCGGCTTCGACGTCGCCGGCGGCGACCCGGTCGCAGCGCGCGCGCGCCGACAGAGCGGCGACCTCGGCGGCGGAGGCCGAGACCATGAGGGTGGCCCGGCCGGCGCTCAGGTCCTGGCGCCAGGAGTCGTAGACCTCCTCGATCATCGCCTTTCGGCTGCCGTCACTGACCCGGTCGTTCGCCTCGTAGAAACCCAGCGCCGAGGGGTGGCCCCGGCGCAGTCCCAGGGTGGCTGCCGCCTCGGCCGGGTCGGTGAAGCGGTGGACCCGGTCGAGGTGCTCAGCGCGGCCCGAGTGGACCAGCAGCCGCAGGGCGCCGCCGGCCTCGACCGCGGACAGCTGCATCGGGTCCCCGAGCAGCCGCACGAGCGCGCCGGAAACTTCTGCGAGGGTCAGCAGCCGGCCCAGTGCCGGGGTCCCGGCCATCCCGGCCTCGTCCACCAGGACGACGTCACCGCGGCGCAGCTGCAGGCCGGCAGGGACCGGGATGCCCGTCGCCGCGCAGTGCTCGTGGGCGTGCAGGAGCTTAGCCAAGGTCGTCGCCGGGACGCCGATCTCCCGGCCGAGGACCGCAGCGGACTTCGCCGAGGGAGCGACGGCCACCAGCCGGCGGCCATCCAAGGCCAGCGCCGCCGCGGTCAGCTGCATCGCCGTGGTCTTGCCCGTCCCGGCCGGCCCGACGCCGACCACGAGGCGCCGGTCGTCGCAGACGAACGCTCTGGCCAGGCCGGCCTGGCCCGCGTCGAAGGCCCAGCCGTGGCTGTCCTCGAGCCGGGCCTGGGCGGCGTCGAGGACCGGGCCGGCCGTGGCGACGGTCGTGCGGGTCGCGGCGGCCGCCAGGAGGCGGTCCTCGACGGCGAGGATGAGCCGCTCGCAGGTGTACCGGGCGGCGCCGTGGACGGTGTAGACGCTCTCCCCGTCGCCACGCGCCAGGGCGTCCGGGACGGGATTCGATTCTGGCGCCGCCAGCAGCAGGCACTCCCGGCCCAGGGCCCGGGCCGTCACCTCCGCGACGAGCCGATCCCTTGCGTCGGGGGTGACGGCCAGCGGCCGGGTCAGGCGCTGGACCTGCGCCTGGACGTGCCAGCGGGTCCACGTCGAACGCGACTCCGCGACCGACTCCACAGCCCTACGGGCCAGGTCCGAGACCGCGTCATCGTCGAGCACAGCCTCCTGCACGCCGTGGCCCACGACAGAGTGAATCAACGCCTCAACCTCGAGGCCCCTGCCGAAAGGGCGGCGCCGCAACACCTCCCGAGCCTGAGCCAGCCACTGCGCTCGCGCGTGCGCCCAGGAGCGCGGCCGTGCCTTGTCGGGCCGGTGGGCCAGGGTCGCCTCCTGCGCGAGCTGGTACTGCACATGCCGGGGGGCGTCGTGCCCGTGGGTGTCCCGGTAGGTCTCGAGCGCGCTGTGGTAGCCCTGCTCGATCTCCTTGCGGCGGGAGGAGAACACCGCGAGCAGCTCCTGCGGGATCCCGTCGACCTCCCGCACGGGAAGCCGGCCCCGGTGGCCTTCGCGCTCGACGAACCGCACCCCGAGCCGGGTGCGCAGCTCGTCCTCGATCGCGGTGTTGTAGGTCTCGCTGACGGAGACCGCCATCGCGTGCAGCACCCGCAGGTCCAGCGCCCGCCACTGCCCGTCCAGGCCTTGCGCCTTCGCCGAGACCGCGACGTGCGTGTGCAGGTTCGGGTCCCCGGTGCGCGAGTCCGGGTGGTCGAACGCTGCCGCGACCAGCCCCCGGGTGTCGACCTGGGCGATCCCGGCGGCGCCGGTCCGGGTCAACGCCGCATGCTCCTCGAGGTAGGCCAACGCCCGTCGCCAGGCCGCCTCGTGCGCCTGCTCCACCTGCCGGCGCACCCGCTCGTCACCGAGCGCCCACAACGTCGAGACCGACTTGACCGGGGTGAAGACCAGGTCCACGCCGGCGACCGGCTGACGCGGCGGCTTCGCGACCCGCGCGACGAAGGCCTTCAGCTCGACGTCGTCGGCCGGTTCCCGTTCGTGGGTCTGCCGGAACAGCTCCGAAGCGACGTTCCAGCGGACCAGGTCCCGCTCCGGGCCGCGCTCCGGCCGTCGGGCGTGCGCGGCGTGGAAGTCCTGGTATGCCGTGCCCAGCCGCTCGCGCCACACCTGCCCGGAGTGCTCCATCACCGGGAACCGCCGACCCAGCCGCGTTGCCGCCTGCGCGTCCTCGTGGCAGACCCCTCGCGCCATCGCGGACCGGATCCGAGCGTCCGCGTCGGGGTGGACGCCCGAGCCGAAGAGCGCCTTCATCTGGGCTTCGGAGACGAGGCCGTCGACGTCCATCGCGCTCCGGCCGGTCCCGACCCACCGTCCGGGCGGGTTTCCTCCGGCCAGGTAGTACTCGCTCAGCTTCTCACCGCGCAGCGGCTGATGATCGCCGCTGGCGACCTGCCGGGTCAGATAGGTGTACCCGTCACCGGCGTGCAGCACGTGCACCGTCATCATCCGAATCTCGGCCTCCTTGCAGAGAGGCTACCGGTCAGAACGGACACCGGACGACGGCGAATCGCGCCTATTCGCAGCGGTTTTGGACGATCCAACATCGGCCGGAACACCGCGGATCCAGCCGGACAAGAATCCGGAACCGAGCCGGCGGAAGATGAGTGCCACGCCATGCGTCAGCCCGAAAAGGGCGGAGGCGAGCGGGAATGGTCTGGTGCCAATGCGTAACGCGATAAAGTTTCGCCGCGAACATCCGCCCGGCAGTTCCTCCGCCGAGGCCTCAACACTGTGAGAGACGGGAAACCCCTTGAAGGTCACCATTGACTCCACCGAGCCGCTGGCCGACGCCCTCCGGGTGATCGGCGCCCTCTACAACGTCAACCTCGCCCACGTCGCCGCCACGGACGACACCACGACCACGACCGCCGGGGCGGCGCAGGACCAACCGCTGGGCGCTGCCACCGCCAAACCTTCACGACGCACCCCCGCTAAGACAGCCAAGGCCCCGACGTCGAACAGGACAGGCCGCCGGCGCCGGACCACGGCCGCCAGCTCTTCGGACGTGCGAGCCTGGGCGGTCGCCAACGGACACGCCGTCAGCAACCGCGGAACCCTGCCAGCCGCGATCAAGGCCGCCTACGCCCAGGCCCACACGAGCTGACCGCGCGCCGACCAGTTCGTCACGGCGAGCCACCGGTTGACCGCGCAACCCAAGGCGCCGTCCTCGTGTCGCTGATCCAGTCCAGAGCCTCCGCCATGTCGCCCACGTTCGAGAGTTGGCTCGACCGTGGCCACCTCCGCCAGCTTTCGTCACCTGACCGCTACAACACCTCAGGGCCAAGAGCCGCCCGCTCGGTCAAGGCCAGCGCTGCCCGTCCATTGACTCTTCAACGGGCGGTCACACCTCTTGCACTACGTCGTGGACCGTGGCGAATCGCGCTCAATGCGATCACGACACGGTGTAGGCATCGAATTCGTGCGGGTCATCCTCATCTGCCCTTCGTCCTAGTTTGCGCACGTAGTCGTACGGCAGACCGTGGGGCAAGCCTCGCTCTTCGCGCTCCTCCTGGGCGCGCTCCCATCGCAGAAGGGGTCGGTGACCTTCCACGATGCCGACCACATCACAGTCGGCGATAGAGCGACCGCAACTGCACCGTTCGCCTCGCAGCTCGTGGTGGTTCATGTGGATGAGGCAGAGTTGCCGGAATGCGTGCTCGCGGGAGCCGTAGGCACTCCTCGCGAACTCGTGGGCCTCTTCTACAACGTCCGCACCCACCCACTTCTCGACCACCTGCACGGGCCGCTTCTCGAGTTCCTGACGCAGCCGTGCGTTCTCAGCGTCCCGCTCGCTGATCTTGGCCTCGTAGTCATCACTGAGTGCTTCTAGCTGCTCTCGCTCGTGCTCTTGCCAGATCTGCTGATGCATCGCGCCGGCCTTCTTGAGGTCATAGGCGTCTGACCCTTGGTGCCTGATGCAGAGGTCGCAGACGATTGACGCCATGGGCAAGCCATTGACCGGCTTTGGGGGCGAGAAGATGGCGTTGTCGATCTGGCAGCACCGGCAGTAACCCATGAAATGACGGTACGCCGTCGTGGCGACATCCTCCCCGAGGTTCAGGCGGCTCAGTGACGTTCGTCACCGAGCCATGGCGGCAGACTTGTCAGTCAGCAGTTTGGGACAGGTGCCCCCGTTGACGCCCCCCTTGCGGGAATCTTCACCGGGCGGGTGTTTGGAACACCCTCTCTCGGGCAAGACACCTGACTGCGACGTTCGCGTATGGGGTTCGGGCTATTGGGACTCACTCTCATGCCGATGTGAGGTCATTGTGCAACCGCATCCGATAATGCGGCTCTTCGGATTTATGCGTGGGCGGGTAGCCGTCGGTAGGGGCGGGTTCCTGATGCGGCGAGCAGGATTCTGATGCGGTAATGCTCGAAGTTGCGGAAGCCGTGAGCGAGCCTTCGGGTCTTCTCGATGAGGAGGTTGACAGCTTCGGTTCCGCCGTTGGAGATGCGGTGGCTCTCGAACCGGGCGAGGACGTGATCGCGCCACATCTTCAGGGTGCGGCCGAGTCGGGCGACCTCGGGGATCGGGCAGTCGGCGAACGAGCCGATGACCTGCTCGGCGATCCGCTTGCCTTCGGCGGCCGTATCGGCCTGGTACATCGAGCGGATCTGTTGGTAGGCGTGCCACGCAACGGTCACCTCGAAGCCGGGGTCGCCCGCGATGAGGCAGGTGTTGAGCTTGACAATCTGCTTGTCCGACAGGTGCTCCCGGCTGCGACGCAGCAGCCCCCGGATCTTGTACAACGGGTCGTCACGGTGCCCGCGCCGGTCCAGGGTGTCCTGCTGGACTCGCCGTCTCACTTCGTCGACGACCTGGGTTCCGAGCTTGACCACGTGAAACGCATCGAGGACGGCCACGGCGTCGGGCAGCTCGTCGCGGATCGCGTTCGCGTAGCCCCTGAACGGGTCGAGGGAGGCGTGCTTGATCCCGGCGGTGAACGTGTTCGACTGGTCCTTGAGCCAGCCCGCGTACGCGGTCCCGGAGCGCCCCGGGACGACGTCGAGCAGGCGAGCGTGTAGCCGTCCGTGGGCGTCTCGGGTCAGGTCGACCATCCCGGTCACGGCCCGGTTGGCGTCCCCGACCCGGGACGGCCTCCAGATGTGTTCGTCGACCCCGAGGACCTGCACGCCCTCGAGCCGGCCCGGGTCGGCCAACCGCCGAGCGGCCTCGACCTCGACCGCGTCCCAGCAGGTGTGCCAGTCCACACCGAGGTGGCGGGCGAGAGCGGACACGGTGGTGTCGTCCAGGGTCAACGCGTCGGTCGCCCACGCCGCGGCCCTGGTGGTGACCTTCGCCCGCGGCGGCACCAGGTCGTGCCGTTCGGTGAACACCCCCACGGGGCAGGCGGGTTCGCGGCAGCGCCACAGCCGGGCGAGCCACATCAGCCGGACGGGGAGCCCGAAACACGGAGCGTCCGCCACCGATCGACGCCGGCGCCCGTGCCCGACCGCCACGACCCCGCAGGCCGGGCACCCGCCCACATCGGCGTCGGACTCGACGGTCAGGACGAACCGTGTCGGAGCGCGCTCAACGGTCAGCACGTGCATCCCGGGCACGTCGAACAAGGTGTCGGTGCGAGGACACCAGGACACGCCCGAAGCGCAAGTAGAGTGATCCATGTCGAGGCTTTCATCCGGTTGGGTAGCTTGGTCGCTCCCAATCCTGAAGGCCTCGACACCTTCATCCCCGGACCGCCACGCCCGACCCCGTCAGTCCAGGCCGCCCACGTTTAATTCCGAAGAGCCGATAATGCTTGGATGACTTTCAAGAAGGGCGATGGCACTGCGTGGGACGGCGTCGTTCGAACGCAAGAAACAGGGGGGCTGGAGTTGACGCGCGCCTATTGGCGAGACGTCGTAGGACCGATCCTGGACCGCCACTGCTCCGAGGCTCCTCGCGCCGTGGCCAGGGTCGGGACGGGGTCGGATGTTCTGACGCTCGATGACCTGATGTCTCGTGACCATGACTGGGGTTTGCGACTCCAAGTGTTCGTCGAGGTCACGGACGTCGATCGTGTGGTGGCGGTGCTGCAGGAGCATCTGCCACAACGGTTTGCGGGGCATCCAACACACTTCGCTTTCACCGGGCAGGAGACGCCATGCATGGGCATCGACGTTTTCACGGTGACGGGTTTCGCGCTCGACCGGCTGGGATTCGACCCGCGGCAGTCACCCTCGCCTGCGGACTGGCTGTCCGTCTCGGGGCAGGCGGCGCTCGAGGTGACCGGGGGCGCAGTGTTCGAGGACCACACGGGTGCCCTCACCGAACTCCGCCGAGCCGCTGGCTGGTATCCGGACGATCTATGGCGCTACGTCATCGCTTGCGACTGGCAGAGGCTGGATCAGGAGCTGCCCCTGATGGGCCGCGCCGGTCATCGAGGCGACGAGATCGGTTCCCGAGTGATCGCAGCGCGACTGGTGAACATCACGATTCACCTCGCCTTCGCCCTGGCTCGATGGTGGGCGCCCTACTCCAAGTGGCGGGGCACGCTCTTCGCTGGTCTTCCGCACGCAGCGCGGGTCCACGACAATCTGCGGGCCGCGCTAACCGCTGACCACTGGGCTGCCCGCAGCGAGGCTCTCAACAAAGCACTACATCATCTGGCCAAGAGCCAGAGACTGGCTGGTCTTCCCTCGGTCGATCGTCCCTGCGTGCCCTTCTGGGACCGCCCCTACCTGCAGATCGACCCGGACCTGGTACCAGCCATTGTCGACACCATCAGCGACGATACGATCCGAAACCTCCCGATCGGACTCGGTGCCATCGACCAGCGGACCGACAACGTCGATCTGCTGGTCGACGCCGCACGACGACGGGCAGCAGTCGGAGCCTGAAGCGACGCACTCATCATCATGGGGCGTTTACCGGATCTGCCGCACTCGGTCGCGTCCCAGGGAGCGACTCTGGCGACCTGATGACATGCTCTCGATATGCGCCCATCGGAGATCCTCAGTCGTCTCAACGGGGTAAGCACCCCCATCTTCGGGGTGTCGTGGAACCCACCCACTTCGGACGTGGCGACGGCTCGCCGGGTTATCGCCTTCCTCGAGGACCGCCGGGTGCTTTACAGCCCGCAAGAGGCCGAGGTCGCCTCGCACTGCATTGACTCGGTGGGAGACATTCGTCGGTTCCTAACTGATGTGATCGGCGCAGGCGGTCTCGCAGACGAACTCGTCGGGCCGCTGCGGGCCATGCGGGCGGCGTGTCGCAAGTTCACAGGCACGCTCGGGGTCGAAGTCGATCGGGCCCATCTGTATCGCACAGACTTCGGCGTACCAGCGCTGCATGACTTCGTCTTCAATCAGGCACTAGGCGAGCTGCGCGGGGTGTTCGGCCTACACGTCGCGCAGTTGAGCGTGCGCTATGGCATCGACGTCGAAGACGCCTTGGCGAGCATTATCCCGGCACCCGACGAAACCGAGTGAGCGCTCCACCGCGACGGCCTCCGCACAGCACGGTAAGTGGTTGGACGGCGCAAGTACGGCAAGTCCTCATTAGCGGTGGCCAGATGGCTGCGGAACCGGCTCCTCATTAGCGGCCGCCTTACCGGACATGCCGCTGTCGGGGCGGAAGCTCCGACCATGCCGCTGTCGGGGCACAGCGCCGACCATGCCGCCGAGCGCGTGCGTTGAGCGGGCGCTCTCCTGTCGCAGGACGCCTTTAGGCTCAGGAGCCCCACAGTGAGTGAGCGAAGGGCACACCATGAGCACCGACTGGTCCCGGTGGCACGACGCCTACGCCATGGCCGAGTCCGGGCTGAGCGCCCGTCTCGCCACTGTCCAGCATCGGATCGGACGCCACCTCGATAGAACCACTCCCACGCCCGTACGGGTCATCAGCGCCTGCGCGGGTGACGGACGCGACCTGATCGAGGTCCTGGCACGACGCCCGGACGCTGACCGGGTGAGCGCCCTGCTGGTCGAGCACGACGCCGGTCTGGTGTCTCGGGCACGGGAGGCCGCCAGCCACCTCGCCGCCACCATCAAGGTCCGCCAGGCTGACGCAGCCTGCAGTGACGTCTACGCCGACGCGGTGCCCGCCGACTTGGTGCTGCTGTGCGGCATCTTCGGCAACATCAGCGACCCCGACGTACTGGCGACCATCGAGGCAGCACCCGAGCTCTGCGCATCAGGGGCCGAAGTCATCTGGACGCGGCACCGCGGTGACCCTGACCTCACAACCTCTATCCGGCGATGGTTCACGACTGCCGGTTTCGAAGAGGTCGAATTCATCGCACCACGCGACGAGCATTGGTCGGTGGGCGTCCACCGACTCGCAGGAGAACCTCGACCTCTCAGACCAGATCGCCGCTGGTTCAGCTTCTTCCGCTAGCCCTAGCGCTGTCACCGACGTCCGCAATGCCGCGGACAACAGCGGCGTTCAAGTCCGGTAGGGCCCGCTGCCGTACATCCGTTGGCCCGGCTACAACTCCGGCTCGAAACGCAGGGTAAGACCGTTCCGGGCCAACATTGGGCGGTGTTTCGAGTCGCTTTCGGATCAGCGGTGTCGCCGTGGCTAGTGCGGACCGGAACCGTCCGTCACTGAGCCAGACCGTTGGTGCCAATCTCCTCTGAGCTGTGGCGGCCGGTGGGGCGAACGGACTGTGGCGTCCAGACTCCTCTGTGAGAAGCGTTGACGATTGCTCCCCCACCCCACCTCGCCTCCGGCTAGACGGCGGCGGTGTACCGCTGTACCTCCACCGCCACATCGACCAGGTTTGCGCTGCTGGCGTTGGTGGCGTCGAACGTGAACATCGGGACCTGGCAACCATCGAGCGCGAGCCATCCCGAGTGGGCTGGGGTCAGGGTTTGCTCCGGTGCGGCTGGATTGTTGGCTGGCGGCGAGTGCGTCCAGCCTGGGATCACGGTGGTGCTCTCGTTGAGGACTCGGTAGCGGAGGAGGAACCGTTGCTGGTCGCACCCGTTCATGGTCGCGGGGTAGTTCTCCTCGCCGCCTGGGCCGGCTAGAGGTCGCCACTGGCCGGTGAACGCTCTGGTGGTCTGAGTCCAGGCTGCCGTCAGCTGCCATCCCGGTAACGCGGGAGGAAATGCGGGAACAGGCTCGTGGGTCCCGGCCTGGTTGCCTGATGATGGCCAAGTGAAGGTCGAGTCGCCTTTGCTCAGCGGAAGCCCTCGGTCTGCCGTGACTTCTCGCCCATCCGCGAAGGTCACAAACGCGATCATGTCCTCAAATGCCCAACCCTCAGATTCGGCCCGCTGGCGCACATCCGCGGCATCGAGATACCACGTTGCCTCGTCCCCAGCTGCTATCCAGTGAGGTAGCGGGGGCTCCCAGCGTGTGGTCGGTTGGGTAACGATGAGCGTTCTGCCATCGGCTCCCCGGGCGCCCCACCCCGTGGCGCGGACCGGCCGTGCCGTGCCGTTCCTGGCAATGACGGCGACGAGGGGGTCGCCCATTGTTTGAGAGCCATCGGCGCGATCGAACACTGGGAAGTGATTGGAAACGTCCACGCGCAGCTGCTCATGCTTCGGAGGCTCGCTCGCGTGGCTAGCCTCACCCTGGGGGGCGGCCAGTCTGGCGCCGATAGCACCGGCAGCCACTGCCACGATGCCCCACGCCCAGACCGGCAACTGCAGCCCGGTCGACACTTGGTTGACCGCGTACCCAGCCACGGCAATACACGTCGCCCCACCCACGAACCCGACACTTCGACGCATGCGCAAAATTCTGCCCGAAAACCTAAACACGCCCGGGCGGCTGAACCGAGTTTCCAGAATGGATCACTGCGGCTGCTGTTGCGCCTCGCGCCGCCGAAGCCGCGCCACAGTATGGAGGTTGACCGGTGTTGTGGTCAGGACCCGCCGGATCATCTCGGCGAGGAAGACGGCAGGTTGGAGATCTGCGGGTACGCGGTGGTGGTTGAGGACGACGTGAGGTAGCGCGGCGAGGGCCCCGTCGATCTCGGATGTCTCGACCGCTTCCTCGTCCTCGCCTGCTCCGTCGTCTTCGTCCATGCCGGCGTCGTCCGAGGCAAGCCCGGCTTCGGCCAGGGGGTCGTTCCCGTCGCCGGCGTCGTCGTCTCCGTTATCGACGGCAAGGTGGTCTCCGTACTCGATGATGATGAGGCAGACGGCGTGGTAGGCATCATCTTCCCGGCCCAGTTTTTGGAGGAGGTCGATGAGCCACTCAGCCTTGTCGGGCTCTTTTTCAAAGATGGTGGAGCGAAGGCCGTAAACGAAGCCGAGGGCTGCGAGTGGATGGCGTAGTCGTAGGTTCTTGGCGTCACCGTAAGACTCTTCGACACGGTTGGCGGCGTTCTTGCCGAAGCTAGAGTCCATCCGTTTTGTGCTGATGAGCAGCTCGGGGCCGGTGTCCCAGTTGGACATAACGACGTCGACCTGTTTGAGGTAGTTCTTCCCCAGGATGTTGGCGCTGGACGCGGCGGCGCCCGTGGGTGGGGTCTTGGCGCGGAGCCTCTTCCAGAGTCTCTCGCGCTCGGGCTTGGTTACCTTGTTCAACAGTTTGATCACTGGCAGCGGCAGGATGCGTGGAGCAGTCGACCGGGGCCAGACTGCGTCGGCGTCGAAGCCGGCGCGGCGAAGCTCGTAGGCGACCCATACGTCGAGAGCCAGCGCCGGAACTCCCGTGGTGGTCTGGGCCCCCAGGTGCAAAGGCACCCCGAGAAGCCGTTGCAGCGTGACGAAGTCCGGGTCGTATTGCAAAGCGCCGTCGGCGGTGAGCGTCCACGGGTTGGTGTGCTCGCTGCCCGGCGCTGCGTCGGCCACGATCCGGTCGAAGAGGGTCCAGGCCTTGATCCGGGTCGAGGGTTCAGCGGCCACTGTTGCCTCTAGTAAAACGCCGGTGCGTCATCGCCTCGTGGGCACGACGGACGACCTGGAGGTCACCGGTCGTGAGCAGTCGACCGAAGAGGGCGCGATCGACCGTCTCTACGGCCGGCATCAGTGCGCCGACGCTCAGCAGGCCCACCACCTCGTCACGCACGGCTCTCAGCCGGCTGGCTCGTCGCCGGATCAGGTCCGGGGCCGGCATGGCCCACCCGTCCGCCTCCCGTGGTTCCAACTTCAGGATGCCGCCGCCGTAGGAACGTCCGACGATCTCGGCGTGCAGAAGGGTCACAGAGTTCATGCTGGCCAAGGGCAGGAGCTCGCGGCCGAGATCGGCGACGTGCTTGTGCAGATAGACCCCGTGCACGGAGTTGAGGTGATGGGCTCGCGCGGTGTTCGTGGTCAATCGGGGGGTGTCAGCGTTCATGCACGTCAGCAACAAGTCCGCCGGAGCGAGCATCGGCACTTGATACCACGGGGTGCGGACGCGGCACTTGTATGCCTGGTCAACACCCGCAAGATGCCCGGCCTCGATGTACGCCAGTGCCGCTGCAGACGGGCGGCCAGTCGGGCGAAAGAGCCACGTCGAACGACCCTGCCGACCCAGGCGAACCAGATCCGCCGAGCTGAGTTCGAGGCCTCGCAAGTGCGCGCTCCCCGGAGGGGAGAGCCGAAGGAGATCGGAGCGGCGCAGCCCCAGCTCCCTGACCCGTGCCGGAGACAAGGCGAAGTACTTGTTGTTGCCGGTCACCATCCCCAGGGTGGTGTCTCCCCAAGCCTCGAGGTCGGTGAAGAGTCCTCGGCCGCGAAGCGAACGCAGCGGCAGCGCGGCGGCCGGGTCGACGAGCAGAGACGTCCACTTCCCTGCCGGGTCAGATGGCGTCCAGGTCGATGGCCTGTCCATCGTCTGGAGCGCCTCGGCATCGGTGGCCTGATAAATCACCGCATGGTCAGTGGGGCCCTCATCGAACCCGTCAGCGAGCAGAAGCAGCACGTCCGCCTCGGCGTCGGGAAACACCTGTTGGGAGAACAGCACCAACTCCACGGAACGGAACCGCTCGAACAAGAACCGGCGGACCGCCCCGGCATAATTGACGCTCAGCAGCTCAGCGGGTAGCACCAACCCCATCCGTCCCCCCTGCCGGAGGAAGAGCGCCGAGTGGATGGTGAACGCCGCCCAACTCGATGCGAGAGCCGTGAGTGACACCCCCGCCTGAAGTGCCGCCGCGCGTGATCGTGACCTCCCCTCCCCCGTGAAATCCTGGTAGCGGATGTAGGGCGGGTTGCCGACCACGACGTCGTACACCGGCCTAGGTCGCACGAGGAAGAAGTCGCTTTCGATAACCGTTGGATCACCGCCGGCCGCCTCGACCCGGTCACGCGCGACCCGAGCGCTGTGTGGGTGGATCTCGACGCCCGTGACTTGGGGGCGATGCTCGCTCCCGGCAAGATCACGCAGCCGCTGGGCAGCCTGCACCAAGAAAGAGGCGTCACCCGCGGACGGCTCCAGCACAGCATCTGTGGCCTCACGCACCGCCCACGCCGTAACGAACCTGCTGATGGGTTCCGGTGTGAAGAACGCCCCTCGCGCCTTCCGCAGAGTCGGGGTGTCGACCTCAGGTAGTGCGGCAGCGACGAGCATGGCCCTCATTCTGGCCCACTAGTCGGACGGGAGAGGTCAGGGCGCGCTGCATGAAGGCCCCCGGCCCGTCCTGTCGCTCAGGGAAATCGGCTCGTCCTCGTAGGCTCCAGTCGTGAGCCCGCCCAGTTCCTTGCCCACGACCGGTGACGTGGCAGGTGCCGTTGCCCGTTTCTTCCATGGCGGCGCGGGGCCAAGCCACAGCGTCATCAGTCGCGTCCTAACCGAGTCGGGATTCTTCGATGACTACGAGGGGCGGACCGATGTGCAGGGTCCCAACAAGGAGTCCAGGGTCCTTCGCGCGTTCACCGCTGCACGGGCGGAGCCGGCCCGTGCTCGCAAGCTCGTTGACGGGCTGTTGGGGTCGCTTCGGTTGGGGGGCCTTGTCGGTGCCGGCGTAGACGGGGAGGACGTGGACCGTCTCCGTCGTGCCCTTGGCAGTGCGGGTTGGTACCTAACGGACGATGGGTACCTCCGGGCCTTCGCCGGTGTCGACATCGACACCGGCGGCCGGGAGGCACTCGATGAGCAGCTCGAACGCCTGCGTCGGTCGACTGCCGATCCTGGGCTGCTCATCGGCACGGCGAAAGACCTTCTTGAGGCTGTCGCCAAATTCGTCCTCGAGGAGTTGGGGTACCCGACGACGGCGAAGATGGACTTTGGCCAGGTGTGGCACCTAGCACGGGAGCGACTGGGTGTCCTGCCGCAGCAGGTGGACCCAGACCTGCCCGGGGGTGCAGCGATCAAAGCGATTCACCAGTCGACTTGGCACATCGCCGAGCAGGTCAACTCTCTACGCAATCTGCAGGGCACGGGCCACGGCAGGACACTTCCAACGGGCATCAGTGAGGAGTTGGCGCTGCTGGTTGTGCGGGAGGCGGGAAGCGTCGCTGAGTACATGCTCAGCCTGCTGGAGAGGACAAAGGGGTCAGTGTGAGCGCCGCCGTTCCGCCCCCGCCGTCTCGTGGGACGCCGTTGCGCGATCGGCCCTGGCGGGCGTCTCGATGAGGGATCCGTGGTGCCGTCGCACCGGCGAGGACGTGTGCCGCTCCTGCGCAAACCGCCCCAGGCGCTGTGTGCCCAGTGCGGGCACCCCCGGGTCATCCGCCGAGGAGTCAGGACGCCGGCGTGCCCGCGTTGCGCGTCGACGACGACGCTGACCTGCCCCACCTGCGGAGGAGGCACGTTCTCGCTGAGTACGAGCGAGGGCGTGGATCGGTGCCTGGGCTGCCGCCTCCGTCCCTGGATCATCACGGCCCTGGCCGGCGGAGACGGCCAGGTGCCCTCTCAGCTGATGCCCTTCGTGATCCGATTGGCGGCCGCCGAGGACCACAACCAGGTGCGGCGGTGGCTCCATCGCGGGCCCGCCATGACGGTCTTGAAGGAGATGGCCCAGGGACGGGCGCCGATCGCGCACTCCACGCTCGACGAGGCCGCCGGCGAGCACCGCGCCCGGGCGACGTCCGTCGAGCACTTGCGCCGGCTCCTGGTCGCCGCCGAGGTGCTCCCCAGACGGGACGAGCACCTCACCCGACTCGAGCGGGACATCAGAGCTCGGCTGACCGCGCTCGACCCCGACGACGCCACCGTGCTGCGCCGGTTCGTCACCTGGTACACGCTGCCGCGAACACGTCTCCGGATCGCCCAGGGCCGCGATCCCGAGGGCACCTGCCGGTTGGCGACGCAACTCTCTGACCGGACCGTCCCGGTTCCTCACCTACCTGCGCAACCACGGGATCACGCTGTCGGCAATGGGCCAGTCCGACCTGGAGGCATGGGCCGCGGAGAACTCCGGGTGCGTGATCGCCACCGTGATCTTCCTGCGGTGGGCGCGCCGTCAACGTCTCGTGCCCGTTCTTGAGCTGCCCAAGCAACAGATGAACACGCCCCGGCAGTTCTCCGACGCCGAGGACCAGTGGACGATCGCCAAGAGATGCCTCACCGACAACTCGCTCCCTCACCGGCTGCACCTGGTCGGCGCGCTCGTCCTGCTGTACGGGCAGCAGGCGTCCACGATCGCCAGGCTGCGCCGCAGCGACGTCACCAGCGCGTCAGGTCTGATCTCGATCAGACTCGGACGCGACGCGGTCGTGCTTGATGATCCCCTGGCCACCATCGCGGCCGAACTCGCTGCAGCCGCAGTCCCCGACGCTCAGCCTCGAGGCATCGCCAGAGCGTTCAACGCCGAGGGAGACGGGTGGCTCTTCCCCGGCCGCGGACCGGGCAAACCACTCGGCGAAGCCGCGCTGAGCAAGGACCTGACCAAGCTCGGGATCCGGACTCGATCCGGCCGGAACACCGCCCTGCTCGCCCTGGCCCGGGACGTACCCCCGATGGTCCTGTGCGACCTGCTCGGTGTCGGCTCCAGCACCGCCGAACGATGGCGCGGATACGCCGGCGGCGCCTGGGCCACCTACGCCTCAACCGGTCCCCACTGAGACGGCCGAGTCCTGGGCGGTCCGGGAGGCCAGCGGGCCAGGATCCTCGCCCGCGTTTAGCCCCACCGGTCGTACTTCTTGATCACGTCGCGGTACCCATGCAGATAGGTATCCAGATCAGCGTCCGCCCCGACGAACGCGGGCCAGGGCCAGTCCGATCTTCGCTCACCTGACCGGCGAAATTCGATCTCAGCCCGGGGAATGGTCTCGTCCTCGAGGGACCTAGTCCATTGTCCTTCACCGGCGTACTCGCCATAGACCGGCCTTACCCCGCCAGGGGCGTTAGATGTGGCGTGCTGCACCAGGCCGAGGCGGTACTCGAAGCCGTGAGCGGCGGCCTTGTATTCGTCGTCGTTGGGGATCGGGTCATGAAAGACCTCGCGGAGATCCGCCTTGAGCAGGTGGCTTGCGGCGTAGGTCCACCGGGTGCTGTTCCAGCGCGGGAATGTGTTGATGAGGTCGGAGTCGAGGACGACGTTGTAGTGCAGGCTGTTCGCGGCAGGGATCCTGAGATCTCGCTGCCAGGGATCCGTTGTTTCGACTTCGGTGAGGAGCCGGATGAGGAAAGGCATCGCGTCCTCGCCGCGTCGCCGTGATGTCGACGGTGTGCATGAACAAGACCGCTGGATATAGCCGGAGGCGGTCCATCCGGTCGTTGAACGTCCCTTGGGGGAGGGTGCGCAGGGTCGTCAGGTGTTGGAGGACGTCCAGCCACAGCTCGTCATGGACGCCTTCGGGGTCGTGCCAGACCCCGGCGACCGCGAGGTGCAGCAATGGCGTAGTCGCCGTGAGGTAGCTCTCGTGGACTTGTTGAGCGCCCTCGGCGGTCATCGCGGGGTCGTACAGGGGCTGCGCCGCGACGATGGAGGCAGGGCGTTCGGTCGTGCGCATCACGAGGTCGTGCAGGTCGATCCGGTGCAACGGGTCGGGCAGGTAGCGCTTGAGCCTGGCCACGGCCATCTCCGTGGTCAGCGGAGGCTCGGCGAGATGGGTAAGGGCCTCGACACTACTCACGAGGTCCCCGAAGAGGTCGTCCGCGCTGGCCGCCTGGATGACCTGCCCGCCCCGGGCGGTGAGGACCTGCTGCGC
>JAABUT010002677.1_pt1 | contig 16630 bp, 14 predicted proteins | sample 5559281 | NCBI WGS metagenome assembly JAABUT01 (sample SAMN10711880, study PRJNA513359) | rock metagenome | isolation source: Antarctica rocks | place: Antarctica: Victoria Land, Ricker Hills nord | collected 2016-01-04 | reverse complement strand
CTGACGTTCCTGCGCGAGGAGGTGCCCAGAAAGTGGCACCTCTATTGTGACGCCGTATCGGACAACTTCCGCGTTATCTCGCCCAAGGATTTTCGGATCCTGGCGTGAACGGGGTATAGCTCGCAACCTCACTCCGACAGGCTGCTAGGCAGGCAGCCATCGCGATTCGTACGAAGGCGTCACCTTACGGCGGAACCTAAGCAGCGACCGCGCAATTGCATCAGACGAAGCCCCTCACCCCCGCAAAAGAGGGAGGTGCTGCTGTTTCTGGAAGCACATGCAATTGCCCTGCTTCTGTCATCGACAGGAATGGCTTTTGTATGCTCGCAGTCGTACAATGCAGGTACGTTGTCCCCGGTGCATGCTGGGTCCGGACGACTGTGCCAGCACCGCTGCCAGCAAGGAGGTTATCAGCTTGAGCCTGCTATTTCGTCTTCTGCAACGTATGCCTGCGGTCCAGCGTCTCCAAGAAGAGCGCGACGGGCTGCGCGCCGAGCGGAACTCGATGCAGCTTAAGCTCCGGGCGGCTTCTGCGGAGATGGGGGTGCTGGAGGAGCAGTGCCGGGTGCTGCAGCGCGAGCGGGACCGCCTGACCGAAGAGGTGACACGGCGAACAACGGAGCATGAAAGCCAGGCAGCGCGTCTCAAGGCAGCGCTTGCGGCTGGCGAGGTGCTGACGAAGGAGCGTGACAGCTTGGCTGAGGAACGCCGCGTCCTGATTGCCCGGGGTGACGCTGCATCGGCTGAGCGCGACCGAGTCGCTGGTGCTCTGGATAAACTGCGCCAGGAGGCTGGGACGCGACCCCAAGAGGCCGGGCCAAACCCATCGGCGCCATAGCTGACGCGAGACCTGACAGAGTCGCCGAATCGGCTCATGATGTTCATGCTAACAATCAAAGGAGGACCGGATGTTGCGTTCTATTCTGATGCTCGGTGCCGCGTGCCTGTTCTGTGGCGCGGCCCAAGCCGAAACGGTACCGTTCACCGGCACGATGCTCGGTGCAAGCGAGGTTCCGGCTAAGACGACCAACGGCAAGGGCACGGCCACGGCCTCGCTCGACACGGCGACCAAGGCGCTGACCTACAACGTGGAGTATGCCGGGTTGTCCGGCCCGGCCACGGCCGCGCACTTCCACGGCCCGGCCGAGCCCGGCGCGAATGCCCCCGTGGCCCTCCCATTCCCCACGCCGGCCAGCCCGATCAAGGGAACCACCACGCTGACGGACGCGCAGATGGCCGACCTGATGGCGGGCCGGTGGTACGCCAACGTGCATACCGCGGCGAACCCCGGCGGCGAGATCAGGGGACAGATGGTGCGCGGGAAATAGCGCATCCCTGACGGCAGCACACTGTAGCTGCCAGTCGTTGCGCAAATCAGCACGAAGCGCCTGATACGTGCTTCGTGCCGTCGCCGCACGTCATGCGGCGGGGGACAGCTCCAGAATGGCCCGTACCCGGGCGGCGAGGGCGTCCAGCGCGAACGGCTTGCCGATCACCTCCATGCCCGGCGCGAGCTCGTTCTCAAGGGCAGAGCCCGCGTATCCCGTGATGAACAGCACAGGGACCCCAGGCCTGCGTTCGCGCACCGCATCGGCCACTTGCCGTCCATTCAGTCCGCCCGGCAGGCCCACATCGGTCACCAGCACGTCGATGCGTACGCCCGAGCGTAGCAGGCGCAATGCCGCGGGACCGTTGGCAGCCTCCAGCACCGTGTAGCCCAGCTCGCGCAATCTTTCGGCCGCCGGCCCACGAACGTCTGCCTCGTCTTCCACCAGCAGCACCGCCTCACCAGCGCCGGTGTCCTGCGGCACCGCTGTTTGCGATGCCGCTTCTCCATCCTGCTGCATGGACTCGTGGCGCGGCAAATAAAGCCGCACGACTGTGCCACGGCCCGGCGCGCTGTCGAGGCGCACGACGCCGTCCGACTGCCGCACGAAGCCATAGAGCTGCGACAGGCCCAGCCCGGTCCCTTGCCCAAGCGGCTTCGTGGTGAAGAACGGCTCGAAGGCGCGCGCCCGGATGACCTCATCCATTCCCGTGCCGGTGTCGGCCACGGAGATCTCCACGTAGTCGCCGGGCATCGCCCCCTCCTGGCCGGCCACGTCCGCCGCCGACAGGCTCACGCCCTCAATGCCGATGGTGAGCCTGCCGCCCTCGGGCATGGCGTCGCGCGCATTGATCGCGAGATTGAGCAGCACGTTCTCGAGCTGGTTCGGATCGCACAGCACCGTCCAGATGCCATCGCTCAAATGCAGCTCGACCAGGATGCCTGGTCCGGTTGTGCGGCGGATCAGGTCTGCCATGCCCTCGATCAGCCCGTCCGGCTCGACGGTGCGCGGCTGCAGCGTTTGCCGGCGCGCAAAGGCGAGCAGCCGGTGCGTCAGCGCCGCCGCGCGCTCCACCGTCTTGTACGCAGCGCCTGCGAACATGAGGGCGTCATCCGCCCTGCCCTGCCGGATGCGCCGCTGCAGCATGTCCAAGCTGCCGGCAATACCCTGCAGCATGTTGTTGAAGTCGTGCGCGATGCCGCCGGTGAGCTGGCCCACCGCCTCCATCTTCTGGCTCTGGCGCAGTTGCGCCTCGGTGGCCATCAGCTCGGCCGTGCGCGCCGCGACGCGCTGCTCCAGCTCTTCGGCCGAGCGCGCCAGGCCCTCGCGGGCGTGCACCTGGGCGTCGATATCGGTCGCGCTGCCGAACCACTGCAGCACCCGGCCGGCCTCATTGCGAACCGGTTCGACCCGCACCAGGAACCAGCGGAACCGGCCGTCTGCGGCGCGAATGCGGTGCTCCTGCAGCAACGGCGACCCCGCATCGACGGCACCCTGGAAGCTGGCCCGCGACCGGGCGCAATCGTCTGGATGGATGGTGGCAAGCCAACCATAACCCACCATCTCATCTAGTGTCTGTCCGGTGTAGTCGAGCCAGCGTTGATTGCACCATTGGGTGAGGCCGGACGCATCGTTGCGCCACAACAGGTCCGGCACAAGCTCCGCCACCGCCCGAAACTGCGCCTGGCTTGCGGCAAGCCGCTTTTCGGCGTGCTTGCGATCGGTGATGTCCTGGGCGATGCCGCCGGTTCGCTGGACGCGCCCGTCCGCGCCAGGGATGGGGAAGCCGGTATCGAATATCCAGCGCACGGCACCGTCGGGCCGGATGATCCTGTACTCGATGGCACAGGTCTCACCTGCGAGCACCCGCGGCAAGCTGTCCTTGACGCGCGCGCGGTCATCGGGGTGAACGGTGTCCGACCAGTGGCTGAGATCCTGCATGATCCGCTCGCGCGGCTGGCCCCAGACCCGTTCGAAGGAGGGGCTGAGATACTCCAGCTGCCTCGCCTCGGCGCCCACGATCCACAGCACGTCCGTCGAGTTCTCGACGAAGCTGCGGAAGCGCAGCTCGCTCTCGCGCAGCGCCGCCTCGGCGCAAGCGTGCTCCACTGCGGACCAAGTGCGTTTGCCCACCTCGCGAACGAGGTCCTCCTCGGCCTCCGTCCAGGCTCTAGGCACCGCCTGGTGAACGTAGAGCGCAGCCCGGAACCGGCCCTCCTTGACAAGCGGGACGATGATGGCGGCGCGCAGGCTGGCCGCAGCGAAGGCCGTCGCCGTCGCTGGGTCCTGGGTGAGCGGTTCGGTCAGCGCGTCTGAAAAGGCGATAGTATGTCCCTGCCGCAGCGCTTCGATGAGCGGAGGGCCGAGATCATTCATGCATTGGCGGCCGGCGAAGCTGAGCATGGCGCCAGCCGTCCAGTCCTGATCAACGATGAAGTGCTCGCCGCTGTCATCGACCTCAGCGTAGCCGGCGCGGTCGGCCGCCAGGTGCACGCCAAGCATGGCGACGGCTGCGGCCATGGTCTGCCGGGGGTCGTCCAGGGCACGCAGCCGATCGCCCAGCTGGAAGAGAAAGACCTGGCGTTGATGCAGCCGGAGCGCCACCTGCAGGACCTCATCCGCGCTCCGGTATTGGCCGGACACCACGTGGTCACCGATGTAGGACATCAGCTCCGGAGTGAGGGAGACGTTGAGGGCGGAACGGGGCGGCATCATGGCATAAAATCACTTCGTGCCCGAAGTGTCGACCTTTGTGGCCCCGCGTTGAAACACGCGGCTTCTACTTTGGTTCCAATCCGTCCTATGGTGCCGGTCAACTCGGTAATCCAACAAACCGAGGCCGAGGAGACCCTCTCCATGCGACAGCGCCCCCGTCCCTTGCTGATCTGCACCGCCTCCGCCCTGCTATGGTCCGCCTGCCCGGATGCCGTCGCCCGCGACGATGACGGCGCGGAGCGCATCGGCCAGCCCGTCCGCACGCATTACGACGGCGCCACCAACGACCTGCTGACCGCCGGCCTCGGCCGCACCGGCCTGCAAGGGGCCGTGCCCGGCTTCGCTGATCCGCTCAATCCGACGGCCGAGGAGCTGCGCCGCCGCGCGATCTTCGTGAACTACGGCGCACTGGTGGACGTCAGCACGGCCGGGGGCTACGGCACCTTCTGGGGGCCGAACGTGCAGGCGGACGGAACGGTCACCTCTGGCCAGGGGCTGATCGCCGGCGACGAGAGCATCGCCTTCGCATCGCAGCCCGACGGCTCCCGCATCACGGTGATGGTGCAGGTCCCCGACACCTACGACCCGGCCCATGGCTGCATCGTCGCCGCGCCGTCCTCCGGCTCGCGCGGCGTGTATGGCGCGATCGCCACAGCCGGGGAGTGGGGCCTCAAGCACGGCTGCGCCGTCGCCTACACCGACAAGGGCACCGGCACCGGTTTCGACGACCTCCAGCAAGAAAAGGTGACGCTGCTGCGCGGCGAGGTCGTCCCGGTCGCCACCGCCGGCAAGGACTCGCAGTTCACCGCCGATCTTTCGGCATCCGAGCGTGCGGCGTTCAACGCCGCGAACCCGGACCGCTTCGCGTTCAAGCACGCCCACTCCCAGGTGAACCCCGAGGCCGATTGGGGCCGCTATGTGCTGCAGTCCATCCGCTTCGCCTTCACGGTGCTGAAGGAGAAGTACCCCGGCAGCGGGATCAACAAGCGCAACACCCTGGTGATCGCCTCCAGCGTCTCCAACGGCGGCGGCGCATCGCTCCGCGCGGCGGAGCAGGACCGGCGTGGCCTGATCGACGGCGTGGCGGTGGCCGAGCCGAACGTCAACCCGGAGTACGTGAACCGCTTCGCCATCGTCCAGGGCAGCCGTGCGCCCGTGACCCAGCACAGCCGCACGCTGTTCGACTATGTCACGCTGCAGAACGTGAACGAGGGCTGCGCCAATGCGGCCCCGGCGCTGGCGAAAACGCCACTCAACCTAGCCGCGAGCCCTGACCGCTGCACGGCACTGCAGGCCGCCGGGCTGCTGACGGGCGCCACGGTCGCGGACCAGGCTGCGGAGGCGCAGACGGTGCTGAACGACTTCGGCATCCTTCCGGAGCAGAACGATACGCAAGGGGCGCTGTGGTACTTGTATGTCCCGCAATCGATCGCGATGACCTACGCCAACGCCTATGGCCGGTTCAGCGTCGCCGACTCGTTGTGCGGATACAGCTTCGCCGCGACCGCCGCCACGAAGCCGGCGCCGCTCGCTTCCGCCACCGAAGCCATCCTGTTCAGCCTCAGCAGCGGCATCCCGCCGACCGGAGGCATCAGCCTGATCAACGATCTCGCCCCCGCCGGCCCGGTCGAGGACCGGGTGTCCACGGCAGACCAGGACCTCCGCGGCGCGCTATGCCTGCGCTCGTTGGCGATCGGCCGTGACGCGGTGACCGGGGGCGCCTTGTCCGAGGCGGAAGCCGCCCAGTCGCAGCGCATCCACGAGGGCATCGAGGATATCCGCGCCAACGGCAACCTGCACGGCATCCCGGCGGTGGTCGTCACTGGACGTGGCGACGACATCCTGCCGCCGAACTTCGCGTCCCGCGCCTATCTCGGCCTGAACCATGTACGGGAGGGCCGGCACAGCCAGCTTCGCTACATCGAGGTCACCAACGCCCAGCATCTTGACGCCGTGCTGGGGGTGGCGGGACTCAACAGCACCTATGTGCCGCTGCACCGCTACTACATCGCGGCGCTGGACATGCTCTATGCGCATCTCCGCAGCGGCGGACCGTTGCCGGTGAGCCAGGTCGTGCACACGAAGCCCCGCGGGACCAATTCCGATGGCAGCGTTCCTGCGCTCACTACCGAGAACGTTCCGCCGATTGCGGCGGCGCCCGGGTCGGACGCAATTACCGTTTCGGAGGGCGTCGTGCACATCCCCGAGTAACTAGGCCTCGGTCCCGCGGGCCATGTTGAACACGAGGAACATGACCAGTCCAGGCTGAAATTGCGGCGCTTCAGCAGCGACAGGTTCAGGAACGGCTTTGGGGCACGCCGTTCGTTTACCAAAAAGGGGATACTCAAGCACGCGGCGCTGGCAAACATCCCCACTGGACGCACAACGGCAGGCCCGGCCTTTGTCGGGTAACGGTTAGTAGGCGGCGCCGGCGCTGCTCGGCACGCCGCCCGTCGTCGGGCCGTTTGGCCCGACGCTGAAATTGGGAACGGCGCCGGTCGCACGCTGTCCGCCGCCATTCGACGACGCGACGCCGCTGTCCAGCTGAGGGTCGATCGCCGGGCGCGGGGGGCCGCAGGCGCAGACAGTAAGGCCGATTGCGGCTGTGGTGATGAGGGCGCGAATCATTTGCTTTGCTCCTTGGACCAACATGCAGCGTTCTGAGGACGGCCCGTGTTTCACCGCATCGTGTCACGACGATGGGGGCTCGCCCGCTCCCTCGACCGCCCTCACATACCGCTCGGCCGAGCGGGCGATCACCATGCTGCCCTGCGCGCCGACTACGCTGTCCCAGAACGCGCCATAGATCCGGTCGCAGGGATAGGGCGCCACCGACGCGGACACACGCTCCACCGACCGGGCCGAAAGCGGGATCAGGTTCGGGTAGCTCCACATGAAACTCACATTCCCGTCCGGCGTGACCTGCAGAATGTCGCCGCTCAGCAGCGTGCCGCGTCCCTCCGCACCATCGCGCCAGTGCAGCACGGTGCCGCCGGCGAAGTGGCCGCCAGCGCGGATCAGCGTGACCCCGGGCAGCAGCGGCTTCGTCTCGCCGTCCCAGAAGCGCAAAGCGGGATGGTCGTGCATCACCCACTCCCGGTCCGCAGCATGCAGGTGCACGGGACAGCCAAAGGCCTGCGCCCACTCCGCCATCGTCGTATAATAGTGGGGATGCGAGATCGCGATGCCGGCCAGGCCACCCAGGGCAGCGACCGCCTGCACCGTCGCGTTGTCGAGCAGGGCGATGCAGTCCCACAGCAGGTTGCCGGACGGCGTGCGGAGCAGGAGGGCACGCTGGCCGATCCCGAACTTCGGCGTTGTGCCGAGACCGATCAGCCCCGACTCCTGCTCCCGCATCGTCGTGAAATGGCTGTGCCGCAGGCTGTCGAGGGTCGTCCAGCCCTGTCCCGTCCGGGGAACGAACTGCCGTTCCTCGGTGCAGATCGGGCAACGCGGCGGCGGCGCCTCGGAAGGCGGGAACTGGGTGCCGCACGCCGTACAGATGAAGGCCCTCATCGTCCGTCCCCCCGTCGAGCACAGCATGCCTGAAGAAGCGAATGGGGCCGGAAGCGTGGCACCGCGGAACTACGGCAGCGCGGCCCCTGGCGCCCGCCGCTCCTCCTCGCCCGGCGCCAGGGCGGCCTTCACCGCGTCGTCGACCGTCTCCAGCCATACAAAACGCAGCTTGTCCCGTGCACTGGGCGGGATGTCGTCATAGTCCCGGCGGTTGCGCGCCGGCAGCATGACGGTCGTGATCCCGGCCCGTGCCGCCGCGACCACCTTCTCGCGGATGCCGCCGACCGGCAACACCAGTCCGCGCAGGCTGATCTCTCCCGTCATCGCGACTGCCGGGTCTACGGCACGGCGCAGCAGCAGCGAGGCGAGCGACATGAACATCGCGACCCCCGCCGACGGCCCGTCCTTCGGGATCGCCCCGGCCGGCACGTGGACGTGGATGTCCCCCTCGAACAGGCTTGCCTCGATGCCAAGCTGCGCCGCGCGCGATTTTACCAGGCTCAGCGCCGCCTGGGCGCTCTCCTTCATCACGTCGCCAAGCTGGCCCGTCAGGATCAGCCGGCCGCTCCCCGGCATCCGGCTGCTCTCGATGAACAAGATGTCCCCGCCCACCGGGGTCCAGGCCAGCCCCGTCGCCACGCCCGGCATCGCGGCCCGCCCCGCCACCTCCGGGTCGAACCGGCTCGGGCCAAGGATAGCCTGCATATCGTCCACGCCGATGCGGATCGGGCGCTCGGTGGCGCCCTCCGCCACGCGTACGGCGGCGGAGCGGAACACCCCGCCGATCTCCCGCTCCAGGCTCCGGACCCCGGCCTCCCGCGTGTAGTCGCTGACGATGGAGGCCAGCGCGTCCTCAGTGACCTCCACTTGGCCGTCGGTCAGGCCGTTTTGCGCCTGCTGGCGCGGCACCAGATAGCGCTGGGCGATCGCCAGCTTCTCCTCGGCCGTGTAGCCGGAGAGCTGCACCACCTCCATGCGGTCGCGCAGCGGGCCAGGGATGGTGTCGAGCTGGTTCGCGGTCGCGATGGACAGCACCCGGCTGAGATCGAACGGCACCGCCAGATAGGCATCGCGGAAGGTATTGTTCTGCTCAGGATCGAGCACTTCGAGCATGGCCGAGGCCGGGTCGCCCTGGAAGCCGCCGCTGCCGAGCTTGTCGATCTCGTCCAGCATCATCACGCATTCGCGCGAACCGGCCCGGCGGATCGCCTGGATGATGTTGCCCGGCAGCGCGCCGATGTAGGTGCGCCGGTGGCCCCTGATCTCGGACTCGTCGTGCACGCCGCCCAAGGCTGACCCGCACGAAGGGCTGCCCGGTGGCATGGGCGATGCTCTGTCCCAGGCTGGTTTTGCCGACGCCGGGCGGACCGACGAAGCACAGGATCGGGCCCTTGCCGCCCGGGTTCAGCTTGCGGACGGCGAGGAACTCCACGATGCGGCGCTTGATCTTCACGAGATCGAAGTGCTCCTCGTCCAGCACCCGGCGCGCGGCGGCGACGTCGATCGGCGGTGCCTCGCCCAGCTTCCACGGCAATTCGGAAAGCCATTCGAGATAGGTCCGCACCATGCCGACCTCTGGGCTGCCCTCCGGCATCTGCTTCAGCCGGCGCATCTCGCGCTTTGCCTGGCGCTCAGCCTCCTCCGGCAGCCCGGCCTCGTTCAGGGCGCGTTCCAGGTCCTGCAGCTCCGGGGCGCCGTCGTCGTCGCCCAGCTCCTTCTGGATGGCCTTGAGCTGCTCGCGCAGCATGAACTCCCGCTGGCGGCCCGCCATCGTCTCGCGCGTGCGCTTGCCGATGTCCGCGGACAGGCGGAGCACCTCCAGGCGATAGGCAAGGCGCCACAGCACGCGGTCGAGGCGGGTGGGGAGGTCGACGATCTCCAGGATTTCCTGCTTCTCAGCCGGGCTTAAATCCAGCAAACCCGCTACGAGGTCGGCCAATAGTCCGGCCGGCTCGACGTTCTGGACAGTCGCGACCAGCTCGGGCGGAACTTGCTCGATCAGCCGCAACGTCTCCAGCGCGCGTTCCCGAAGCTGATGGGCGCGCGCCGCGATCTCCGCACCGTCGGCATCGGGCTCCGGAATACGCTCGACGTGCGCGGCCAAGTAGGGCACGCCCTCCATCTCGGCAACGAGCCGCACGCGCCCGGTACCTTGCAGGATCGCGTGGTGGGTGCCGTCCGGAGCCGTGAGGTAACGCAGCAGCCGCGCCTCCGTGCCGATGGCATGGAGGTCGCCGAACGCAGGGCTGTCGACGGCCGGGTCACGCTGCAGCACGACGGCCACGTGCCGGCTTTCCCGGGCCGCAGCCTGCAGCGCGTCGGTCATGGCGGGGCGCGTGGCGGCAAGCGGGACGACGGCGCCCGGGAACAGCACAGTGTCCTTCACCGCGACCAGGATCAGCACGTCATCGGGCAACCCGGCTGGAGCCGAGGGCGAAGCGGGGGCCGGGACGGGAGCGTCCACTAGGTCGTCTTCCGCAATACGACGGTCAGGCAACCGTCCACCAGGTCGCGACGAACCAGCTCGTAGGCGCCGGGCGGCAACGCGACGCGGCGCTCGAAACGTCCATGGGGCAGTTCCATGCGATGAATCCTTGTGGGGCCGAGCAAGACAGGAAGCCGGCGCGTGCCGATGATGGCCAGCTCACTGCGGGAGATCACCAGATCGACATCCGCCACGCGCACGCCCGGCAGGGCAGCGATCAGGATCAACTCCTCGGCATTCTCCAGAAGATCCACGGGCGGCTCCCAGCCGGCTGGCGCGGGGCGGAAGAACTCACGGTGCAGGCGGTCCGCGCGCGCCACAATGGCGAGTGCTTCGGCCCACATCAGGTTGGCAGCGCTCCGAGGCACGGCAGCTTCTCCTTAAGGCTGATGATTTTGCACAAGCGTTGCTTGCTTGATCGCCATCCGCCTCGCCTTGATCCGGACGGAACGCAGCCTTTTGCGCCCGTTCCATCAATCCAGGCAACACCACTGGCGTCCAAAACGAAACCTGCCGCCGCGTTGAATACGCGGCGGCAGGTCCGAGTCCTTAAGTCCTGGCGAGCGTTAGTAGGCGGTGCCGGCGCTGCTCGGCACGCCGCTCCTTGTCGCGCCATTTGGCCCGACGCTGACATTGGGAATGGCGCCGGTCGTACGCTGGCCACCGCCATTTGACGACGTGACGCCGCTGTTCAGCTGGGTATCGACGGCCGGGCGTTGCGAGCCGCATGCACTAACGGTGATGCCGATGGCGATTGTGGTAATGAGGGCTCGGATCATTCTGTTTACTCCTTGAACGGGCCTCCTACGTTTGAGGACGGCCCATGTTCCCGATGTCGTGTCATTATTACGGGGGCGCGTGTCATTACGGACGCAGGCACCCGAAGGACCGGCACAGTCATTTGCCAACATGGCGCACCGTGCCTAACCCAGCAGGTGCAACCGCCGTGGTGTTCCGATGCTCCGATCCGCACTCGTCCTGCTGCTGGCCGCCTCATCCGCCTCGGCTGCCACGATCGACCGGGTGCGCGCCGCAGGCGTGCTGCACTGCGGCGGCGCGCCCCGCCCGGGCCTGGCCGCCTTTGCCGCGGATGGCGGGATGCAGGGCCTGGAGGTCGATCTATGCAGGGCTGTCGCCGCCGCTGTGCTGGGGGACGGCGCCCGAATCGACTTCCATTCCTATGCGCTCGGCCAGGATTTCGAGCGGTTGCGCCGCGGCGACGACGCCGTCGCCTTCGTGACAGGGTCGGAGCTGCTGGCCAACAGCCTGTTGGACGCCGTCGTGCCCGGACCGGCGGTGTTCCATCAAACCAACGGCGTCATGGTCGCGGCAAGCAGCCCGGCCCGGCATCTGTCGGACCTGGCGGGCACCATGGTCTGCGCCGAACCCGGCACCGCGCCCGAGCGCACGTTGCTGGCCTATTTCCACAGCCGGGGCGCTGCCATCAGCTACTCCGGCTGGCAGGAGGAGGAGGAGATGCTGGACGCCTTCGACGTTGGCCGCTGCCCGGCCGTCGCAATGGAGACGACGGCCTTGGCGGCGCAGCGGGCGGACGCGGCGGCGCGGGGCCACCCGGTCCGCATCCTGCTGGAGCCGCTCTCGGCAACGCCGGTGCTGGCCGTGTCGGGGCTGGACGACGCACGATGGGCGGCGGTCGTGGCCTGGACCCTCCAGACGGTCATGCAGCCGGACCTCAGCGCCGGAGCCCTGCTGATCCCGGGCGGCGGGCTGGGATTGGCGCCCGGCTGGCAGGTCCGGGCGATGGCCGGGGGCAGCTACGCCGCCATGACCGCCCGCAACCTGGGCGCGTCCTCCCCATTGCAGCTGCCGCCGGCGCTGGACGCATCCTGGCGCGACGGCGGCCTGCTCAGCCCGCCCAGCGCCGAGTAGCCGGCAAAACATCATCCGGCTGCAACATAGTCCCTGTAGCCAGCCGCGCACGGCATGCCATGGTAGGCTACGGTTTCCAGAGAGTCCCGACACATGCAACGCTTGCTCCTCAACGGCTGCTCCGCCCTGGTCGCCGCGGGTCTGATCCTGCAGCCCCTGGTCGCATCGACCGCGCGCGCCGCCACCGGCATCGTCACCGGCCAGCCCGACCCGAATGGCGACGTCGCGCCGTACTACAGCGATCCCGCCGCCGACCCGCAGCTTTCGGACGCGCAGCTGATCGACCTGTTGCGGCGCCGCGTGAAATACGTGTTCGTGCTGTTCCAGGAGAACCGGTCGTTCGACCACTACTTCGGCACCTTCCGCGGCGCGAACGGCCTGTTCTCGGACGGGACCACTCCCCGCGTGCCGGCGACCAACACCCAGGCGATCCTCAACACCGACGGCAGCCAGGGCACCATCCAGCCTTTCCGCATCGGCAACGCGCAGAATGCCGCCGACCTCGACGACGTCGACCACGGCCACCCGCGCATGGCGGCGAAGATGCACGTCGTGAACGGCGTCGCCGCCATGGACCGCTTTGCGCTGAACGAGCAGGCGAAATACTTCGCGGGCTCCCCGATCGACCCGGCCAGCCCGCCGGCCAGCGTGCCGCTGAGGTCGAAGCAGTACGGCGAGCTGGCGATGGCCTATGTCGATTGCGACACCGTCCCGTTCCTGTGGAACTACGCCAACAAGTTCACCCTGTTCGACAACATCTTCCAGACGACGGTCGGACCGTCCACGCCGAACGCGATCGCCATGATCGCCGGGCAGTCCGGGGAGACGCAGTGGGTCAAGCACCCGGCCGAGACCTCGGCCCGCACGTTCGGCTCGATCGCCGTGCCGGTCACCAACGACCCGATTCCGGGCCAGCCGGGCGTCGGCACCGAGTATTCCGGCGTGCCGAGCCAGCCGAGCAACCTCCAGGCCGCCGCCAACACCGGCGCCAGCAGCGGCGCGCCGCAGCGCAAGAACGAATTCGGCGGCGCCGCCAACGTCGCCCCGAACCTGACCTTCGCCGGGCTGCCGTTGACGCTGGCCGGCCGCACGCTGTCGGATGTCGCGTCGCACGACGCCAACCCGGCGCTCGACCTGCCCGACGTACAGCAGGACATCCAGGACATCACCAGCCACGGCAACGCGCCCTATGACTGGGGCTGGTACCAGAACGGCTACACGGCGGACGCCGGGCTGCCGGGCAGCAACGGCATCGGCACCGTGCCCCACGCCAGCTATGTCGGGCATCATAACGGGCCGCAGTATTTCGGCTACATCACCAACAATCCGGTGCAGAGCGCGCACCTGCATGGGTTGGGCGACTTTTTCAGCGACGTGCAGAAATCGGCGCTGCCACCCGCCGGCGGCGTGTTCTACGTCCGCGGCGGCTATGATAACATCATGGGCCTGCAGCCCGACACGGCCAACGCCGCGAGCCCAGCCGACGCCGCCTACATTGGCGCCAACTTCCTGGGCGACGACGACCATCCCGCATACGCCGACGCGCAGATCAGCGAGGCGCTGATTGCCAACGAGGTCAACGCGATCGCCAACAGCCCGTACTGGGGCGAGAGCGCGGTCGTCATCACCTATGACGAGTCCGAGGGCGACTACGACCACGTGCCGCCCCGCATCCTCAGCTACGACCCGGCAGGCCTGCCGCTCAGCCGCGGCCCGCGCATCCCGCTGATCGTGATCTCCCCCTATGCGCGTGCCCATGCGGTCGCGCATGAGGAGGGCGACCACAACTCGGTGATCCGCCTGGTCAACTCGCTGTTCGGCCTCCAGCCCCTGGCCACCCTGCCGGACGAGGTGGCGGCGCTGCAGGCAGGCGCCCAGGGGCCGGCATTCCAAACGGGTCCGGCCGGTTTCACCCAGACCTTCCTGGGCCCCCATGACGCGCCGGACATGCCGACCGGCGCGCTGCTCTCGGCATTCGATCCCGGCCGCCTGAGCGGGTCCCGCGCGCCGCTGCCTGCCTCCTATGCCACGATCCCCGCCGCCACCATCACCACCCTGCCGCACTATGGCGGCCAGGGCTGCACCGCGCTCAACCTCATGACCGAGGACCGGGTGCAAGGCCTCGCCAACACCATCCCATCCGATTTCTACGCGCGGCCGAGCCAGACCAGGAACTAAGGGGGCGCCCTTCAGCCCGCCCGCATCGCCGCGAGCCGGGGCAGCAGCGCGTCGGGAACCTCGACCTCCATCCCCAGCACCCGGAACGAGTTGGTCTTGCCGTGGATGTCGAGGTTGAGGCTGGAGTTCACGCCGCCCTCCAGCACCTCGTCGATCACAAAATTCAGCGCGCGCAGGTTCGGCAGGACGTAGCGGACCACCCGCGTCGCCCCGCGATGGCGGAACAGGGCATGGACCCGCTCCTCCGTGACCTGATCGAGGACCACCGGCCAGAGTTCGGCATGATAAGCGACGACGCTGACGTTCAGCCGGTTGCCCTTGTCGCCCGCGCGCCCGTGGGCGATCTCATGCAGCAGGACCTTGGTCATGCGCTGAACTCGACGCTCGGGCTGACCATGTTGCGCGGCACGAGGTAGGACACCGTCCTGATGCGGTTCTGCACGCGCGAGCGCATGCCGCCGCCGGCCGCCGGGCCGCAGCATAGCAGCGCCAGCACCTCCTGCAGGCTCTGCTCGACCGGCCGCCGCTCGACGCCCGATACGGCGAGCCGCATTCGCACCTCGGCCAGGTCCGCCACATCCGACGCGAGGCTGCCCGCGTCGGAGTCGAACACGCTCAGCGCGCCGATCAGGTCGAGGCGCTTGCGCACCGGGAGCTGCCGCATCTCGATGCGCTTGCCGATCACCTCGGCCGCCAGCCGCGCGCGGGCCAGGGCATTCGGCCCGGCGTAGGAGATCTCGGCCTCGCCCAGCCAATCGCCCGCGAAGGACACGGTCGCCTTCAGGCTGGGCGGCAGGCCCCGGCCCCGCGCGCCCGTCACGCGCACCCGGTCCGGCCCGACCTCCTCAAGCCGGACGCCGGTGACATCCAGCGTCACGTCCGGCGTCAGATAGGCGGCTGGGTCATGCATCTCATACAGCACCTGCTCGGTGACGGTCCGCGCGGTGACCAGGCCGCCGGTGCACGGCGCCTTGGTGATGACAAAGCTGCCATCGGCCGAGACCTCGGCGATCGGGAAGCCGATCGCCTCCGGCCGCGGCACGTCCTTGTAGCCGGGATCGGCGAAGTAGCCGCCGGTGACCTGCGAGCCGCACTCCAGCAGGTGGCCGACGAGGGTGCCGGCCGCGAGGCGGTCCCAGTCCTCCCAGTCCCAGCCGAAATGCGCAGCGAGCGGCCCGAGCGCCAGCGCCGGGTCGGCCACGCGGCCGGTGACCACGACTTGCGCGCCCTGCCGCAGCGCGTCGGCGATCTGGCGGGCGCCAAGATAGACGTTGGCGGCCACCAAGGCCTCGGTGCTGCCCCGCAGCCCGGCGTCGCCCTCCCATACTTCGAGGTCGGCCAAGGTGATCGTGTCGCGGATGTCGTCGCCGTGCACGACGGCGATGCGGATGTCCGGCAGCCCGGCCTCGCTCGCGAGCCGGCGCAGCAATGCCGCGGCGGCCGGCGGGTTCGCCGCGCCGAAATTGCCGATGATCGGGATGCCTTGGCGGATGCAGGACGGCAGGACGGGGCCGACGAGCTCGGCCAGCAACGGCTCGTAGCCCTGGGTGGGATCCGCCCGGCGCGTGACCTGCCCCAGCGCCAGGGTCCGCTCGGCGAGCGTTTCGAACATGATGGCGCCGGGCCGGCCCGACCGCGCGATGCAGTCGACGACCGACTCCGGCGCGTCGACCCGGTCGCCCGAGAAGCCGGCGCCGCACCCCATCAGGAAACTGTCCTGCGCGCTCATCCTGCCATCGTCCCACTGCTGACCACGATGACGATTAGCGATGGTCCGGACCAAGTCAACATTGGGCCGGCCGGGGTCGCCGGGCCGGCACGAGCGTGGCGTTCCATTGACGGCGCCGGCCAAATTGTCTGTGTTGCGGCACGGCCACCCAACTCTAAGAGCGCCCCATGACCCTGACCACCAACAGCCGCACCGGCGACCACCCGATCGACCCGATGTTCCTCGAACGCTGGTCCCCCCGCGCCTTTGACGGCCAGCCTGTGCCGCGGGAGGACCTGATGACCATGCTGGAGGCCGCCCGCTGGGCGCCGTCTTCCTATAACTCGCAGCCGTGGCGGTTCCTGTATGCCATCAAGGACGCGCCGCATTGGCAGCAGTTCCTGGGATTGCTCGTCGAGGGCAACCGCATCTGGTGCAAGGACGCCGGCGCGTTGCTGGTGCTGCTGTCCAAATCCACCATGTCCGTCCCCGGCAAGGAGGGCGAGGTGCCGTCGCACAGCCATAGCCACGACGCCGGCGCCGGCTGGGCCTATTTCGCGCTGCAGGCGACGCGCATGGGATACCAGGCGCATGGCATGATCGGCTTCGACATGGACCGCGCCTTCGCCGAGCTCGGCGTGCCGATCGGCTACCGGGTCGAGCAGATGATCGCGGTCGGCCGGCGCGGCGATCCGGCGCAGTTGCCGGAAGGGCTGCGCAAACGCGAACAGCCGAACGCCCGTCGTCCCCTGGGCGAGAGCGCATTCGAGGGTGCGTTCCCGGCCGGTTGAATAGCCGGCCGGCGGCCTA
>JAABUT010002676.1_pt1 | contig 16631 bp, 14 predicted proteins | sample 5559281 | NCBI WGS metagenome assembly JAABUT01 (sample SAMN10711880, study PRJNA513359) | rock metagenome | isolation source: Antarctica rocks | place: Antarctica: Victoria Land, Ricker Hills nord | collected 2016-01-04 | reverse complement strand
TGCGACGGAAGGCGCGGTGGCCGCGGAGGATGCGGTCCACGCCGGGCGAGCTCACCTCGAGCGTGTAGGGCTGGGCCCCCATGAGGTCGCCCACGTCGAGGACGTCGCTGACGGCGCGGGTGGCCTCGGCGACCTCGTCCAGGGTGAGCGGCGCCACCCGGCTCGTCGTGTCACCGCCATCGACGCCGGAGAGGTCACGGTCGACGACGACCCGCACGATGCGGCGTCGGCCGGCGGGAGTGACGGTCAGCTCGTCCAGGACCAGCGACAGGTCGGCGAGCGGCTCGTCCAACGCAGTCCGGATCGTGTCGGTCACGGTTGCCGCCTCCCTGTGTTCTCGAACGACCCTGTGTTCTCGAATGACCCTGTGTTCTCGAACGACCTGCGCGGAAGCGAACCCGAGGGCTGGATCCATCGGCTCCACTCTATCGACGTTGCGGAGCGACGCACGCCCGCCGGCGTGCGAGGCCCGTGCCATGATCGGCCGCATGTCTCCCGCGGCCGCCAAGCCGTCCGCCGGCCGGGACGGCGTCGTCCTCACCCGGCTCGTCGCCCGCGGACTCGACCCGCTGGTGGGGCTGCCGGGGGCATCGACCGCCGTGACCACGGTCGTTCGGCTACGGGTGGAGGCGCAGTCGCTGGCGCACGACGGGGGCGGGGCCATGGTGCCGTTCCCCGGCATGGCCTGCCCGTGAGCGAGCTGGTGCCCGAGGCGTTCGCGGCGATCGTCGCCCACCGCGAGCCCGACGCGGTCGAGCCCGGGAGTGCGTATGCCGTGTCCGGGGCCGAGTGGCTGCGTCAGCTGCCCCGCCTGCTCGCCGACCTCCTCGACGCGTGGGGCCTCACCGTCGACGGACCGACGGGGTGGGGGACGGCTGCCGTCGTCGTGCCGGTCACCACACCGGAGGGAGCTGCGGTGCTCAAGGTGACGTGGCCGCACTTCGAGGCGCTCACCGAGCACCTCGCCCTGCGGCACTGGGACGGCCACGGCGCAGTCCGGCTGCTGCGGGCAGATCCGCGCCGGTTTGCTCTCCTCCTCGAACGCCTCGACAGCACAACGGATCTCACGGGTGTACCCATCGACGAGGCTTGCGGTGTCATCGGCGACCTCCTGGCCCAGCTGGCTTCTTCGGCCATTGCCCGGACCCCCACGCTGTCGGCGTATGCCGCACGGCAGCTGGCCAGCGCACCTCGCGAACCCGGGGTGGTGCCCCGCAGGTTCGTCGACCAGGCGCGCCATCTCCTCGAAGACCTGGGCATCGACCCGGCCGTCGACGCGAGGCTGCTCCACACGGACCTGCACTACCTCAACGTCCTTCGCGGGCAACGTCAGCCATGGCTCGCCATCGACCCGAAGCCGACCGCCGGGGACCCGGCCTTCGAGATCGCCCCGGTGCTCTGGAACCGTGAGGACGAGCTCGGCACGGGCAGCTCCGTCCGGTGGAACCTGCGCCGGCGGCTCGAGATCGTCTGCGAGCACGCGCAGATCGACGAGGACCGGGCCCGCGGGTGGACGATCGTGCGGTTGGTCGACCTCGCCACGGACGAGCCGCCCGGTTCGGACGTGGTCAGCCTGGCCGTGGCCATCATCAAGGCCATGAACGACTGACCGCGGCGACGGCCACCCCAGGGCGCCACGCCCCGGAGTCCCGGACCCGGGCAGTGAGAGGCTGTGGACGTGAACCGCCTGGCGAACGCGACGAGCCCGTACCTCCTCCAGCACCGGGACAACCCGGTGGACTGGTGGCAGTGGGAGCCGGAGGCCTTCGAGTCGGCGCGAGAACGTGACGTGCCGGTCCTGCTGTCCATCGGCTACGCCGCGTGCCACTGGTGCCATGTCATGGCCCACGAGTCCTTCGAGGACGCCGAGGTCGCGCGGGTGCTCAACGCCGGGTTCGTCCCGATCAAGGTCGACCGGGAGGAGCGGCCGGACATCGACGCGGTCTACATGGCGGCGACCACCGCGACCACCGGCCACGGCGGGTGGCCGATGACCGTCCTGCTGACCCCGGACGGCGACCCGTTCTACTGCGGCACGTACTTCCCCCGGAGCCACTTCCTCTCGCTCCTCGGGGCAGCGTCGGACGCGTGGCGCACCCAGCGGGAGCAGGTGCTGGGCAGCAGCGCCCACGTCGCCGAGGCGATCCGCGCCGCCACGGCGCCGGCTGCGGCCGACGCGGTGACGAGCTCGACGCTCGATTCCGCCGTCGCCACGCTGGGCCGCGGCTACGACCACGTCAACGGCGGGTTCGGCACGGCGCCGAAGTTCCCGCCGTCGATGGTCCTCGCCTTCCTGCTGCGCCACCACGGCCGCACGGCAGACCCCGTCGCGCTCGGTCTGGCGACGGGGACGTGTGAGGTGATGGCTCGGGGCGGGATGTACGACCAGCTCGCCGGTGGCTTCTCCCGGTATGCCGTGGACGCGGCCTGGGTGGTCCCCCACTTCGAGAAGATGCTCTACGACAACGCCCAGCTCGCGCGGGTCTATCTCCACTGGTGGAAGGCGGGCGGCAGTGAGCTCGCGCGGCGGACTGCCTGTGAGACAGCCGACTTCATCCTCCGTGACCTCGGGACGGCCGATGGCGGTTTCGCCTCGGCACTCGACGCCGACACGGAGGGGGTGGAGGGGCTCACCTATGCCTGGACCCCCGAGCAGCTGACGGAGGTCCTCGGCGACGAGGACGGTGCTGCGGCCGCCTTGCTGCTGTCGGTCACCGAGGTCGGGACCTTCGAACACGGGGCGTCGACCCTGCAGCTGCGACACGACCCGGTCGACCCGCAGTGGTGGTCCGACGTGCGGGCCCGCCTGCTCGTGTCGCGGGCGACCCGGTCCCAGCCCGGGCGGGACGACAAGGTGGTCACCTCGTGGAACGGGCTTGCCATCGCCGCCCTCGCCGACCTCGGCGCCACAACGGGCGAGCGCCGCTACGTCGAGGCGGCGCAGCGGTGCGCGACCTTCCTCCTCGACGTCCACCTCGTCGGCGGGCGGCTGCGGCGCTCCTCGCGGAACGGGGTCGTAGGGGCCGCGGCGGCTGTCGCGGACGACCACGGCAACCTGGCCGAGGGCCTTCTCGTGCTGCACCAGGCCACCGGGCAGGCGCGGTGGCTCGTGGCCGCCGGTGAGCTGCTCGACGTGGCGCTCGAACGGTTCCGGACGCCGGAGGGCGGCTTCCACGACACTGCGGACGACGCCGAGGCCCTCTTCGCCCGGCCGCACAGCGCGTCGGACAACGCCGAGCCGTCCGGCCAGTCCTCACTCGCCGGGGCGCTGTTGTCCTACGGCGCCCTCACCGGGTCGGCGCGCCACCTGCAGGCCGCGTCGGAGGCGGTCGACGCAGGCGGGTCGGTGGCCGGACGGGACCCGCGGTTCGCGGGGTGGACGCTGGCCGTCGCCGAGGCGCGGGAGGCCGGGCCGCTCCAGGTGGCGGTCGTCGGCACCGGGCCCGCGGCCGACGACCTGTCCCGGGTTGCCCGGGACAGCCTCTCCCCCGGCCTGGTCCTCGTTGCGGGCGAGCCGGACGCACCCGGCATACCGTTGCTGGCTGGGCGGCCGCTCGTCGGAGGGAAGCCGGCCGCCTACGTCTGTCGCGGGTTCGTGTGCGAGCGACCGCTCACCGCGGTCGACGAGCTCTCCGACGCCCTTCAGGCAGCGAAGGCCTGACACTCCGGAGCCCTTTGCGAGAATGCCGTTGCCGTGTCTGCGCCGCCGACGAAGAGCGCCGTCGCCCAGATGTCGGCCCACAGCAGCATCGGCCCCACGACGGTCGTCGAGCCCACCCGACCGATCATCGAGCCGCTGGCCGGGTCGTAGAGGTGGGCGCCGCGGGCGGCCGTGCCCGACGTCGCGACGGCTCCAGCGGTCAGCGGCACGACGGCAGCGACCTTCTCCCGGTCGACGGGGCTCTCGATGCCGATCCGCCACGGCGCGGCGTCCTCGCCCGTCGGCGGGGCGTGTCGGTGGCGGCCCACGAGGACGTCACCACCGGCGTTGAGGCACCACGACGCACCGGGCAGGGCCGCGAGGGACTCGGCCGCGCGGTCGACCGCCCAGCCCTTGACGAGGCCGGTTGGGTCGAAGCGTCGGGTGCCGCCCTGGTCTGGCAGGTTGGTCGTGAAGGCCCCACCTGTGATCTCCTCTGCCTCCTGGCCGAGGCGGACGGACTCCGCGAGCAGGGGGTCTGCGCGATCCAGGGTCAGCTCGCCGCGGTGGTAGCGGGAGAGCTCGGAGTCCGAGCGGTAGGCGGAGAACAGGCCGTCCATGTGGGCGAGCTCGGCGAACGCCGCAGCGACGGCTTGTGCAGTGTCGTTGTCGTCCACCTCGTCGCGTCGCACGTGGATACTCACCGGCATTCCCATGATCTGCTCGACCCAGGCGCGCCTCACAGGTGGGCCTTGTCGATGGCGGACTGGAGGGACTCGGCATAGCCGTCGGAGGTGACCGTCGCCCCCGACACCGCGTCGACCTTCGCGCTCTGGGCCGAGACCGCCTCGGCGTCGAGGATCGGCACGGCCCTGCTGTTGATCATCTGGTCATTGCGGCTCTGCTTGGGCACCTGGAGGACGTCGGCCGCGGTGACCTTGCCGTTGGCCACGGTGATCTGGACCTGGACCGGGCCGTATCTCGTGTCCACGGCGTCGCCGGCGACGGTCGACGTGCCGGCCGCACCCGGGCTTGCGGATCTGGAGCCGCTTCCGGCTGCGGGGTTTCCGGCCGAGGCGCCGGCCGCCGCCGACGGGCCGACTGCAGTGGAGCTGCGTGCCGCTGACCCGGCGGCAACCTGCTCGGCAGGGGCCACGACACTCGAGGTGGACGTGTGGTAGCTGAACAGCAGCACGAGGACGGTGACCGTGCTCAGTGCCCAGGTGACGATGCGTCGCACGTCTGGGGTCCTTTCGGGGCGAGGCGGCGTGGGACGGGTGGACGGGGGTCGGGGGCTGGATGGCTGGAGTGGGGCCGGCGCTCAGTAGGCGAAGTGCTCGACGTGGACGTGCTCGTCCGGGACGCCCGCTTCCCGGGCTGCCGCGACGACGAGGTCCGTCCACTGGGCGTTTCCGCAGAGGAGAACCTCCCGCTCGGCCACGTCGGGCACGAGGTGACGCAGGGCCGCGACGTCGCTGAGGTGACCTGCCTGCTCGGGCAACCAGCTGGCACGGGTCCGCAGGCGTGGACCGGGGACGGTGAGAACGGTCGCCCCCCGGGACTGCGCGAGGGCACTGAGCTCGTCCCCGAAGACGACCTGGTCGAGGCTGTGGACGCGGTAGACCAGGACGACGTCTCCGGGGCCCTGGGGCAGCTCCTCCAGGAGCGCCCGCATCGGGGTGACGCCGATGCCGGACGCCATGAGCAGCACCTTCTGGCGCCGCCGGATGCCCGCGTGAAGACGACCGTAGGGACCTTCGAAGTGCACCCGGCTCTCTTTCCGCAGCGAGCGCAGGGCCGACGAGCCGTCACCGACGTGCGCAGCCGTGATCCGGAGCGAGCGACCGTCCGGCGCCGCGGACAGCGAGTACGGGTGCGCCCGGGACCAGCCCGGCGCGTCGAGGAAGCGCCAGTGCAGGAACTGACCGGCCCGGGCCCCGAACCGGTCGAGCTCGCGCCCGACGACGACGACCGACGTCACTCCCGGTCCCTCGGGACGGACCTCCGCCACGACCAGCCGATGCCGCAGGTTCAGCAGGAGCGGCTGGAGGACCCGGAACCAGACGACGGAGCCGACGGCCACGGCATACAGGCCCCACCAGAAGACCGTCGCAGGAAGGTTCCCCACGAAGTCCTGCCCGGTCCACAGCTGGTGCGGGAGGGCCAGCCCGGCACCGAGGTAGGCATAGAGGTGGAGGAGGTGCCACGACTCGTAGCGCAGCCTGCCTCGGGCCTTCTTCACCGAGGTGACGACGACCATGCAGAGCGCGACGGTGCCCGCGACGGCGAGCAGCATGCCGGGGTAGTGCAGGACGAAGTCGGCGATGGTGCCCCAGAGCCCGAGGGTCGTCGACGCGGCGTACCCGAGGGTGATGAGGACGATGTGCGCCCCCAGGAGGTTGACCGAGGTGAACCCCACGAGTCGATGCCGACGGGCCAGCTCGTCCTGCCCGTAGCTGCGCTCCACAAAGGGGATTCGCGCCATGAGGAGGACCTGGATGAGGAGCAGGTCGGAGGCCACCAGGCCGGTCAGCCGGCCCAGGGAGATCAGGGCTCCTGCGAGCGACCCCAGCCCCTGGACACCGCCGCCCACGACCCAGAGGGCGGTGACGACGAGCACCGACAACCAGGCCAGCGCGCCTGCGGCATCTCGCCACCAGGCCTGCTCCGCCTTTCCGGCGGCCGGTTGCGAGCGCCGCCCCGTGGCTCCGGTCGGTCCGGTGACGGGTCCGTGCCCAGGTGCCTCCGGTCCGACGGTCACCCACGGGGCTGCGCTCATGCAAGGAGTCTTCGACGCGCAGTTGTGAGCACCCTGTGTCCTCGCCATGACGTCGTCGTGAGCACAGTCAGGACCACAGCCCCAGCAGCTGCGCCGAGAGCCTGACGATGAAGGCGGAGACGACGACGACGAAGACGACGCGGACGAACCGGCTGCCGAGGCGGACGGCGGTCCGCGCCCCGAGATAGCCCCCGAGAAGGTTCATCAGCCCCATGACCAGCCCGATCTTGAGCAGCACGTGCCCGCCCGGCGCGAAGACGGTCAGTGCCCCGAGGTTCGTCGCGACGTTGGCGATCTTCGCCTTGGCGCTCGCCTCGAGGAAGGCATAGCCCATCAGGCCGACGAGCGCGAAGACGAGGAACGACCCGGTGCCCGGGCCGAGGGCGCCGTCGTAGATCCCGATGACGAACCCGGTCAGGACGGCGACGAGGGTGTGCCGGTGGCCCGCGTAGCGCAGGGCGGTGGCCTGCCCGAGCTGCGGCTTGAGGAGGGTGTAGGCGCCGACGCCGACGAGGCAGACGAGGATGATCGGGTTGAAGGCGCTCCTGGGGATGTGCAGGCCGATGAGCGCGCCCCCGACGGCGCCGAGGTAGGCGACCGCCGCCATGGGCAGGGCGGTCCGCAGGTCGGGCCTCACCCGCCGGTAGTAGGTCACCGAGCTCGTGGTGGTGCCGAAGATCGACCCGAACTTGTTCGTCGCGAGGATCTGGGCCGGCGTCGCCCCGGGGAAGCCGAGGAGCAGCGCCGGCAGCTGGATCAGGCCGCCGCCGCCGACGACGGCGTCCACCCAGCCGGCGAGGAGCGCGGCCGCACCCATGAGCCCGACGGTGAGCAGGGTCGGGTCGTCCAGGGGCGTCACGCGACCATGGGCGGCGTCACGCCTGCCAGCCGGTGACGACGTCGAGCACGTCGAGGATCTCGTGGGCCACGGCATCGGGGGTGGCCTCGTGCGAGACCTGCTGGTTCGCGGGGATGTCACTGTGCGGCACCCAGATCGCCCGCATCCCGACGGACTGCGGCCCGTGCACGTCCTCGTACGACCGGTCACCGACGTAGACGCACCGTGCGGGGTCCACGCCGACAGCCGCAGCGGCCGCCCGGAAGATCTCCGGAGCCGGCTTGACCCACGGCGTCTCGCTCGAGTAGACGTCGGCGTCGACCAGGTCGAGGACGCCGTCGCGGGCGAGGATGTCGCGGTGGTAGGCGCGAGACCAGATGGTGTTGGAGAGGACACCGACGCGAACTCCTTTGTCCCGCAGGCCCTGCCAGAGCGGCCTGACCTGCGGGTCGGTCAGCGTGTGCGGCTCCCAGAACGCCCGGTATGCAGTGAGCCCGGCTTCGCGACGTGGGTCACCGGCGACGACGTCCGCCTCCGCGAGGACGTCCTCGATCCGGGCCGAGGCATATCCGTCCCGGCGTCCGCGCTTCCAGCCCTCGTTCTCGGCGGCGTGGATCCGGGCGGCCAGTCCGGCAGCGAGCGCCGGGTCGTCCATGTGGTACTCGCGGGCGAATACGCGCCACTGCTCCTCGAGGTCGACGGTGTGCCAGGGGGTGATCGTGCCGCCCCAGTCGAAGATCACCGCCTCGACGGTCCCACTCATGAGGCTGGGGTGCCGCGGACCTCGGCCAGCACCTCGTGGACCGCGTCGGCCACACCGACGCTGCGGCGCTCCCCGCTGCGGCGGTCCTTGATCTCGACGGTGCCCTCGGCCAGGCCACGCCCGACGACGACGATCGTCGGCACTCCGATCAGCTCCGAGTCCTTGAACTTCACCCCAGGGCTCACCCCGCGACGGTCGTCGTAGAGCACGTCGAGGCCCGCGCGCTCGAGTCCCTGGGTGATCTCCTGCGCCTTGAGGAAGACCTCGTCATCCTTGCCCGTCGCGAGGACGTGGACGTCGGCCGGCGTGATCTCGCGGGGCCAGACCAGGCCGAGCTCGTCGTGGTTGCCCTCCGCGACGCAGGCGACCGCCCGCGAGACGCCGACCCCGTAGGAGCCCATCGTCACCGTCACGAGCCGGCCGTTCTCGTCCAGCACCCTGAGGCCGAGCGACTCGGCATACTTGCGGCCGAGCTGGAAGATGTGGCCCATCTCGATGCCCCGGGCGGCGACCAGGGCGTGCCCGCAGCTGGGGCACTCGTCCCCCTCGCGGACCTCGGCCGCCTCGATCGTCCCGTCCGGCGTGAAGTCGCGGCCGGCGACGAGGTCGACGACGTGCCTGCCGGCCACGTCGGCCCCGGTGACCCAGCGGGTGCCGTCGACGACGCGGGGGTCGACCAGGTAGCGGATCCGGCACTCCTTGTCGGCCCCGAGCACCCCCGGTCCGATGTATCCCTTGACGAGTGTCGGGTAGCGGCCGAAGTCGTCGAAGACCGTTGCGACAGAGGGCTCGAGCTGTGCACCGAGCCGTTTCTCGTCGACCTCGCGGTCACCGGGGAGGCCGATGGCCAGGACCTCGGTCGTGCCGTCGGGGTGGCCGACCGTGACGAGCACGTTCTTCAGCGTGTCAGCGGCCGTCCACGGCCGGTCGTCGCGGGCGTGGTCGGCGTTCAGCAGGTCGACGAGGGTCGCGATGGTCGGCGTGCCGGGAGTGTCCTCGACGTGGGCCGCGGGTGCGTCGGACCAGTCCCGCGCGGGAGGGACCGGCACCTTCACCGCCTCGACGTTGGCGGCATACCCGCAGTTGGGGCAGCGGACGTAGGCGTCCTCACCGTTCTCCGCCGTGGCCAGGAACTCCTCCGACCTGCTGCCGCCCATGGCGCCGGCCATGGCCGCGACGATGACGTAGTGGAAGCCGAGCCGGTCGAAGATCCGGACGTAGGCCTCGCGGTGCAGGTCGTAGGCCTTCTGCAGCCCCGCATCGTCGACGGCGAAGGAGTAGGAGTCCTTCATGATGAACTCGCGGCCCCGCAGGAGGCCGGCGCGCGGGCGGGCCTCGTCGCGGTACTTCGTCTGGATCTGGTAGATCGACAGCGGGAGGTCCTTGTAGGACGAGTACATGTCCTTGACCGCGAGGGTGAACATCTCCTCGTGGGTCGGGCCCAGAAGGTAGTCGGCGCCCCGGCGGTCCTTGAGGCGAAAGATGTTGGGGCCGTACTCGCTCCAGCGTCCCGACTCCTCGAACGGCTCGCGCGGCAGCAGGGCCGGGAAGAGCAGCTCCTGCGAGCCGATCGCGTCCATCTCGTCGCGGACGATCTGCTCCACCCTGCGCAGCACCCGGAGCCCGAGCGGCAGCCACGTGTAGATCCCCGGGCTCACCCTGCGGATGTAGCCGGCACGAAGCAGCAGCCGGTGGCTCGGCACCTCGGCGTCGGCCGGGTCCTCGCGCAGGGTCCGCAGGAAGAGGGTTGACATACGCAGCGCCACGGCGGGGGCTCCTCGAGTCGGGTTGCGGGCCAGCCTGTGCAGGATATCCGGCAGCCGGTATGCCGTTCACCGCAGTTGACCGCCCACCTCGCGGCCCGTCCGGTCGGGAGGTGGCGGCCGGCATACCGGGTGGAGGGGGCGGCGCGTAGTGGGTCAGCGGAGGCGACCGGCTGCCTTGAGGGCCGTGCGGATCAGCGGCAGCTGGAGCGGCAGGCGGGCCAGCGTGGCCACCCGGATCGCTTGTCTCGACGTGCTGCTCGTGTCCCGCTGCGCGCGCTTGTGGGCCGTCGCGGCCATCTGCACGTTCGCCGGCAGGACGAGCAGGAGGAGCGCGGCGCTACCCCAGCCCGCGAGCCGACGCGTCCGGGGCGACAGCAGCCCGGCCGCACAGGCCAGCTCGGCGACGCCGGAGACGTAGACGAGCTGGCGCGGGGCCGGAAGGGCACGGGGGATCATCGGCTGCATCACCTCGGGCCGGACCAGGTGCACCACCCCAGAGGTGAGGAACAGCAGGGCCAGCCCGCTCATCTGACGGGTCAGCGCGGGGGTGGCGGCGCGCGCGTCGGTGGGTCGCATCCCCCCATCAAACCAGCGCGGCCACCCCGGTCCCCGGCAGGGATCTCACCGGTGGCCCACCGGGACCTCGTGGTGAAGCCGGGGCGAGGAGCCCCGGACGATGAGCCTCGTCGGGACCACGAGCGTGCGTGGCGGGCTGGCGTCCCCGTCGAGCCGGGCGAAGATCTGTTGGACCGCCCGCTGTCCGAGCGCCGACGGGTCCTGGTGGACGACGGTGACCGGAGGCTCCAGGAAGTCCGCCAGCTCGAAGTCGTCGTAGCCCACGAGCGCGAACTGCAGGTTGAGCCGGCGCATGGCCCGGAGCACCGCCAGGGTGACCCGGTTGTTCCCGGTGACGAGCGCGGTGACCCGGTCGGGTGTGCTCCCCCAGTCCCTCAACGTCTCCGTCAGCTCGTCCGGGGCGTAGGGTCCCAGAGCCGTGCGGGGCGGCCCGGGCAGCCCCAGCGAGTCGTAGGCGTCGACGAAGGCCGAGCGACGTCGCTGCGCCGTCCAGATCGCGGCATCGTCGCCGAGGAAGCCGATCCGCTCGTGACGATGTGCGGCGAGGTGCTCGACCGCGCTGCGCGTGCCACCGTCGTTGTCGCTGAGGACGGTGTCGACCGGGAGGCCGGGCAAGGGGGAGTCGACGCAGACGACGGGAACGTCGTTGGCCGCGCTGCGGATCGCCTCACTGGGCTGGGAGCTGGCCGGGACGACGATGAGGCCCTCCACCCGCCGGGCGACCAGCGCGTCGACGAGCTCGGCCCCCCGGTCGGGGGAGCCTTCGGCAGAGGTGGAGATGAGCAGGTGCTGACGCAGTCGTGCCTCGCGCTCGATGGCGGCCGCCAGCTGCGAGTAGAACGGGTTGGCGAGGTCCTCGACGACGAGCCCGACGCTCGTCGAGCGACCCTTGCGCAGCATGCTCGCGCCCTCGTGCCGGTGGAAGCCGAGCTGGTCGATGACCGCGCGGACCCGGCGCGCCGTCTCCGGGCGCACGCCGTCCTCGTCGTTCACGACCCGGGAGACGGTCTTGATCGAGACCCGGGACAGCCTGGCCACGTCGCCCATGGTGGGCCGCGACGGGCGTTCGAAGGGTCGACGCGTCGGCCAGCTCGGTGACAACGTTGACATGCTGCCCAACTATCAGTGATGCTCGCGCTGCCGTCAAGGACGCATCATGAATCGCGCTGTCCTCTCGGCAGACCGCCCGCGAGCCGGCAAGGTAGGGCATGCTCTACCTTGACGGATCAACCATTCATGCGGTTCCCTGTGTGCGGGCTTCTCTGACAACGATGTCATGGGTCGGGGGGTGGGTCAGAATCGTTAATGGGCCGCGACACCGTCGCCGCGGTCGGAGAGGTTGTCGACGCGATGAGCAGCATTACGGGCCCGCAAGGTGCCCAGGGCGACGTCCCCAAGACCTCTCCCGGCTCGGTCATCCTCGAGATGAGGGACATCACCAAGGAGTTCCCCGGTGTCAAGGCGCTTTCGAACGTCTCGATGCTCGTGCGACGCGGTGAGGTGCAGGCCATCTGCGGGGAGAACGGGGCCGGCAAGTCCACCCTGATGAAGGTTCTCTCGGGCGTTCACCCCGGCGGCAGCTACACCGGCGAGATCCTCTTCGAGGGTCACCCCGTCGCGTTCGACAACATCCGCGACAGCGAGCACGCGGGCATCGTCATCATCCACCAGGAGCTGGCCCTGATCCCCGAGCTCTCGATCGCCGAGAACATCTTCCTCGGCAACGAGGTCACCAAGGGTGGCGTCATCAACTGGATGTCGACCCGGGTCAGGGCGCGCGAGCTGCTGGCACGTGTCGGCCTCTACGAGGACCCCGACAACAAGGTGCGCGACATCGGCGTCGGCAAGCAACAGCTCGTCGAGATCGCCAAGGCGCTGTCCAAGGACGTCAAGCTGCTCATCCTCGACGAGCCCACTGCTGCACTCAACGAGGGCGACTCCCAGCACCTGCTCGACCTCATCGCGGGGCTGCGCTCCAAGGGCGTGACGTGCATCATGATCAGCCACAAGCTCAACGAGATCGAGCAGATCGCCGACGCGATCACGATCATCCGCGACGGGAGGTCGATCGAGACGCTGCGGGTCAAGGAGGACGGGGTCGACGAGGACCGGATCATCCGCGGCATGGTCGGCCGCGACCTGGAGTCTCGCTTCCCCGAACACACCCCGCACATCGGGGAGACGTTCTTCGAGGTGCGCGACTGGACCGTGAAGCACCCCAGCATCCCGGAGCGGCTGGTCTGCAAGGGCAGCAGCTTCACGGTCCGCCGCGGCGAGATCGTCGGCTTCGCCGGGCTGATGGGCGCCGGCCGCACCGAGCTCATGCGCAGCCTCTTCGGACGGTCCTACGGCACCTTCGTGCGGGGCAGCATCCTCAAGGACGGTCAGGAGCTGCGCCTGCCCAACGTGGCGTCGGCGATCGACCACGGCCTGGCCTACGTCACCGAGGACCGCAAGTCGCTCGGGCTCAACCTCCTCGACGACATCAAGAAGACCACGGTGTCCGCCCGGCTGAAGCGCATCACCCACCGCCTCGCGGTCAACGAGCGCGAGGAGTACACCTACGCCGAGGCCTACCGCAAGTCGTTGCGCACCAAGGCGCCGTCGGTCGACGAGGGCGTCAACAAGCTGTCCGGCGGCAACCAGCAGAAGGTCGTGCTCGCCAAGTGGCTCTTCACCGAGCCCGACCTGCTCATCCTCGACGAGCCCACCCGTGGCATCGACGTGGGTGCCAAGTTCGAGATCTACGGCATCATCCAGCGGCTGGCGGACGAGGGCAAGGGTGTCATCCTCGTCTCCTCCGAGCTGCCCGAGCTGCTCGGCCTGTCCGACCGCATCTACACCATCTTCGAGGGCGCCATCACCGGCGTCGTCGACCGGGCCGATGCAGACCAGGAGTCGCTCATGCGTCTGATGACGCACACCAGATCCGGCCGTACGACGTCGTTGGGAGAGAGCGCATGAGCACCGGAAGCAGCACCCGAAGGACGAACAGCTCGACCGTCTCGATGGAGACGGTCAAGAGGATCTTCGGCGGCGACACCCGGCAGCTGGGCATGATCTTCGCCCTCGTCGCGCTGATCATCTTCTTCCAGGTCAGGACCGGGGGCCTGACGCTGACGCCCGACAACGTCATCAACCTCTTCCAGGGCAACTCCTACATCCTCGTCCTCGCCATCGGCATGGTCCTCGTGATCATCGCGGGCCACATCGACCTGTCCGTGGGCTCGATCGCGGCCTTCGTCGGCATCGTCGTCGCCATCGCGATGCGTGACTGGAACCTGCCGTGGTTCGTCGGCATCCTCCTCGGCCTGGCCGTCGGGGCCCTGATCGGGGTCTGGCAGGGCATCTGGGTAGCCTACGTCGGCATCCCGGCCTTCATCGTCACGCTCGCCGGGATGCTCATCTTCCGCGGCGCTAACCAGTTCGTCGGCAAGTCGAACACCGTCCCCGTCAAGGCCGACTTCCAGCAGATCGGTGCCGGCTACCTTCCCGAGGTCGGTCCGGTCACGGGTTACAACAACCTCACAGTGCTCGCCGGACTCCTGCTCTGTGCCGTCATCGTCCTCGGTCAGCTGCGCAGCCGCCGGGCGCTGAGCAAGGTCGGCGCCGACGTCGAGGAGGCGTGGATCATGTGGACGAGGCTCGTGCTCGTCTGCGCGGCGATCGTCGCGGCGACCCTGCTCTTCGCCTCCGGCCGGCGGGGCACCTCCTTCCCGATCTCCGGCATGATCCTCGGTGCCCTCGTCCTGGTGTACGGGTTCATCTCCACCCGGACGATCATCGGGCGACACATCTACGCGGTGGGTGGCAACCGCCACGCCGCCGAGCTCTCCGGGGTCAAGAGCAAGAAGGTCAACTTCCTCGTCATGATGAACATGGCGATCCTCGCGGCCCTCGCCGGCATGATGTTCGTCGCCCGGTCCAACGCCTCCGGGCCGTTCGACGGAGTCGGCTGGGAGCTCGACGCGATCGCCGCCGTGTTCATCGGTGGCGCGGCCGTCACCGGCGGCGTCGGCACGGTGGTCGGCTCGATCATCGGAGGCCTCGTCATGGCCGTCCTGAACAACGGCCTGCAGCTGCTCGGCATCGGCGCGGACGCCACCCAGATCATCAAGGGCCTGGTGCTCCTCATTGCGGTTGCCTTCGACGTCTACAACAAGTCGCAGGGCCGCTCCTCACTCATCGGACTGATGATGCGCAACTTCCGCGGCGGATCCGCCTCCGAGCCGCCGTCCTCTGCCACCGGGCCGCCGTCGGCGGCGACGGAGACGTCGTCCGTCCGGGACTCGATCCGTCAGGGCTCCTGAGCCCCTCCCACCCGTGCCGGGCGCCGTCCGGCACGCGCTCACCCCGTGCCTCGTGTGAGGCACGCAGAACAGGAAAAGAGAGCACATGCGTACCTTCGCCAAGGTGCTGGCAGTCACGTCCGTGGCCGCCCTTGCCATGACCGGATGCGGTCGGGCCAATGACTCCGCCGGCGCCGGCGCCGGCGGCGCCGCCGGTGCCGGCGCCACAGGTGGGTCGTCGGCATCGGGGTTCGCCGCTGACGCCCTCGTCGGTGTGGCCCTGCCGCAGAAGACCTCCGAGAACTGGGTCCTCGCCGAGAACCTCTTCAAGACCGACCTCGCGGCAGCCGGCTTCAAGGCCGACGTGCAGTTCGCCAACGGCGGCGTCTCGGAGCAGCAGAACCAGATCCAGGCCATGGTGACCAAGGGCGCCAAGGTCATCGTCGTCGGCGCCATCGACGGCTCGCAGCTCGGCACCCAGCTCAAGGCCGCCAAGGACTCCGGGGCCGTCGTCATCGCCTACGACCGCCTCGTCAAGAACACGAACGCGGTCGACTACTACGTCGCCTACGACAACTTCAAGGTCGGTGTCCTGCAGGGTCAGGCCCTCCTGGACGGCATGAAGAAGAAGAAGCCGAACGGTCCGTACAACATCGAGCTCTTCGCCGGGTCACCGGACGACGCGAACGCCCAGGTCTTCTTCGACGGCGCCATGAGCATCCTCAAGCCGAAGATCGACGACGGCACGCTCAAGGTGACGTCCGGCCAGAAGGACTTCCAGCAGGTCGTGACCCAGGGCTGGAAGGCCGAGAACGCCCAGAAGCGCATGGACACCCTCCTCACCGCCAGCTACACGAGCACCACGCTCGACGGTGTGCTCTCGCCGAACGACACCCTCGCCCGCGCCGTCATCACCTCGGTCAAGGCGGCCGGCAAACCCGTCCCGGTCGTCACCGGCCAGGACTCGGAGGTGGAGTCGGTCAAGTCGATCATGGCGGGCGAGCAGTACTCCACGATCAACAAGGACACGCGCAACCTCGTCAAGGCGACCATCACCATGGTCCAGGCCCTCCAGAAGGGCACCAAGCCGACCGTCAACGACGAGAAGTCCTACAACAACGGCGTCAAGGTCGTCCCGGCCAACCTCCTCCCCCCGGTCATCGTGACCAAGGAGAACGCCAAGGAGGCCTACGCCAACGACCCGACCCTGTCACCTCTGACGAAGTGACGCCCGGTCCGTTCTGACAGGCGCGGCCAGCTGGCGGCGGCCCGTCCCCAACGCCGGGGCGGGCCGTCGTCGCACCCGGCAGCACGGCATACGAAACCTTGTCCCGTATGGGGTTCGTCTATCGGGACGTTGACCGTCGCCGCCGGACATGGAGATGGGTGGGAGCCGATCTGCAAAGCCCTTGTCTGCCTTCTCGGTTCAGTCGTTCTTGCCGGCGGCGTGTGCTCCTGCCGCGCCTACGGCTGCGGCGGCCAGCAGGAGCAGGCCGCCGAGCAGGTATACGGCGCGGATCCCGACGGCGTCAGCGAGCAGCCCTCCCCCGAGTAGGCTCAGCATCCGCCCGGCCTGCCACAGCACGTCGAACCCGGCGAACGCCCGGCCTCGCAGCTCGTCCGGCACCCGTGACTGCACAAGGCTGCTGAACGTGACGTTGCCCGTCGAGGTCGACAGCCCGTAGACCACCAACGCAGCGGCCGCCAGAGGCAGCGCAGTCACAGCGGCGAGGACGAGGTCGACGACCCCGCGCGCGGCGTACGGGCCGAACACGAACAGCGGCCGGCGCGGGTTCTTTATCCGCTTGAGCAGCAGCAGCGGCCCGATCGCAGCCCCGAGGCCGATCGCCGCAATGAGCAGGCCATAACCGCCGCCGCCGCCGAGCCGTTCCTGGGCCAGCACGACCAGCAGCGCACTGGTCGCACCAGCTGACAAGGCTGCGAGGAACTGCCCGGCGGCGAGGGCCTTGAGGAGCGGGA
>JAABUT010002675.1_pt1 | contig 16631 bp, 13 predicted proteins | sample 5559281 | NCBI WGS metagenome assembly JAABUT01 (sample SAMN10711880, study PRJNA513359) | rock metagenome | isolation source: Antarctica rocks | place: Antarctica: Victoria Land, Ricker Hills nord | collected 2016-01-04 | reverse complement strand
GGACGCACATCTCAATCAGCAGCCAGGGCGCCCCGGAGGGTCGGACGGCCAATCCACCGGAGCCACCAAGGGCGATCAAGGCTCAGCCACATCCGACCCTCCCGGGCCACCCACCAACTTACGGATCTGGGCTGAGGGGATCATCCGGAGCAGCCATCAGAGCACCCCGGGAAAAACACAAGTCCCTACGAAGAACTGGGGCGCCTCAAGTTGAGTCACTCCGCCGCCTGTCGGGCGCGCCGAAGGTATCAAGTTTCCCGATGATCCTCTAAGCGACTGTTGCGTCACGCGGGAGCGGGGTTGCTGTCGATCGCCTTCGCCCGGCTCACGATCTCATCGACTACCTGATCGAGCGGTGGGGTGGCGTCGATCACGATGCTGCCCGCCGGGGTGTCTTCCTTGGTCCGGTGCAGGCGCTGGATGAGACTGCTCTCCGACTGCCGTGCGCCGAACTCGTCCTCCGGCCGCTCACCAAGCCGCCGGTTCAACGTGTCCACGTCGACCTCCAGGACGAAGACTCCGTCGAACAGGTCCAGGAACGTCGAGAAGTTCCGCGAGCCGCCGCAGAAGAAGGTGAGGCGTTCGTCCCGCTCGGCGGCCAGGGCTCGGACCCGGTCCACACGCCAGATGTGATGCCAATGCGACGGCGCCCCGTCCGTCGGCTCGCCCGTGTCCGGGTCACCTTGGTAGGCCAGGTCGGTGTCGCCATTGATGGCTTGGTACCCACGACTGCGCAGCTCCATGCAGACCGAGGTCTTGCCCGAACCCGAGACTCCCTCGACAAGGTAGTTTCGCTTGCCCACCCCACGACGGTAGCCAGCCCTCCGGCGCAAAGCCATGTGCATTCTCAGCGTTCAGCGACCGCTGCCCGACGGACAACGCTATAGCCGAGGTCTGCCGTTCCCGACGATGGCCGGACAGGTGAGTCACTTCGCCGCGAAGAGGTGTCATGGACACCATGGCGGCCCGCCTGCCAAACGCAGTGTTTCGCCGGCCAGCAAGCGCTGGTTGTCCCGCGTCAGGTAGGTGGCAGGATCTCCTCGGTTTGAGGGTGGGATGGTCGAGTCGCACTAGGTGGCCATGTTTGGGCCGGTTCCCGCGCCGACAGCAACGTCGTAGCCCGCCCGGGGACAGTGCCAACAGAAGCTGATCCAGTCGGGTTGCGACCCCCGCGACCGGCCGCGGCTCAGCTCGTCACGCCGGTCGACCAGTATGCCCCTAACAAGCAGGCCGTCATCAACGCGGACACCGACCAGACCTTTAGCGGCCAGTCTCAATTTTAGTCTCATTCGCCCGCGTTCAGCGGCGTCCAGTGCAGACCTCAAAGGGCGATTCGCAACGCACCGAACCCCCAGTAGCCCGCCGCACATCCTGCCGCTCAGAACTCGAAAGTGGGTGTGGTTCGCGGGGAAACCGTTGACTAGTCCCGCGACCGTCCAAACCTGAACTGAGGGACACGGATATCACCCAAGCGTTACAAATGTTCTCGGCGCAGGTAGCGGGCTGGCGGTTGCAGCGGTGGGTTGCGGCCTGGTGGGCACAGACCTGCCTACCCAGCGGCGATGGCGGCCGCTACGCGTCGACGGGACGGCCCGGAGAGTCGCCGTCCGCGCTGAGGACGATGAGCGGGCAGTGCTGGAGCATGTGCTCGACGTTGGTGCGAGCCTAGCGCTGAGCCGCCACCTCGATAGGGCGCTCTTCGCAGTTGAGGGCGCAGCTGTGGGCGCCTCGGTCCGACCACCTGCTCTGCGGACGCGCGTATGGATCGTCTGGGTCTGGTCCAGTCACCGCGCGACGCGGCAAGCGAGCTGGATGGCGAGTCGGGCTTCTGGGTCGTGAAGATCCACTCCAAGCAGGCCCTGGACTCGGTTCATGCGCGCAGAGACGGTGTTGCGGTGCAGGTTGAGTCGCTGCGCTGTCGCCACGACCGAAGACTCTTCGTCCAAGAACGCGGCGAGGGTCTCGCGCTCGAGGTCGCTAAGCGGTGAAAGTAGTGAGCGGGCGGCGGGGACAAACGTGTCTCCGCGGATCCAGGCAAGCAGCAACTGCTCCAATCCGAGGCTATCGATATGCACGAACCACCCGGCCCTTGACCGATCAGCCGCGAGACGGGCCGCATCGCGGGCCTCCCCCAGAGTCTTGACCAGGCCCATGGAGCCGGAGCCAAGTGACCCCAGCCCGGTGGCTATCGGGAACAACGCCTGCGCCGCAGCGTGCACCTCATGGACGTCGCGTACACGTTGGGCCACCGAAGCCGGTGATGGCGCCTCTGCAAAGGTGAGCCAACCAGAGACACCTGCTCCCCGTGTGGTGGCGTGGGTGTCCACGGGGATCGGGCCGAGCTGCTTGCTGACGAAGCGCAGCAACTCGAGTGCGTTCAGGCGCCCGCGGCCGACTATCCGGAAGCCGAGGTGGTAGCCGCTGGTGCGCCATCCGCGGGAGGTCATCCGCTGCTCGATCTGGGGATCGATACCGCCCCGGCCCTCTAAGAAGTCACCCAGCAGGCCGGATGCCTGAGATACGTCGCTGACAGACTGGACCTCGTCGATGAGGAGTCGAGCGGCCACCATCGGCATCAGCACCTGAACGGCTGTGGCCATGGCGTTTCGGTGCGCGGTGCCAGCCCGCTTGCTGTGCAACGCGATCCGCAGACCATGCTTGGTACGACTGTCGATCGGTACCGATGCTGCGCAGCCATCCTCTGTGTCCGCGATGTCGAGCCAGCCTTCAAAGCTGATCTGCTGGCGCAATGACTCGGGTAGGGGGTCTCCGGCGCCTTGCAGCACGCCGTCGCTGTCGATCAGCGCGACGCCTTGGCCGATCCCGGTATTGATGTGGCTGAGCAAGTCGGGAAGGTCGCGGGCTTCGTATTCGATTGATTGAGCGACCCGGCGCACTAATGAAAGAGTCAGGGCGTCACGACCTTGAAGCAGCTCCCAGCACGCCTGAGCCAGACGAGTTGGGTGATCCACGTGCAGCTCGACGAGCCCGAGCTTGGCGCCTAGGGCCCGGCTGCCTGCACTGATCGGTTCTCCGGTAAGTGCGATGCCGGTGAATCCGCGGTCACGGACCCTGCGCAGCAAGGCGTCGACCTGCCACGAAGCACTGGGGGCAGGGTTGATGAGCACCGCCAAGCCTTGCTCGATGACGTCGGGTAAGTCCTCCTCTCGCACCTCGACAGCCACGCTCGCCCAAGTGGCGCGACCGCCCCACTCCACAACAGTGAGTCCCCCCGCGTCCGGGTGCTCAAGGAGTGCCTCGAGGGTCAGTTCGGCGCTCATCGAGACCTCTCAAGGCCGTCAATACCCCAGTTCTGCGGTCGGGCCCGCTGTAGTCGCCATGGATCGTCAAACCACCAAGCAGCGGCCGGTAGCGAGATTACGATCACGTCCTTGCCTACGGCCAGCTCGTCAACTGCCAAGACAACCCTCGTGGTCGCGTCGAGCGCAACGATCACGGTGGGGGTAGATGCCATAGTTACTCCGTTGCGCACCAGAGCCAGCAGCTCGGAGCGGGCAACAAGCCGGAGTACGTCTGCTTCGCGGGTCCGCAGGTCGAAGGACGTCAAACCAGGCCTGCCCGGCTCGGATCGAGCCTCGACAATCCGGCCCACTCCGAGCAGGTCCCCGTTCACGCCCTCCGCGAGGGCCGCAGGCTCCAGGCTTACGGCACCCTGCATAGCGCGCCCCAGGGACAGCGCACGCGCCAAGCCATCAAGTATCGCGTGAGAGACCAGATCGCCGACCTGGAAGCCGCCGATCGCCAGACCTGCCCACCCACCGTTGCATTCGATCGCCGGTCGAAGAACCCGCTCGACGTCTTCGGGCCGTGCGGCGTGAACGATCGCCACTCCTCCGGCGCCGGTGGGGGTGGCCACCACGAGATCAGGCAGCGCATCGATTAGAAGCGAGATCTGGTCGAGGTCAGGTAGCGCGCGGCCCATGCAGTCGGCGTCGACAACCTGACGGGTACCCGACATGTGCAGCGACGCCAGACCGTTGACGCCGGCGCCCTCGATCGTGCACACCACCGACGACTCAACTCCAAGCCACCGCTCGACGGCCGCGATGGACGTGCCGAAGGGATCATCTCCAGGCAGCCGCTCCTCAAGGAGCAACGTGGCCCCGCCATATCCGACCGCGATACACGGAGCAAGCAGGTCAACCTCCGTGACCGCATGAACCAGGATTGGCCAAGAGGCGGACCGGTCCAGCATGAGGGAGGTCAGGTGGGCAGACCCGCCGCCACCCGAACCGAGCATCGCAAAGCCTTGCTCGAGGGCTGGCAGGTCCTCGCGGACAAGGGTAAGTGGCACTGGGCCAGCGTAGGCTCACGCCTAGTCGGCTGCCGGGGGCCTAGCTGAAGGACTCGACAGGGATGAACTCTTCGGCAAGACCGAACGCCGTTGGCCCGAAGGCTTTCAGCGCGTCACGGGTACGCATCATCTCAGGAGTCGAAATACCCACAACCCGGACGCGCTGTCCGTAGCGCAGACCCTCGGTGGTTATTGGCTCCGCGGACTCACTGTCAAGCACGCAGATCAGATCAGGCACGATGGCCAGCACAGTGCCCTCAAGCGTAGCGATGAGGTTTTCGTTCTGAAAGCGAATCTCGAGATCACCGCCGTTGCCATCTACGGGCGCAATCCTCGCAACTCCCTTCGCGAACCCTTCGGTCGTTCGTCTGTCAACGTCCACGACTTTCCCCTCAAACAGGGTACGCAGGTGCCGGTACAGGGTGGACGCCAGTGCATCAGCGATGGCCTCAAACGGCGATCGGTTCTGCTCCCTCGCGAGTCGGATGGCGCGGCCCAGGGAGAGGCCCATCGAGAGGGTCCGAGGTACGGCGGTGCGCTTGACCTCGGCGCCCGACATCGCGTACTCGGCAATGTGCCCGACTCCGCCGAGACGAATGGTCACCGCTCGGGCCAACCATTCCATCTGGCGGTCGTCGCCGCCGGTATCAATGATGACGCGTTCCCCGCGCTCACCGGCGAGGGCCAGCGGTGACCCGTGCACTCCGTAGACCGCGAAGGTCTCCATTGACAGTTCGGGGAACGCCCTTCCCATACCGTCCGCGTCGACGACCGGCAGCCCTGTTTCGGCAGCCACAATGAGCGGGATCATCGAGTTGATTCCACCGCACTCGATCGGCATCGTTGCGTCGGCTTTCCGGCCCAGGTGCTCCTCCAGGATGCGCAGAGACAAGGTCGGCTCGGTCCCCGCAGGGATCTTCTCCACCATCACAGTCGGCGCGCCCATCTGCGCGGTCGGAATCACGAACAGATCGTCGTCGATCTCGGCCGGATCCAGGATGGTGATCGCTCTATCGCCCAGGACCTGCTCGACAAGCATCCGGCCGATATACGGGTCTCCTCCACCGCCGGTACCCAGGAGTGTAGCGCCGCGCGCGAGGTCGGGCAGGTCGGCTTTGGTGAGTGTCCAACTCATACCGGCACCCCGGTCTTCGTATGCTCGACTGCGCCGTCGTAGCGGCGTGACGGAACGTCGTAGCCGAAGTACGCGGGACCTACCAGCGCCAGAGCTGCCGGGCTGTGCCACCGCTCGTCGGAGGGGGCGGAGATGACCCGGACACGCTGGCCATATCGCAGACCTTCGGTGGTAATCGGTTCACCGGAGTCGTGTTCGAGAACCATGATCAGGTCTGGGGTCGTCACGAGCACGGCTCCATCAAGTACCGCCATCAGATGCTCGTTCTGGAACGACAGTTCCAGAACTCCGAGCTCGCCTTGGATACGAGCACTGCCGCGGGCGAAGCCAGTAGTGGTCGCTCGCTCGACATCGACCACCTTGCCCGCGAATAGGTCCCTGCCAGCCAATAAGTGGACGGCTCGGGCCACGGGGTCCTCGTTAGCGTCGCGCGCCGCCGCGATGGCTTCACCGACTCTTAGACAGGCGGTGAGCGAGTCCCTGACCATCGTGTCCCGCAGTTGTGCCCCCGGCTGTGGGAACAGCGAGAGCATGATCGAGCAGCCCATCTCGACGCAGGCTACCCGCGCGATGCGCTCTGCCCACTGGTTGTCGACCGTGTTCAGTACCCCGGTATTGCCCTTGTCGTCGGCAAACGCGAGAGGGGTCGCCGACACCCCAGACAGGGTCGGCAGCACCATCTGCAGCTCGGGAAACGCTCGCCCCATCGCGTCCCCGTCGATGAGCGGGAGCCCTAATGCCGCGGCTGCCACGATGGGGATCGTCGAGTTGACCCCGCCGACTTCGGCACACGCAATATGGGTTACTGGGCCATCGAGGAACGGCTCAATAGCGCGGACAGGGCCTATGACCTCATCGAACGACGGAAGCTTCTCCACCATCACCGTTGGGGCGCCCATCATCGCGACCATGACAATGGTCGCGTCCTGTGGTACCTCATCGACTGACACCATCGCTACATCGCCGTGGCGGTTAAGCGCTTGCCTGGCAAGAAGCGCGCCGATGTACGGATCGCCACCTCCACCCGTACCAAAGACAGCAGCGCCGCGCGCGAGGTTGGAAATGTGTTCGGGGGTCATCGTCCAGGCCATCTCATGCCCCCATGTCCAAATCGCCGACCGCTTTTGCTCGTATCCGGGTGGCGTTACCCGGCAGGTACGGGATCGGCACTTCGTCAAAGTCAACGATCTTCACGCTTGCTGGGCTGGCGCCAGCCGCGATGGCCTTGTCCACGGCCTCCTGACGCACCGTGTCCAAGGTCGCCGCGCGGCGGCTCGGTTCCACAGCGAAGATCTTGTCAATCTCGCCGCCGACCTGCGCTATTGAAGCCCCGATTGCGTTCGCCACCGCATAGTTCTCCGGGCGGTGAATCTTGCCGAAAGTAGGCATCTGATCTGGAAGCAGGATGGATCCACCGCCGACAGCCACCACGGGGATGGGCTCGGCCGAGGTGCGCATGCGATCTACGGCCTCCGCTGTGCGCTCAGCTATCCGCTCCAAGGCCCGGTTCACCAGGTGACGGTCAAGGTGGGCAACCAAGCTGGCGTCGCCGATATCGGCCCGCCCGGCCGCTACCGCCAGGTCGGTGGCCGTGACGACGGACCCACCGAAAACGAGTGCTTGCGACGTCAGCTTGTAACCAACTGACCGTGGGCCGACTTCGGCGCTGTCAACGTCCACACGACTCCCACCGCCAATGCCGAGAGATAGGACATCAGGCATCCGGAAGTTGGTGCGCACCCCGGCCACCTTGACCTCAGTCGTCGTCTCCCGTGGGAAACCATTGACCAACAGCCCGATGTCCGAAGTGGTCCCCCCGACATCGACCACCGCGCACATTTCAAGTCCGCTCGTCGCGGCGGCCCCACGCATCGAGTTCGTCGGGCCAGACGCGAAGGTCGCCACCGGGTAGCGGCGCACATAGTCCTCGTCCATCAGGGTGCCGTCGTTCTGACTGAGAAAGATCGGAGCCTGAATCTCGTGCTTACGCACCGCGGCGCTCAGCCCGTCGACGATGGAGACAGCCATCTCCCGCAAGGCAGCATTGATGATCGTCGCGTTCTCGCGCTCCAGCAACCCAATCCGCCCGATCTCGTGCGACAGTGAGATCGCAACGTCCGGGCCAAGAACACCCGCAACGACACCAGCCGCCTCAACCTCGAGGTCGTGGTTGACGGGACTGAACACCGAAGAGATCGCGACAGAACGAATACCGTAAGCGGCCATGTCAGACGCGTGTCGCTTGAGTTCGTCATGATCGATCGCTGAAATGGGGCGCCCATCAAACTCATACCCCCCGTGGGCGAGATACGCCCGGCCGCTGATCGCGTGCCGGAGCGCGACCGGCCAGTCCACCATCGGAGGTAGCGCGCGGGTTGCCGGCAGCCCCAGGCGCAGAGCCGCAGTTGGCGCTAAGTGGCGCGCCTCCACCAGTCCATTGATGAAATGTGTCGTCCCAATCATGACCGCCTTGATGCTTGCGCCCTCGAACTCGTGGCGGTTTCGCAAGTGCTCGATAGCCGTCACGATCCCGCTCGTCACATCTTCGCTCGTGGACTCCTTCACGGTCGCCAGAACTCGGGTGCCCTCCATAAGCACGGCATCCGTGTTGGTGCCGCCGACGTCAATTCCGATGTGCATGTCACTCCCTGAGACGAGACTGCCCTAACCGTTCAGGTCAACGATCACGGAACCTTGATGAGCTCACGGTTTCGAGTCGTGGCGATGCCGACGGTGCGAACCAGGCCAAGCTTTCCCGCGACTATGTACAGCACGATCGAGAGCACGAGCGAACTGATGCTGGGTATGCCCCAGGTGACGAAATACCCGAAGATTGACGAGATCGCCCACACCACCAGCGTCGCCGGTACGAGCCGTGGGGCCGTCGCAGGCAGTGTCCCGGTTGCCCTAGTCTCGTCCAGTTCGCCGCGCCAGCATTTCACGATGAAGTACTCGGCGATAATAACTCCGGCGATGGGCGGGAAAGCCACCCCGAGAACAATGAGAAAGTCGGTGAAATGACCAAGAATGCCACCAGCCGCCAGGACCGAGCCAACCAAGCCAAGCACGACCGTGGTGGTCACCCTATGCAGATCACGCTTAAAAGCTGTCGATATAAAGTTCACCAGACCTAGCGAGGATGAGTAGAGGTTCCAGTCGTTGATCTTCAAGGTGCCAGTTACTATAATGAGTAATCCGATCAGACCCACCGAAGAAGTGACGATCGCCACGATATTGCCGGTGCCTGCCGCATGCGCGAGAAGCACGCCAGCTAAGCCAATGGCGAACTCGCCAAGACTGACGCCAAGTACAGTCTGCTTGACCACGTCCTTACCCGAGCGGTTGTATCGGGTCATGTCGGCAGTGATGATTGCTCCGACAATCAGCCCACCCGCCACAATGCTCGTCCCCTGAGCCACGGTCAGCGTGGGGCCAGGTGGCGCCGAACTGATTAGGTCGCCGATGGAGTGTCGGCTTAGCTCAGACACAACCGACCATCCAACGAGCACAAGGAAAAGCGGCACCGTTACGTTCGCCAGCCATTGCATCCCGCCGAAACCAACAGCCACAATGGCCGTGACGACGATTCCGAAGATGAAGGACCACGCCCACACGGGCAGGAAGCCCGGCAGGAGGGCATCGAGTGACTCCGCCGAGATCGCAGACTGAATGCCGAACCAGCCAATCAGGCTGATCCCGATTGCCAGTCCAACCAAAGATGCACCGACCTCACCGAAACCGGTCCAGCGCGCGAGTAGCGCCGTGTTCAGGCCCTCCCGCTGACCAACGATCCCGACGATGCACATGATCACCTCAAGGATGAGGGAACCGAAGAGGAATGCGAGAACTGCATTGCCGAACGTCATCCCGAAGCCAAGCGTGGCCCCAAGCAGGAACTGCGACAGTGCACTTACCTGCCCGAAGCGCTGGACTGCGATACCGAACCAGGGCCGGCGAGCTTCGGGGGCTACGCGCGAAAGCGCGAAATCGTCTGCGTGTGCCATCAGGCGTCCTTTCATGCTGAGGTTGACAGCAGACACGTTAGGGGCGCGTCGACCAACCGGCAATGGGCGTACTGCCCTATATCGGCTCCCTGTTGGGCGTACTGCACACGTGGTCGAGAATTGCGGCCCCGTACGCGAGACCACGCTGAAATGGGTGTCGCTCACCGGAGCCGTGCGGGACTCGACCAGCTCGGCGCCGCAAGATGCGAGCTGAACGCAGAACGTGCACCGGGTCGTCGCCTTCGCTGCGGACCCGGTCCGTGGTGATCCCGTGGGCGCATGGCGTCCGGCCGGGATCGGGAAGCCGGGATTCACCCGCCAGGGGTAGCCACGCAAGCCCACGGCTGGACACCCGGGCGACCCGACAAACTGGTGGTGCGGATCGACTGCCGTGGTCTCCACGTCGAGGCCGGCCAAGTCGAGGGTGTGCCAGCCAGCGTTCCCCCGTCGGGGCCGGGTGGGCGCACGAGCGGCAGATGATCAGCCGCTCGTGTCGCAGCGTGGCGCAGGTAGCGCTGGTTCGGCTCCAGGAGGGCCTTGCGCCGGTAGCAGCGGTAGCGACGGCCAGCCCGCTCAATGAATCGAGACGGAGATGTTTGGTTCGAACGAGCCCTCTATGGGGTGGTGCGACGCAACTGAGCCCGAACTGGCAGTAGTGCCACCGGAGCGGCGCTGCACGGCACCCAACGAGCCGCAGACGAAACGCTTCGAGACGGTTGTCGTGCGTCGTTCCGTTCTCCGCCCAGCCTGTCTGAGAGCTGATGAGGAGGAGGCGCGCGTCGCGCCGTTGGTGTGGGTCGGCTACGGCTCACCGAGAAGTTCGGTCCCGTGGTCGGCGATCAGGGTCGCCACGTCGCTCAACGGCCCCTCGGTAGAGGTGGGAAGGGGAAGCCAAACGTTGCCGACGGCGTCATGCTGAACCAGGGCAGGACTGCTGCGCCGGATCCGGGTCTGGACCGCGGCGAAGTTCTCGGTTTCACGGTGGACGCGAAGCCACAACAGCGCGGGCGAGTCACCTGTTTGGTCGGCGTTCCGGCGCGCCCCGATGGCCAGGGTCGAGCCGTCCGGACCTGGCACGTACCTACGCCAGGTGAAGTCAGGGTCCGATCCGCTAGGGGGCAAGCGTGCACCGCTTGGATTGAGACGTGCGGTCACGAGGTCGGCCAAGGTATGCAGGTCGCTGTCGTTGAGGCAGCGCTCAGTCTGAGGCAGGGTGTCAGTTCCCGGGGCAGGAGAAGGAACGTCTCCCTTCCCATCACCGGGGGCCATGATCTGCCGGGTGAGGGTAGCCAGGAAGTCGCTACGGACGTCGGACAGTTTCCGACCGTCGGGGAGCTGCCAGAACGTCCAGCCGTTCGTCGCGGCATGGCGTAGGTGGTGGCCGGCAGCGGAGGGTGTGTCAAACGCCTTGGCGCCGATGAGAAGTGTGCCGTCTAATTGGACCTCAGCGCGCTCCTGCTGCCAGGGCCGGGGGCGTGGGACAAGTCGGGTACCCGGGACGATGAGATCGGCGGCGACCAGGTCGCGGACCATCACCCAGGGTGTGGCGGGAGTGACCGGGCCCGCCGCCAGTGCTCCCAAATGCCCCGTTGGGACGGGCCAGATAGCCAGAAGCGCTTCAACCAAACTCGTGGTCCTGGCGTCGATACGTGATTCGTCCCACCCGTCGTGTCCCTGGTCGCGGATCTGCCGATTGAGTAGGAACACGTCGTGCGCGTCGAGCTTCTCTCGTTTGCCACCCGCTCCCAGCCACGGTCCGTTGGATACCGCAGAGTTCAGCGCAGTCGTCAACAGGGTCAAGTTCCCCAGTCGGTGGACGTGGTTCTCTCGGTCGATTTCGGCGGCCAGCCCGTTGACCGGCCAGTGGGTCTGCCAACGCTGCGGCATGACGTGTTCGATGGGGTACCCGGTGCGAGCAACCCGGCCCCCGGCCATCGGCAGGCCTGACCCGCCAAAGCCTCGCCGTGCGTCTTCGGCCGCCTCTAGGTACATCCGGACCCGGCTACGACGAAACCGCGTGTACATCGATTCAGCGTGCAGGAAGACGCGGATCTCCTCATCACCTGGCCAGTAGCCGCCGACCACGTTCTGCCGTCGCAGGAACCGCTCGACCGCCTCGGTGACGTCCTGATCGTCCACGGTGCGGCAAGTCCGGATCAGGTTGGCCACGACCTGACCCTGGCTGGCGGTGGTTACCCGCAGCAAAGAGCGGCGGACCAGCCAGGACTCGACCGCGGCAACCGCTGTGTCGATGCTCTCGGGCCGGTATCCACGCTCGGGTTCGGTCAACCAGATCAGGAGCGGCTGCAGCACCTCGGAGTCCAATGCCCGGGACCTGTAGACGCACAGCTCGATCGGGGTCAGGTCGGCGTGCGCATCCTGGGCGCGCAAGAAGCGGTGCTGGTAGCCGCGGGCCTGGTCGCGGATCACCGTCAGTAAGTCCTGCATGTTGGTCCCGGCTTCGTACTCGACGTAGTGCTTGAACCGGGCAAAAGTCGCGCGGGTGCTGACCTCTTCACCGACTCGTGACACCAACCACTGGTTAAGGAACAGCGAGCTGCGCGACAGGGAGTACCGGCCAGCCGCGACCTGCGTCTCCAGAATGATGCGTCAAACGGCCACAGCGCGTGGTACGCCTCTTGTGTGTCGGCTCCCTCGGCAGCGAGGCGCTGGAACACCAGGTTCTTGATCAGGTCCGCCGCAGTCAACGGTGTGCCTCGGGCGTTGAGTGTCTCGAAGATGGCCTGAGAGTTCTCCTCGCGACGCAAGTCGGTGACTACCAGCTGCAGCCCATGGGTCAAAACCCATGCCAGAGCAGCGGCCCGGGCGGCGACCTGCTGCTCGCTGACTGTGGGCATCTGCGCGGCCTCGCTGCCCCCGTTGTTGGCGGGGTAGGGGTCGGGCGATCCTTCGCGGACCCACGCACTGACCTGCTCGGAGAAGTACTGGTGGGCTCGAGCGAACAGGGACCCGCCGTGCTTCAACCCGTCGTAGTCCACCGGCGGGTCAGCCTGCATCACCTCAGCGAACGCGCCACCGTCCCGATTCAGGTGGCGCAGCTTCAACGTGTCCTCTGCGGTGACGAAGTGCGCTGGATTCTGCGTCAGCCCTTCCATCTGGGCGGCGAAGTTGCCAAACTCGGCTTCCTCAAAGACCCCGCCGGCCGCGTCAAGCAGCAACTGAAGCGTCGTCAGCCGCTGTTGTCCGTCGATGATGGAGCGCGGCTGCAGTGTGCCCGCGGGGTTCTCGTCTGCCTGCAGCACCACGGCGCCCAAAAAGTGCAGCGTCGTTTGGCTAGGGCGCTGCATCCGCACCTCCGCCAGCCGCCGCAAATCCTGCCACAGAGGCTCCCACTGCTCCTCAAGCTGCCACACCTACCGCCGTTGGAACAACGGCACAACGAGTCGTTGCGGCAGGTTGAACAGCTCGAGGGGCGTGCGCACGGCGGTCTCCACGACCTCACCCTTCCCCCGAGGCGTTGATCTGTCCAGAACCCCGCAGCGCTGATGCCTCTTTTGCCGGCCGATGTCGGGGATGCGACTTCAGGGATGGCTCGGACCTAGTCTCATTTCTAGTCTCATTCGCCCACGTTCGACAGCGTCTGGTGCATACCTAGGGGGGCGACTCGCAGCACGCGGAACCCTCGTCAGACGGTTGCGAATCCCGCCCCTCAGAATTGGAAAGCGTGTTGAGTGAAAGCTCTCAGGGGTTCGAATCCCCTATCCTCCGCCGCGCCACTCCCCCGCATACATCTCACACCGGCTTGGGCGGTATCCCCTGCACGCTGGTGAACACGTTGCGTGGGTCGTACGTCGTCTTGACGTCGACCAGCCGAGCCCAGTTCTGGCCGTAGTAGGCCTTCTGCCAGCCGTCGAGGAACCGGTTGGGGAAGTTCTGGTAGCTGTTGCCCGGCACGTGCGGGTCGATGACCGCGGTCGCGTCGAGGGTCCAGCCCATCATCTCGTTGCCGACGGACGACGGGTCCTCGTTGCGCCAGACGGGGGTCGGGCGCAGCAGGGTCTTCATCCCGCGGTGTACGTAGGCCGTGTCGGCCGGCTGGAACCGGTCGACGACACTGCCGCCGAGCCACCCCAAGGACCAGATGGCGCCGTTGCTCTCCGGGGTGCGGCTGGGGCAGGTGACGAGCAGATCGACGAGCCGGGCGTACGCGTCGGAGGGCACCGGGCGGTCGGTGTAGCGCGAGACGTCCCCCCAGGAGTGCGGGGTGGACTCGTCACTGAGGAAGTTCTTGGCGGTGGTCCAGAACGGCTGGTCGACGATGGTCGTCTCGGTGGCGCCGGGGATGGCCAGGAGGGGCGCGAGGAGGTCACGGAGGTCGGCCTCGGTGCCGAGGAAGTGACCGCGGACCATGACATCGATCGCCTCCCGGGGGCCGCCGGCTCCGACGGGAACGGCCTGGGCCATCGACGAGAGGTTGAGCTCGGCCGGAGCCTTCTGCACGATGGCGTCCACGGCGGTGAGCATCGCCGTCGCTGCGTCGGCGCCCCGCCAGGTCAGCTTGTAGAACACCGAGTTCGCGCGGGGGACCTTGGCCAGGTCGAAGGTGAACGAGACGTTGACGCCGAAGTTGCCCCCGGCCCCACCGCGCAAGGCCCAGAACAGGTCGGGGTGGTTCTTCGCGTCGACCTCGAGGATCTCCCCTGCAGCGGTGACCATGGTCGTGGCGGTCAGGTGGTCGCTCGTGAGCCCGGCCCAGTGCGTGTGGTAGCCGATCCCGCCGCCGAGGGTCAGGCCGCCCAGGGCGACCAGGCCGCACGTGCCGCCCGGCAGCAGCCACTGCCCGTTCTCGGAGGCGGTGAAGATGTCGCGGTTGAGCGCTGCCCCACCCATGACCGCCCTCCCTGTGGCGGCGTCGATCTTCACCGAGCTGAGCCGGCTGACGTCGATGACGAGACCGGTGGTCGACGAGAGCCCGGCATAGCTGTGTCCCCCGCCGCGAATGACCGGCGCGATCCCGTTGTCCTGCGTCCACTTCAGCACGTTGACGACGTCCGGCGCATCGGTGACCTGGGCGACGACGACGGGCTTCAGGTCGAGGTAGCGGCCGTTGCGGGCTGCGCTCGCCGCCTCGTACGACGCGTCCCCCGGCAGGAAGACCGAACCCTTGATGGACTTCCGTAGCGCCTCGACCGCTCCCCGCCGGGATGCGGCGGCGGACACGGGGGGGGGCCGTCGTGCCCGCCCCGCCGGGTGCCGTCCCGTCGGTGCAGCCGGAGACGCCGAGCCCGGCGAGCAGCGCGGCCCCGAAGCCGAGGACGCTGCGCCGGCTGGGCCCGGAGGCGGGAGGCGGAGTGGGCGAGCTCATGGGTCGACGACCTCCAGTGCTTCCATCATGCCCAGGTCCTCGTGGGAGAGGATGTGACAGTGCTCGACGAACCTCCCGGTGAAGTCGTCGAAGTTGGAGCGGAACGTGAACGAGCCGCCCTTGGCGACGGGAAGTAGCCAGGTGTCGCGCCAGAGCGGTGTCGCGAGCGGCTTCCCGTCGATGGCCACCACCTTGAACGGGTTCACGTGGATGTGGAACGAGTGCAGATGGCCGGCGTCCGAGTCGTTGACGACCGTCCACTCCTCGGCCGTGCCGAGCGTGATGCGGTAGGGCGCCCGGGCCGGGTCGAACGTCTGGTCGTCGATGCCGAACGAGACGAACTCGCCGTTGGGGTCGCGGTCGACGGTGTAGCGCACGGTCCGGGTCCTGGCGACGGGCCGGATCGGCGGGTCGTATGCGGGCAGCGCGGTCGGCAGGCTCATGTCCGGGCCGCTGCCGGACACCACGACGGTGGCCAGGGTCCGGGGCTCGAGCTCGGAGGTGTCCGTGACGTCCAGGGGCGAGGGTTGGGCGTGCAGGTTGGGGTGTTGGCTGGAGCCCGGCTGGAGCGTGAGCAGGTAGGTGCCGGGAGCGCCCGCCTTGACCATGACCTCCACCCGGTTGGCGGGGGAGAGCTCGACCGTCGGCGCCGTCTCCGGGGCGCCGAGGGTGAGGCCGTCCCAGGCGATCGCGTGCAGCTCATGGCCCGCCAGGGTGAGAGCGGCCACCTTGCCCTCGGCCGCGTTGACGATGCGCCAGCGCTGCACCTCCCCCGGGTGCATGGTGATCGTCGGGTTCATCGTCCCGTTGACGGTCCAGTAGATCTGGGTCCGCGGGTAGAACGCCTGGGCCTTGGTGGGCATGGGGATCGGGTCCATGAGGGCGTGGTCCCTGCCCAGCTCGACGGCCTGCATGACCAGGACCCGCTCCCGCGCCGCCTTGACCTCGGCGACCTCGTCGAGGTCGCCACGCACGATGATGGCGCCGGCCATGCCGGCCCGCAGCTGTTGGCATACCGCGCCGTGCTGGTGCGGGTGGTACCAGAAGAACCCGGCCGAGTGGTCAGTGGGGATCTCGATCCGGTAGGCGTGCTGGTCCCCGGGAGCGACGCTGACGAAGACGTTGTCGCTTGCCCCGGACGGGGAGACGTGCAGCCCGTGGGTATGCAGGTTGGTTGTCGTCCACTGGTGCGGCCGGTCCTTGTGCATCTCGGTGTCGTGGCCCTGCAGGGCCGGGAGCGCGTTCTGCAGCTGCACCTCAAGCACATCACCCGGCCGTACGTCCCACGTTCGCCCGGGAACCGCGCCGTCGTAGGTATAGGTGTGGACCGGATGGCCGACGCGCAGGTCGACGGTGGCGGTGCGCGCCTGCAGCGCCGTCGAGAGCCGGCCGCCAACGCTGATGACGGACGGGGGATCGGCGAGCTCCGGCCCCGGTGGAGGGACCGGCGGCGGCGGGACGGGCGTCGCCCCGCCGGTCATCGTCGGGGCCATCGACCCGTGGCCGTCGCCGGTCGTGCAGGCCGCGAGCCCGGCCGAACCCGCCACGCCGAGGCCGAGCGCCAGCGCCTGGCGGCGCGTGACCTGCACCACCACCGATGTCCCCCTCTGCCGTGTCCGCTGTCCCGGTGCAGACGCCGCCGCGCCGGACCGCACCCGGGCCGAACTTCCGCCCTGTCCCGTTCTCCTGCAGCGTAGGGAGCATCGGGTGCCGGGGGACATGGACCTAGTGGTGTGTCTCCAAAATATTAGGTCTGTTCGAGATAGTCTGGGTGGGTGAACAGAGCAGCTGCCCCTTTGGCCATGTCCGACGGGCAACGCGAGGCGTTGCAGGTGTTGGCTCGATCCCAGA
>JAABUT010002674.1_pt1 | contig 16632 bp, 16 predicted proteins | sample 5559281 | NCBI WGS metagenome assembly JAABUT01 (sample SAMN10711880, study PRJNA513359) | rock metagenome | isolation source: Antarctica rocks | place: Antarctica: Victoria Land, Ricker Hills nord | collected 2016-01-04 | reverse complement strand
GGCGGCAGCAGCGGCACCGCGCCCCGCTGCTCGGTGCGCCGCTCCACCCGTGCCGTCGCGTAGGCGAGCACCGGCGCGAGAGCCAGCACCAGCCACGTCCATACCGGCCAACCGAGGGTGCGTCCTTCGGTCAGCGGGACGAGCAGCGCGGCCAGCATGCCGGCGAACAGCAACGTGCCGGGAAGGTCGAGCCCAGCGGGGTTGTCCGAGCGTGTCGCCGGCACGACCCGACGTACGACCAGCAGCGCCACCAACCCGATCGGCACGTTGACGAGGAAGATCGGGCGCCACTCGGTGCCGCCGATGTTCGCCGTCACCAGCAGGCCGCCGACGAGCTGGCCGACCACGGTGGCGATGCCGGCGGTGGCGCCGTAGAGCCCGAGCGCCTTGGCGCGCCGCGGGCCGTCCAACGCCGCCTGGAACGTGGCCAGCACCTGCGGCACGATCAGCGCCGCCGCCGCGCCCTGCGCCAGCCGCGCGGCGACGAGCGTCCAGACCGACGGCGCCACACCGCACAGCAGGGAGGTGATCGTGAACCCGGCCAGCCCGAGCATGAAGACGCGTCGCCGCCCGAACGCGTCGCCCAGCCGACCGCCCACGACCAGCAACGCGGCGTAGACGGTGCCGTAGCCGGCGATGATCAGTTCCAGCGCAGGTGCCGACGCGTGCAGCGTCGCGTCGATCGTGGGTAGTGCCACGTTGACGATGAAGAAGTCGACGATCGGCAGGAAGGCGCCGAGCAGCAGAACGGCGATGCCGGGCGTGCCGAGATGGGCGGGCCCGGCGCGCCGGGTGCCGCGGAGCGTGGGGCGAGAGAGAACTGCGGTCATGAGGCCATCGTGCGGGTGTTGCTAACCTGGTACCAGAAGCCTGGTTATCCTGGTATCGGCGCTACCCGGTGAGGTGCGCGTATCTACGAGAGGATCGGCGCATGACGAGCACGATGAACCCCGCTCCGGCGGTCGTCGCCGACGGCCTGCGCCGCCGCGAGCTGGCGGAGTTCCTGCGCAGCCGTCGCGGGCGCATCGCACCGCAGCAGGTCGGCGTGGCCTACTCCGGCCGACGCCGTACGCCGGGGCTGCGCCGCGAAGAGGTCGCACAGCTGTCCGGCGTCGGCGTCACCTGGTACACGTGGCTCGAGCAGGGCCGCGACATCAACGTCTCCGAGCAGGTGCTCAGCGCGATCGCGCGCACGCTGATGCTCGACCGCGACGAGCGCACCCATCTGTTCACGCTCGCCGGCGCGGCCGATCTCGACATCGTCAAGGAATGCAACGCCGTCGCCCCGGAACAGCACGCGATGCTGGCGAAGCTCGACCCCTTCCCCGCGTGCATCCAGACCGGCAAGTACGACGTGCTGGCCTACAACCGCGCCTACAACAGCCTGATCACGAACTTCGACGAGCTGCCGATCGAGGAGCGAAACTGCATGTGGCTGCTGTTCACCGATCCGCGGTGGAAGCGTGCGCTCGTCGATTGGGACGACGCCGCCGCCCGCATGGTCGCCAACCTGCGCGGACTGATGGCCGATCACGTCGGCGACGCCAGCTGGAAGAAGCTGGTCGCCCGGCTCACCGCGGCCTCGCCGGAGTTCGCCGAGCTGTGGGCACGGCACGAGGTGCGGGCCATCGAGAACAAGGCCAAGCGGTACAAGCATCCGCGCGCCGGGATGCTGAAGTTCGAGGTCACCAACACCTGGCTTGCACCGCGCGCCGGGCGCCGGCTGCTCGTCTACGTGCCCTCGGACGCCGAGACGCTGACGCGCATGCAGGCGCTGGTCGACGGCGCCTGATGCAGCTGACGAAGTACACGCACTCGTGCGTCCGATTCGACGACGGTGAGCGGTCGCTGGTCATCGACCCGGGCGTGTTCAGCGAGGTCGCCGCTGCGCTGGACGGCACGTCCGCTGTGCTGATCACGCACGAGCACGCAGACCACATCGACGCCGACTCGCTGCGCGAGGCACTGGCCCGCGATTCGCGGCTGCGGGTCTGGGCGCCCGCGCCGGTTGCCGAGTCGCTCGCGCAGTTCGGCGAGCAGGTGGTGACCGCCGAGCCCGGTCAGGCCTTCGATGTCGACGGCTTCCCGGTGCGCACCTTCGGCGGGCAGCACGCGTTGATCCATCCGACGATCCCGATCGTGCCGAACGTCGGCTATCTGATCGACGACACCGTCTACCACCCTGGGGATTCGTTGATCGTGCCGCCGGCGTCGGTGGACGTGCTGCTCGCACCGTTGCACGCGCCGTGGTCGAAGACGGCAGAAGTGATCGACTTCGTGGTCGCCGTCCGCGCGGCACGGGCCGTCGGCATCCACGACGCGTTGCTCACCGACACCGGACGCGGCCTGGTCGAGTCGCACGTCGGGCGCATCGGCGCGGAGCACGGCGTCGAGTACACCGCGCTGGCGCCGGGCGACACACTGGACGGGTGAACTCCGCAGAACTGCTGTCGCGCCATCCGATCCTCGACGGGCACAACGACCTCGCCTTCGCCATGCGCGAGCACGCCGGCTACGACATGCACGCCTACCCGCTCGACGTCGCACAAACCCATACACAGACGGACATTCCGCGGCTGCGCGCAGGAGGCGTCGGTGGCCAGTTCTGGTCGGTGTTCGTGCCCTCCCGGTGGACGGGCGTCGATTCCCCCAACGCCGTGACGGCGACCTTCGAGCAGATCGACTTTGTCCTGCGGATGATCGCCCGGTATCCCGACGACCTCGCGTTGGCGTTGACCGCGTTCGACGTCGAGAACGCGATGCGCGAGGGGCGGATCGCGTCGCTGCTCGGCGCCGAGGGTGGGCACTCCATCGACAGCTCGCTCGCGGTGCTGCGCACCCTGCACGCGATGGGCGTCCGGTACCTGACGCTCACGCACAACGACAACACACCGTGGGCCGACTCGGCGACGGATACCGCCGCGGCCGGTGGGCTCACCGACTTCGGCCGTGATGTCGTGCGAGAGATGAACCGGCTCGGCATGCTCGTCGACCTCTCGCACGTTGCGGCGACAACGATGCGCGACGCGCTGGAGGTCACCCGCGCTCCGGCGATCTTCAGTCACTCGTCGGCCCGCGCGGTCACCGACCACGTGCGCAACGTTCCCGACGACGTCCTGCGCGCGCTCGCCGGCAACGGCGGCGTGTGCATGGTGACGTTCGTGCCGGCCTTCGTCTCGGCGGCGTGCCACGAGTGGGATTCCGCGGTACTCGCCGAGATGGACGAGCGCGGCAAGGACCGCCGGGACTGGACCGCGCACATGGCTGCCGCCGCGCGGTATGCCGCCGTGCAGCCCGCGCCGGTGGCCCGCGTGTCGCAGGTGGCCGATCACGTCGAGCACGTCCGCGAGGTCGCGGGCATCGAGCACGTCGGCATCGGTGGTGACTTCGACGGGTGCGACGTGATGCCCGCCGGGCTGTCCGATGTTTCCGGCTACCCGGTACTGATCGACGAACTGCTGGGGCGGCACTGGTCCGAGGACGAGCTCGCGGCGTTGACGAACCGCAACGTCATCCGGGTGCTGCGCGACGCCGAACAGGTTGCCCACCCCGGCTCGTGACCCCACAGGAAGCGGACGGGGGCGCAGGCGTGCGGCCGGCGAGCACCTCGGCCAGCATGTCCGAATCGATGTTGCCGCCGGTCTGGATGACTGCCACCCGTTCGCCGCGCTGGGGGTCGGCGACCAGGCCCGCGAGCGCGAGCGCACCGGCAGGCTCGGGCACGTTGTGCGTCGTGCGGAACAGCAGCCGCATCGCATCGGCCGTCGCGTCCTCGGGCACCGTGATGATCCGCGCGGCGCCGCCGACGATGCGCCTGATCGCCTCGGGGTCCGGCACCCGGCAGGCGACGCCGTCGACGAACGTGTCGGCCGACTCGCCCTCGACCGGACGGCCCGCAGCGAACGACCGCGCGGTTGCATCGGCGCGCTCGCTCACGACACCGACGATCTCGGTGCGCCGCCCCAGCAGGTCGCGCACCGCAATCAGCGCACTGCACCCCGAGCCCATCCCGACCGGCACGTACACGGCGTCGAGCTCGCCCGCCTGCTCGAACAGCTCGAGCGCGTACGTCGCCACGCCGAGCACGAGGTCGGGATGGAACGGCGGCACGATCTCCAGGCCTGGATCGTCCTGGGCGAGCGAGCTCGCGAACTCGCGCGCGGCCTGGAAGTCGTGGCCGTGCTCGATGACCTCGGCGCCGAGCGCGCGCATCGCCGCGTTCTTGTCCGAACTGTTGCCGTGTGGCACCACGATCGTCACGCGCAACCCCGCACGCGCGCCGGCGAAGGACAGGCTCAGCCCGTGGTTGCCGCGAGTGGCGCTGGCCAGTCCTGTCGCGTCCGGACGTCGCTCGCGCAGCCGGTCGACGAACACCAGCCCGCCGCGCATCTTGAACGCACCGACCGCGGTGTGGTTCTCGTGCTTGACGACGACGTCCGAGCCGACCGCGGCCGACAGCAACGGCCACCCGAACGCCGGTGTCGCCGGCATCACCGCACGCACGATCGCCGTGGCGTAGTCGAGGTCGGCACGGTCCAGGGCGACTCGGGCGGCGTTCACCCGTCGAGTCTCGTCGATCGTGACGGTGCTCGACAGGTCCGCATGACAGGTAATGGATGGCCGGGTCTGACGAACGCTTGTGAAATTCCGCCGGGTTGCAGTGCAACTAATTGCATAGGTAGGGTGTGCCGTCCTGGCGCTCGAGCACGCAATCCTCGTGTCGCTCGCCGAGAAGGCGAGCACCGGCTACGACCTCGCGCGCCGGTTCGACAAGTCGATAGGCCAGTTCTGGACGGCCTCGCATCAGCAGGTCTACAAAGTGCTGGCGCGGATGGAATCGGCGGGTTGGGTGTCCTCGACCGCAGTCGCCCAACAGGGCCGTCCGGACAAGAAGGTCTACGACCTGACTGCCGGCGGCCGTGCCGAGCTGAAGGCCTGGATCGCGCAACCCGCCGACGCCGAGGCCGCCCGCTCGGACCTGGCGGTGAAGATCCGCGGCGCGTCGCACGGCGACCCGGTGCAGGTTGCCGACGAGGTCCGCCGACACCGCGCGCTGCACGCTGATCGTCTTGACTCCTACCTGGCGAACGAGAAGCGCGAGTTCCCCGATGCCTCCGCGCTGCGTGGCCGCCGGCTGCACCAGTGGCTCGTGCTGCGCGGCGGCATCAACCTCGAGCGCGGGATGATCGACTGGTACGGCGAGGTCGTGACCGCCCTGACTGCGAAAGGCAAGCGATGACGTCCCGCTACCCGCATCTGCTCGCACCGCTGGACCTCGGCTTCACGACGTTGCCGAACCGGGTGCTGATGGGCTCGATGCACGTCGGCCTCGAGGACCGGCCGAAAAACCTCGCGAAGCTCGCCGAGTTCTACGCCGAGCGCGCCCGGGGTGGGGTCGGGCTGATCGTCACCGGCGGCTTCGCGGTCAACCGGACCGGCTGGCTGCTGCCCCTGGCCGGCAAGCTCACCACCAACGGCGAGCTCGCGCGACACCGCGGCATCACCGACGCCGTGCACGGCTTCGACGGGCGCATCGCACTGCAGCTGCTGCACGCCGGGCGCTACGCCTACCACCCGATGAGCGCCAGCGCATCGAAGAGCAAGTCCCCGATCACGCCGTTCACCGCCCGCGCGATGTCCGCGCGCGAGGTGCGCGGCACCGTCGACGACTTCGCGCAGTCCGCCGTCCTGGCCCGCCGCGCCGGCTACGACGGCATCGAGATCATGGGCAGCGAGGGCTACCTGATCAACCAGTTCCTGGCCCCACGCGTCAACGAGCGCACCGACGAGTGGGGCGGCAGCGCCGAGAACCGCCGGCGCTTTCCTGTCGAGATCGTGCGCAAGGTGCGCGACGCAGTGGGCCCGGACTTCATCGTCATCTACCGGATGTCGCTGCTCGATCTCGTCGAAGGTGGCCAGACATGGGACGAGGTCGTCGCGCTCGCCAAGGACATCGAGGCCGCCGGCGCCACGCTAATAAACACCGGCATAGGCTGGCACGAGGCGCGGGTGCCGACGATCGTCACGTCGGTGCCGCGCGGCGCGTTCACCTGGGCGACGGCGAAGCTGCGCCCCGAGGTGTCGGTGCCGGTGATCGCGTCCAACCGGATCAACATGCCCGATCCGGCCGAACAGATCCTGGCGCGCGGCGACGCCGATATGGTGTCGATGGCCCGCCCGTTCCTCGCCGACCCGGACTGGGTGCGCAAGGCCGCCGACGACCGCGGTGACGAGATCAACACCTGCATCGGCTGCAACCAGGCCTGCCTGGACCACACGTTCAAGCACAAGGTCGCCAGCTGCCTGGTGAACCCGCGCGCCGGGCACGAGACCGAGCTCAAACTTGTCCCGACGCGAGCCGGCAAGCGGGTGGCGGTCATCGGCGCCGGACCGGCCGGCCTCGCTGCGGCCACCGCCGCGGCCGGGCGCGGACACACCGTCGAACTGTTCGAGGCCGGCGCCGAGATCGGTGGACAGTTCCAGCTCGCACGGCGCATCCCCGGCAAGGAAGAGTTCGCCGAGACGCTGCGCTACTACACCCGCCAACTCGAATGCAACGGCGTCAAGGTGCACCTCGGCCACGCAGTCACCGCTACGGAACTCACCGACGGCGGCTGGGACGAGATCGTGCTCGCCACCGGTGTCACCCCCCGCATCGTCGACGTGCCGGGCGCCGATCGGCCCAACGTCCACACGTACACCGACGTGATCACCGGCGAAGCGCGCGTCGGGGGGCGCGTCGCGGTCATCGGTGCCGGCGGCATCGGATTCGACGTCAGCGAGTACCTCACCCACGCCGGAGCGCACGGCGTGCCGCAGGAGGTCGCGGAGTGGCGGCGCGAGTGGGGTGTCGGCGACCCGGAGCAGACCCGCGGTGGGCTCGTGGCCGCCCAGCCCATCCCGTCGCCGCGCCAGGTCTACCTGCTGCAGCGCAAGACGTCCAAGGCCGGCGCCGGCCTCGGCAAGACCAGTGGCTGGGTGCACCGCGCGGCACTCAAGGGCCGCGGCGTCGAGACGATCACCGGCGTCACGTACGAGCTCATCGACGACGCGGGTGTGCACATCACCGTCGGCGCGCGCGGTCGAGTCCTGGAGGTCGACGACGTGGTCGTGTGCGCCGGCCAGGAATCGCGACGTGAGGTGCTGGACGAGCTGCGTGCGGCAGGTGTGCGAGCGCACGTCATCGGCGGTGCCGACGTCGCCGCCGAACTCGACGCCAAGCGGGCGATCGATCAGGGAACCCGCCTCGCCGCGACGCTCTGATCGGCCCTGGTCTGGTGATCAATCTGTGGACGGAGCGGTGCACAACTGCCGAAGTCGGGGGATAACCCGGCCAATCCTGTGGACGACGAAAAAGAAGCGCAAGACTCGCCCGACAACCTCTTGTGCACCCGCATTTCCTGCCGTAGAACTTCCTCATCGCAGCGCGGAGCACGGCCACCGAGGGAAACTTCGGGAAGCCGGGCAGGGCGGGTAACCGACCGGCTCGGTAGATGCTCTTAGCGGGCGATTCGAGCGGGCAAGCCAGTCGGCCTTCGGGTCGGCAGGGCGGTGCGGTCGAGGTCGAGTCTGTCAGCCAGCCTTCGGGCCGGGCGGCGGCACGGCCAGGTCGGATCAACACGTCGGCCTTCGGGTCGCACGTGATTCGGCCAGCTGTCGCGCAAGCCGGCGCGCCCTCGGGTGTGCTGGGCGGTGCTGACAGCAGTGGGGCCCGGTCATCTCATACATGACCGGGCCCCACGCCTATCTCCGCGCTCCATCATGCCCAGTCGGCAGCGCTGCGCTCGGTAACGACACGGGGTTGCCGTCCAGGTCACATGTCGCGCACCGGACCGCCGTGTGCCGGTTGTCCCCTGCGAGGTTCGGGTAGGCCGCACGGGTACGCGAACGCGACGACAGGAGTGACATGAGCGAGAACGGCGACGTCAAGCCAGCCGGTGAGGGTGTCAGCGACGAGGAGATGGCCAACCAGGTTGCGGATCAGACCTCCAGCGACATCAAGGAAGCCGACGTGTTCAAGCGTGAGGAAGACGGCGCGAGCACCGACACCGAGGCGGCCAAGGCGTCGGCAGACGAGCTGAACAGCTGAGCGTGCCGGCGCCGGGTCGGGGTCGGGCGAGCGCCGTGAATGCTGCCCGGCCTTGGCTGGCGGCGTGGCTCGGCGGTCTCGCCGGCACGGCTGCCATGACGCTCGCGCTCGAAGCCGAGACCAAGCTGCGTCCGGGCTCCGAGGGCCCAGTCGACTACGACGCCAGTGACCATGTGGTCATCGCCGCGTGCAACGTCGTGCGTCGGAGGGTGCCGCGCTCACCGGCCGGCCGCCGCAAGATCTTCAATCTCGTCCACTGGGGTTACGGGTCGGCCGTGGCGCTGGCCTTCGAGGGCACCCGGCGGCACACCCGAAGCGAGGCGGTGGCGACCGGTGCCTTCTACCTCGGCTGCCAGACGATGGCGTTCACGCTCTTCCCGACAGTGGGCGAGACCCCGCCGCCGTGGCGGTGGAAGCGCGAGTTGGTGGTGTCCTCGCTGAGCGTGCACGCGCTCTACGCCGTCACGGTTGCTGGCGTCTCCCGCCGCGCGCGGGGCTGAGCTCAGCGGCCGGTCGAGCCGTCGATTGCCTCACGCAGCAGGTCAGCGTGGCCGTTGTGCCGGGCGTATTCACCGATCATGTGGACGTGGACCATGCGCAGCGACATCGTGTCGCCGTGGTGCTCGACGGTGACGTCGAGCGACATCCCGGCCGCCGCCGCGCGGGCCGCACGACACTCCGCGTCCAGTCGGTCGATCGCCGCGCGAGCGTCGGCGGCGGTCCCGTCCTCGAAGTCGGTGTCCTTTCCGGCGCCGGGGTCGTACATCGGCGCAACGTCCTCGCCTGCGACTCGCTGGCGGAACCAGAACCGCTCGACCTTCGCCATGTGCCGCACCAGCCCGAGCAGCGACAGATTCGTGGAGGGAATCGGGCGGCTGGCCAACTGCTCGGCGGTGAGCCCGGTGCAAATGTTGCGCAGCGTGGCCCGCTGCCAGTCGAGATAGGCCTCCAACATGGGCCGGTCCGGGCCGACGAGTATTTCGGCTGCGGCCTCGGGCTGGGGTGCGGTCCACGTCATGGCACCATTCTCGACCCATACGATCAGCCCGGTGGACCGTCCCGCTGCCGTGCTGTTCGACTTCTCCGGGACGTTGTTCCACATCGAGTCCGCGGAGCAGGCGCTGCTCGCGGCACTCGGTTCGGAGTTCGTGCGCTGGGCACCTGAGCTCGTACGGCTCGGTGCCATCAACGGCAGCTCGACGTCGGACGACCTGCCCGCCCATCTGGCCGACGTCTGGGAGCGGCGCGATCTGTCCGCCGACGCGCATCGCGCGGCCTACAGCGGCCTGTCGCTGCATGCCGGGTTGACCCGGCAGCAGGCCGACGCGCTCTACGAACGCGGCATCGCGCCCGAGGCCTGGCACCCGTACCCGGATACGGCCGCCACGCTGCGCGCCCTGCACGTGTCGGGCACGCCGGTTGCGGTGGTCAGCAACATCGGCTGGGATCCGCGGCCGGTGCTGACTCGCTACGGCGTCGAGCGCGACATCGATGTTCTTGTGCTCTCCGACGAGCGCGGCATCGTCAAGCCCGACCCGGAGATCTTCCGCCTCGCGTGTGCCGAACTCGGGGTGCCCCCACCGGACTGCGTCATGATCGGCGACAACGCCGATGCCGACGGTGCCGCCCGGGTGCTCGGTATTCAGTTCCGGCTGGTGAGCGCGGATCCGGCCCGCCGCCCGGCCGATGCGTTGTCCCGAGCCGTCGGTTGGTGACCGAGCTCAGTCCCCGCGAAGATCGCTGGCCGTCCGCGCGCCACAGGCGTGCAGCCAGGTGATCACCTCGGTGGCTCCGCTACGCGCGGCGGCGTCCAGGGGCGTCAGCCGCTCCCATCCCGGCAGCCAGTTCAGTTCGGCGCCGAGCTCAAGCAGGTACTGCGCGGCGCGTTGCTGCCCGCCGTGGCACGCGGCCCAGAATGCGTCACTGACCTCATCCGGGTCAGTCGGGCCGGCGGCGAAGTGGTTCTCGAGACGATCCATCAGCCCGAGCGACGCCGCGGCAAAGCTGTTGGCCTGCGCGCCGCGCGCAATCAGCCGGCGAGCGGCGTTCCACTGCCCGAACGCTGTCGCGTCTGCCAGCGGGGTGCCGCCGGCAATCACCGCGCCGGATGCCTCGATGTCCGCGCCGGCATCGAGCAAAGCGTCGAGGACGGCTACATCGTCGCTGCTCGCCGCCCAGTGCAGCGGCGTCTCGCCGTGCGGACCGCGGAATCGGGCGTTGACGTCGGCGCCGGCCTCGACAAGAGCGGACACCGTGGCGGCAGCGCGGGGGAAATGGCCGGGCCAATCCGTCGCGACGTGCAGCAACGTGCGTGACATCCCGTCGGCATCGTCGTCGCCGAGTCTCGTGGTGGCCAGGTCGGGGTGCTCCGCCAGCAGGCGGAGCAATGTGGCGAGGTCACCCGTATGTATGGCGCCGACTAGGGCAATGGCGAGTGGTTCGGTGGTGCCGATGGTTTCCATGTCGGGAGTCCCTCACGCTCTGCGGTGGCGGTTTGATTTGCAGGACTCAACAGCGTGTCGGTTCGCGCGCCACACGCCGCCTGAGCCCTGGTGAGCTTCGAGCCGGCCTCGGCGAGCGGCTTGCCGAAGCGCTTCGTAGCTGAGGCCCCGATCTTCGAGCGAGCGCAGCGGAACCAGGCGGGCAGGTCCGGCGATGTTCGGGGCGACGAACCGGGGCAGGTTGTCGATGACTGACCGGGCAAGCTGCTCGCCAGTCTGCCCGGCTCGGCCTTGTCCGCATGATCGAGAGCAGTCAGGTAGCTATCCCGATCGCGTTTGAAGATGATCGCGGGCGGAAAGCCGAGTCGGACGAAGATCAAATTCACTCATCGAACCGAGCCCGGCGACCGTGTGGGTCACGCGAGTCGGGTGGCTCCGACGATGTCGGCCGTGAAGTACGCCAATGGCACTATCTTGACGTTTTCTCCTGGCTGCGGCGCGGAGACGAGCATGCCGTGGCCGATGTACATCGAGACGTGGCCGATCGGGCTGTACATGAATACGAGGTCGCCTGGCTGCAGCTGGCTGACCGGCACATGGGTGCCGTAGTTGTACTGACTCGCGGCCAGGTGCGGCAGGGACACGCCCCCTGCTTGCCACGCCGCCATGGTCAGACCCGAGCAGTCATAAGATCCGGGTCCGGCGGCGCCGAACACATAGGGCTTGCCCACCTGTGCTAGCGCGAAGTTGACGGCCCGCTGCGCGGCGGCATTGCCGGCATGCACGGTCTTGACCGCCGCCAGCTGGGAGGGTGTCGAGGTGTTGCGGGTCGTGTAGGCGTGCTGCTGCGCGGCAGTCAGCGTTGCCAGCAGCGCCTTGAATTTCTTCGTCTGCGCCGCCGCTTGACTTCGCTGCTCACCGACGGCTCGCCGCTTTGCCGTCGCCTGACCCAAAGCCTGGTCGGCCCTGTTACCGGCGGCCCTGACGGTTGCCTTCGCGGTCTGAAGGTAGCTGACGACATCGGCCCGGTGCTGGGCGACAAGATCCAGCGTGTTGAGCCGGTAGAGGTAGTTCGCCCCCGAATCGCTGCTGAACAGGGCAACGCTGGCACTCGGCGTACCGCTCTCGTACTGCACGGTGATCACCTGCACGAACTGCGCGCGGGCCAGCCGATACTTCGCCGCCGCCGCGGCGGCCGCCAGCCGGGACCTGTCCGCCGCACGTGCGGCTGCGACCACATCGAGCCCTGCCTTGTTGTACTGCTCGGCAAGGCGCTCCGTTTGGCCCGCGAGAGTGTCGAGCTTCGCGGTGACGGAGCCCACCGTCGGCGCTGGCGCCTGGACCGGCTCAGCTGCCGCACCGGACGCAAACAGCGACAGCGCAACGGCGCAGATGACGAGAAGGGCAGACGCGGCTTGCGCGCGCTTGAGATCAGCGACCGAAGCCACGATGAACAGAACCCCGTTCTTCCTCGACCGCCTACCGAGTTAGCTGACGGGTTCGGGCTGGAAGCTGCCCTACAGCACAACCCGGGCCACCAACTGGCACCAAGCCGTACCGATTCACCCCGAAGGACCTTGGGTCCCCGGCTCGCGAAGTACTACGCACACTTGTGCTGATTGCGATTCGGCGGTGACGCCTCCGGCGGTCGCGCAGGTCACGGCCAGATAACCGAAGGGTCACGGTGAGGCTACTGTTTGCTCTAGTACGTAGCAACATCGGCCTCAAAGTTCCGGTGACCCACCAGCCATATTCGTGGTGCCTCGCACTTGCCCAACGACACGAAGGCCCCTGCGGTGGTCCCTTGTTCCACACCGGGGTATCTGCGTGCGGCGTGGCATCGCGCTGTGACGGAACTCAAGAGTGGCGGGCACGTCGGCGGCCAATCCGGTGAGCTGCGACGACAGTGACCGCTACTAGCGGGAGAGCAGTGATGCGGGCGTCGGTGAACTCGAGGCGAAGATCATGGAGGGGTTGTCGTCGCGCGCGCAGCGGCCGCCGTTCGCGAGAGACCCTTGAGAAACCGCCGCCCTCCACGCCGGAGGTCATCCCAGCTCAACAGACCGATCAGATCGCCACCACCAACCGCGCAGCAACCGTGATCGCGAGCACGCTCGGAAGCAGATGATGGGCCCGGCTTCGGTGATGGCGCCGCGTCTGGAGCCTGCTCTCGCGGTCCCTGACGAGGCAATGGTTGTGTAACAGTGAACTAAACGTGTTGGGTAGGGCCGTCCGGCCGACTTCACTTACCGTGGTCGGCGTGCCGAACCGAACGCGCATGCGTCCAATCCGTACCGCCGGCCTGTTGATCGCGTTGCTCGCTTTGCTCCTGAGCGCCTGTTCCTCGGGCGGGGGAAAGCCCAAGACCACCGGTCCAACGTCGGGAGCCAACCGGACGCCCCAGACCGCCTCATCGGGTACTCCCTCGTCAAGCTCGTCCGCAACGGCTGCTGCCCGGCCGGTGCACATCAAGACTCTGAACAGCGACGGTTCCTCCTATGGCGTCGGGATGCCGGTGATCGCGTACTTCTCGAAGAAGCTGACGAGCGCGAAGGCTCTGCAGGACGCCACCAAGGCGACCGTCAACGGCAAGCCGGTCCAGGGCGCGTGGTATTTCGAGTACTCCTCAGCGCACAAGGGTTACCCGGTCGAGGGCCACTTCCGTCCGCAGAACTACTGGGCGTCGCACTCGAAGGTCAGTATCGACATCCCGGCCGAGGGCCTGTCGGCCGGCAAAGGACTGGCCTTCGACAACAGCCTGACCCTGGACTTCGCCATCGGCGCTCGCAACATCACGACGGTCGACGCTTCGACGAACAAGGTGACGGTCACGAGCGACGGCAGGAAACTCGGGACCTTTCCTACCTCTCTCGGTGACCCACGCGGCCGTGGCGGCAACAAGCGGACCCGCAGCGGGATCAAGGTGATCATGGAGAAGGGCCGCGACATCTCGATGCGGGGTCCGGGTTACTACGACCCGCACATCAAGTTCACCCAGCGGCTCACCTACGACGGCGAGTACCTGCACTCGGCGCCCTGGAACATCAGCAACATCAACAGAGGCATCGACACATCCAACGGGTGCACGAACCTGCTGCCGAAGGATGCCGAGAAGCTGTATGGCGTCCTCAATGTCGGCGACGTCGTCACCTACCCGAACGCCGATGGTCCCAAGATGCGGCTCGGGCAGGGTTACGGCGACTGGAACCTGTCGTGGAGCGAGTGGCAGACCGGCGGACTCGTCAGCACCAGCTGAGAGTCCCGGGCGGCGGGATGGTTCGCGCGCGAGGTCGAGCAGTGGACCAGCCGCAGCCAGGTCGGTCTCAATCACCGCTCCGGCTCGCTCAGGGAACTCGGCGCGCGGCCCCGGCGAACAAGTGGCCGGCGAAGTGGTTCTCGGGTATCACCAGCGGGCTGAGTTTGTGTCGGCGGAGCTCGTCGAAAAACTCATCGGATTCGAATCGATCCTCGCGCGGGTGCACCGTGAACGTGCGGAAGATCCAGGTATCGAGGGTGTGCCGCGGGATGTCTTCGAATAGCAGCAAACCACCCGGGCGCAGCACGCGGCTGATCTCGCCGAGCGCGGTCCGCCAGTCAGGTACGTGGTGAATCACTCCGAACTCGACTGCCGTGTCGATGCTGCCGGTCGGCTGCGCGATCTCGCAGGCATCGGCCACCGACAGCGACACCGCGGACCCGCGGTCGTGCAGGCGGCGGGCGGCCTTCTCGACCATCGCCGGGTCTAGATCGAATGCGCTGACGTGACCGGCCTCGAGGCGGTCGAGCAACACCTCCACGCCGATCCCGCGGCCGCAGCCGACCTCCAATACGTGCTGGCCGGTAAGAGTCCCGCCTGCGAGGCGTTGGAACCAGCCAGCTTCCCGACGATGTTGATGCGCGGCCCGTAACGGATTGTTCATCGCCACGCGTTCGACCCGGTTTAGCTGCACGGCGACCTCCGTCCATGTCCGAGCGCAGCTGGAACGCTGCCGAGCATACCCCTCAGGGGTACATCCTTCGGGCGAGCGTCCAACCTCGGCATGCGGAACTCGGGGCGGCGAGAACGCGAGCCGGCCAACCTTGCTCATCCAGTTTCAGACCGCGGGACAGCTGCATTACCGCACCGGTGACGATCCGCTCGTCGTGGCCGGGCATGCCCGGACCCAGCAGCCCGTGCAACGCGCCCGGCGCGCTACGGCTACGCGAGCCGGGTCCCTCCGACGAAGTCCGAGTGACAGGGAGGACGGACTACCTTGACGTTCGTCCGGCGTGTGGAGCCGGGGCCAACATCCGGTGGTCAGCGAGGCGGTCGATCACGTCTCAGGTAGTGCGAACGCCCCGCACTGAACGTCTCGGAAGCCAAAGTCGGGTGTGAGCGAGACGTGTCGTGTGCCCCCGGCAGGATTCGAACCTGCGACGCCCGGCTTAGGAGTCCGTTATCTGCATGTGTTGGCAATGATCGGGTATCGCCTGTAGTTCCCGCATTTGCTGGCTTCCAACCATTGGATAGCGTTGGCGCGAAGCGGCAGTTTTCAGTCGTCATGTGTACCCGTTGTGTACCCGCGAAGATCGACATCACCGAAGCGCGCCGTTCGATATTGACCGAGAGTGTTGGCTACTGCCTCGTTCGCTGCAGTGTCTGCCCTTCGCAGTGCTGGAGCGCGTCGCAGTCACGGGTTGATCATCTTGTCGCACAAGAGGATCGGCCTGCGAAACTGCGGGAAGATTGGCGCATGGTGCTCGACGAGGACATGCGTCGGCTGGTGCGCGAACAGGCATTGGCGTTCGTGGCTACCGTGCGGCCCGACGGGACTCCGGCGGTGTCCCCGAAGGGGACGATCAGCGTGTTCGACGAGGACCATCTGGTGTTCCTGCACCTGAACTCGCCACACACGATCGCTAACCTGCGGGACAACCCCGGCGTGGAGATCAACGTGGTCGACCCGATCGTCCGCAAGGGTTACCGGTTTACCGGCGTGGGCACCGTCCTCGAGGCCGGTGATCGTTACGAGCAGATCCTTGACCACCTCGCTCGCGAACGCGGCACCGACTACCGCGGCCGTGCCCACGCCGCGGTCCTGATCGCGGTCATCGCGGCCGAGCCTCTCATCTCTCCGGCCTACGACACCGCCAGCGAGGCCGAGATCAGCGCGAAGTGGCGACGCCGGCACCTTGGGACACAGCTCCGCGACTAACCACGCACCGCACGCACCCGTTCGCAGTAGCGGATCGGCATGTGGGGACGGCCGGGCGAGCGACCCTAGGTTGGTCGCATGGGCGGGGACACCGAAGGCGCCAAGCGGACGCTGATCGCGTTCATGCGTCGAGCCGAGCGCATCATGGCCACGAGAGCGGCTCAGCGTGAGGACTTGGCGACCGTCGGGTCGACCTTGAAGGTCTTGGTCCGCGTTGGAGAACGGCAGCATCGCATCGAGCGGTCCCATTTGCCTGTGCCAGAACTGCTCGAGGCGGCCGTGATGATCCGGCCTGTGATCCTCCAGAAGGAGCAGGTTCACCTTGGCCGGGTCGTGCACGCCGTCGGCTTGCTCACCCTGGGTGCGCCTGCTTACGTGCGTGACATCGTGCGCGCCGTGAAGCGGAGTTGGCCTCGACTGCTGACGTCAGAGCGTTGGGTTGTGATGGCGGCCAGGGCCGGAGAGTCCCGCGGCAGCAGACTCACCGACGTCGAGATCGCGGAGCTGTGGTTCAACGCTCACGTCTGGCACGACGATCAAGACAAGCAGTGGACCCTGCGATACATCTCCGAGGATGAGTGTTTGATCAGCGCAACGGTGTGGGTCAGCGACAGGGTGCTGGTGGTCCGCGCGCTACAGCAGATGATCGTGGACCTACGCCAGACAGGGCACTTGCCGGTTTGAAAGCACGAGGCATCCTCCTCGCCCCCACCGGTGCGTCCCGATAGCCGGATCCCTCACCGGTTACCGGGCGAGGATGTTGCGTTCCGTCGGATGGGGCCGCACCGCTCTGGCAGGTCTCGGTGTGACACCAGCCCAATGACGGCGGCTCAGGGCCATCGAGATGGTGCGGGTGCGAGAGTCAGCCCCGTGGATCGTCCCGCAGGCGATTTGTCCCGGAATCGGT
>JAABUT010002673.1_pt1 | contig 16632 bp, 17 predicted proteins | sample 5559281 | NCBI WGS metagenome assembly JAABUT01 (sample SAMN10711880, study PRJNA513359) | rock metagenome | isolation source: Antarctica rocks | place: Antarctica: Victoria Land, Ricker Hills nord | collected 2016-01-04 | reverse complement strand
CTGCGGCGTGCCAGGTCGAGCCCGACGTGAGTTCCTTGCGCTCGACCAGGAGGCTGTCGGTCCAGCCCTTCTTGACGAGGTGGTACAGGGTCGACACGCCGACCACGCCGCCGCCGATCACCACTACGCGCGCATGCGTCCTCATGCTGTCCTGCCGATCCGGTTGAAGCCCATCCTCACGGTCCGACATTCGGCGTGACGGGTGCCGGTGTCTGATGATCGCGCGACGGAGCCTGTCGCGGAAACGTCGAGCGCTTGCGCGGTCCTGCCCCCGTCGTTACGGCTGGCCCATGACATCGTCGCGCCTGACCCGAGCCATGCTGGCCTCGGTCGCCCTGTGGATCGCCGCGGCACCGGCGGGCGCCATCGTCGGCCCGTCGCGGGACGGCGGGGAACTCGCGTCTCACGTGCTCATGGTGCTGCAGCGCCGGGGCGCCTCCGCGGGCTTCTGCACCGGCATCGTGATCGGGCCCAAGAGCGTGCTCACGGCAGCCCACTGCGTGCCGCCCGGTGCCGACCTGCGGATCCACTTCCGTGACGGGAAGGGCGTCCCGGTCCTGTTGGCGGTCGCCGGCGTGGCGCGCCATCCCGGCTATCGTGCCGACGCGATCGCACGGCGCGAGAAGTCGATCGATCTCGCGGTCTTGACGCTCGCCGAGCCTCTGCCGGCCAGCTTCCACTCGGCCGAGATCGGCGAACCCGGACCGGTTGCGCCCGGTACGCCGTTCCGGGTTGCGGGCTTCGGATTGACGCGGGAGGGCGAGGCCGCGAGTTCGGGCCACCTGCGCGAGTCGGCACTCGCGGCCAGGATGCCCCTGTCGGGGGTGCTGCTCTGGGCCGATGACCCGCAAGACCACGGCGCAGGCGCCTGCACGGGGGATTCCGGCGGCCCCGTCCGGCTCGGCTCGGTCGATGTCATCGTGGCGATGACGCTCTGGTCGGCCGGCGTCGGCGCAAGACGATGCGGTATGCTCACCCAGGCGCTGTGGCTCGCTCCCTATCGCGATTGGATCCGGTCCGTCACGAGATGACCTTCGGCGAAGGTCCGGAGCACGGCGGCCGACGGGCCTTCTTGGGCCAGCGATCGGGCCAGGACACGATGTGGTCCGGCAGATCGTCGATCGCGATGTCGTCCTCCGAGGCCGCCACCTTGCCGCGGACCGAGACGCCGGCCTGATGCACGGTGTTGCGGTCCCCCGAAACGAGGTGATGCCACCAGGCGAGATCACGGCCTTCGGCGACCAGGCGATAGGCGCAGGTCGGCGGCAGCCAGGAGATCCCGTCCACGGCCTCCGGCGTCAGCCTCACGCAATCGGGAACCTTGGTCTGCCGTTCAGGATAGTTGGAACAACAACATGCGCCGGCATCGAAAAGGGTGCAAGCTACGTTGGTATACAGGATCTCCGCGGAGTCCTCGTCCTCGAGCTTCACGAGACAGCAGCGGCCGCAGCCGTCGCAAAGGCTCTCCCATTCAGCAGGGGTTAAGGACGAAAGGGGTCTACGCCAGAAGGGTGACATCATCGCTCGCGCATCGGTGTCTGGACGGAAGCTCGTCGGGGCTCACACATGGCTGCAGGCGCCTGGCAGCGGGTTTGGGATACGATGGTGTCGGGCGCTTGGCTGCGAGTTGCGCCTCGACCCGGGGTCGCGTCAAGGGTGTGGGCGTGCGTTGAACCGATGGCGCGGCGAGTCAGGAGCGAAGCGTGTTGCGAGGCGTTGATGGGGCCGGCGCTCTGGCTTGGCTGCGGCGGGCCATGTTGGCTTTCGACGCCTGGGTCGACACGTTCTTCTTCGAACGCGGCCGCGGCGCCCGCCGGGGCTATGACGATTTTTCCGCCTTCATGGAGCGGGTCCATGTGTCGGGCTGGCGTCGGTTGCTCGTCGAAGCCGGCTGCGAGGCGCTGACGCTGGGACTTGGCGGGGCCGTCATGGCCTTGGCTCTGGCGATCCCGGCCTTTCACGAGACGTCGGAGGATTGGCTGAAGAAGCAGGATCTCGCCGTCACGTTCCTGGATCGCACCGGGGCCGATGTCGGCCGGCGCGGCATCCTGCACGACGACAGCGTGCCGATCGACCAGATGCCGCCCTATCTGATCCAGGCCGTGCTGGCGACCGAGGACCGGCGCTTCTACGATCATTTCGGTATCGACGTCATCGGCACGCTGCGCGCCGTCACGGTCAATGCCAAGTCGTCGGGCGTGGTGCAGGGAGGATCGTCGCTTACCCAGCAGCTCGCGAAGAATCTGTTCCTCTCCAACGAGCGGACATTCGAACGCAAGATCAAGGAAGCCTATCTGGCGGTCTGGCTCGAGCATCACCTGACGAAGAGCCAGATCCTCCAGACTTACCTCGATCGCGTCTACATGGGCGGAGGGACCTTCGGCATCCAGGCGGCTTCGGAGTTCTATTTCGGCAAGTCGGCCCGCGACGTGACCCTGCCCGAAGCCGCCATGCTGGCCGGCTTGTTCAAGGCCCCGACCAAGTATGCGCCGCACATCAACCTTCCGGCCGCACGCTCCCGCGCCGGTGACGTCCTTTCGAACCTCGTGGACGCCGGCTACATGACCGAGGGGCAGGTCTATCCGGCGAGACGCAATCCCGCGACCCCGGTCGACCGCACGCGCGATGCCGCGCCGGACTGGTACCTCGACTACGCCTACGATGAAGTGCGCAAGCTGGCCGACGCCGGGAAACTGGGCGACAGCCGTGTGCTGACGGTTCGGACAGCGCTCGACTCCAAGATTCAGCAACACAGCGAAGCGGTGATCGAGGACCAGTTGCGCGAGAAAGGGCCGAGCTACCACGCCAAGCAGAGCGCCCTGGTGCTGATGGAGCCCGATGGCGCCGTGCGGACCATCGTTGGGGGGCGGGATTACGGTGCCAGCCAGTTCAACCGGGCCACGGTGGCTCAGCGGCAGCCGGGTTCGTCGTTCAAGCCCTTCGTCTATCTGACCGCATTGATGACCGGCAAGTTCAAGCCGACCACGCCGGTGACCGACAGCCCGGTGTGCATCGGCAATTGGTGCGTGCGGAACTACGAGGGCGAGCAGATGGGCACCCTGCCCCTGTGGGCCGCCCTGGCGCATTCGCTGAACACGGTGGCCGTAAAACTGTCGATCGCGATCGGCAACGGCTCGCCCAGGGCGGGCCGCGCCAAGATCATCGACATCGCGCATAAACTGGGCCTGACCACGCCGCTCGAAGACACCGTGTCGTTGCCGGTCGGTGCCGATGTGGTGACGGTGATCGACATGGCCACCGCCTATTCGGCCTTCGCCAACGGCGGCAAGCGCGTGATGCCCTATGCGGCGGTCGACATTCGCGACGGTCAAGGCAACCTCATCTATCGGCACGACCGCGACGGTACGGCCCCAAAGCAGGTTGTTCCGATCGCCGACGTGGCGACCCTCAACTGGATGCTCGGCAAGGTCGTGACCGACGGAACAGGGCGGGCGGCACGGCTCGACAACGTCGTGGCGGCAGGCAAGACCGGCACGACCAACAATTATCGCGACGCCTGGTTCGTCGGCTTCACGGGCAACTACGTCGCCGCGGTCTGGTATGGCAACGACGATTACCAGCCTATGGAGAAGGTGACGGGCGGAACCCTGCCGGCCGCCACTTGGCACGACGTCATGAGCTTCGCGCATCAGGGGATCGAGACGAGGCCGGCTTTCGGGCTCGGGAGCAATGCCGGCCAGGTCGCGGCGTCCTCCGATCCCGCACGGGGCCAGACGGTGCCGGCCGGCGGGAGCCGCGCCGTGCTGTCCCCCCGGTCCGCCGCAGCAATCGCCTCGATCACGGCCCTGGTCACAGACGCCGACAAGCCCCGCACGGCCGCAGACGGGTCCAACAAGACCTTCGCATCCGACGCGGTCTCGCCGGCGAGCCTCGCGACGCGGGACAAGGTCGGCGGCCCTTGACCGGGCGACAGGTCGCTGCGGCCGGGCGCACTTCCTGATTCCCGCGGCGTGCTCTAAATCCCGACCGGGGGTCGATGCTGGGGCATCGGATGGACTCGTCCCCTAAGCAGCCTTGCGTGGTTTACGCCACGGCTGAACATTCTAGGTGTAAGCAGGTTCGCAAGAACCTGCTTGGGAAGAACAGCAAGGTTGCAGCGATTGTCGGCCAGGCGGAATGCGGCATACCTTTCGGTCGACCCAGCGCCGGATGCGGCAGTTCCGTCCGGGAAGGAAGCTCGTCCCAGGCTCCTGCTGCCCGGCATCGGCCTCTTGGGCATCGTGCTCGCGGGGCTGACGCTTGGGATCGCCTTGACCGAGGTCGTGCTCGACCGCGGCTGGGATCCCGGCGCCGTCACGCTGGGTCCCTGGGTGGCACGTCCGAGGCTCGGAACGCCGGCCATCGATCCCTATGCGCTGGCCGGTTTGGCGCGGACCGGGGAGATTCCCCTGGCGGCCAGCGAGGGGCTGGCTTTCAAGGCCGAGACCGACGACACCGGCTATCGCATGCTCCGGACCTGCTCGTACGGACTGAGCGGCCTCGTGCCGGCCTCTCGGTTCTGGACGCTCACGGCCGCCGACGTGGCCGGCCGTCCTATCGGCAATGCGGCGCAGCGTTCCGGATTCACGTCATCGACGGTGATCCGCGACATCAGCGGTACCTTCACGATCGATGTCGGACCGCAAGCGCGCCCGGGCAACTGGATCCCGACATCCGGGCGAGGCCCGATGAGCCTCGTGCTGCGCCTCTACGACACGCCGCTCACCGCCAATCCCAACGCGATCGGCGGATCGACCCTGCCCGCCATCACGCGCCGAGCCTGCGCGCCGCCGGTCGGGGGGGCGCCGGGCCCGGTGGAGCCATGAGCGGGCGTGGCATGGCGGCGCTGCTGGCCGTCTTGGCCGTCGTCATGATGGCCGGGATCGTCCACATCTTGTCGCTGCTGGTCATGCCCCGGGTCGCACCCAACGATGCATTTGCCCGAATCGCGGCTTTCGCGCCGGCCGGGGCCGTCAAGATCCTGCCGCGCGCCGCCGCGGGGACGACGGCGGGCAAAGCTTTCGACGGCGATCCGATCCCATGGCGCGATCCATCGGTCGCCACGGCGGTCTGCCGCTACGACCTCGGGGTTGGGCCGATACGCGTCCTTGCGGTGCTCGGCAGCGAAGCTTTCCTGGCTCTCTCGCTGCATAGCCGCTCGGGCGTGGATTTCTACGGCCTCAACGACCGAGCCGGCAACGACGGCAGGCTGGAACTCGTGGTGATGACGGCCGCCCAACTCGATGCCGCCAGGTCGCACGACGGTGAGGACACACCGGTGCGGGACGTCAGGGTCGTGGCACCGGAGAGCCGCGGGTTCGTGACCTTCGACGTGCTACCCCGGGTCGGCGGCTACGGCCAGGCGGAACGTGACCTCGGCTCAATGAGCTGCAAGGTCGAGCGCTAGGTCCGGCGCGCCCAGGAGAGCGGCCTCGTGGGCCACCTGCTGCTCGGAGCCGCTCCTGGGCACGACATCGATGGTGTCGCGGCAGTAGCGAACGCCGGTGAAGAAAAGGATGCGGGCACCGCTGTGCGGCACGTCCAAGCGGCGCCGTGGCGCCGATCGTTCCATCGGCAGGATGACGATCTTGTCCATACGACTGTCCTTAACGAAATCTATACGTGTGGTGTGACCGGGACCGTCCCGATTCTGTACTTCATTAAGCATTGCCGAAGGTTAATGATGCATCAACAGAGTCCGCGTAAAGCCTGTCGGACATCGATCATCGTCGACGTGAGGTTTTCCGCATGGACCAGGGAGACGGACTTCGCGATTCGCTGGAGCGGCTGGTCAGGCTGGGCCTCAGCCCGGGTCTCGACATGCGTCCCGTGCTGCTGCGCGTGCTCGTCGACATGTTCGTCCGCAAGCCCCACCATGCGCCGAGCGATCTCTTGCAGTTCGAGGACATGATCCAGCGATTGCTGGACGATGCCGATGCCGAGGTGCGGCAAGTCGTGGCCGAGAGGCTGGCCGGCCATCCAGAGGTGCCGAGGGGCTTGCTCGATCGCTTCATGGCCGAAGGGGATACAATCGCTGCGCCGGTTCTCCGGCATGCCGCACTGGATATCGACACGCTCCTTGGTGCCGCGGCCTGGGGCACGACGGCCATGGCGCTGGGCATTGCCGAGCGGCGGCCGCTCGAACATCGTCTCGTCGGAAGCCTAGCCGATCGTCCCGAGCCCGAGGTGTTGCTGGCGCTGGCGCGTAACTCGTCGGCATCGATCGATCGCGACACGTTCCGTTATCTCGCTCGCCGGGCGCGGGACGACTCCGACCTCGGCCTGGCGCTGCTGGCGCGCGACAGCCATGCGGCGGAACGTGCGCCGCTGTTTCTCCTTGCCAACAGCGACGGACGCGCCGCCATTATGCTGGCGGTGCGACGCGACGACCTCGGCCCGGACACGTTCCGCCCGCGCCTCACGCCCGAGGAAACCGCGGCCCTGACGCGAGTGGAACGTACAGTACTGTCGCCGGACCGGGACGGCTTCGACACCGCTCTCGCGGCCGCACTCCGGATCGGGGTCGAGGACGCATGGCGGCTGATCGACGACCCGAAGGGGGAGCCGCTGGCGCTGGCGCTGGCCGCCATCGGCGCATCGGCGGAACTTGCGGCCCGCGTGTTCATCCTGAGCGGTCCGGCCATCGGCCATTCGGTGATGGCGGTCCGCACGCTCACGGCACTGGTGGAGCACATGCCACGGCGGGCGGCTACGCGTCTCGTGGTCGCGATGACCCATGCCGCCCCACGCGCCCAGTCGAGGGCGGTACCGGAGCCGGACGGCGCATCACGCGGACACCGGCACGAGGACGGTCGCTCGGTCGCGCGGCCTCGCGAGAGGAGCGACAATCTCGCCCCGCAGGCACGCAGGATCCGCGGCGCGCAAGGGGCGGCCCATGCTGCGATCAGGCCGCGGACGCCGGATCGAGCGTCATGACGTTCGATCGTTTCGTGCCAACCCCGGTCTCCGTCACGGTCCAGCCCAGTCCGGCGTAGAAGCCCGCCTTATCGGGATTGGCGCAGAGATAGAGCCGGTCGAAGCCAAACGTGAAAGCCTGATCGGATATGGCCCGCACCAGTGCCGAGCCAACCCCGCGGCACCGAGCGTCGGGATCGACCCAGACAGCCGCGACCCATGGCGTATAATCCGGTCGGGCTGCCAAGTCCGATGCGATCAGCGACGCCGTGCCGAGAAAGCGGTCACCCGCGTGGGCGACCAGCACCAGGGGAAAGCCAGAGGGCGACAACGCCTCCGCGACCCGGCCCGTCACATAATCCAACGGTGTCCCGGCGGACTTCCACCACGCTCGCCAAATACGGTCTGCGACGGTACCGCCGAACCCGGGACGCCCTCGAAGGTCAGAGAGGATGACGTCCATGCATGCCGCTCGATGAGGTCTCGGGCCGCGATGATGGACCGAGCTTGCGGGAAGCGCTACAGGAAGCTACGCCCGGCGCGGTCCTCGACCTCCACGATCCACAGGTCGGGATCGAAGCCGATCTCCCGGGCGAGACGGCCCTCCGCATCATCCACGTTCAGGGATCCGTCCCGGTGCACAGGCGCAAACCGGCGTTCCCCGTCGGGCGCGGCTTCGCTCTGCGGTGCGGGTCCCAGCAGCACCGCAGTGCCATCGAGGCGGTCGATCTTGATCATCACTGCGCCGGCCTCTGCCGCGCCACGACGCCGAAGCACCGCCACGACGCCCTCGACGCCGCAACGCCGGATGTAGGCCGAAACCCAGAAATCCGTGCGGAGGCGTCCAGAACCGGTCATCGCGCCTTCGTGGCCGATTCGGGCAACGGCGTCGCGGCCGCGATCTCGCGCCGCAAGTGCGGCGTCATCTCGACCTCGGTCTTGAGATGGCGGTCATGCTCGAACCGTTCGACCGCCCGTCGCGTGCCGATGCCCATGCGTCCGTCCGGCTTGACGGCATAGCCCAGCTTGGCCAGCCGCTTCTGCACGGCCAGGAGGGCAGCATCCGGTCTCTTCTCGGTCGAGGCAGGCCCAGCCGGGTCGGTTTCGGCCACCGCACCTTTAGCATGCAGCAGCTTGCCGATGCCGTCGACGGGCTGCCGCTTTGGCGCGGCACGTTTCACGGAGGCGGAAGGGATATCGTCGGCTGGAACGGCCGAGCCGGCAACCGGAACGGCCGGAATCATGGCCGAGCGCACGGACGGCGGAGCCGCAGCGTCCGGCGGCTCGGGCGTCCGCGTCGCGACGTTGCGCTGGCCGGCCGGCACGGCCTCGCTGGTGCCGAGGAGCGGGGCTGGATGGCGCCCTTTCTGGAACACCACGGCGTTGGCCACGATGCCGACGAGCGTGAGCGAGAACAGCCCAGTCGCCAACGCTTTGAACGGCTTGATCCGCGATGCCCGACTCAGCATGCGGGTCAGCAGGCCATCGGACTCGTGCGACCCTGGGGCCGCGGCCCGGTGTCCGCCGCCGAGGCGCCGGGCTGCCACGGCCGCGCTGCCCATGGCGCCGCCAGTGGCGGGGTCGCGACGGCCGGCACCGGAACGTGGAGCCTGACCGGGTGAGTCGATCGCCGCATCACGCAATTTTGTGCATCCTGACGCCGCCCGGCATTTCGCCGTGCCTCATCGTCGAACTATACCGCGCAATGGTTTCGATTTTGGTCACCATGGTGGAGGCGGCCATGCCGCCGCGTCCACCGGCCGGCAGGCGCACGGTCACGCGGGTCCCCTCCCCAGGCGCACTCTCGATCGCCATGCTGCCGCCATGCAGCCCCACGAGGCCGCGCACCACCGACAAGCCGAGTCCCGTCCCGTCGTTAGGGCGATCATAGCTGGTCCTCGCCTGGAAAAAGGGGTCGCCGAGCCGCGGCAGATCTTGCGATGCAACGCCGATGCCGGTGTCGGCCACCGTGATCAGAACCGAATTTCCATCGCGCCGCACACCCATCGTCACCTGCCCGCCCCTGGGCGTGAACTTCAATCCGTTCGACAGGAGATTCAAGATGATCTGCTTGCAGGCGCGCTTGTCGCCTACGAGATCGCCGGCACCCCCGGCGACGTCGCGCATCAGCGCCACCCCGGATTGCTGCGCCTTGAGCCCCATCATGTCGCAGCATGCGTCGATCAGAGCACCGAGGTCGAGGGCTTCGGGTACCAGGTCGAAGCTGCCGGATTCGATCTTCTGCGCGTCGAGGATGGTGTTCACGACGGCGAGCAGGTGCAGGCCGGACTGGTGGATGATGCCGGCATATTCGCGCTGCTTCGCGGCATCGGCCGGCATGAGGGCCTCGTTCGACAGCATCTCGGCGAAGCCTATGATGGAATTGAGCGGGGTCCGCAACTCGTGGGTCACGTTGGCGAGGAACAGATTGCGTCCTGCGGTGGTGCGGTCCGACTCCGTCCGAAGCTGTGCCACCGCGCGTTCCTGCTCGACCCTCCCCGTCACGTCGCGCAGAAGCCCGACGGTCGCGATCTCGCGCCGAAGCGTCCCGGCTTCAGGGGTCCTGCGGCCTGCCCCAAGACCGGCCGGAAGGCGGGCCACGAGGTCGATCCAGGCGAAGACCGGTTCCTCGAAGTCACCCCGGGAACTCGGCATCGTCCTCCCGGTCCGCAGCCGCAGCGTCGCGGTGCGGGACGGCTGGCCGGCCGCGACATCGGTCACGAGCTTGAGGAAAACGGGGCGATCGGCGACCTGCAGGCGTTCGAAGAACCCGCGGCCAAGAAGGTCGTCAGGGTCGATGCCGAACAACTTCGTCGCGACAGCAGTGGTGCCGCAGACCGAGCCAGAACGGTCGAACTCCAGCACGACCTCGTCGATGGTGTCGACCAGCGCCCGATATCGATCCCGCATCACTGCTTCCGTCTTTTGGCGCACCCGCGCGATCATGCCCGCCGAGAGGGAGAGCGCCCCGGCGTAGGCCAGGGCTCCTGCCAGAGCGGCGGAACCGAGCGGAGCCAGGTCGAGACCACCCTCGACCCGAAGCCCCAGGCGCGACCGAGCCGAGAGCGCGACGGCCGCCACTGCGGCGGCGCCGAGAGCGCCCATCACGGGCGAAGCCGCCTGCCAGGTGGCGGCTTCGAGCGGCACCATGAGCAGGAAAACCATGCCGAGGCCGGAGCCCGCACCGAGCGTGACCGTTACGGCGAGGCCGATCCATGTCACGATGCTCAGGGCCTCGCCGGCTTTGAGGTCCCCCGAGCGCGAGACGCTCAGGGCCGCCGCGCAAGGGACGGCCAGCCACGCCAGCACCCCCGCTTCCCAGGCCGCCGGGGCCGTCCCCAGCACCCAGAACAGCGGCGCCAGCGCCAGCGATGCGAAGGAGAGACCGAGACGCGTGATGAGGAAATTCTTGTGCGACGCGAACTCGGCCGGCCTGCCGCGGACATCCGGATGCACGAGGGTCCGGACCGTGTCATTGAGGCTCGCCAACAGGTTCACGCAACGCTCCGCACGGGACGCAACCAGACTCGTCCTGGCACCTTCGAGCCTCGCACCCGCGGCTTAAGCGAACCCTAAGCTCACTTCCGCCACTGCCGAAACACACCCTCTCCGATGCGAGGTTCACGCCCTGCGGTGCATGTCGCAGATATTGGAAGTGGACATAGCCGGATCGGCGATGCTGAATTTGTTCTGAACATCGAGGGTCCCATTTGTGTCGATTGTCTCGCTGCTCCGCAACATTCCTCGGCTAGCGTCCATGTGCGGTCACGGCCTGGTCGGCCTGAGGAGCGAGGCGATGCTGTTTCTGTCGAGGTCGGTCCTTTGCATCGGCGTGGTGGCGACGGCGGCGGCCGGCGGCGGACCCGACCTTCAGACCGCGGTGAGCGGCGCCGGGCGGGGCCTCGCGCAACATCTCGGCCGTGCCTGCAGCGCCTCGCTCGAGTGCCAGCGGGTCGGTATCACGCTGGCGAGCGCGGCGGCCCGCTCCACGACAGCGCTGCCTAAAGAGCAGCACCCATCCGCCAACACGTCGCAGGCACCTCATGTCGCGCCCGGTTGGTCCGCTCCGCCCTCGGGGCACGGTTCCGGTCGCGCCGGTTCCGTCACAAGCTCGATGGTCTCGGCCGTCGGTAAGCCGATCTGAACCGAGCGCCTCCCCCGATCGCGATAGATCCGGCAGGACTGCTCGGAAACCGTCGCAACGCTTGCCTTGCACTGGCAAGTGCCGCTCGCGAGATCGATATGGTGTCGGACAGGAGCGGTCCGCACATGCCCAATGTCGACGACATCATCGCCAATTTCGAGTTCCTCGATAACGTGGACGATCGGTACCGATATCTGATCGAGTTGGGCCGGGAGCTGGAGCCCCTCCCGGCCGACGCTCACAGCGACATCAACCGCGTTCGGGGATGTGCCAGCCAAGTGTGGCTCGAAACCAGGGTGGAACCGGGCGTGGCCGCCGATCCGGTCGTGCAGTTCCGCGGCGACAGCGACGCCCATATCGTGCGGGGACTCATCTACTTGGCGCTGGCCCTCTATGGGGGCAGACCCGCTTCTGAGATCGCCGCAACGGATGCGAGCCCCCTGTTCTCTCGCCTCGGCCTCGGAGGCCATCTGACGCGTCAAAGGTCGAACGGTTTCGCCGCCATGGTGGATCGGATTCGCAACGACGCACGCCGCCTCCTCGCGGGGCAGGACGCCAATCAGACCAGAGCGGCTGCCCTGCACTGATCCCGACCTCGTGACGGAGCTGCTGCGTCACACGCGGACTTGCGACGGGGCGGGTGTGGCCCGATAGAAGACAAGGACGGGCAGACTTGCGGCCAAGCCGTGCCGCGAAGCCCGTGCCGAGGACAGCCTCATGACGACCGAGACAAGGACGAAAATCTCCAGATCCGACGCCGAGTGGAGAGCACAGCTCACGCCCGAGCAATACCTGGTGGCGCGCGGGCACGGCACGGAGCGCGCGTTCACCGGTCCCTACTGGGACAGCAAGGCGCCGGGCGTCTACACTTGCATCTGCTGCGGAGCGCCGCTGTTCGGTTCGGATACGAAGTTCGATTCGGGCACGGGCTGGCCCAGCTTCACCGCCCCGATCGCGCGGGAGGCGGTGGAAAACCACGCGGACGGTTCCTTTCTGATGCGCCGCACCGAGGTCCGCTGCGCGGCCTGCGAAGCTCATCTCGGGCACGTCTTCCCGGACGGTCCCCGCCCCACGGGCCAGCGCTATTGCATCAACGGTGCCGCCCTGAAGCTGGAGCCGAAACAGGATCGAGCGTGAAATGAGCGACGCACCAGTTTTCGGCACACTCGCACCACGGCCGCCGACACCGATCGCGGCGCGGCCTTCTAGCCGCATGGTCCACGGCGTCCGGGTCGAGGACGCCTACGGCTGGATCCGGGCCGAGAACTGGCGCGAGGTGCTGCAGGATCCGGACACCCTGCCGGCCGACATCCGCGATCTTCTCGAACGCGAGAACGGCCATGCCGACGCCGTCATGGCCCCGACCCTGGCGCTGCAGCAGCGGCTGGTTGCGGAAATGCGCGGCCGCATGGAGGAGGAAGAGGCCGACGTCCCGGTGCCGGACGGGCCGTTCAGCTATTACTCCCGCTACCGCGAGGGGGGCCAGCATGAACTCGTCTGCCGGATTCCGCGCGACGGCGGGCCGGAACAACTTCTGCTCGACGGGGACGCCCTGGCCGAAGGCCGAGACTTCTTCGAAATCGGAGACGCCCAGCCATCGAGCGGCCACGACCTGCTGGCCTGGAGCGCCGACGAGACCGGGTCCGAACTCCACACCATCAAAGTCCGCGACCTCGCGACCGGGCAGGACGCACCCGACGCCGTGCAGGACGCCGAGGGCAGTGCCGTCTGGACCGCCGACGACAGCGCCTTCTTCTACGTCAGGCTCGACGAGAACCATCGGGAGAGCAGCGTCTGGCTGCATCGCCGGGGTGACGACCCCGCTGACGATCGCTGCATCTACGACGAGCCAGATCCCACGTGGTTCGTGTCGGTCGGCCGCAGTCGGTCGGGGCGGTTCGCCGTGATTTCCATCTCCGGGCACGACGCATCCGAGGCGCGCGTCATCGAGCGGGACGCGCCGCTGGCCGAGCCTCGGTTGGTGGCGGCCCGCTCGCCGGGCCTGCGCTACGAACTCGACCACCGCGGCGACCACTTCATCATCCTCACCAACGCCGATGGTGCCGTCGACTTCAAGATCGTCGAGGCACCGGTCGAGGCGCCCGGCCGGGACAACTGGCGCGATGTGGTGGCGCATCGGCCGGGCCGGCTCATCGTGGCGGCTGCCGCCTTCTCGCAGCACCTCGTGCGCCTCGAGCGCGAGAGCGGGCTGCCACGCATCGTCATCCGCGATCTCGGAACCGGAACCGAAACCGCGGTCAGCTTCCCCGAGGAGGCTTATGGGCTGGGCCTCGAAGACATGGTCGAGCAGGACACGGGGGTGATGCGCTTCTCCTACTCGTCGATGACGACCCCGCAGGAGATCTACGACTACGACATGGCGACGGGCGAGCGTCGCCTGCGCAAGCGCCAGCAGGTGCCGTCCGGCCACGATCCGGCCGATTACGTCACGCGGCGGATCTTTGCCCGCGCGACCGATGGCGCAGAGGTGCCGATCTCGATCCTGCATCGGCGCGACCTCGCGCTCGACGGCACGGCACCGCTTCTCCTCTACGGCTACGGCGCCTACGGCCATGCCATCCCGGCGGCCTTCGGCACCAAGCGCCTGTCCCTGGTCGACCGCGGCTTCGTCTATGCCGTGGCGCATGTCCGCGGCGGCACCGAAAAGGGCTGGGCCTGGTACACGGACGGCAAGCTCCGTCACAAGCCGAACTCCTTCAGCGACTTCATCGCAGCCGGCCTCGCGCTCGTCGAGCGAGGGTTCACGTCGAGGGGGCGGATCGTGGCCCAGGGCGGGAGCGCGGGGGGCCTCCTGATGGGGGCCGTGGCCAATGCGACACCGGACCTTTTCGCCGCCGTCATCGCCGACGTGCCCTTCGTCGACGCGCTGAACACGATGCTGGACGACCAGCTCCCTCTGACGCCGCCCGAATGGCTTGAATGGGGCAATCCCATCCTGGACCGCGATGCCTTCGATACGATCCGGGGCTATTCGCCCTACGACAACGTCAAGGCCCAGCGCTATCCCCCGATTCTGGCCTTGGGAGGGCTCACCGACCCGCGCGTCACCTACTGGGAGCCGGCCAAGTGGGTCGCGCGGCTCAGGGCCGAAGCGGAAGCGCCGTCGCTGGTGCTGTTGAAGACCAACATGGATGCAGGGCACGGTGGGGCCTCGGGCCGCTATGACCAGCTCGAGGAGATCGCGCTGCAATATGCCTTCGCCCTGGCCTGCACGGGGAGCGATGAGCTATCGCCGAAACCTTCCGGCTCGTGATCCCTTCTGCCGGTCACTCGCCGGCCTCCTGACGCTCGATATGGTCTCTGAGATCCTGCATCGAGGCGAACCGATGCGTGCCGGTCTCCGCCGAAACCTCTATACCGCCGTCCGAAAACAGCACGTATGAGGCCCCGCCGGCCTCGTAGCGGCCCACGACCGTCGGCACGTCGGCCACATGCCGCGCCGGCTCCTCGAGCTTGCCCGACGGGATGAAGGACGGAGCGGGGCCGCTTCCCCGGTCGAAAGTCGGGGCATGTTCCCCGCCGACATCTGCAGCGCCGACTGTTCGCAGCGGGGAAGCGGGATCGATGCTGGGCCGATGGTCGGCGAAGCCGTCGTCCATCTTGCGGACCGGTGCCGCAGAGGTCGACGGTGGGTCACCGAACTCGGCGTCGCCGGTCGCGGCCAGCCGGCCGCCCGGCGCAACGCTCGGGCTGTCGGCTCCCTCGTCCGGCGAGGCGCCCTCGCCGGACGAGGCGCGGAGCTTGGACGTCGGCCGGCCCCAGCGACGCCTCGCGGGCGGGGCGGCAGGCTCCGGCATCGCGGAACTGGCGCCGCCGTTCCCGGCCGGCGCGGCTCCGCTATCCGGGTCGGCATCGGGGAACGGCAGTACGGTGGGGATCGCCGTCCCGGCCGGCACGCCCGCGGCCGCCACGGCATCGAGCACCCGCCGAAGCCCCCGAAGCGCGAACAGCACGGCCCCGATCGCCAGAGTCACGATCCCGGCCGAAAGGGCGGTCGTGCCGGCGATGACTTCGGTCCAACCCCATTCCAGCTGGATATAGGGAACGCCGGACGCAATGGCGGCCGCCCCGGCCAGCGCCAAGGCGACGCCAAGAGCGGAAACGAACCAAGCCATGCGTGGAGTCCCTCGTGGTTCGGTCGTGCGACGCGGCTGCCGGAGCCTCAGGCGACCGACGGCCATCAGTTACACGCCTTGCCGACCTCAAGCCAAGCGGAGCAATTCACGCGCCCCGGCGTTGTTGCCTCGGGAGCTCGCCGCTGGTTCTATCAGCGGCGCCGGCTTTCTCAGCCGATTCGGCATACGGCGCGTCAGGCGCCCGCCCGAACGATCTCAAGGAGCTTCGACAATGGCCTTCACGCTTCCCGAGCTGCCCTACAGCTACGACGCGCTTCAACCCTACATGTCGAAGGAGACACTGGAATTCCATCACGACAAGCATCATCAGGCTTACGTGACGAACGGCAACAATCTCATGAAGGGCACCGAGTTCGAGGACAAGCCGGTCGAGGAGGTCGTCAAGGGAGCCTTCGGCAAAAACCAGGGCCTGTTCAACAATGCCGGACAGCATTTCAACCACATCCATTTCTGGAAATGGATGAAGCCGAACGGCGGCGGGAAGCCCTCGGGAGCTGTCGAGAAGGCGCTGAACGAAAGCTTCGGCTCCTTCGATGCCGCCACCAAGGCCTTCATCGACGCCGGCACCACGCAGTTCGGGTCGGGCTGGGCCTGGCTCGCCGTCAGGAACGGCAAGATCGAGGTCATGAAGACGCCGAACGGCGAGAACCCGCTGGTGCACGGTGCCGCGCCGATCCTCGGCGTGGACGTGTGGGAGCACTCCTACTACATCGACTACCGCAACCGTCGGCCCGACTACCTCAAGGCTTTCGTCGAGAACCTGGTCAACTGGGACCACGTGGACGCGCTGTATCAGGCGGCCGCGAAGTAGCGTCTGTTGGAATCCACCTTCCCCGACCGGGAAGGTGGACAGGCTGAAGGCCGAGGCGGACGGGGTCTCCGGACGGGCACGCCACTGCCGCGCGACGAGCCCGGTGCCCGTCCCCGTGACCTCACGGTCGCCGCTCCGCAGTGTGCCGGCTTCTCATGGCAGGAAATAAGAGCGTGCGGGGACGACGGGGCGATGAAGGCGCGCCGATGCCGGATGGTGCCGAGAAAGGCGCCGATCCGGTCGGCCCCGGTCAAGCCTCCGCCTGTCTGATGCACGGCGAGGCTTGCGGACGCAGCGGTCGGCCGATCACAGGACGGCGAAGCTCGCCCAAGGCTGCGCCTGGGTCCGCGATCGGCTAAAGGCTGACCCCGCGTCGTCTCTTCGGCGATGCGGATGACGGGCCTGGATGTACAGACACCTTCTCTCGGTTGGCGGGATCACGCTGGTGTCGCGCGGCACCGGTTTTCTGCGCGATATGGTGCTGGGCACGCTGCTCGGCGCAGGTGCGGTGGCCGACGCCTTCTTCGTCGCGTTCCGCCTGCCGAACCAGTTCCGGGCGATTTTCGGCGAGGGCGCTTTCAACTCGGCCTATGTGCCGTCCTATT
>JAABUT010002672.1_pt1 | contig 16648 bp, 10 predicted proteins | sample 5559281 | NCBI WGS metagenome assembly JAABUT01 (sample SAMN10711880, study PRJNA513359) | rock metagenome | isolation source: Antarctica rocks | place: Antarctica: Victoria Land, Ricker Hills nord | collected 2016-01-04 | reverse complement strand
CACCCTTACCCGGAGGTCCGCTTCGCCGCCATCACCCGAGGCAGGAGCCCAGTGCGGTAGTCCCGCTCGCTGGGATCTGTGCGGGGGGCGACCCGAAGCTGCAAGGTGAAGGGCCGTCCCTACCGCGCCTGATCCTGGCTGAGTTGTGGTCGTGCGGCCCGGTGGCTGCACGTTCTGCGGACGGCGTCGAGGTGCTGGGTACCGAGGTACCACAGGAACCGGGTGTCGATCTTCGCCGCGATCAACAGGCCCATCAGCATCACGAAACCTGAGCCAGAACCACTTACCGTGCAAATTCACAGACCAGCGCGATCCGCTCGATCGCATCGCGCAGCCGCCCCGCCGGGAGTGTTCCAGGAGTCCGATCCAGGGGTTGGATCGGTCGGCGACGGCACGGCGAAGAAGGGGCCTGAGCTTCGGCGTAGTCCATGGGCCCATCCTGACGGCGCAGGCGGTTCGCCGCCATCCGGGCGATACGAAGCCAGACCGCGCTACACCTGCGATGCGCCGCAGGCATCACACCGCGCTGACCTCCAGTAGCAGCGCCTGCTCGGGGCGCAGGACCGGCATCGGCAGCCCGACGGTCGAGAGCATCCGTCCGGTCAGCGTCACCTCTCCCGCACTCAGCCACGGCGGCGGGACCCGCTCGACCAGCGCGGACGGCCCCACCGGCATCAGCGGGACCACCCGGTAGGTGCGATCAGGATCGAGTCCGACAAGCATTGCCGGGGCCGGAATCTCGGGCAGGCTCATGGTCAGTTGGGCGTAGCAGAAGACGGCAGCCGACCGATCGGTGGCGACCACGCCGTGCACCGTGGCGGCCGGGTCTGGATGATCGGCGTTGACCACCGTCCCGGTGTGCAGGAGCGAACGCAGCCTCTTGTGGTCGGCGATCAGCTGGGTGAGCGACGCCTGGTCCGCCTCTCCGGCCGCGTCGATGTCCCACTCGATACCGAAGTGACCGAAGAAGGCCGTGTCGGCCCGGAAAGCGAGATCCTGTGTGCGGCCGGTGGTGTGTGCCGTCGGCGGGCCGACGTGGGTGCCGAGCAGTTCCGGCGGGATCAGCAGTTGGGTCCATCGCTGGATGTGCTGCCGCTCGAGCGCATCGTTGCAGTCGCTGGTCCAGAACCGATCGGTGTGCCGCAGGACGCCGAGATCGACTCTGGCGCCGCCGCTGGAACAGCTTTCGATCTCCAGGCCCGGATTCGACTTCTTCAGCCGATCCATCAGGGCGTAGACCGCCAGCGTCTGGGCGTGCACGCCGGCCCTGCCGTCGTGCATGGCGTCGACGAGATCACGGTTGTGGTCCCATTTGATGAAGCTGACCCTGTACTGCTTGACCAGGACGTCGATCTGGCCGAAGAGGTACTCCGCCGCCTCGGGGCGCGCGACGTCGAGCACCTGCTGGTGCCGGGCGCGGGGCGGCAGCCTGTCGGCTGGCCCCAGCACCCACTCCGGGTGCGCGCGGAAGAGATCGGAGTCCTCGTTGATCATCTCGGGCTCGAACCACAGCCCGAACTGCATGCCGAGAGCCGAGACATGATCGACCAACGGGCCGAGTCCGTCCGGCCACATGTCGGTGGAGACGACCCAGTCCCCCAGCGAGGTGGTGTCGTCGCGTCGACCGCCGAACCAGCCGTCGTCGAGCACGAAGCGCTCCACCCCGACCTTCGCCGCGGTATCGGCCAGGCCCTTCAGCCGATCGAGATCATGATCGAAATACACTGCCTCCCAGGTATTGAGCACGACCGGCCGAGCCAATGACGGATGCTGCGGGCGATCCCTGACGTACCGGTGGAATCGACCGGTGGCCCCGTCGAGACCGGCATCGGAGTACGCCACGAAGACGTCGGGTGCCCGGTAACCCTCTCCCGGAGCCAACTCGATCTCCCCGGGAGCGAGCAACTCGGCGGCGCCGATCACCCTGGTGCTGTCCGGCTGCATCTCCGTCCAGGTGACCTGGTCCCCGCTCCAGGCCAGATGGACCGCCCAGACCTCGCCGTGCCGATTCCCGAAGCCGGCGGTGCCGGCCACTGTCACGAAGGAGGCGTCGGCCGAGGTGCGCCCGCGACGGTTCTCCCGGACCCAGGCCCCCTGGGCGAGCATTCGGCGTTGCGGGATCCGCTCTGCGCACCAGCGCCCGGTGAAGTCCACTCCCTCCGCCGCCACCGCCGGGAGGGGTAGGACTGCGGCGAGCTCGACCAGCTGATAGGCACTCTTGCCGTTATTGGTCACCTCGTGCGCGACTCTCAGTACGCCGCTGGGAGTGAGCTCGAGCTCCGATCGGACGGCCAACCCCGCGCTGAGGTCCTGCGTCAGGATGACGGCGGTTGCGCCGTCCTCGGCCACCTGGACACCCGTCAGTTGCAGCAGCGGCGCGAAGGCGGCGCCACCGCGGTGCCCGCTCAGTCCTGGACGTCCGCGGTAGCCCAGGGCGCGTTCGGGAAGCAGACCACGGCTCACGACCGCATCGGCCCCGGCGTGCGGGACCGCCGGGGTCATGCTGTGCACCAGTGCTTTCAACTCGTCCGGACCCGGCGAACCGAGATCGCGTCCCCAGTGCAGGAGCACGGGCTGGCCGGGTCCGCGGGCGTCGAGAAGGACGCTGACCCCGGCGCGCGAGAGATGGATGATGCCGTTGGTGGACAAGGCTTTACCTCCGTGAAGATCTGTTCGTGACCGGTTGTTCGAAAAGAGGGTGCAGCTCAGTGCCGGACCGGCTCCCGGCGGCGGGCCGGCGAGGACCGGGCCTGCGGCACCCTGGTCTGTGGATCAGCGGCGGCGTTGGCCCCGAGTTCCACCACGATCAATTCGCCGACCTGCTCGGCGAGGATCTGGCGTGCCTCGTCTTCGATGCCGTCGTCGGTGATCAGCACGTCGGCGACACAGAGCGGACCGAAATCGGCGAGCCCGGCGTTACCCCATTTGGTGGAGTCGGCCAGGACGACCACCTGACGCGCACTGGCGACGAGGGCCATGTTGGTCTGCGCCTCGGCGAGGTTGGGTGTGGTGAAGCCGGATCGGGAATCCATCCCGTGCACGCCGAGGAACAGCCGGTCGACGTGCAGCGAGCCGATGGATCGGTCGGCGATCGGTCCGACGAGCGCGGCACTGGGGGTCCTGGTCCCGCCGGTCAGGATCACGTTGAGGTCGCCGGGTCCGGCGGCGAGCACGTCGGCGACGGTCGTGGAGTTGGTGACGACAGCCAACGGCTGGGGGGCGGTCGCGATGTGGCGGGCGAGCATCCAGGTGGTGGTTCCCGCCGAGAGGGCGATGGCCGAGTTCGGCTCGATCAACTGGGCGGCACGTGCCGCGATCGCACGTTTGGTCGGTTGCTGCAGAACACTTTTCGCTTCGAATCCAGGCTCCTCTGTGCTGCTCGCGGCGAGCACGGCCCCGCCGTGGACCTTGCGGAGCCATCCGTGTGCCTCCAGGTGCTCCAGGTCCCGGCGCACCGTCATGTCCGACACCCCGAGGAGTTCGGTCAGCTCACTGACCCGCACGCCGCCGACTCGTTCCACTTCCGCCAAAATCAGCTCGCGACGTTGACTGACCAACATGGCAAACCCTCCCTCCCGTGGCACACCCACGTTGGGTGCCCGGCTGTGATGACGACCCTCCCGGCGCGGCCGCAGTTCGCTGCGGCAGCGTCGGGGTGCACATCTGGATGGATCAGGCCGACAGCGGCCGCGCAATCACGGCGACACCACCTGCGGCCACACTGCTCCCGCCCGACCAGGGCCGACCCGTGAGCAGGTCGGTACCGATCAGATCGAGCGAAACATCCTGTCCACCATGGTTGATGGCGAAGGTGTAGGTGGCATCAGAACTCTGCCTGACGATCACGTCGAGCCCGAGTCCTCGTCCCGAAGGGAGGACTGCCGCCTCGATCCCGGCTGTTGCGCAGACGCCGGCCAGCACAGAAGTCAGGGCCGCGGTGTCCAACTCGGTCCCGACGTACCACGCCGTGCCCCCACCGGGCGCCGCGCGCCGGGTCACCGCCGGCCCTCCCGGGAAGTGTCCATCCTCGAAGACAGCAACCACGTCAGCGTCGGTGACGTCGACGAGTTCGGTCCAGACCGTTCCGACCGAGTCGCCGGTCATCGCGCCGTCATCGCTCTTGGCCACGACGCGAACCTGCTCGCCCTGCAGCAGCGGCGAGAATTCCTCGCTGCGGATGCCCAGCAGTTCGGCGAATGCGCCCGGGTAGCCACCGAGCCGGATGTGATCGTCCTGATCGACGATGCCGGAGAAATATCCGACGACCACCGACCCCCCGCGAGCCGCGACCGCGGAGATGTTTGCGGCCGCGGCATCGGTGCACAGGTAGAGCGAGGGCACCAGGACCACGTCGTAGCCGTCGAGATCTCGTTCCGGATGGGCGAAGTCGCAGACGAAGCCCTGTTCCCACAGTGCGCGGTGCCACCGTCGGACCTGACCCATCATCCCGACGTCGACGCTCGGGTGGGAGTCGAGTTCTACTCCCCACCAGGCGTTCCAGTCGAAGACGACGGCGATCCTGGTCGAGACCCGGCTACCGACGACGTCGGCCAGTGCGCCGAGATGGGCCCCCAGAGCGCACACCTCGCGCCACCGAGCCGTCTCGGTACCGGCATGCGGAAGCATCGCGGAGTGGAACTTCTCAGCGCCGGCCTTGGAGGCGCGCCATTGGAAGAACAGGTCTCCGTCGGCGCCACGCGCCAGGTGGGTCAAGCTGTCCCTGATCATCTGGCCGGGTAGCTTGGCCGGGTTGCGGGGCTGCCAGTTGACGGCTGACGTCGAGTGCTCCATCAGCAGCCAGGGTGCACCGTCGGACAGCGAGCGGATCAGGTCGGCCGACATGGCCAGATCGTGTGTGGCTCCGCCGGCGCCGAGCCCCTCGGCCATCCGGTAGTGGTCGTTGCTGATGAGATCCTGCTCCTGCGACCAGGTCCAGTAGTCCAGCGGTTTGAAGAACTGCATGAAGTTGGTCGTCACTGGCTGGGCGGCGCGGCTACGGATGACGGCCGCCTCCGCCCGGAAGCAGTCGAGCAGTTCGTCGGAGGAGAACCGGGCGAAATCCAGCTGCTGGGTCGGGTTCGCGAAGGTGTGGTACGACGGCGTGCGCGGCGGGAGAATCTCGGCCCAGTCGTAGTAGTGCTGGCTCCAGAACGAGGTGCCCCACGCTTCGTTGAGTGCGTCCAGGTCGAAATACCGCCTCTGCAGCCAGCCGCGGAAGGCCTCGGCGGAGGCGTCGCAGTAGCAACTCCAGTTGTGACATCCGTACTCGTTGTGGACGTGCCACATCGCGACGGCGGGGTGGTCGGCGTACCGATCGGCGATCACCGAGGTCAAGGCGCTGGACGCGGCCCGATATTCGGCCGACGACGGGCAGAACGACTGCCGGCCACCGTAACTCCGGCGGACGCCGTTGACGTCGACGAGCAGCGACTCCGGGTAGCGACGGGAGAACCAGGGTGGGGGTGTCGCGGAGGCATTGGCCAGGTCGACGGCAATACCGTTGACGTGCAACAGATCGATGATCCGGTCCAGCCAGCCGAAGTCGTACAGACCCTCCTTCGGCTCCAGCAGGGCCCACGAGAAGATACCCACCGACACCAGGTTGACGCCGGCCTCGCGCATCAGCCGAATATCCTCCGGCCAGTAGCTCTCCGGCCACTGCTCCGGGTTGTAGTCCGCGCCGTAGGCCAATTTTCCGCCGAGTCGGTCCGTCAGAGACTTCATCGACGTCGCAAAATGCTGGGTCCGAGCAGGCAGGAGGTGGGGGTCGTCGTGGGTGTACTGCGTCATCCTTTGTTGGCCCCCAGGGTCAACCCGGCGACGAACTGCCGCTGCAGCACCATGTACACGATCAGGACGGGGACGGCGGACAGCAGGGCGCCGGCAGCCAGCTCGGTGTAGTTGGTGGCGAACTGCCCGTTGAGGTTGTTGAGGCCGGACGTGATCGGAAGCCGATCGCCCTTCTGAATCAACAACAATGCCCAGAAGAAGTCGTCGTAGATGAAGATGACCTCGAGCGTGGCCAATGCGGCCAGCGCCGGCCGGCAGAGCGGCAGGATGATCTTCCAATACTGCTTCCAGACGCTCGCACCGTCCACCTGCGCCGCCTCGGTCAACTCGATCGGCAGCGCCTTCATGTAGTTGCTCATGACAAAGGTGCAGAAGCCGAGCTGGAACGCGACGTTGACCGCGATGACGATGTAGTAGGTGTTGATGAACGACCCCGAGTCCGAGATGGACGCTGGAAGCGGGGTGTGCTTGGCGATCTGGAACAGCGGGGTGGCCAACACCTGCTGGGGTAGCAGGTTTCCCGCGGTGAATAGGATCAGCAGCGGCACGTTGAAGCGCCACGACACCCTGGACAGCTTGAACGCCGCGAAGGAGGCGAGGATCAACGTCAGGATGACGGCGGGCACCGTGATGATCAGCGAGTTCGTGAAGAACAGCGGCAGGTCGGCATCCTTCCAGGCGTTGGTGTAGTTGTCGAAGCTGTACCGGCCGCCGACCGAGAAGAACGAGTGGTCGTTGAAGTAGGACAGCGGGCGGAGCGAGGTGTAGAAGGTCCACAGCAACGGGATCATCCAGAGTGCGGCCGCGATGATCAGGAAGATCAGGATCGCGATGCGGCCACCCTTGCTGCCGCGGGTCAGGGGTGAACCGCGTAACACCTTCTTCTTCTCGGCCTTCTTCTCGGCCCTGGTGCGCGCCGCCGGCTCTGGCGCGGGCGGCTGAAGGGTCGACGTCATCTCTTCTCCTCTTTGAACGCCTGGGTCAGGTAGCTGATGATCGGGACCAGCGCGATCACCAGCAGGATGACAGCAAGGGCGGAGGCATACCCGACACGGGCGGCCGCTCCGCTGTTGGTGTAGATCATCGTCGCGAGCAGCTGCAGGCCGTTGGTGCCCTTATTGATGATGAAGACGATGTCGAACGCGCGGAGGGCCTCGATCACGGTGATCACCACGATCACGATGTTGATGGGCTTCATGGCCGGGAAGACCACCCGGAAGAACGTCTGCCGAGAGGTGGCGCCATCGATCGCAGCCGCCTCGCGCAGGGACGGGTCGACGCCCTTCAGACCGGCGAGGTAGAGGACCATGATGTACCCGATGTGTTTCCAGCTGGCCGCTATCAGAGCGGCCCAGAGGTTGATGTTCGGGTTACCGAACCAGTCGACGTGGGTGCCTAAAATGCCGTTGATCAGTCCCTGGTCCGGAGAGAAGATCAGCTGCCAGATCACTCCGACCAGCGCCAGGGAGAACATCACCGGAAGGAAGAAGATGCTCTGCATGATCTTGCTGCCAGGGAGTTCCCGGTCCAGCAGGACGGCCAGGAAGATGCCGGCCGGGCTGGCGATGAAGGCCAGGAACGCCAACCAGATCAGGTTGTGACGCACCGCCGGCCAGAAGTTCGGATCGACGTTGAAGACATTCTGGTAATTGACGGTTCCGATCCACTGGATCTTCGAGAACGCGCCGACACCGTTCCAACGCCCGAACGACAACATGATAGACGCAATGGCCGGGAACCAGACCAGGACAGCTTCGATGAGGATCGGAATGCCGATCATCAAAGCGACGGCGACCCTGTCCCGGCCGGTCAGGCGGTGCACGCGGCGGTTCTTGTCCAGTGGCTTCTCGACCGGGACCGCAGTCACCGGGGTCTGCTGCGTTGCAGTCACAAGAAGAACTCTTTCTACCCTGGGTGACCCGACCGGGTCGACCATCGAAGGCCGGCCCGACCGGGTCGACCATCAAACGGCCGACCCAGCCGGGCTGCCGGAGATCAGGAGGTGAAGATCGTCTTGGCCTGTGCTTCCAGGCTCTTCGTCACCGCGGTCGAGTCGCCGTCCTTCAGGAACTGCTGCAACGCCGGGATGACGACCGGGCTGGCGAAGTCGGGCCGGCTGTCGCGGTCCAGGAACTGCGAGATGTTCTTGGCCGAGCTGATCAGTTCGACGGCGTGCTTCTGCATGGCGGTGTACTTGGCGGTGCTGGCGGTCTTGTTGGCCGCCACGTTCGACGGGTCAGCACCCAGATACAGCAGCTGGGCTTCCGGCGAGGCCAGGTAGGTCATCATGGCCTTGGCCTGGGGGCTCTCGCCCTTGCTGCTGAGCAGGAAACCGTCGATCGGCGCCTCGACGGCCGTCGTGCCGACGTTCGAGTCGACCTCCGGGAACGGGAAGAAGTCCAGATCCGTGTCGCCGGCCGGGAACTGCTGGCCGACGAACATGCCGAGCAGGTACATACCCGCCTGCTTCTTGACCAGCGTCTGAGCGGCTTCCTGCCAGGTCCGGCCGAGTGCTTGGGTCTGAAGGTACGGGAACAGGCCTTTCCAGGTGTCGAAGACCGTCTTCACCTTCGGGTCGGTCCAGGACTGCTTGTGCGAGGCGACCAGGTCCATGTGGAACTGGTAGCCGTTGATGCGCATGTTCAGGTAGTCAAACGTACCCATGGCCGGCCAGCCGTCCTTGTCGGCGAAGGCGATCGGCACGAGGCCGTCCTTCTTCATCTTGGCGGCCAGCGTCTTCAGCTCGTCCAGGGTCTTCGGGACGGTGTAGCCCTTGGCCTTGAACACGCTCGGCCGGTAGAAGAACGCCCAGGGGTAGTTGTAGAACGGGATGAAGTACTTCTTCCCGTCGGCTGCCGTCGAGGCCGCCTTGAAGCCATCGGAGTACTGGCTCTGGATGCCCGACCAGACGTCGTCGATCGGGGTCAACAGACCCTGTGCGGCGAAGAACTGCATCCGGTTGCCGGCGAACCAGGTGAAGACCTGGTCCGGACTGCCCTGCAGGTAGTTGTTGATGTTCTCCTGGAATGAGTTGTGGTCGACGGTGTTGACCTTCGTGTCGACGCCGTCGGCCTTCTTGAACGCGTTGAACACGGCCTGGTAGGCAGCCTTCGGCGTGGCATCGGAGGCGTTCGAGCCGAACGTGACGGTCCCACCGACCTGGGTGGCCGCCGAGGACGAAGAGCCCGCACCACCCGCGGCGGAGCTGCCTGCCGCAGAGCTGGCCGCAGAGCTCCCGCCGGCGGACGTGGCGGCAGCACTGGAGGTGGAGGAGGTGGCGGCACCGGCAGATGAGCCTGCCGACGACGTTCCGGCGCAGGAGGAGAGAATCGGAAGTGCGGCAGCGCTAGCAACCCCGGCACCGAGTATCCGCAACATGTTTCGACGATTCATGCTGCTGTCCCGCAACTTTGAGTCAAAATCTGAATTGGTCACCATTGGCCTCCAGATCTACACGGGTCGACTCTCGACCCCGAGAAGTGAACAAAATCTGTCACTCCGGCGTGGTGAAGTCAACACAACGTCGCCTTACGGCTTGATAACGATTACATGTCGGGGCAATCGGACAAAGCGATGGCCGGTTCCATCGCAGCCTGACCAGCTTGCCGGCTCTGATCGATTGTTCGGCTCGAGCCAGTCGGTCGGCTCGAATCAAGTGGTCGGCTCGGGCACTTCGAGTCCACCGGGGCCGGGACGCAGCGCCTGGGGCACACGGACGCTGCCGTCGGCCTGTTTGTGGTTCTTCAGCATGGCGACCAGCCAGCGGGTGGTCGCCAGGGTGCCGTCAGGGTGGCGGCGATCTGCGGCTTGCCGACCTCGTCCCGACAGCGGACGCTCAGCCACCGGGCCTACTAGATGAGTAATTCCAAGCTCTGTTGCTGGTGTGACTGGAGTGGCTGACGTGATTTGAGGGCGAGGGTGTCCAGGATCGGCGTTGAAGCGACCCACCCACAGACCCACCACGCTGGCTCGGGGATGCAGCTCAGTGCCCGCGGTGAGCTGTGCGTGCAGCGGTAGGACAGTGCCCATTGGGCCAGAGCGCAAAGCTGTCGGTTTCCAAAATATATGACAATCGCCGCAGGCCATGTACAGACCGTCACCACCCCGTCCAGTAATTCCGGGCTGACCTCGAACGCTTTGAACGGCTATGCTTCACCGGTTCCTATTCAGGTGGCCGATGGCGCCCGCCGCGAGGACGCGTGCGTGCTCCCGACCGGACGGTAAGGCTGCCACTTCGCACGGAAGCAGGTCCACGTTGTCCTTCTATTCGCCACCGCCCGTCGGTACGGTCCGGTCCCGTCGACGCCCCATCGGAGTCGCTGTCGCCGTGGCCGCGGCGATGCTCGGCGTCCTCGCATCCACCCAAAGTGCCGTCGCCGCGTCGAGTCCTTCGACGCCGGATCTGGGCCCCAACGTGGTCGTCTTCACGCCCGACATGCCGCAGACCGACATCCAGGCCAAGGTCGACTCGATCTACACGCAGCAGGTCGACAACGAGATGGGTACCCAGCGGTACGCGCTGCTGTTCAAACCGGGCATCTACGGTTCGCAGGCCAAGCCCTTGGACATCAGGGTGGGCTATTACACCGAGGTCGACGGCCTCGGCCAGGACCCGTCGGCCGTCACCATCAACGGTGGGGTCACTGCCACCGGCCGCAACGGCAGCGGCGCACTGGACACCTTCTGGCGCTCGGTATCCAACCTGACCATCCATGTGGTCCCGACCGCCGACGGGTGCCACACCGGCAACGAGATGTGGGCGGTGTCGCAGGCCGCTCCGATGCGCCGGGTGGACGTCAAGGACTTCACCACCTTCATGCCGTACTGCGAGAACCCGAACTACGCGAGCGGCGGGTTCGTGGCCGACTCGCGGTTGGAGGGCGGAGCGCTCAACGGATCGCAGCAGCAGTTCTACGTGCGCAACAGCGACCTGGGCGCGGGCTGGTCCAACGCCGTGTGGAACCAGGTGTTCTCCGGCGACATCAACGCCCCGGCGCAGTCGTTCCCAAACCCGCCCTACACCACGCTGACTGCTACGCCGGTGTCGCGCGAGAAGCCCTACCTCTACGTGGACGCGAGCGGCGCCTACAGCGTCTTCGTCCCCAGCGCGCAGACGGACTCCAAGGGCACCACCTGGGCCAGTGGCCACACCCCCGGTCGGTCGTTGCCGCTGAGCAGCTTCTTCGTCGCTCATCCCACTGACTCCCTGTCGAAGATCAACTCCGCGCTGGCTCAGGGCAAGAACCTGCTCGTCACTCCCGGCGTCTACGACATCGCGCAGAGCATCGCGGTGAAGCGGGCCGACACGATCGTCCTCGGCCTCGGTATGGCCACACTGACTGCGCAGAACGGCGCCATCCCGATGACCGTGGCCGACGTCCAAGGCGTCGATATCGCGGGTTTGACCTTCGACGCCGGACCGGTGAACTCCCCGACGCTGCTGCGAGTCGGTAGCGGCCACGACAAGGGCGGCAAGCACGTGGGCACCGCCAGCGACCCGACCGCCTTGCAGGACGTGTTCTTCCGCGTGGGCGGACCCCATGTCGGTAAGGCCACGACCAGCCTCGAGGTCAACAGCGACCACGCGATCCTCGACGATGTCTGGGCGTGGCGCGCCGACCACGGCGTCGCCGGTTCGGTCGGCTGGACGGTGAACACCGCGGACACCGGAGTCGTCGTGAACGGTGACGACGTGACCGCCACCGGCCTATTCGTCGAGCACTACCAGAAGTACAACGTTCTCTGGAACGGCGAGCGCGGCCGGACCGTGTTCTTCCAAAACGAGCTTCCCTACGACGCGCCGAACCAAGCGGCGTGGCAGCACGACGGCGTAAACGGCTACGCCGCCTACAAAGTGGCGGACACCGTCAAAATCCACGAGGCATGGGGCCTGGGCAGCTACATCTTCACCAACGTCGACCCGACCCTGCACGCGACCCAGTCATTCGAGGTTCCGAACACGCCCGGCGTGATAATGCACGACCTCAGCACGGTCGCGCTGAACAACAACGCCGGCACGATCGACCACGTCATCGACGGGCAGGGCCCCGCGGCCACGAGTGCCAACAGCGGCCACCCACAAACCGTGACCACCTACACCAACGGCGCGGCCAACTAGCCGCCTCATCGCACTAAACAGAAGACTGTGGCCCGGGGCGGATGCCCCTGGGCCACAGCTCTGCAACTGTTCGAATTATTTGGCGGGTTCTGTTCACGCTATCTGGCGGAATGATCGATCGTTTGTTCGAGGTTCTAACCTCGGTTGATTGAGCTGGCCTGGAGCGATGCGACTCAACGCGGCGAACACCGCGAGATAATCCGAACAGACCCCGCCATTTAATTCCGCTTGGGTTCCAGTGGTCGTCGCAACACCCTGACCTTCGGGAGTTGCGATGTCAGTACCGAAAGTTCGTCCCCAGCCCGGGCCCGGCGCGCCGTTGACAGCCGAGCGGGATCGAGGAGTTCGTCAGCCCGCCAGACGCCGGCGTCGAGCACCGGGTCACCGTGCTGACACTGCGTTCGATCGCCGCCCGGATCCGCTTCCTTTCCGCGCAAACCGCCGAACTCGACCCGCAGCTCCTCGCTCTCGTCAAGGAGCATCCGGCCGGGCCAGCGCTGCTCGCTGAACCCGGCGTCGGACCCGTCGCCGCCGCCCAACTACTGATCAGCTGGTCCCACCACGGCCGGGTCCGCAACGAAGCGGCCTTGGCCGCCCTGGCGGGCGTAGCACCCATCGAAGCCAGTAGCGGCCAACGAACACGACACCGGCTCAACCGCGGTGGTGACCGTGACCTCAAAAGAGCTCTGCACGCCACCGCGATCACCAAACTGCGCTGTGATCCCGAGTCGCAGCAATACGAGATCAAGCGCAGCGCACAGGGCAAAACCCATCGCGATGTCCGACGTTCCCCTTGGGTTCCAGCGGTCGTCGCAGCACCTGACCCTTCAGGAGTTTGCGATGTCAGTGCCGAAAGATCGTCCCCAGCCTGGGCCCGGCGCGCCGTTGACAGCCGAGCGGGAGCAATACCGTCGGCTGATGGCCCAGGGACTGAACAACCATCGAGCGTGTCTGCAGATCGGCATCAACCCGACCAGCGGCATGCGGTGGCCCAAGGGCCGCAACATGGTCGACCACACAGGCAAGGCCCGGGTATCACCCGCCGATCCACGCCGAGTTCGGCCGGAGTCCCTCGACGATCAGCGGGAGATCTGCCGCAACATCAGCGGCGCCGGTAATTACCGGCCGTTCGGCGCGCACCGCAAAGCGCTGGCCCGCCGACCTCGGCCTCGATCGGGCAAACTGGCCCACGACAACGACTTGCGGGACTTCGTGCAATCCAAATTGGTTCAGCGGTGGAGCCCGCAGCAGATCTGCCACGCACTCCCGATCGAGTTCCCCGGCCAGACCGAGAGGCACCTGGTGCACGAGAGGCATCTCTGAGATGGTGCGACACGGAGGTCGCATGTGCAAGTGGCTCGTTGATTGGAGGTCGGCGGTGTCGTCGATGACGTAGCCAGGGCAGTGTTCAGGTCCCGTCCCCACCTTGACGTGCGCTGCCGGTAACGGCGAGGTGCGAAGCTCGAGACCGCCTACGCCGAAGCGATCGATGCGGGACGGACGAACTAGAAGACAGCCTGATCAGGTTGGCGGGTCTTGCCGTTGCCCGACACCCCGTCCCGCAACACGATCGGCTACCGGGCGTTGCCACGTTCGTGGGTGGTGTAATGCTCGATCTTGCCGTCTGCAAGCGAAGTTACTGCTGGTGGTATGTCTTGGGTGATCAGTTCTTGTGTTGGTACATGTCCAGGTCGGCGCGGTTGACGATGTCATCGAGGCTGTCCGAGGGTGAGAACTGGGTTTCGCCCACGGCGGCGGTGACCGCGATCAGCTGATCGCGAACCGGGATGTGGATGTTCAGGGCGGCATGAATCCGGGGGCGCAGCGGCTCGTTACCGGTTGCTGCGATGACGAATTCGTCGCCGCCCCACCGCGCTACGACCCACGTCGGATCTGCGGTCTGGAGTTGATGTGCGGTGGCGCGGAGTAGGCGGTCACCGGCGGCGTGGCCGTGGGCGTCGTTGGTTTTCTTCATCGCGTTGATGTCGATCAGGGCCACTCGTCCGCTGTTGCCGTTGATCAAGAACCGGTTGACTTGTTTGATCAGACCGGCTCGGTTGAAGGCCCCGGTCAGCTCGTCATGTCCGGCGGCATGGCTGAGCTGCCCTATCTGTGCGTGCCAGTTGCCGACGTCTTGGATGCAGACCATGACCAGTCGGTGTCCTCCAACTGTCAACGAGGCTTTCTGGGCCTGCACCAGCAGTGTGTGGCCGGCTTTTGTCAGCAGCCGCCGTTCAGTCTGCGCATGATCGACATCTCCGGATGCCAGCCGAGAGGCCAGCTCGTCGCGGGCCGGGCGGTCGTCGGGATGAATCAGATCGCCCGCCGACAGGGCAAAAACCTCTGACAATTGGTAGCCGGTGAGGTCGGCGAAAGCCCGGTTGGCGTGGACAACTCGACCGCGTTCGTCGTGGACCACCACCGGCAGCGCCAGGAGATCGATCATCGCCCGCCAGACACCCTCTGCCTGCACAGGACCGGGCAACCCGACACTGTCGTTGTCAACGATGAACCCGGGGACGGAAGTGGCCCGCGTCGCTGCCAGCCAACCGTTTGCTTCCAGCATCGCAGATCACATACCCTTCGGTCGGATTGTCAAGAGGCTGTCGATAATCCTCGATGCAACCAGTCGGCGGTCACCGAAACGCCGTGTCGCGTCAATGACAGGGATGCTACGAGTCTTCCACGGTTTCGGGGAACCATGACCGACCTTCTACGCTTGAACAGCGCGCGCACCGGCCGGGATGCGACAAGTGCCGTTGCAGTTCGCGGAACATCCAGTCACAGCTTCCGGGGTCAGTCAACGCTGTGACTGTTCGAATTATCTGGTTCTGGCACAGGTTTCGTGAAGCTGATGGGTGGTTGATCGCGGCGAAGGTTGACCCCCGGTTCCGGCGGTAGGCCGTGGCCCGGTGACAGTGTGACCGGTGTTGCAGATGTGGCCGAGCGCCAGCGTTCAGGCCGGGTAGGGGTGCCCTGAACCCGCACATCCGGCGCCTCGACGCCGTCGTACGGAGAACGTGCAGCCCCTTGGCCGCACGACCACAACTCAGCCAGGATCACGAAACTTGAGCCAGAACCCGGTAACTGGCACGGTCTTGGTGGTGATTTGGCGTCGTTGATCCGGTGCTTTATCCAGGTGTTCGGTCGCGCGGTCAGGGTGAGTCCAGCAGGGGTTGATTTGCGGCAGGCAGTGTCATGGTGAAGGTGGAACCTTCCCCGACGACGCTGGTCACCGTGAGCTGCCCACCTTGCGCCTGGATCATCTGCTGGGCGATCGCCAATCCGAGCCCGGTGCCTTTGATGCCCACGTTGACAGCTTCTTTGGTTCGGTAGAAGCGGTCGAAGATGTGGTCGAGCGCGTCGGCATCGATACCCATGCCCGTGTCCTGCACCGAGATCTGCACCTTGTCGTCGACAGCGCGCAGGCTCACTTCGACTTGACCGCCCGCCGGGGTGAACTTGACCGCGTTGCCGACCAGGTTTGTCAGGGCCTGCTCCAGCCGGATCGGGTCGACCATCGCGCACAGCGGGTCCTCCCCGGAATCGGCGTCGGCAGCGACGTCGCTGCTCAGGACCACGTCGGCCCGCTGGGCGACGGCTGAGAAGGATGAGACGACCGACTCGACCAGTGCGATCAAGGGCGTCGGGGTGACGCTCATCCGCGCCGAACCGATGTCGGCTTCACCCACGATCAGCAGGTCGTCGATCAGCGCACTGAGCCGAAGGGCATTGCGATAGGCGATGTCCAGGAATTTGCGGTCGTCCTCGGCCAGAGCGTCGTTGTCCAGCACCTCCTCGACGAAGCCAAGGACAGCGGCCGTCGGGGTCCGAAGTTCGTGGGCGGCGGAGGCGGCGAAGTTGCTCTGCGTCTGGGTGGCGGCCAACGCGGCATCCCGCGCGGCGATCATGGCCGTTTTCTCGGCCTCCTGAGCCGACCTGAGCGCAGCTTCCGCCTTTCGGCGGGCAGTGATGTCTTCGACGGTGCTGGCGGATCGTCGCATCTTTCCGTCCGGGGACGCCACCGGAGCGGACTTGGCCCGGACCCAGTGTTCAGCGCCGTCCGAGCTCATAATTCGATATTCGCATGTCGCGGGTACCCCGGCCTGCGAAGGGCCCCAGTAGTCCCGTAGGAACCGCTCCAGGTCGTCGGGGTGTATCCGCCGCAGCGTGTCAGCCGGCGCCTCTTGGATGGTCATCGGATTGTGGCCGAACATCTCCTCGAACCTCGGACTGACGTAGATGAACTCGGGCGGATCCACGCTGCGCAGCAGGAAGGCGACGTCGACGCTCTGGGCCAGCTGGTGGAAGACCGCCTCACTCTCCCGCAGCGCCGCCTGCACGCTTTTCTCCTCGGTGGTATCGCGGGTGACTCCGACGATCTGGGTGACCCGGCCGTGCTCATCCCGGCGCAGGGGGGACGACCGCCGGGAGAACCAACGCTGGCTGCCGTCCTTGTGCAACATCCGGAAGTCGACAGGAATCACTTCGTCGTCGGAGGCTTGCTTCGTGGCCTCGACGGCGGCATACAACGCGGCCTTGTCCTCGTCGATGACCAGGCGGCCGGTCAGATCGCCCGCCATGTCCTCGACGTCGTTGGCGTCGTAGCCGAGTAGCTCGGTGATCGATCGGCTGGCCCAGACGATGGACCAGGACGCCAGGTCCCAGACGGCGATGATGTCCGGAGAGGCACTGATCACCGCCTGCTGGAACGAGTGTGCAGCCAGCGCTTCGGCTTCG
>JAABUT010002671.1_pt1 | contig 16652 bp, 16 predicted proteins | sample 5559281 | NCBI WGS metagenome assembly JAABUT01 (sample SAMN10711880, study PRJNA513359) | rock metagenome | isolation source: Antarctica rocks | place: Antarctica: Victoria Land, Ricker Hills nord | collected 2016-01-04 | reverse complement strand
CGCCAATTCGGCACAAGACAGCAGGTAGCCCATCTGCATGGCGTGGTGGAGCTGAGCGGGATCGAACCGCTGACCTCCTCATTGCGAATAAGAAAACCGGATTTGCCAGGGTCCGCCAGGACACGCAGCGGACCCATGTAACTCTCTGTTTTCAAATTGGTAACCCTTGCATTTTCTGACAAAACTCGCCAAGGTCCGACACGGGACGCCACTTCACGGGGTCCGCTAAGGGTCCGTTGTGGGTAGCGGACCCGGCCTGGACAGGAATTGCAAGCTATGGGGACGAAACTGACGGAGCGGGCCATAGAGCGGCTTGCGTGCGATCCGGGCAAGCGTGATCGGCTGGTGTTTGACAGCGAGCAACGGGGCCTGGCAGTCCGCGTGATGGCGTCCGGCAGCAAAACCTATCTGGCTCAGTATGTGACCGCCGGCCAGAAGCGCCGGGTGCCTTTGGGCAGCGTGGATGCCATCAGCCTTGCCGCAGCGCGCGATGCCGCTCGCGCCGTCATGGGACAGGTAGCCCAAGGCGTGGACCCGGCCACCCAGCGTAAAGCCAAAGCGGAGAACGCCAAGGTTGAAGCCCAGCGCGAGCGCATGACGCTGGCCCGGCTGGTGGCGGATTGGGAGCGGTTGCACCTGGCCCATCGCAGCCCACGCTACCGCAAGGACGCAACCGAGTCCTTGAAGCGTGCTTTGCAGGAGTGGTGGAACCGGCCCGCGGAGCGGCTGCAACGGCGGGACGTGGTTGCCATTGTGGACCGCCTGACCCCAAGCGTAGCCCGTGCCCTGGCCGCCTATGGCCGGGCCTGCTTCACCTGGGCGCAGAACCGCGGCAGCGTGCCTGGAAACCCGTTTGTGTCCCTGCCGGTGGCCCCGTCCAATGTCCAGCGCGACCGGGTGCTAACCGACGCGGAGGCCGTGAAGGTGTGGAAGGCTGCGGCGGCAGATGCGACGCCATACGGCCCTATCATCCGTTTATTACTGCTGACCGGCCAGCGCCGGGACGAAGTGCGCGGCATAAGGTGGTCCGAAGTTTCAGCGGACCTGACAACATGGACGATCCCCGGGGAGCGCACGAAGAATGGGCAACCCAGCGTAGTCCCCTTGTCCGCCCCGGCGCAAGCCATCTTGCGCACGCAGTTGGCGAAGGTGCGTGAGCAGCGCCGCGGTCTGGTGTTCCCCGGAGAGGGCGGCAAAGTGATGTTCGGCAACTGGTCCAAGAGCAAGACGGCGCTGGACGAAGCCGCGGGCGTGACCGGCTGGCGGGTGCATGACCTCCGCCGAACGGTGGCGACTGGCCTGCAACGGCTTGGAGTCCGCCTGGAAGTGACGGAAGCGGTGCTAAACCATGTGAGCGGTAGCCGCGGCGGCATCGTCGGCATCTACCAGCGGCATGATTGGAAGACGGAGAAAAGGACGGCGCTGGACGGATGGGCGGCGCACGTCCTGGCGGCGGTGGCCGGTGCCGACGTGGAGTCCAAGGTGACGCCGATGCGGCGCAGCCGACAAGCCGCTTAGGATCGGTGACTGCTTGCGGTGAGCGCACAATCTCCCGAAGACTCAGGCGCAAAATTGGACGCTGATCCAGCCGAAGCTGCTGATCCCACCAAAGATGCAGTTCTTAGGTCTGCGCTTGACACCATGATAGACAGTCTTGCGGTGTTCGCGGGCGAGATGGACGAAGCTGCCGAGCTTTTCCGCGACACTCAAGCCCTAGATAGGGGCCGCGTGGGCTGTCAGGTGGCACTCAAAGCCGTCGTGGATTTCTGCGACCGTTCGGGGTTGCCACCAGAGTGCCGCTTGCCGCTTGAACGGCTCATTATTGCACTGGAAAGCGCGGAAAACGGCGCCGTTGATCCATTGCTTAGAGTTGAAATGCAGGCAGGAGCGCCACCATTGACGGTGGCGGAAAGACGGCAGCGGGGCTACTTGGCTGCTGCCATGGAGGCATTAATGCGTGCTGGGTCCAAGCCGAATGACGCAGCAAGGTGGGTAGCCAACAGATCACGTTATATGATTGCGGCTGGCCGGGTCAAAACTGACCTTTGGAAGGCAGTAAAAAGTTGGCGGGTTACTGCGAAAGTTGGCAGTAAGACGGACGACTGGGACACAATCGCCTACTGTGCAGCTTGTGAGGCGCTGGATCAGGGCATCGTACCAGGCCAACAGGGAGCGGAGGTGCTTTTGCAGAAAGCGGCAGCAGAGGGGACAATTTAAGAAACCCCCCCGTTTGGTTGAAACGGAGGCTTGCCATACCCGAGCCGCGCCGACTTGGCGCGACAAGTATGGAGTAGGCATTGCCCCACGCCCCATTTACCCCAGCGCCGCCCAATGCGGAGGTTGCCGACCTCGATGTTGTTCTGACCCACCCGGAAACGGCGCGGATGTTGCGCCTTTCCACCCGGTCTCTTGACCGCCTGTGCGAGACTGGCGAGGCCCCGCCCCGCATTCAACTGACTGGCCGCCGCGTCGGATACTGGAAACGCGACGTGCTCGCCTGGCTACAAGCCCGGACCTCCACCAGCAAGCGAAACGCCACTTGACAACCTCCCCCGGCGCGGTGCGCGGCCGGGGGTGCAGGACTGCTTACGACTTGGGGCGGCTTGGCAGGGCCACCCACGTTGTAGCAGCCGGCCCGCTGGTCCGCCATGAAAACCCGCGTCCCTCAAGCAAGAGGGCACGATGACATTGCATTCCTACATCCCCGCTGTGAGGCAGGCACCACGCCCTGCCCCTGTCACGCTTCAACATCTGCCATACGCCGGGCTGGCCCGGGCTGCTATGCTGGACCGCCTGGCCGATGCCGAGATACAGCAGGGCCACCACAACGCAGGCGAACGCCTATCCCACTTGGCGCGAGAGATACGCGCCCGAGTGCTGGAGTCCCAGCCATGATCGGCCGCACGGACTTGGCCGACCTTGGCCGGCGCCTGGCCTTGCGGAAGCGGCCCCGTTCCTGGAGAGGCGACTGCCCGGCGTGCAGCTACCACGGCGCGTTCAGCGTGAGGCCCGGCAACCACGGAGGCGTGCGCGCCTACTGCGCCAATGGTTGCACGCCAGCCGCCCTGGACGATGCTTTGAGGCAGGTGCTGGGCACGAATTGGCAACCGCCCGCGCGCTTACCGGATGCGGACGTTGCCACCCAGCGCGCGGGCAAGCAGGCCGCCGCCGCGCGTCTGTTCAGCGGCAGCACGCCACTGACCCCCACCGATCCCGCCGGCTTATGCCTGGCCCGCCGCGGACTGGCCGGGTTCACCGGCTGCCCATCGCTGCGCTACCGGGGAGACTGCCACCATCAGGACAGCGGGCGGTTGCCGGCGCTTGTGGCGGAGGTGGTGGACGCGGCAGGCCAGCCCATCGCCGTCCATCGCACCTACCTGGACCGGCAAGGGCGCAAGGCCGTCGTGGACCCGTGCAAGATGTCGTTAGGGCCGCTGTGGGGCGGCGCCGTCCGCGTGACCCCGGACCCGGCGGTGCCGCACGAGCTGGTGGTCGGCGAGGGCATCGAGAGCAGCGCATCCGCCGGGCTGCTGCTGCGCCTGCCGGCATGGGCGGCGCTGTCCGCCGGCAACCTGGCCGGCGGGCTGGTACTGCCAGAGGCGGTGCGCGCCGTCACCATCGCGGCTGACGCCGACAAGGTAGGGCTGCGAGAGGCCAACAATGCCACTCGGCGCTGGCGGGCGGAGGGGCGCACCGTGCGGATCGCATCGCCGGACAGCACCGGTCAGGACTTCAACGACGTTCTGCAAGACCGTGCCCGGTGCGCGGCGGGGGTGGCGCATGGCTGACGGCATGGTCACGCCCGGCTTAGGGTACAGCATCAGCGATGAGGGCAGCCCGGCCCCTCTCCGCACCCTGGACGTGGCGGCGCTGCTGAAGACGGTGTTCCCGCCCCGTGAGCTGCTGCTGGCCCCTTGGCTGCCTGAGAAGGGCCTGGCGATGGTCTATGGCCCACGCGGCATCGGCAAGACGCACCTCTCGTTGGGGATCGCCTATGCTGTGGCGACCGGGGGAACTTTTCTGTCGTGGCGCGCACCCCGGCCTCGCCGGGTGCTGGTGATAGACGGGGAAATGCCAGCGGTGGTGCTGCAAGGGCGGCTTGCCGCCATCGTGGCGGCATCCGACCTCGAGCCGCCGGCTTCAGACTTCCTGCGCGTGCTGCCGATGGACTTGCAGGACGGCGGCGGCCTGGACCTGTCAGACGAAGCCTTCCACCCGGCGCTTGATGTCGCGATGGCAGGGGCGGAACTGCTGATCGTGGACAACATCAGCACCCTTGCCCGGGGCGGACGGGAGAACGAGGCGGAGAGTTGGCTTCCCGTTCAGCAATGGGCGCTGGCGCAGCGCCGGGCGGGGCGATCCGTGGTGTTCATCCACCATGCCGGCAAGGGAGGGCAGCAACGGGGCACCAGCAGGCGGGAGGACGTGCTGGACACGGTGGTTGCACTACGAAGGCCGCCGGACTACCGGCCCGACGAGGGCGCCCGCTTCGAAGTGCATTTCGAGAAGGCCCGCGGCTTCCACGGCGGCGAAGCCAAGCCGTTCGAGGCGACCCTGACCCTGCAGGATGGCTGGACGACGCGCGACCTGGCAGACGCCGACCTGGCCCGGGTGATGGCGCTGACCAGCCAGGGCATGGCTGTCCGGGACATTGCCGACGAGTTGGGCATGAGCAAGAGCACGGTATCCCGCTTGCAGGCGAAAGGGCGTGCAGTCGGGGCCGCGCCAACCGGCCATGATTGATACGAACCAGGCTTGTCCCACTGTCCCAGCGCCAGGGTTTGGGACAGTGGGACAAAGCTCATCCGGGCGGGACAGCGCACGTGACACAAGCGGGACAAGCACGCTGAAAGCCTTGGCGCTGCTGGTGTTGGCGCGGGACATCGGGCGGGACAGGACGTGGGACAGGCCCGCAACTCGTGTCCCAGCGCCTCCCCCGCTTGTCCCATCCCCGCAGGCTCCTGTCCCATCCCTTTCCGATATCCCCGGCGTGCCCCGGGCGTGGTGCGAAGGCGTGGCCCTGCTGGCGACCCTACAGGCGCCACCGACGATTCCGCCCCGGCGCTGGGCGGTCCTGGCCGCGACCTCTTCCCGGCTACAGCGGGATCATGGCGCCGCGCTGCACGCCACCGGCTGGGACGCGCTGGACCTGTTCGGGCTAGACGCCACCGCACCCGCCACGAACCCCGCAGGCTGGAGCCTCGCGTGGCTTCTAGGCGAGCATGGGGAGGTGCTTGACGTGTCGCCCGGCGTGATCGGGATGCGCTGGGGGCCGGACGGGGCGCGGCTGGCCTATCGGCGGAACACATCGGCACGGGTCGCCACCCTACCAGCTTGGAACCTACCCGGAGTGTCAGCATGAGCGTTCCCGCCAAAGCGGACCTGTCCGGCCTGACTGCTGCCGATGCCGAGATTTTCGAGTGCATGGCAGCCGCCAAGCGGGCGTCTGCAGTGGGGGCTGGTGCTGTATGGGCCGCTCAAGCCAATGCAGAAGCCGGCGGCCTTGAGGCATTGGCTGCGGCATTGCGCGATCCCGTGGCCCGTGGCCTGCCGCGGCTTCAGCAGGGCCAGGGTGGGGAAACGGCACCACCGGAAGATTGCGACCATCCCTGGCACCTTCGGGAGTTGGAACAGGTCGTTGCCGTGACGCCCCCGGTGCTGGCCGCCGATGCCAGCCTGGATCGGCTGCGCCTAGCACGGAACGCTGGGGTGCTGAATACGGCGGTGGAGTTGGCGCAGGACGTGGGCGCTGCGAACGGCGGGGAACGGATGCTGTCGCACCAGCTCGCGGCAGCACATCAGACCGCGATGAACCTGTTCGCCGCGGCGGAGCGCGACATGGACAGGCACCGGGTTGCCGCGTCTGTGAACCCTGGCGCGCTTCTGGATGCCCAACGGTCCGCCGTAGTTGGCGCCCGCGTGTTGGCCGCTTTCGCACAAGGCATGGCTACGCTGGACAGGCTGCGGCACGGCAACCGGCAGGTTGTGACGGTGCAGCACGTCACCGTGGCCGAGGGCGGGCAGGCGGTGGTGGCCGGCTGCCTGACCACGACGAAGCGGCAAGAGAGCTATGAACAATGAGGACGCTCGGGGTGCATGGGGAGGCTTGCGCCAAAGGCCACGCTCCCCGGTGGCGCGAACTGCTGGACCGGGCAAACGCCAGCCCGCGATGCGGCGCGAGATGCAAGCGGACGGGCCAGCTCTGCCGCAGTCCAGCGATGCATAATGGACGCTGCCGTATGCACGGCGGCGCCAGCACGGGCGCACGCACCGTCGAAGGCACGGAGCGATGCCGGGCAGCACCTTGGCGGCATGGTGGACGTGACGCCCCGGCCCGGGCGAGGGCATCAGAACGTGCGAAAGCGAGGAGGATCGCCGCAACTCTCTTGACCATGCTCCGGCCCCACAGCGGCGATTAGAAGCGTAAGCCGGCATAGCCTTGCGACTGAGGCACCAGCACCAACGGACGCATACCGCCGACGACACACCTCGCCGAACCGCAAGGGATTGCCCCTGATGCGCTGCCTGCTACAAGACGGGCGACGATGAAGGACATTTTATGACACTTGCGGTAGCAATTAAGGCTGCTGATGGCGTGGTGGTTGCAGCAGATAGCAGAGGCACTATCGGCGACCCGCGGGGCTTAACCGCTGTGAACGACACACAGCAGAAGGTGTCTCGGTTCGGCCGATGCGCCCTAGCGACTGCGGGCGCCGGTGAACTCGCATTGTCGTTACTGGATGAATTCGCGAAGCGTGGTTTGAACGACCCACAAGACACTGACGATGCGCTAGCAGCATTCAGAGTGGGAGCAGGTGTAACCGATGAATGGTTCCGCACCATACCAGTTGAGAAAAGGCCAGAAGTTGTGTTTCTGCTTGCTGGATACCCAAGAGCAAGTGCATCGGCATTACCGGCCGCCTATCTGCTAACAAGCAGTACCTACTTTGCGCCACAACTCGCAGGCAATTATCCAATGATGATTGGCGTGCCGCAGTACGCCATTTATCTATCTCATCGCTACTATGATCCAGCGATGACCGCGGACAACGCTGCCGCGCTTGCGGCTTATCTCATCAGCGAAACCGCTTCGCAGGACCCGAAGGTCGGAGGTCCGATCCGGATGGCGAAGGTGACGCAATCTGGTTACGTTGAATTAACGGTTGAGGACGTAAACAGACTTATGGTAAGGAACGAAGGGCTAAATGCCCATCTCAAGCGCTTTTTCCTGAACGGAGATAACCCATGAGCGTGGTCAAGGTTGCCGAAGGCGCATTTTCCGTGCCTTCCTACTCCGAGCAGACCATCACTCCGTCGTACACTGTCGGCACGACGCTCCAAAGCTTCGGAGGTGCGGTCATCTTGACGGACTGCCCTCGCGATGCAAGAGCGGCGGAGGCCGACGCCTCTAGCGACGACTCACCCCGTTTTCTTTCCGGCTAAACGCCATTTCAGAAACGCCCTCGCCAACTGTCTAGGCGTTTCGGGGCGTCATCGCTTCGTCGATAGGTCAGGCGCTTGCCCGCAGCGCCGTAGAAGGCGATCCGGCCGCGCTCGGCATCGTCCACGCCCAGCTCGCGGCGCTTGTTGTAGCGGAAGGCGAACTCGTTGAGGTAGCGGTGAAGGTGATGCTCGCCGCACTGCTGGTAGATGCCGAAGAAGCCCTCAACCGAGTTGGTTGTCATGTTGTCGCGAGCATACTCCTTCGCCGTGGTTGACCGTCTCGTGCGTGGCGAACTCGCCGCCGAACGAAGGATAAAGGTTGCTCTCGTCCGTGTGCCGCCGGCTTTTGCGGTCGGCGTGCTGACCCGCGAACTCGTGGATGTTGTTGAACGTGACCTTGGGCATGTGGGTAACTCGGACCTCGCGCCGCGTTCGACTAAGGCCACCATGGCGCGCTTCTCGTTCTTCTTGCCTTGTTTGATGCAGGGACGGCCGCGACAGTGCAGGCTGGGCGTCTGCGTTTCCTTCTTGCCATAGTATACTTCGTCCGCCTCGACAATCCCGCCCTCTCCGCTAAGCGGCGCGGGGTTCGGCTCGATCATCGCCTCGCGGATGCAGTGCGCCATGAAGCAAGCCGTCTTGTCACGCTAAACATGCGGCTGAGCTGGAGCGATGTTATCCCCACCGTTGTCGTGGAACTTGGGGTCAGGAAGGCTGGTTGCCCTCGGAGTGTGTCCTTAAAAAAGCTACCCCGCGAGTTTGGTTTGCCAAAGGGATAACTGGGACAAATACCTACGCTTTGCCCCGTGACGCCACCCCATGCCCGTGCTGCATTACGCTCCGTGCTTATCTCCGACGATTCCATAGAAGCTTTCATTACCCGTTGGGACGGCACCGCCATGGCGGAGCGGGCCAACGCCCAACCGTTCCTGTCCGAACTGTGCGACGTGCTGCACGTGCCCCGGCCGGACCCGGCCATCGGCGGTGTTGGCCCTTACCGTTTTGAGCGCAACGTCACCCACCACGAAGCGGACGGCAGCACCACCACCCGGCGCATCGACCTCTACCGACGGGCCTGCTTCGTGTGCGAAACCAAGCAGGGCGGCACGCCCCACCGGCAAGAAAGCCTGTTCACCGCCGGCGAGTCCGAAGCGCAGCACCGGGCCAACGTCCGCAATACCCCGGCGTGGGTGCGCCACATGCAAAAAGCCAAGGGCCAAGCGGAGGGCTACGCCCGCGACCTGCCGGCGGAGGAAGGCTGGCCGCCCTTCCTGATCGTGTGCGATGTAGGCTTTTGCCTGGACCTGTATGCCGATTTCTCCGGCACCGGGAAGCACTACGCTCAATTTCCTGACCGGGAACGCTTCCGCATCTACCTGCCGGACCTGCGCCGGCCGGAAGTGCGGGACATGCTGCGCGCCGTGTGGCTGGACCCCAAAAGCCTGGACCCGGCGCTGCGCCGATCAGAGGTGACGCGCGACATTGCCGCCCTGCTTGCCAAGCTAGCCGCAGCCTTGGAAGGCACCCCCGCCCGGCCCCGTCACGCTCCGGCGCATGTCGCCACGTTCCTAATGCGCTGCATCTTCTGCATGTTCGCGCAATCCGTGGGGCTGCTGCCGGAACGCACCAGCTTCTCCGACCTCCTGAAACGCTGCCAAGGCAACCTGCCTGCCTTCGTGGGGCTGGTGGCAGAGCTGTGGCGCACGATGGACACGGGCGGTTTCTCCGCAGCCTTGGCAGCGTCCCTGCTGCGCTTCAACGGCGGCCTGTTCCGCTCCGGTCCGCACGGCGGCGCCGACCCCCTGCCCGTGGCGGCGAACGAACTTACCTTGCTGATCCTAGCGGCCGGCAAGGACTGGGCGGACGTGGAGCCGGCCATCTTCGGCACGCTGCTGGAAAACGCCCTGGACCGTAAGGAGCGCGGCCGGCTGGGTGCCGAGTTTACCCCCCGTCCCTTCGTGGAACGGCTGGTGCTGCCCACCGTCATGGAACCGCTGCGGGCGGACTGGGATGGGGTGCGCGCGGCGGCGGAGGCTGCAATGTGGGCCGACGACGCCCGGGCCGCCGCCGCGCTGGTGCGCGGCTTCCATGCCACCCTGTGCGCCGTGCGCGTGCTGGACTCGGCCTGTGGCACCGGCAACTTCCTTTATGTCACTTTGGAGTTGATGAAGCGGCTGGAAGGCGAGGTGCTGGACACCCTGGCCGGCTATGCCCGCAACGACGCCGGCTTGCTTGACCTGGCTGGCGCCACCGTGGACCCGCACCAGTTCCTCGGTCTCGACGTGAACCCGCGCGCCGTGCCGGTGGCGGAGTTGGTGCTGTGGATCGGCTATCTGCAATGGCACTTCCGCACCAACGGCAAGGCGCCCCCGGCGGAGCCGATCTTGCGCGACTTCCGCACGATCCAAGAAGGCGACGCGCTGCTGTCCTATACCCGAACGGAAGCAGACAAGGACAGCGCCGGTCGCCCTCTGACGCGCTGGGGAGGCCGCACGACAACCCACCCCATCACCGGGGAGCACGTACCCGACTTGACGGATCAAGTACTCGTGATGTGTCCAGTGGGTGGTAAGCCGGCGCCCTGGCCCGCGGCAGACTTCATCATAGGCAATCCGCCGTTCACGGGCGCAAAGTATTTGCGGGAGAACCTGGGGGACGGCTACACGAAGGCGCTGTGGGCAGCCTATCCCAAGGTGCCACAATCTGCCGACCTGGCGATGTTCTTTTGGTGGCGCGCGGCGGAAGCAGTGCGGGCAGGCACAACCAAGCGGTTCGGATTTATCACTAGCAACAGCATTCGCCAGGTGTTCTGCCGCCGAGTAATTGCGGCAGCAATGGAAGGGGCACAGCCGTTGCACCTAGCCTTGGCTATCCCGGATCACCCATGGGCGCAGGGGACAGGTACGGCGGCGGTGCGGATTGCAATGACAGTGATGGCGCCTGGCTCCGGGCCGGGGCGGCTATTGACAGTGAAGCGGGAAGGTGCGGGTGCCGCGCCGGAGATGGAGCTAACAGAGCGGAAAGGGCTACTGCACGCGGACTTGACAATTGGGGTTAGCCCGAATGCAGCGCAGCGACTTCGGGCCAACGAACGCCTTAGCAGTCCTGGCGTGAAGCTGCACGGTGCTGGGTTCATAATATCACCTGCTACGGCAACGGCGCTGGGGTTGGGCCGGGTATCCGACCTGGACGCACACATCCGGCCTTACCTGAACGGCAAAGACCTGACCGGACGCAGCCGAGGTATGATGGTGATAGACCTATTCGGGCTGACTGAGGCGGATGCACGGCAACGCTTCCCGGCCGTGTTCCAACATCTGCTGTTACATGTGAAGCCGGAGCGCGACCAAAATACCCGTGACGCATACCGCAAAGCGTGGTGGGTGTTTGGGGAGCCGCGGGGCGACATCCGGCCGGCGCTGCATGGTTTGCCCAGATACATCGCAACAGTAGCAACCTCAAAGCATCGCCTTTTCACATTTCTAAATGCCTCGATACTGCCGGATGACGCCCTGATTTGCGTCGCCAGTGCCGACGCCTTCCATTTGGGAGTGCTGTCATCGAGCATACACACGACATGGGCGCCGGCTGCGGGAGGCTGGCTGGGGTTCGGCAACGATGCCCGTTACAATAAAACCCGCTGTTTTGACCCTTTCCCTTTCCCCGCTGCCACTGCGGCACAGGCTGCCGAGATTGCTGCACTGGCGGAGGAGTTGGACGCGCTGCGCAAAAACCGCATGGCGGCACACCCACACCTAACCCTGACCGGGCTGTACAACGTCTTGACAGCCATCCGCACCCGGCAGCCCCTCACTGACGCAGACCGGGACATACTGGAGGCCGGGCATGTTGAGGTGCTGCGCCACATTCATGACCGCATAGACGCCGCCGTTGCCGCTGCCTACGGCTGGCCCGCAGACCTGTCCGCAGCCGCCATTGTGGAACGGGTGGTGACCCTGAACCGGGAACGTCTGGCAGAGCAAGCAGCCGGCCAAGTGCGCTGGCTACGCCCAGCCTACCAAGCTCCGGCAGAGGTGGCGCAAGCCGCGCGCAAGGAACAGCTTGCGATGGAGATGAACGCCGAGACTGCCTTGCCGGCCTGGCCCAAAGCGGTGGGAGCGCAATACGTGGCCCTACGCGCTGCCCTGGCCCGCACCGGCCGCGCCGGACCTACCGACCTGGCCCAGCAGTTCCGCGGCGTCCGCGCGGCCAAGTTGGCCCCCATGCTGGAAGCCTTAGCTGCAATGGGGCAGGCGTGCGAGGCCGGCGGAGGCCGCTACGTGGCATAGGCCGCCCCGTCCTTTGAGACGAAATCCAGCCTGCCCACAAAAGGCCGAATCGCAACTTTGCAGTGTCCACCGCCAGGACACGTCTGCCCACAAGGTCCGCTGGGGGTCCGCTTTGATTTTCACGCCATTGCTACTACGGCACAAGTCAGCAGTTAACCCATTGACACGGCGTGGTGGAGCTGAGCGGGATCGAACCGCTGACCTCCTCATTGCGAACGAGGCGCTCTCCCAACTGAGCTACAGCCCCGCCGTGCAGGCGGCGGACAATGCTCAGACCGGCCAGTCAAGTCAAGCGCGCCCAGCAGACGTTCCACGCCTGGTTGCGCCACGCCTGGCGCATGGGTAGGGTCCGCCGCATTCCCAAGGAGGCCGCCCGACGTGATTCCCGCGCTCTTTCAGTTGCTCAACGCCATCATCGGCCTGTTTATCTGGGCGCTGATCCTGTCGGCCATCTTCAGCGCCCTGACCTCCTTCGGCGTGCTCGACACGCGCAACCGGCTGGTCTGGACCATCGGGGACTTCCTGACCCGCGTCACCGAGCCGGTGCTGCGCCCGATCCGAAACGTGATGCCCAATTTCGGCAATATCGACATCAGTCCGATCATCGCCATCCTCCTCCTGCAATACGTCGCGCGCCCGCTGCTGGCGACCATCTTCACCGGAATCGTCACGGGGAGGTGGACGCTCATGTGATGACGGCCCGGGTCATCGACGGCAAAGCAGTCGCCGCCGCCCTCCGCGCCCGTATCGCCGAACGAACCGCGGGGTTGCCGTTCAAGCCGGGCCTCGCCGTCGTGCTGGTCGGCGACAACGCAGCCAGCGCCGTCTATGTCCGCAACAAGGACCGCGCGGCGCAGGGTGCAGGATTGCTCGCCCAGACCATACGCCTGCCCGCCAGCGTTTCCGCCGGCGACCTGCTGGCCGTGATCCAGCGGCTGAACGCCGATCCCGAGGTCGACGGCATCCTCGTGCAGCTCCCGTTGCCAAATGCCATCTTGCCCCGGCCGATCCTCGAGGCGATCGATCCGGCTAAGGACGTGGACGGCTTCCATCCGCTGAATGTCGGCCGCCTGCAGGACGGGGTGGATGTGCTGGCGCCCTGCACGCCCACCGGCGTCATGCGCCTGCTGGCGGCGGCCGGAACCCCGTTGCGCGGCGCCCGGGCCGTGGTGCTGGGCCGGTCGGCCATCGTCGGCAAGCCTATGGCGACCCTGTTGCTGGCGGCCGACGCCACGGTCACGATTGCGCACTCCCGCACGGTGGACCTCGCCGGAGAGTGCCGCCGGGCCGATATCCTGGTGGCCGCGGTGGGGCGGCCCGAAATGGTGCGCGGCGACTGGATCAAGCCCGGCGCCACCGTCATCGACGTCGGCATCAACCGCAGACCGGACGGCAAGCTAGTCGGCGACGTCGCCTTTGACGAGTGCGCGGCCATCGCCGGCGCCATCACCCCCGTGCCCGGCGGCGTCGGTCCGATGACCATCGCCTGCCTGCTGGAGAACACGGTCAAGGCCGCCCTGCACCGGCGGCTCGCCCGCGCCTAGAAATCGGTGCAGCGGCCCTTCTGTTCCCAATCGCCGAAGCGGGTCGGCTCCGGTCCCTTGGGCCCGCCAACCTCCGGCGGCAGCTTCGGGTTGGGCAGCTTCGACGCGGGCGGCGTGCGTTCGGCGTCATGCCGGGCCAAATGCTTGGCGGAAGTGGGTGTATGGGGCGTGTCGTCCATGTCCGATAGATGGTTCGGCCGACGCCGACCGCAACGCTCGGCCGACCCCTCTTCACTGATGTCGTGGGAATTGGCCAATAGCGTCAGCCTCCGTGCCAACCTAGAAAGCTACGCCGCAGGCCGGGTCCGGCGGCTGTCGGTTCGCAGTTGTCCGCAGGCCGCCAAAATGTCCTGCCCGCGCGGCATCCGGATCGGGGCGGCGAAGCCCGCGCCCTGCACGATCGCGGCGAAGCGTTCCAGCGCCTCCCGCCCGCTCGGCCGGTAGTCGCTGCCGGGCCAGGGGTTGAACGGGATCAGGTTCACCTTCGCCGGGATGCCAGCAATCAGGCGCACGAGTTCCCGCGCATCCGCTTCGCTGTCGTTGACGCCGCGCAGCATGATGTACTCGAAGGTGATGCGCCGGGCGTTGCTGGCGCCGGGGTAGCGGCGGCAGGCGGCGATCAGCTCGGCGATCGGGTATTTGCGGTTCAGCGGCACGATCTCGTCGCGCAGGTCGTCCCGCACGGCGTGCAATGAGACCGCGAGGTTGACCCCGAGCTCCGTCCCGCAGCGGTCCATCATCGGCACGACGCCCGACGTGCTGAGCGTGATGCGGCGGCGGGACAGGCCGATCCCCTCTCCGTCCATCACGATCCGCATGGCGCGGGCCACGTTCTCATAGTTGTACAGCGGCTCGCCCATGCCCATCAGCACGATCGTGGACAGCAGCCGCGGCGTCTCCCCGCGTGGGCTGGGCCATTCGCCATAGGCGTCGCGCGCCGCCATGAACTGGCCGACGATCTCGGCGGCGCCCAGGTTCCGCACCAGGGTCTGCGTCCCCGTATGGCAGAATCGGCAGGAAAGCGTGCAGCCGACCTGCGACGAGATGCAGACGGCGCCGCGGTCCTCGTGCCGGTCGGGGATGTAGACGGTCTCGGCCTCCTGACCGTCGCGGAAGCGGAACAGCCACTTGCGGGTCTCGTCCGTGCTGGTCTGTACGGTGGCGACGCTGGGCCGGCCGATCACGAAGCGCTCGGCAAGCCGCTCCTGCAATGGGCGCGCGATGCTGGACATGGCGGAGAAATCGGTCGTGCCCTCGTCGTAGATCCAATGCCAGAGCTGCTTGGCGCGGAACGGCTTTTCCCCGATCGCCGCCAGCTCGGCCACCAGCTCTTCGCGCGTGAGGCCGACGAGGTCGCGCCGCCCGTCCGGCAGTTGGGCCGTGGGTGGGTTGAACAGGGCGGACTTCGCCAGGATGCGCGTGCGCTCGGCCTCCGTCAGGTCGAGGGTCGCGCTCATTTGGCCGGGCACGCCTTGTTCGTCGCGGCGTAGGCCGGATTGAAGCCGCGCAGGCTGAAGGTGTCGGACTCGGCGGCGTTGCGCGGCCCCGGCGACTTCGCAATGGCCTGGCGCCCCTTCTCGAACGCCGCCACCACCGCCTTGCCGTCGCGGGCGAAGGCAGAGCGGTCCGCGGTGTAGAACGCAAGCTGCGCCTGGTCGACGGCCAACTGCACCTCGGCGCCGGAGGCATAGACGAACCCGGCGCTGACCGCCACCGCGTCGCGCCCGCCGTTCCGCTGCGTGACCGTCAGGACCACAGCGCCCCGGCCCGGCAATGCCGGCTGCGAGCTGGTGGCTCGGGTAAACGCATAGCACACAAGCTGGCCGGCCTCCTGGTGCGTGGCGGCCTGCCAGTCGTCGAACTTGCCGATCGACCTGGGCATGGAGGACGCGGGCTTGGAGGATGCAAGCACGGGGGACTTGGGCACGGCGTGAGACGGCGCCGGATGCGCGGAACGGTGCGCGGCGGTCCTGGCTTGGGCAAGAGCCAGGGACGGCAGCGCGACGGCGGCCACAATAAGGAGAAGTTTGGACTGCATGGAACCTCAAATACGGCGGGCGCCCGGCCGGGACAAGCGCCGTGTCATGGGTCCGCCGCATCCGGGGCCAGCCAATCCGGCACGGTGCGGCGAAACCGCGGGTCGCCGTGGCCGCCCGGCGGCGCCATCGCCTGGCTGGGGCCGCCGCTCGCCACCGGGCGCTCGGCGAATCGTCCATGCTGCAACAGGCGGTCATACAGCACCAGCGCTCCGGCCACCGCCAGGTTCAGGGCGAACCGGGTCGGGATGCGCACGATGTGCCGGCACTGCTCGCGCAACGGCGCAGACAGGCCCGACCGCTCCGGCCCCAGCACGTAGGCGGCGTTCAGCGGATGCCGGAACGACGGCAGGTCGATGGCGTCATCGAGCAGCTCGATCCCCACCAGCGCGCACTCCCGCGGCAGCCGGATCGCGGCCGGGTCGGCAAACCGCCAGAGCGGTACGTGCGCCGGAGTGTCCGCGGTGTCCGCCATCCGCCCGGCGCGTGCGTCCCAGCCGCCGCCGACCGTGAAGCAGAACGCCGCCCCGAACGCGTGCCCCGTGCGCAGCAGGGCGCCCATGTTGGCGGACTTCGAGACGCCCTCCGCCCCGATGCCAAAATAGCCCCGCGTATGAGTATCTCGCGTCCTGGAAGAATGCATCGCCGCGGGATAGGTGTTCGGCATGACAGATGCAATCACGGACGCAATCGACGCCAAGCTCGCCGCGCAGTACGAGGCCTTCCCCTATCCCAAGCGGGACCCGCGGGACGAGGCGCGACGCCTGGTCATCGGCAGCCCGAGCCACCTGCGAGAGGTCGACCATTGGGTGTTCCAGGCGGGGCGCCCGGCCTCGCAGCCGCTCCACGCGCTGGTGGCCGGCGGCGGCACCGGGGACGGCGCGATCATGCTGGCGCAGCAGATGGCGACGGCAGGGCGGCCGGGCCGGGTCACCTATCTGGACCGCTCCATGGCCGCGCACGGGGTGGCGCGGGCGCGGGCGGAGGCGCGGGGGCTGACCCTCGATTGGCACCGGGGATCGTTGCTGGACCTGCCGGGATCGGGCCTCGGTCCGTTCGACTACATCGATTGCTGCGGCGTGCTGCACCACTTGCCGGACCCGGCGGAGGGCCTGCGGGCGCTGCTGTCCGTGCTGGCGCCGGGCGGCGGGCTGGGGCTGATGGTTTATGCGCCGCATGGCCGCACCGGCGTCTATATGCTGCAGGACGCATTGCGGCTGCTGGCGCCGGAGGACGATCTCCCGCCGGCCCGGCTGGACGTGGCGCGCCGGGTCATGCGCCATCTGCCGGAGACCGCCTGGCTGCGCCGCAACACCTATTTCGGCGACCATATCGAGGGC
>JAABUT010002670.1_pt1 | contig 16653 bp, 14 predicted proteins | sample 5559281 | NCBI WGS metagenome assembly JAABUT01 (sample SAMN10711880, study PRJNA513359) | rock metagenome | isolation source: Antarctica rocks | place: Antarctica: Victoria Land, Ricker Hills nord | collected 2016-01-04 | reverse complement strand
ACGTTCAGCCGGTAGCGCACGATCAGCAGCACGAAGGGCGGGAACAGCAGGTTGGCCGGGAAGGCTGCCAGAAACTGCGCCACCGGCTGCACCGCGCGCGCCCAGGCCGGCCGCAACCCCAGCCAGACGCCGATCGGCACCCAGATCAGGCTGGCCAGCGCGATCAGCACCACCACCCGGGCCAAGGTTATCAGCCCCAGCAGCAGAGTCTCGCCCACGTCGCTCCAGGCCAGCGAGGCCGATGTGTAGGCGGCGATCTGCCACACGGCATACAGGCTGCCGGCGGCCACGATGGCACCGAACAGGGCGTCGCCGGCGCGGGTGGGCTTCCGGCGGCGCACCAGGGCGAAGTCGGGCAAGGCCAGGCGCATGCCGCTGAACGCCGCGAAGCCGCGGCTCAGCGCCTCGCCGCCGACGCGCAGCACGTGGGTGCGCCGCAGCAGAGCCAGCACCCAGGGGTCGTCGGCCTCGGCGCTGGCGGTGGTCTCGAAGCGGAACTTGCCCGACCACGCCACCAGCGGGCGGAACAGCAGCTGGTCGTAGGCGAGGATGACCACCAGCATGGCCAGGATCGCATAGAACACCGCCGCGATGTCCCGCCGTTCCAGCGCCAGGGCGACGTAGGACCCGATGCCGGGCAGCTTCCAGCTGGTGTCGCCAACGGTGATGGCTTCGGACGCCACCACGAAGAACCAGCCGGCCGACATCGACAGCATGGTGTTCCACACCAGCCCGGGCATGCCGAACGGCACCTCCAGCCGCCAGAAGCGTTGCCAGCCGGTCAGGCGGAAGCCGCGGGCGGCCTCGTCCAGGTCGGCCGGCACGGTGGTCAGCGACTGGTGGAAGCTGAACGCCATGTTCCAGGCCTGGCTGGTGAAGATGGCGAAGATCGCCGCCAGCTCCAGGCCCAGGACGCGGCCGGGGAACAGCCCCAGGAAGAACACCACCGTGAACGACAGGAACCCCAGGATCGGCACCGACTGCAGGATGTCCAGGATCGGCACCATGATCATGCCGGCGCGCCGGCTTTTGGCGGCCAGCGGCGCATAGGTGAGCGTGAACAGCAGCGAGGCGAACAGGGCGGCGAACATGCGCAAGGTGGTGCGCAGGGCGTATTCGGGGAGCTTGGCGAGGTCAAGGCTGATCTGGTCGGCCTGCAGCGTTTCCAGCGGCACGAAGGTGCCGCGCGCGGCGCCCGCCAATGCCACCAGGGCGGCGATGACGCAGACCAGGGCGGCGATGTCGAAGCCGTTGGGCAGGCGGCGCCCGGTCGCGGCGGCGATGGTTCGCATGGGTGGCATCAGGCTGTCCGGAGATGCGGCGGCTCCGTTTAGACGGGGCCGGCGCCGCTGTCACCTGACCCCGGTGCTGCCGAAGCCCCCGGCGCCGCGTCCGGTGCTGTCGAGGTCATCCGTCTCCTGCCAGGCGACGCGCGACACCGGCGCCAGCACCGCCTGGGCGATGCGCATCCCGCGTTCGATGGTGAAGGCCTCGGTGCCGGCGTTCATCACGATCATCTGCAGCTCGCCGCGGTAGTCCTCGTCGACGGTGCCGGGGCTGTTGGGCAGGACGATGCCGTGCTTCAGCGCCAGGCCGGAGCGCGGTCGGATCTGCAGCTCCCATCCCGCGGGCAGCGCGATCGCCAGGCCGGTGGGAACCAGCAGCCGCTGGCCGGGGACGAGGGTGACGGACGCGTCGACCGCGGCCAGCAGGTCCATGCCGGCGGCGCCTTCGGTGGCGTAGCCGGGCAGGGGCAGATCGTGCGAATGCGGCAGGCGCCTGATGCGCACGGGGATGTTCATGCCAGGGCGGCGGCGATGCGGTCGGCCAGCCTTGCCGCGACCTCGGCCTTGGTCATGCGCGGCCAGTCCTCGACGCCGGACGCGGTGACCAGGTGCACCTCGTTGTCCGCGCCGCCCATGATGCCGGTGGCGGGGCTCACGTCGTTGGCGACGATCCAGTCGCAGCCCTTGCGAAGCCGCTTGTCGGCGGCGTGGCGGCGCAGGTCGTGGGTCTCGGCGGCGAAGCCCACCACCAGGCGCGGGCGGCGCGGGCCGGGTGCCGCGACGCCGGCCAGGATGTCGGGGTTGGGCACCAGCCGGAGGGCAGGGGGCGCGTCACCCTCCGTCTTCTTCAGCTTCAGCCCGGCTTCCTGCGCCACCCGCCAGTCGGCGACGGCGGCGGCGAACACCGCGGCATCGGCGGGCAGGGCGGCCTCGCAGGCCGCCTGCATCTCCCGCGCGGTTTGCACGTGGTGCGTTGTCACGCCAGGCGGGTCGGGCACGTTCACCGGGCCGCTGACCAGGGTGACGCGCGCGCCGAGGGCTGCGAGGGCCGCGGCCACGGCATGGCCCTGGCGGCCGCTGCTGCGGTTGGCGATGTAGCGCACCGGGTCGATCGCCTCATGCGTCGGGCCCGAGGTGACCAGGACGTGCCTGCCGGCCAACGGGCGGGCGGCGGGTGTCAGCAGACGCTCGATCGCGGCCAGAATCGCCGGCGGCTCGGACAGCCGGCCGCGGCCGTATTCGTTGCAGGCCATGGCGCCCTCGTCCGGTCCCACCACGGACACGCCGCGCGATGCCAGCACGGCCATGTTGGCGATTGTCGCCGGGTGCTGCCACATGCGCACGTTCATCGCCGGCGCCACCAGCACTGGCTTGTCGGTCGCCAGCAGCACGGTGGCGGCGAGGTCGTTCGCCATCCCCGCTGCCATCCGCGCCAGCATGTCCGCACTGGCCGGCGCCACCACCAGCAGGTCGGCGGCCCGCGACAGCTGGATGTGGCCCATCTCGCTCTCCTCGGTCAGCGAAAACAGGTCGGTGTAGACGTGGTTCTCGCTGATCGCCTGCAAGGTGAGGGGTGTCACGAAATGCTGCGCCCCGGCGGTCAGCACGCAGGTGACCTGGCAGGCGGACTTGCGGAGCAGGCGCACGAGTTCGGTCGCCTTGTACGCGGCGATGCCACCGGTGACGATCAGCAGAACATGGCGGCCAGCGAGGCTCACAGACGCCAGCCGGAATGGATCGCGGCGATGCCGCCGGACAGGTTGCGCACCGACACGCGGGCAAAGCCGGCATCGCGCATCATCCCGGCCAGGGTTTCCTGGTCAGGGAACATGCGGATGCTTTCGGCCAGGTACTGGTAGCTGTCGGCGTCGCCGGCGATCGCCTGGCCCAGGCGCGGCAGCACCTGGAAGCTCCAGGCGTCGTACAGCGGCGCCAGGGCGGCCACCGTCACGGTCGAGAACTCCAGGCACAGGAAGCGCCCGCCCGGCTTCAGCACGCGCAACGCCTCGGCCAGCACAGCTGCCTTGTCGGTGCAGTTGCGCAGGCCGAACGCCATCGAGACGGTGTCGACCGCGCGGTCCGGCAGCGGCAGGCGCTCGGCGTCGGCGCACAGAAGGGACAGCGCGCCGGTGTGGCCGCGCGCCAGGGCCCGGTTGCGGCCGACCTCCAGCATGGCGGCGTTGATGTCCGACAGCACGGCCGGGCCGCCGCCGGACGCCAGCCATCCGAAGGCGATGTCCCCGGTGCCGCCGGCGAGGTCGAGCAGCGAGCGGTTCGGGCGCGGGTCGAGGCAGGTGTTGAACACCGACTTCCAGGCGCGGTGGATGCCCAGCGACATCAGGTCGTTCATCAGGTCGTAGCGCGGCGCCACGCTGTCGAACACCGCCCGCACCATGGGTTTCTTCTCGGCCGAAGGCACGCTGCGGAAGCCGAAGTCGGTGTCTGGTTTGTCGCTCATCGCCAGAGTGTATAGCCTGAACCCGGATGCCGGAACTCCCCGAAGTCGAGACCGTGATGCGTGGCCTGCAGGGCAAGCTGCAGGGCCGGGTGATCCGCCGCGCGCTGCTGCACCGCGCCGACATGCGCTGGCCGTTCCCGCCCGGCCTGGCCGACCGGCTGACCGGGGCCGCGGTGCTGGGCTTCCGCCGGCGGGCCAAGTACATCCTGATGCGGCTGTCCGGCGACGACAGCCTGCTCATCCATCTGGGCATGTCCGGCCGGATGGTGCTGACCGCTGCCGGCGCCAACGACATCCCCCTGCATGAACACCTGACCGTCGAGACCGACGACGGCACCCGGCTGGGTTTCGTCGACCCGCGCCGCTTCGGCTCGCTCGATCTGGTGGCGACGCACGGCGAGGACGCGCACCGGCTGCTGGCCGGGCTGGGGCCGGAGCCGCTGGGCGCTGACCTCACCGCGGCCCACCTGTCGCGCGTGCTGGCCGGCCGCCGCACGCCGATCAAGGTGGCCCTGCTGGACCAGGGCAACGTCGCCGGCCTGGGCAACATCTATGTCTGCGAGGCGCTGTTCCGCGCCCGCATCAGCCCGCTGCGTCTGGCCGGCACCGTGTCGCGCGCAGCAACCGTGCGGCTGGTGGCTGAAATCAAGGCGACGCTGAACGAGGCGATCGCCGCCGGCGGGTCGAGCCTGCGCGACTACGTGCAGCCCGACGGCGAGCTCGGGTTTTTCCAGCACGCCTGGAAGGTCTACGGCCGCGAGGGCCTGCCCTGCGAGCGCTGCCCCGGCCTGCCCGGCTGCCCCGGCGTCGCCCGCATCGTGCAGTCCGGCCGCAGCACCTTCTATTGCCCGCGGACCCAGCGCCAGCTAGCATCGGCGTTCGCGCAGGAGACCACGAGATGGCCGAACCCGAGATGATCCTGGTCGAGACCCACGGCGCCGTGGGCGTCATCCGCCTCAACCGGCCGCAGGCGCTGAATGCGCTGTGCGACCAGCTGATGACCGAACTCGGCGCGCAGCTGCTGGCGTTCGACGCCGATCCCGCCATCGCCGCCATCGTCCTCACCGGGTCGGAGCGGGCCTTCGCCGCCGGTGCCGACATCAAGGAGATGAAGGACCGTTCCTACCCCGCCGTGTATGCCGACGACTTCATCGCCGCGAACTGGGAAACGGTGCTGCGGGTGCGCAAGCCGGTGATCGCCGCGGTGGCCGGCTTCGCGCTGGGCGGCGGCTGCGAACTGGCGATGATGTGCGACATCATCATCGCCGCCGACACCGCGAAATTCGGCCAGCCCGAGATCAACCTCGGCGTCATTCCCGGCTCCGGCGGCACTCAGCGGCTGACCCGCGCGGTCGGCAAGGCCAAGGCGATGGACATGGTGCTGTCCGCCCGCATGATGGATGCCGCCGAGGCCGAGCGTGCCAGCCTGGTGTCGCGCGTGGTGCTGGCCGACCAGCTGATGCCCGAGGCGATGAAGCTGGCGGACAAGATCGCCAGCCTGTCGCCGGTGGCCGTGGCCATGGCCAAGGACGCGGTCAGCCGCGTCTTCGACACCACCCTGGCGGAGGGCGTGCGCTACGAGCGCCGGCTGTTCCTGTCGCTGTTCGGCACCCGCGACCAGCGCGAGGGCATGGCGGCCTTCGCCGAGAAGCGCAAGCCCAGCTTCGGCGGCGGCTGACGGATGGCTTCCTTGACTCGCAACCGTCACATGCATAGAAACCCGCCCTTGCCCTGATCCGGAACATGCGACCGGGTTGTGCATTGAACCTTGGCTGAACCTTGTCCGCCTGTCCGTCCGTTCGTTGAGTGAGAATATTCCATGGCCAACACCGCTTCGGCGCGCAAGCGCATCCGCCAGACCGAGCGTCGCACCGAACGCAACAAGGCGCGCGTGTCGCGTCTGCGCACCTTTGTGAAGAAGGTCGAGCAGGCGATCGCCGGCGGCGACAAGGCGGTGGCGGCCGAGGCCTTGCGCGTGGCGCAGCCGGAGATGCAGCGTGCCAGCACCAAGGGCGTGGTGCACGCCAACACGATTTCCCGCAAGATCTCGCGCCTTGCCGCCCGAGTGAAGGCGCTTGCCGCCGTTTGACTGTATTTGGCTTGTCGATGCTTGGCTTGTCGATGCCGCAGCCAGTTTATTGCTGATCCATATCTAACCGAAAATATTCACAAATGCTGTGATCCTTCCGGCATAACATAATAGGATATACATTATTTGCGGCGCATTCCATTCAATTGGACTGCGCCGTTTTTAATTGCCTTCAGCAGGTGTTTGGCCTAACCATTACTTCTTTCCCAATGGCCCTTTCCGGGGCTGGCGCACCGGATTTATCGGCGGTTTTCGGTGGGTTGACCCTGTCTGGCAGTCACAGGCTCCAAGGCGTTGGGATTGCTGGCCGTGTGGTGCTCGGAGGTGTGACGTGGATGCGAGCAGCGGCGATATGATGGGGCGGGAAACAGGTCTGGCCGGTTCGGCAGCCGGTTCCGAGCCGCAGCTGGCCGCCCAGTGGGCACGGGTGCGGGGTCGCCTGCAGCGCGAGCTCGGCGAGGTGGAATACCGGTCGTGGCTGCGTCAGATGACCCTGGTCGGCCTTGATGGCGACGAGATCACCGTCTACCTGCCGTCCGGTTTCCTGCGCGACTACGTGCGCAGCCATTACGGCGACCTGGTCACCTCGCTGTGGCAGGCGGAGAACCGCTCGGTGCGCCGGGTGGACATCCAGGTCGGCAGTCAGCCCGATGCCGGCCGCAGCGTTGCCGAAGCGACCCGGGCCGAACCGGTCGCCGATGCGCGCCCAGCTGTGGCCGCCGCTTTTGGAAGCCTCGCGGCACCCCCAGCGGCGCAGGCGGCGCCCGTCCTGGTCTTGATGCCGGATGCCCCCGAGCCGCCGCGCAACGCAGCCGGCGAGGCCGGCATCCTCGACCAGCGCTTCAGCTTCGACAGCTTCGTGGTCGGCAAGCCCAACGAGTTCGCCTATGCCTGTGCCCGGCGGGTTGCCGAGCTTCCCGCCAGCCAGGGCTTCAACCCTTTGTTCCTGTATGGCGGCGTCGGCTTGGGCAAGACCCACCTGATGCACGCTATCGCCTGGGAGCTGACCGGCCCGCAACGCGGCGGCAAGCCGGTCTCGGTGGCCTACATGTCGGCCGAGAAGTTCATGTACCGCTTCATCGCCGCCATCCGCAGCCAGTCCACCATGGAGTTCAAGGAACAGCTCCGCAGCGTCGACGTGCTGATGATCGACGACCTGCAGTTCCTGATCGGCAAGGACGCCACCCAGGAGGAGTTCTTCCACACCTTCAACGCCCTGGTCGACGCCGGCAAGCAGATCGTGGTGTCCGCCGATAAGTCCCCGTCCGACCTGTCGGGCCTGGAGGATCGCGTCCGCACCCGGCTGGGCTGCGGCATGGTCGCCGACCTGCACTCCACCACCTTCGAGCTGCGGGTCTCCATCCTGGAAGCCAAAGCCACCCGCGCCGGTGTACTGGTGCCGCCCAAGGTGTTGGAATACCTGGCCCACAAGATCACCAGCAACGTGCGCGAGCTGGAAGGCGCGCTGAACCGGCTGACCGCGCACGCGGCGCTGTTCAACCGCGACATCACCTTGGAGTCCATCCACGAGGTGCTCGCCGACCTGCTCAAGGCGCACGACCGCCGCGTCACCATCGAGGAAATCCAGAAGCGCGTCTCCGAACACTGGAACATCCGCCTGACCGACATGAGCTCGGCCCGCCGCGCCCGCGCCGTCGCCCGGCCGAGGCAGGTGGCGATGTATCTGGCCAAGCGTCTGACCAGCCGCTCGCTGCCCGAAATCGGCCGCAAGTTCGGCAACCGTGACCACACCACGGTCATGCACGCCGTTCAGCGCATCACCGAACTGATGGCCGCCGACACCGCATTTGCCGAGGATGTCGAGCTGCTCCGGCGGATGCTCGAAGGGTAGGCGGAGCGGGTTCCGGATCAGCCTCCCTTCGTCACGGGCCAGTTCCTTCCTTTCGGAAAGCCGGGCTCCGGCGGCGCTGTTCCGTCATGCGAAGGCGTATCCCGGACCTGGCGGCTCCAGGGTAGCGCCCGAGCCTTGCTTGCCTCCATCTGCTGCCGGCCCAGCACGGTGTAGAAGCGCTTGTAGAAGGCGGCGAATTCTGCGGTTCTGTGGTCCGGGTCCTTCTGCCATTCCGCCAACGGGCGGCGTTGCAGCAGCACCTGGCGATACAGTTCATCGAACCACGCCAGGTTGGCGGCGAGGTCGGTCCGGCGCGGATCGGCGAAGATGGCGTCGGACCACGCCTGATAGCGGCCGAGGATCGGCTCGTCGTAGAAGATCAGCTTCAGCTCGGTGTCGTAGACGGCGTTGGGCTGCAACGGCGGACGTGACTCCGCCAGGGCGCCGGGTGTCAGCGGCAGGGTGGCGAAGTCGTCCAGCGCCTGGCGGGCTGCGGCGTCGCGGTACAACCGGTCGGGGTCGAGCAGCCTGGTGTCGTTGGTGCGGCGCATGATGTTGACGAACTCGTTGCGCGGCACCGGAAAGTCCAGCATCGCCAGCAGCAGCGACGAGTGGCTGCGCCATTCGTCCCATACCCCGGCCGCGGCCAGGGCGTTGTGGGCCAGGTGGATGCAGTTGTCGCGGAACACGCTCCAGCGGAACACCGCCTGGCGGTTGCGGTAGGGGGCGTTCTCGGCGTTGAGGAAGTCCACCATCCGGCTCATCTGGGCACGCTTCACCGGCACACGGGCGCAATAGCGGCCGCGGCCCATGGCGATGGCGTAGTCGGTCGCCGCCGAGACCTCGTACTTGTGGTCCTCGCGCGCGGTGCCGGGCGGCATGTCGTCGAACACCTCCGCATGGAACTCGACGCCGCCGTAGATGCCGAGACGTCTGGCCTGCTGCTGGACGGCCGTGTAGTCGGCGCGCGTCAGGCCGGTGTAGGGGGGCAGGCCGCCGCCGAAGAAGAAGTCGCGGCCGGGGACGGCGACGAACTTGGCGTTGCTGAAATGGGCGTTCATGCTGAGGCCGACGCCGCCCATCCGGGTGCCATCGGCCGGCACGTCGGGCGTGCACATGCGCAGCACCGGATAGCCGGCGGCGTCGTCCCGGCAGGCGCCGTTCAGGTAGAACACCGCATGGCCGCCGATCTCCCCGCGGATGTCGGCGCCGAAGCCGGGCTTCTTGCTGATCTGCGACAGCGCGCAATACTCGGCGTAATAGGGGAACGCCGCGGCATAGGCGGCCTCGTCACCCTGCGTGCCCGGCAGGTCGAACTGCGTCACGCTGCAGCCGCCGAGCGCCAAGGCGATGCCCAGGCGGCGCCATAAAGCGCGCATGGGGCTCAGTCGTCCGCGCGGTGGATGTCGCGGAACACGATGCCGACATCCTCGCTGGGGATTTGCAGCCAGGCCTCGTTGCCCAGGGTGCGCACGGTGTCGCGGTGGCCGCTGTCCCAGTGTTCGCGCATGGAGCTGGCGCTGAACTCGTAGTCCTTGGCCTGGCCCTCGTAGGCGGCCTGCTGGTAGATCATCTGCAGCACGGAGATGCGCGACATGTCGGCGAGTTCGGCCTTGCGCGCGCGCTCGTCGTCCGACAGCGCGTCGTCCGGCACCTTGGCCAGCAGGCTGCGCATCGCCAGCCGGTCGCGGTGCAGGCGGGCATACAGGTCGCCGACAATGCGGGTGCGGCTGGAATACTGAATGTCCTTCTGCCGGGCCAGAACGTCGCCCATGTCGCGCGGAATCAGCCCGCGGGCACTGAACAGGTCGATCTGGAACACCAGCATGTCGTCGGACCCGGCGTTGTCCAGCAGATGCTGCAGCGGCGTGTTGGACACCAGCCCGCCATCCCAGAAGTAATCGGTGCCGATCTGCACCATCGGCAGCGCCGGCGGCAGGGCGGCGCTGGCCATGATGTGCTCGGGCGCGATGGTGGTGGCCGCGTTGTCGAAATAAGCGAAGTTGCCGGTCATCACGTTCACGGCGCCGGCGGCGAAGCGGATGGCGCCGTCGTTAAGCCGCTTGAAGTCCACCAGCCGCAGCAGGGTCTCGCGCAGGGGCGCGGTGTCGTAGTAGCTGGTGGCGGTGCGTGAGCCGCGCAGGCTCATCGCGGGCGTGGGCAGGTTGGCGGTGAAGAAGCCGGGCTGGCCCATCATCGCCGTCATGAACGACGACCAGGCGTTGAACAGCTTGCGGGGGTCGTCGCCTTCCGGCGCGCTCATCCAGCCGCCGCGGGCGGTGATGGTTTCCCAGAATTCACGCAGGCGCGGCAGGCGCAGCTCGGGCGGGTTGCCGGCGATCAGGGCCGCGTTGATGGCGCCGATCGACACGCCGGCCACCCAGTCCGGTTCCAGCCCGGCCTCATGCAGCGCCTGGTAGACGCCGGCCTGATAGGCGCCGAGCGCACCGCCGCCTTGCAGGATCAACGCCACCTTGTCGCAACCCTGTGGGTGCCATTTCGGCTTGGCTGGTGAGGCCGCCGGCAGTGCGGCATTCGGACCTTTGTTCATCGCATCCATCTGGTGTGGTCTCCTGCCTGTAGGCTGCGGCACGATCCGGCAGTGGACGTTCACGGCTGTCGCCTGCAATTGCAATCGCGCCGGATATCCCGCTATCAGCGTGCGCGAAGGTTTGGCAGCCAAAGGGAGCATCCGGCGCATGACCCGTGACGAAATCCTGTCCGCATCCTCGATGCTCCTGGCCAGCCCAAGCTACCCCAAGGGACCCTACCGCTTCATCGACTGCGAACATCTGCCGAACGGTTATCCCGCCTGAACCGACGCCCTCACGGATAGAAAGAAAAACGCATGAGCCTCAAAGGCAAGGTGGCGCTGGTCACCGGCTCCACCAGCGGCATCGGCGAGGGCATCGCCCGGGCACTTGCCGCCGAGGGTGCCGCGATCATGATGAACGGCCTCGGCGATCCGGCGGCGATGGAGCAGCAGCGCGCGGCGCTGGCCGCCGAGTTCGGCGTCACCGTCGGCTTCACGGGTGCCGACATCAGCAAGCCGGACCGGATGGAGGCGATGGTGAAGCAGACCCAGACCGAGCTGGGCTCGCTCGACATCCTGGTCAACAACGCCGGCATCCAGTTCGTCGCCGAAATCGAGGACTTTCCGGTGGCGAAATGGGACCAGATCATCGCCATCAACCTGTCCGGCGCGTTCTACGCCATGCGCGCGGCCATCCCCGGCATGAAGGCCGCCGGCTGGGGCCGCATCATCAACATCGCCTCCGCCCACGGCCTGGTCGCCAGCCCGCAGAAAGCAGCCTACGTCGCCGCCAAACACGGCCTGATCGGCCTGACCAAGGTGGCCGCCATCGAACTCGCCAACGACGGCATCACCGCCAACGCCATCTGCCCCGGCTGGGTGCTGACCCCGCTGGTCGAAAAACAACTGAACGACCGCGCCCAAAGGGAAAACAAAACCGTCGACGACGTGAAGCTAGCCTTCCTGACCGAAAAACAGCCGATGGCGAAGTTCTCCACGCCGGCGCAGATCGGCGCGCTGACGGTGTTCTTGTGCTCGGACGGTGCGGCCACGATGACGGGAAACCCGGTGTCCATCGACGGCGGCTGGGTTGCCGGCTGAAGTCAGCCACGGGTCAGCACGAACCCCTCGTAGTCCTTCGCCGCCACGTCCTCGCAGATCTGCCGGTAGCGGGCCATGCCGCCGGCATAGGGCATGAACACCAAAGGTTTGCCGGGCACGTTGGCGCCGAGATACCACGAGCTGCTGGCCTGCGGCAGCAAGGTGGCGTTGGCGACTTCGTTGACGTGTTCCACCCAGGTGTCGGTCGCTTCCGGCGTCGCCTCGATGCGGGCGATGCCGTCCGCGCGCATGTGGGCGATGCAGGCGGTGATCCACTCGACATGCTGCTCGATCGCCACCGGCATGTTGCACAACACCGACGGGCTGCCTGGACCGGTGATGGTGAACAGGTTGGGAAAGCCGGCCACGTTCAGGCCCAGATAGGTGCGCGGCCCGGCATCCCAAGCCTGCGCCAGCCTGATGCCGTCACGGCCACGGATGTCGATGGACAGCAGCGGACCGGTCATGGCGTCGAATCCGGTGGCGAAGACGATGACATCCAGGTCGTAGGCGCCGTCGCGGGTCTGGATGCCTTGCGGCGTGATCCGCTCGATGGGTGACGCGCGCACGTCCACCAGGGTCACGTTGTCGCGGTTGTAGGTCTCGAAGTAGTCGGTGTCGATCGGCGGGCGCTTGGCGGCATAAGGGTGGTCGATGTCGGACAGCTTGGCCGCCGTTGCCGGGTCCTTGACGATGCTGCGGATCTTGCCGCGGATGAACTCCGCCGCGGTGTCGTTGGCGGCGCGGTCAACCATCAGGTCGGCGAACACGGCGCGGAACTGCAGCCCGCCATCCTGCCAGGCCTGCTCGTAGAGGGCCATGCGTTCTTCGGCGCTGACGGACAAGGCGAGGCGGTCCGAGATGGTGAAGGGATGACCGTTGGTGGTGGTGCGGCAGGTGGCGCGAATGGCGTCGTAGCCGGCCTTGATCTGCGCCTGGAATTCCTTGGTCATCGGGCCGTTGCGGGCCGGCACGCTGTAGTTCGCGGTGCGCTGGAACACCGTCAGATGGGCGGCTTCGGCGGCGATCACCGGGGTGGCCTGGATGCCGGTGGAGCCGGTGCCGACCAGGCCGACGCGCTTGCCGGTGAAGTCCACGCCCTCATGCGGCCATTGGCCGGTGTGGTACCAGTCGCCGGCGAAGCCCTCCAGGCCCGGGATGGCCGGGACGTTGGCCGACGACAGGCAGCCGACGGCAGTGATCAGGAACTTCGCCGTCAGCGTCTCGCCGGCGGCCGTTGTGACACGCCAAAGGTTGGCGGCCTCGTCGTGATGCGCGGAGGTGACGCGGGTGTCGAAGCGGATGTCGCGCCGCAGGTCGAACCGGTCGGCGACGTGGTTCAGGTAGCGCATGATCTCCGGCTGTTCCGGGTAGCGCTCCGTCCACTCCCATTCCTGCTGCAGCTCGGGCGAGAAGGAGAAGGAATACGACCAGCTTTCCGAGTCGCAGCGCGCGCCGGGGTAGCGGTTCCAATACCAGGTGCCGCCCACCCCGTCCGCCGCCTCCAGCACCTGCACCGACAGGCCCAGCCGGTCGCGCAGGCAGTGCAGCTGATACAACCCGGAAAACCCGGCGCCGATGATGAGCGCGTCAAACCCGCGCGTGGCGCTCGAAACAGGCACGTTCACACCGTCGTTCATGGCGCACAGACCCTCCTGTCGATCCCGGGAAGATCATGCCGCGGATGCCGGTCGTCAACCAAGGGCAAAGCCCCGCCTGCCTGTGCTTCAGGCGGTTGCCACGACCTCGATGGCGTCGCCCATGGCGATCTTGCCGCTTTCGATGACTTCCGCGTGGATGCCGAGGTCGGCGTGGCCGTAATATGCGCGCAGTTCGGCGACGGGATCAGCATCTCGCTGGGCAGTCTGCGGGTTCACCTCGGTGGCGGGGCATCGCACCGTGCGCTTGGTGACGCGCAGCCGAGCGCTCCCGACCACCAGCTCCTGGCCGATCCAGTCGTTCTCGCTCCAGGCCGCGGCGCCGGAGAACCAGATGTTGGCGCGGAAGCGTCGCTTGTGCCGGCGCTCGCCCACCTTCGCTTCAAGGTCGGCCAGGCTGGCGAGATTGATGAGGCTGACGACCTTGCCGCGCTGGTCGCAGAACGAGTGCCCGGGCACGTGGTGGAACTGCGGCGTGCCGCGTGCTTCGGCGCCGAGGTAGCGCGTCAGCCATGCGGCGATCTCGGCTTGGCCGGTTCTCGCCAGCGCATCGGCCTCGATCGTGCGGCCGTCGGGTGCCTGGATCAGCAGGGTGCCGCGGCGGTCGTCGAAGCTGGAGCGCAGGGCGGCGGCCGAGGCGTTGGCGGCGAGGCACATAAAATGGGTCTTCTTGATCCATTGCGGGGCCGCCGGATCGAAGGGCGCGTCGCCTTGGGCCAGGGCGAAGGCGCGGTCCCAGGGCAGCGCCTCGCCGGCCTCGACCGTGGTTTCGTCCAAAGCCTCAGCGGTCAAGCCTTTGACTGGATAACGATAGAGGTGCTCGATGCGCACGGACCGCTCCCTTGAGTTCATTGCCATCATTTCCCATTTCCCGAAGCGGGACCAGAGCCGGCATCGCCTCGTGCAGGGATGGCGGCCTATCGTTGCCACGAAAGGATGTGTCCATGGACATCGAGAAGTTGACCGAGCGTGCTCGCGGTTTCATTCAGGCTGCGCAGACCATCGCCATCCGCGAGTTCCACCAGCAGCTTACTCCGGAACATTTGTTGAAGGCGCTGCTGGACGACGAGGAAGGCGCCGCCGCCGGCCTGATCCGCGCTGCCGGGGGCGATGACAGGCTGGCGCGCACCGCGGTCGAGGCCGAGCTTGCGAAATTGCCGAAGGTGCAGGGCGGCGGTGCCGGCCAGCCCGGCATCACCCCGCCGCTGGTGCGCGTGTTGGACGCGGCGCAGCAGTCCGCCACCAAGGGGGGTGACGAGTTCGTGGCCCAGGACCGGCTGCTGGTGGCGCTGGCCGGGTCCGAGGGTGCGGCGGCCCGCGCGTTGCGGGCGGCGGGGGCCTCTCCGCAGGCGCTGGACAAGGCGGTGGCGGACATCCGCCGGGGTCGCAAGGTGACCAGCCCGAACGCCGAGGCGAACTTCGACGCGTTGAAGAAGTATGCCCGCGATGTCACGGAGCTGGCGCGCGAAGGCAAGCTCGACCCGGTGATCGGGCGCGACGAGGAAATCCGCCGCACCATCCAGGTGCTGGCGCGGCGCACCAAGAACAACCCGGTGCTGATCGGCGAGCCCGGCGTCGGCAAGACCGCCATCGTCGAGGGCCTGGCCCTGCGCATCGTCAACGGCGACGTGCCGGAAGCGTTGCGCAACAAGCGGTTGCTGGCATTGGACCTGGGCGCCATGGTCGCCGGCGCCAAGTTCCGCGGCGACTTCGAGGAGCGGCTGAAGTCGGTTTTGAAGGAGATCGAGCAGGCCGAGGGCGAGGTCATCCTGTTCATCGACGAGATGCACACGCTGGTCGGCGCCGGCCGCGCGGACGGCGCGATGGATGCGTCCAACCTCATCAAGCCGGAGTTGGCGCGGGGCGCGTTGCACTGCGTGGGTGCGACCACGCTGGACGAGTACCGCAAGCACGTGGAGAAGGACGCTGCTCTGGCGCGCCGTTTCCAGCCGGTGTTCGTGGGCGAGCCGACGGTGGAGGACACCATCTCCATCCTGCGCGGCATCAAGGAGAAGTATGAGCTGCACCACGGCGTGCGCATCACGGATGCCGCCATCGTTGCCGCCGCGACCTTGTCCAACCGCTACATCACCGACCGCTTCCTGCCCGACAAGGCGATCGATCTGATGGACGAGGCCAGCTCGCGTCTGCGCATGCAGGTGGACAGCAAGCCGGAGGCGCTGGACGAGCTGGACCGCCGCTTGTTGCAGCTGAAGATCGAGCGCGAAGCGTTGAAGCGCGAGGAGGACGCCGCATCCCGTGACCGGCTGGCCCGGCTTGAGGTGGAGCTGGCGTCGCTGCAGGAGAAGTCGGATGCCCTGACCGCCACCTGGAAGGCGGAGAGGGACAATCTGGCGGATGGCCAAAAGCTCAAGGAGCGTTTGGATGCGGCCCGCAACGAGGTGACGCTGGTGCAGCGCAGCGGCGACCTGGCCCGGGCGTCGCAGCTGCTATACGGCGAAATCCCGGAGCTGGAGAAGCGGATCGCCGCCGGTCAGGACGGCCGCAGCCTGGTGAACGAGGCGGTGACCGAGGAGGGCATCGCCGCCATCGTGTCGCGTTGGACGGGGGTGCCGGTCGACAAGATGCTGGAAGGCGAACGCGCCAAGCTGCTCCGTATGGAGGACGAGCTGCGGCGGCGGGTGATCGGTCAGGACGACGCCCTGAAGGCGGTCGCCCATGCCGTCCGCCGTGCCCGCGCCGGATTGCAGGACCCGAACCGGCCGATCGGCAGCTTCCTGTTCCTGGGGCCGACCGGCGTCGGCAAGACTGAGCTAGCCAAGGCGTTGGCGAACTTCCTGTTCGACGATGACCGGGCAATGGTGCGCATCGACATGAGCGAATTCATGGAGAAGCACGCCGTGTCTCGCCTGATCGGAGCGCCGCCGGGCTATGTCGGCTACGATGAGGGCGGTGTGCTGACTGAGGCGGTGCGCCGGCGGCCGTATCAGGTGATCCTGTTCGATGAGGTGGAGAAGGCGCACGAGGACATCTTCAATGTGCTGTTGCAGGTGCTCGACGACGGGCGGCTGACGGACGGGCAGGGGCGGACGGTGGATTTCCGCAACACCATCATCGTGCTGACCAGCAACTTGGGCAGCGAGATCCTGGCGGCTCAGCCGGACGGATCCGACCTGTCGCTGGCTTACAAGGGTGTGATGGACATCGTGCGCGCGCATTTCCGCCCGGAGTTCCTGAACCGACTGGACGAGGTGGTGCTGTTCCGCCGTTTGCAGCGTAGTGACATGGCGTCGATCGTAGACATTCAGCTGGCCGGGCTGCGCAAGCTGCTGGCCGATCGCAAGATCAGCCTGGACCTGGATGGGGCAGCGACGGAGTGGCTGGCGGCGGAGGGTTACGATCCGGTTTACGGCGCTCGTCCGCTGAAACGGGTGATCCAGCGCAGCCTACAGAACACGCTGGCAGGGTTCATCCTGGAAGGCACGGTGCAGGACGGCGAGACGGTGCATGTTTCGGCCGGCAAGGACGGGCTGGTGATCGACGGGAAGCTGGCCGAGGCTGCTTGATTTCCACGACAGGAGAGCTGGCTGTGGGGGCACCGCCCATAGCCGGCACTCGCTGTCGCATGTTGAAAATGCATGGCTTGACTGCGAAGCCTTGCGCTGGCGACATCGGCAATAAGAATCATGAAAGCCAAGGATTTTCCTCAGTTTTT
>JAABUT010002669.1_pt1 | contig 16653 bp, 17 predicted proteins | sample 5559281 | NCBI WGS metagenome assembly JAABUT01 (sample SAMN10711880, study PRJNA513359) | rock metagenome | isolation source: Antarctica rocks | place: Antarctica: Victoria Land, Ricker Hills nord | collected 2016-01-04 | reverse complement strand
CATCGCCGGGACTGTTAACCCCGCCGGGACGAGCCTCGCACCGACCCTTCAAGCCGCCGCAACGAGCCTCGCGCCGACGGTCCAAGCGGCGGCGAGCAACTCGGCAGGCCCGGTCTCCGTGCTCCAGACGGCCGCCGGTTCCGTTCCCGCAGCAACGCGCACCGCCGTCTTCGGGACGGCCGGGGCGGGGGCCACTGCCGTCAGCCCCGCGTGCATCACCGCAACGGCGCGCGCCGCCTCGGGCACCCCGACGGGCACGCGCGCCGCGTCACCGACGCCCGGTGGGACGAGCGGAACCGCGACACCCGTCTGCTAACCAGGGTTTCTTCCGAAAATAGGCTCGCGAGCCTATTTTCGGAAGAAACCCTGACCGACTACTTCCAAAAGGTTGACTTCCCCGCACGCACCTGCTATTGTGACTCTCGTGATGAAACAGGTGATTCGCTCCAACGAGTTTTATGCGTACTTTACCCCGCCGGTGTTGTCGGCCGGGGTGGTGGCGCGCGACTAGCGACCCTCTCCCGAACCAGACGGCGGCACCGGCAGGCACAGCGGCACGTAGCCCGCTGTTTTTTTGCGCGTGGGGCTTGCGATTATCAGGGAGAACATAAGGGGAGCGACCGCATAGTGACGTGTGCGATGCCGAGCAGTGGTGGTCAAGGAACGCAAGGAGACGGAACAATGATCGTACAGATGCGGACGGGGTCGGACGAGCAGTACCTGGAGCACGTCCTCGGTGTGATTACTGCGGCGGGGCACGGCTACCGTGTGATCGAGGGGACGGAGCGGAACGTCATCGGCGTGCTTGGCGGTGCGCCCTCGCAGGACTTGGTTGACCGGGTGCAGACGCTGCCTGGCGTCGAGACGGTGATTCGCATCTCGAAGCCGTACAAACTCGCCTCACGCGAGTTTCACCCGCAACGCACGGTCGTCAAGATCGGCAATGTGCTGATCGGCGGCGACACTCCCGTGCTGATCGCGGGGCCGTGCGTCGTTGAGGGCAAGGAACCGCTGCTGCTGACGGCGCGGGCGGCGAAGGCGGCGGGCGCGGTGATGCTTCGCGGCGGCGCGTACAAGCCGCGCACCTCGCCGTACTCCTTCCAGGGTCTCGGTGTCGAGGGGCTGCAACTGCTCGCCCTCGCGCGGGAGGAGACGGGGCTGCCCGTCGTCACCGAGGTGATGGAGCCGGATCAGGTCGGCGTCGTCGCCGAGTACGCGGACATGCTGCAAATCGGCGCGCGCAACATGTCCAACTTCCCGCTCCTGCGCAAGGCGGGCCGCTCTGGTCGCCCGGTGCTGCTGAAACGCGGCTTCTCCGCCACGATCGAGGAGTGGCTGATGAGCGCGGAGTACGTGATGGCGGAAGGGAACGAGGATGTCGTGCTCTGCGAGCGGGGCATCCGGGGCTTCGATCCGATCGTGCGCTTCATGCTCGATCTGACCGCCGTGCCGCTCCTGAAGGACCTGACGCACCTGCCGGTGATCGTCGATCCGTCGCACGGCACAGGCCGCCGCGCGCTCGTCGCCCCGATGTCACTCGCCGCCATCGCCGCCGGTGCGGACGGCCTGATCGTCGAGATTCACCACGACCCCGCACAGGCGCTCTGCGACGGCCCGCAGGCGATCCTGCCCGACGTGCTCCGGCAGATCGCGGACGGTGTCGCCGCCGTGCACGCCGCCGTGCGGACGCCGGTGCTGGCGTAGCAGCCCGAACCCCGGCCCCTTCCCCACCGGGGAAGGGAAGGGGAATGGGAAGAACGCGGGGCGAGTACACCTTCTACGACCAGTACGGCGGGCCGGTGCCGCTCAACGCCCTGGACGTGTCGCAGGGGAGCACGCTGACTTTCTCCTATCTCGGCGCGAACACCATCTCCGCGATCGCGACGCTCGCGTACCCGTTCGTCGGGTCAAGTGAGGGTGAACATCCGACCCTTCGCGGCGGGACGCCCGTACCCACGACGCAGGCCGAACGACAGGCAACCCTCACCGCGCCCGCATCACCGGGATACTCCGTGCTCGTCGTGCGGGTCAGCGGTGCGCGCAACAACGTCGCGGACTTCCAGTTCCTCATCCACGTTGTCTGACATCACTACCGCTTCAGTATGCCTCTTCTCATTGCAAATCGATGCCTCCGATATGCTATAAAGAATGAGTACGCACGTACAGGACAGACGTTCTGGCTCGGAAGCGGAGAAAGAAATGATAGAAGGCTACGCCCGCCCGCGAGTCGCGGAGTTCTTCGCCGGTATCGGTCTTGTTCGTATGGCGATAGAAGAACATGGGTTGGATGTCGTGTGGGCAAACGACATTGAACGAGACAAGTTGTCGCTCTACGCGAAGAATTTCGATGCGCGCGACTTCGTGCTCGGTGATATCCGGGATATCCGTGGCGTCGATGTACCCGATGTTGATCTCGCGACTGCATCGTTCCCGTGCACGGACCTCTCGCTTGCGGGGAATCGTGTCGGGTTGCGTGGTGAGCAATCGGGCCTGTTTTGGGAGTTCTCGCGTGTAACGCATGGTCATTTAGGCGATAAAACGAAATTATCTATCTCCAATGATTTAAATGTCGTAGATGCAATAAATCTAACCCATACCCTCGAAGCGTTCGCGACGATGTAGTATGACGGTACAGCAATGAGCACCCTGTCGGAAAGGGCGTGTCGATGTCTGACAAGGATGCACATACTCGACTCGATATCGAAGCCATTGTTATCGGCTACGCCATGAGTCGCTTAGATGCGAGGTACTTGGCAGCCCGACATCTTCAGACGTGGAGGCAAGTTTACGCAGAAGCCGGTGATACGCTTTCTTGTCCTCCAATGAGCCTCAAGAACCTCCGCGATGAGTTCGATCCCGTCCATTCGAATCCCCGACAAGGATGGCATCGTAACACCGATCGGTTACGCCCCAGTCGTCAGCGCGTGCTTGATGAACTTGAGGTGTTGAGCGATGACGCTCTCCTCGAACTCGTCTCACGTATCCTATCTCAAGATGAAGAAGCCGTGGCCCCAGCGATCGACTCACTTGCGGTAACAACGCATGTCGCACATAACGTTGCTGAGCGACTGCTCACCGGTCGTAGAGCGGAAGAGTATTTTCTCGCGCACTGCGCGAATCTGATTGGGTTCGACTCCTCCCAGGTAGTTGACCAACGTCAAGCCGCGCGCGGATTCGATTTTGGTATTAGCAATAGGCCCGAACTGGCCATCGAGGTTAAAGGCATGAAGCAGCCTCGCGGAGATATTCAGTTTACTGATCGTGAGTGGTTGGAGGCGGAATATCGTGGTGAGCAATACTGGCTTGCGGTCGTCGGTAATCTCATTGCTGAGCCAGTTGCGCGGATTATCCGCGATCCGCATGCTGTCCTTGTAGCGCGCTGTTCATATAAGACAACAGTCGCCGCTGTATGGAGATCAACCGTGTCCATCGAGGATGTCTCCCATCAGCGCGATGCGAAAGGAAGCGATAACCGATAGAGTGCAGAACACGCCGAACGTGCATCTCCGGCTTCGTGTCGCGAGAGCCGACGCTACGCATCACCCGGCTACGGGTTGCTTTGTCGTACACATCGGGTATAAGACTCGTTCTCTCCACTATCAGTCGCGGTGGAAGATTGCGTCGCAGTGGGCGCAATAGTACGTGTGGCGCCACGCCTCCATGCGGCGCTGGTAGGTGGCGTACCCCTCGGCGTTCGTCACGGCGGTGTCGACGCGCATCCGCCAGTACCAGAGTGGCAGCAGGATGGTGAACGCGGCGGCGATCAGCACATTCGTGACGAACCCGAACGGGGTGAACTCCCGGCGGACGAAGACGCCGATATCCATGAAGAGGACGACCGCCAGACCGAGCGCGAGGCCGATGTTGATGTCCCGCGCCCGTGTCTCGACGTATTCCGGGCGCGCGAGCCGCTCCTGATGCGTCGTCGTGGTCGCCGCGCCTTCCGTGGGGCGGCGTAGGGCGTGCCCGCAGTAGGGGCAGGGCGGTGGGGTCGGGTCGTCGTTCGTGCCGGTCGCCATGTGCTGCCCGATCATTACTCCGCCACGCCCCGCAAAACGGCGAAGAGTGCGGCTTTCTGCTCAAAGCCGATGCCCGGCGCGTCTGATGGGCGGACGTACCCCGATTCCACGGGGATGGTGTCCGCGAAGCCGCCGTACGGCTGGAAGACGCCGGGGTACGACTCGTTGCCACCCAGACCGAGGCCTGCCGCGAGATTGAGCGCCATCTGGTGGCCGCCGTGCGGGATGACTCGGCGCGCTGACCAGCCATTCTCCTTCAGCATATCCAATGTGCGCAGGTATTCCACGAGGCCGTAACTGAGCACGGGATCGAACTGCAGAATGTCGCGATCCGGGCGCATCCCGCCATAGCGGATCAGGTTGCGCGCGTCCGACATCGAGAAGAGGTTCTCGCCAGTCGCGATGGGCGGCGTGTAGTGTCGTCCGAGCGCCGCCTGGATTGCGTAGTCGAGCGGGTCGCCCGCCTCCTCGTACCAGCGGAGATTGTAGGGCGCGAGCGCGTCCGCGTAGGCGAGCGTCGTCGGCAGATCAAACCGCCCGTTCGCGTCCACCGCGAGCGACGAACCCTCCCCGACGACGGCGAGCACCGCCTCGATCCGCTCCAAATCATCCGTGAGCGACGCGCCGCCAATCTTCATCTTGACGACAGTGTAGCCGAGGTCGAGATAGCCGCGCATCTCGTCCTGCAACGCCCGCAGACTTTTGTCCGGCTGGTAATAGCCACCCGCCGCGTAGACGAAGACTTTGGCGTCCACCGCGCCGTTGCGGTAGCGGTCGGCGAGCACGCGATAGAGCGGCTTGTCCTCGATTTTCGCCACCGCGTCCCAGACGGCCATGTCCACCGTCCCGACCGCGACGGCGCGCTCGCCGTGCCCGCCCGGTTTCTCGCCCGTCATCATCGCCTGCCAGATGCGGTGCGGGTCGAGGTTGTCGCCCGCGTCGTTGACGAGGGATGCGGGCCTGGCTCGTTCGAGTCGCGGGATGAACCGCTCGTGCAGCAGGCCCGTCGCCGCGTACCGCCCGTTCGAGTTGAAGCCGTAGCCGATCACCGGCTTGCCGTGCCGCGTCACGTCCGTGACGACGGCGACAACGGAGGTCGTCATCTCGTTGAAGTTGACGTATGCATTGCGGATATCCGACTGCATCGACCCGGTCGCCGCGTGAATCCTCGTGATGCGGACCATCAATGCCTCCCAGTGGCATAGGCTTCAGCCTGCGACCTCTCACGCAGGTTGAAGCCTACGCCACCCTATCCTACCCGACGCGGTGGGGCGCGAGCGCCTCGTAGTTCGGGTCCGCGCCGATACCGGGAACATCCGGTGGGCTGACGGTGCCATCGTCGTTGAGGCGCAGGGTGTGGTGGTACGTCTTGCCCCACATCGGGTCCACGCTGTCCCGGTAGAACTCAAGGATCAGGCCGTTGGCGATCGCCGCGACGAGGTGGACATGGATATCCTGCGAGCCGTGCGGCGCGATGTCGAGGTCGTTCGCCTGCGCGAGAGCGACGACTTTCATGAACTCCGTCACCCCACCGAGCACCTTCGCATCCGCGTTGAGGATCGCCGCCGCGTTGTGCGCGATCAGGTCGCGGAAGCCGTAGCGCGTGTATTCGTTCTCGCCCGTCGCGATGGGAATGCTCGTCGCCTCGGCAAGTTTGCGGTGCCCTTCGTAGTCGTCGGGCTGCACCGGCTCCTCGAACCAGTAGATGTCGTACTCCTCGATCCGCTTCGCGAATTGGATCGCCTGGTAGTAGCGGTAGGCGCAGTTCGCGTCCACCAGCAGCTTGACATCCGGCCCGATCGCCTCGCGCACCGCCTTGACGCGCTCCACGTCCTCACGGATGGAGACCGCGCCGACCTTCATCTTTATCGCCTTGGCGCCCATCGCAATATTGTCGCGCATTTCCTGCTGAAGCTCCTTCAGCCCCTTGCCTTCCTCGTAGTAGCCGCCCGCGATGTAGGTCGGCACACGGTCGCGGAAACCGCCGAGCAGTTTGTAGAGTGGTAACCCGGCAACCTTGCCCCGGATGTCCCACAGGCCAATGTCGATGGCGCTGATCGCGCGCGTCGTCAGGCCGCGTCGGCCGATCAATTTGGGGACCCACATCTTGTGCCAGAGGCGCTCGACATCGATTGGGTCCTCGCCGATCAACTGCTGCTTCAGATGCTCAATCGTCGCCTTGCCGACCAACCCGCCCCCGCCGAGGCCGATGCCGGTGATGCCCTCATCCGTCTCGATCTTGACGAGGTCGAGACCGGAATGTGTGTACGTATGCAGCCCGTTCGAGATCGGCTTGTGGCGCGGCCAGCGGTACTCCTCGGTGGTGATGCCGGTGATTTTCACGCGCGATGTCCTTTCATGAATGTCCTCATATCCGAGTCAGTTTCGGGAGCGAGGGCTTCGGCCTGCAAGAGATGCAAGCCGAAGCCGTCCCCCCCATCGCTACTGGCTGATCCACCACTCTGACTCGCGCAGCGAGCCCCAGACGTTGGGGAAGCCCTGGATGCGCTTGTCCACAAGGAAGTTGCCCAATTCGAACCACATATAGCCGAACCAGGCCGAGTCGTACATCAGGTTCTGCGCCTTGACGAACACTTGCTGCCGCACCTTGTCGTCGTACGAGGCGTCGGCTTGATTGAGGGTATCGAGCAGGCCGGGGACCTTCGCGCGGCTATAGGCGGAGTTGCCGCCCTCCGCCCAGGTGACGAGCAGGTCGTTCGTCGGGTCCACCGCGACGCCGCTGAGGCGGGTCGCCATCTCGAAATCGTTGTTGATGCGGACTTTCTCGCCCCACGCGACGCGCTCGACGATGTCCAGGCTGATCTTGACGCCGATCTTGTCGAGCATCGCCTGGATGAGTTGCGCCTGCTGCATATCAACCTCGCGGTTGTGCGCCGTCAGCCGCACGGTGAGCGGCAGCGTCACCCCGGCATCCTTGATGAGCGCCTTCGCCTTGTCGAGGTTGAACTCATACGCGGGCACGGTGTTGTCGTAGCCGATCGCGCCCGGCACGAACTCGTAGGGGAGCGGGATGCCGATCCCCTGCCCGAGTGCCTTCGCCATCGCGTCACGGTCGATCGCGTACTCGATCGCCTGACGCAATTTCAGGTTGTCCTGGAACGGTGGCTTGATGGCGTTGAAGAAGAATTGCCGCTTGGAGCCGGCGTAGGGGGACTCGATGTAACGCGCGGTGGCGATCTGCCGCGCCGCCGCGACGTTGCGACCCGGCACGTTCTGCATGAAATCCGCCGTGCCCGCGCGCATCTCGTTAAACTGCGTCGTCGCCTCGATGATCACGCGGTACGTCGCGCCGTCGGCGTAGGGGAGCGGTTTGCCGTCCACGCCCATCTGCCAGTACGACTCGTTTTTCGTCACGACCAGCTTGTCGCCGGAGGCGAAGCTGACGAACTTGAAGGGGCCGGTGCCCACCGCGTTCGACTTGAGCCAATCCTCGCCGTGATCGTCCGCCGCCTTCTTCGAGACGATTGCCGTGTTGTTAATCGCGTCGCTGAGCGAACTCAGGATGGCATCGCTCGGGCGGGTGAGGTTCAGTTGGACGGTGAGGGGATCGAGCGCCTGCGCGGGATTGGCCTTGTCTGCGGCGGGCAGGTAGTTGGCGGCAAAACTCTTGGGGTTCTGCACCATCCGTTTCAGATTCCAGACGATCGCGCCCGCATCGAGCGGCGACCCGTCGTGGAACTTGACGTTCTCGCGCAGCTTGAACACGATCGTGTTGCCGGAAACGTCCCACGATTTGGCGAGCATCGGCTGGACGCCGAACTGTCCCTGGGCATTCGGCCGCCATGCAAGCAGCCAGTCGTAGCAGGCGCTGGCCGTCGGGCCGCTCGCGAAGATGGGATCCATCGAGACGAAGTCGTTGATCTGCATGATGCGCAGTTGCCCGCCGCGCTTCACCGCCGCATTCGTCGTGGTGGCGCTCGTCGCCGCCACCGTCGGCGCTATCGGCGCTGCCGCCGACGCGCTCACGGATGTGGCGACTGCTGGCGTGACGATCTGCGGGACAATAGCCGCCGTCGTCGGGGCTTTGCCCACTGTTGTCGGTGTGGCGGCAGTCGACCCTCCGCACGCCGCGAGGATACTTGCCGCCGCGATGCCGCCGATACCGGCCAGCGCGGTGCGCCGTGAGACTCGTGCTCCTGTAAGCATCCTTCCCTTCCTTTCCAGCCACCGAACGCTCAGCGGCCTCCTCGGTTTTTCAGCCGTGGATCGAGCGCCTGCCGCAATCCGTCACCCACGAAGTTGAACGCGAGCGCCGTGATAAAGATGGCGATCCCCGGTGCGAATGCCAACCACGGCGCGGTTTCGAGATAGAGCGAGCCCGACCGGAGCATCGCGCCCCAACTCGCGGTCGGCGGCACGACCCCGACGCCGAGGAACGAGAGCGACGCCTCCGTGACGATGGCGGTCGCGATCAGCAGGGTCGCCTGCACGATGATCGGCGCAGTGACATTCGGCCAGATGTGGCGGGCCATGATGATGCGCGGTGGGACGCCGATCACCCGCGCGGCCGCGACATATTCGCGCTCCCGCTCGGAGAGCGTCTGCCCGCGCGTCAGCCGTGCGATCGTCGTCATCGAGACGAAGCCGATGGCGATCATCGCGTTGCCGATACCCGGCCCGAGCGCGGCGGTGATCGCCAGCGCGAGGATCAGGGCGGGGAACGCCTGCACCGCGTCCACGAATCGCATGATGACGTTGTCCGTCGTGCCGCCGGTGAACCCGGCAAGCAGCCCCAGCGTGACGCCGATACCGAGCGCGATCCCCGCCGCGATCATGCCGACCTCAAGGGAGACGCGCGAGCCGTAAATGACGCGGGAAAGCACGTCGCGCCCCAGATCGTCCGTGCCGAGCAGGTGCTGCGCGGATGGGGATTCGGTGAGCGCGAGATAATCCTGCTCGTTCGGGTCGTACGGCGCGATCAGGGGGGCGAGGAGCGCGCAGAGGAGGACGATCGCCAGGATTGCCAGCCCCGCCCCCGCGAGCCGCACGTCGAGTATGCGGCGGAACGTGCGCCACCGCACCCGGCCCGGCCCGGCCTGACGGGCGGTGGGGAGCGCGGTGGCCTCAACGCCGACGCGCGGCGGGAGACGCAGGTTCTGGCTCTCGCTGCTCATCGGTACCGGATCCGTGGGTCGAGATAGCCATAGGTCAGATCGGTGATCAGGTTCGCGACCATGACGGCGAGTGCGAGCATGAGCACCGCGCCTTGCAGCAGCGGATAATCCCGGTTCGCGATCGCGTCCACCGCCGCGCGCCCCACGCCGGGGATCGCGAAGACTGTCTCGACAATTGCCGCCCCGGAAACGAGTTGACCCGTTTGCAGGCCGATGATCGTCACAATCGGGATGAAGGCATTCTTGAGCGCGTGCTGGACGATGACGCGCCGTTCCCCTAGCCCCTTGGCGCGCGCCGTGGCAATGTAATCCTGCCCCAGCACCTCGATCAGCGCCGAGCGCCCCTGCCGCATGATGACCGCCGCCGAGTGCGTCCCGAGCACGATCGCCGGGAGCGCGAGTTGCTTCAGGCTCAGCGACAGATTCGCGGACGGCGCGGTGTAGCCACTCGGCGGCACCCAATGGAGGAGCACCGCGAAGACATAGACAAAGATGAGCGCCTGCCAGAAACTCGGCAGCGCGATGCCGCCCAGCGCGAAAACGGAGGCGCTGACGTCCAGCCTGCTTCCCGGCCGAAGCGCGGAGATGATCGCCGCCGTCAGCCCGATCGCCACGCCGACGAGCAAACCGGCGAAACCAACATACAGGCTGACCGGCAGCCGCCGGAGCAGGATTTTCGTCACCGGCTCGTTCGTGCGGATGGACGTGCCGAGGTTCCCGTGTGCGACGCGGCCGAGCCACTTGCCGTACTGCACGTAGATCGGTTGGTCGAGGCCGAGGTCATGCCGGAGCGCCTGATACGTCGCCCGGCTGCCAGCATTCTCCCCGAGGACGGCGATAGCGGGATCACCGGGGAGGATATAGAGAAGCCCGAACGAGATCACGCTTGCGATCAGCAGAACGGGGACCATGCTCGTCAGGCGACGAACGATGTATTCACCCATGTGAACCGATCTCCACGGTGAAAGGCGGCGCGGACACTGTGTGCCAATGTGCAGCAATCGACGAGGTACACTGTATCAGCGTCCGCAGAAGAGCGTCAACAAGATGAAGAGTGGAAAGGGAGCACGCAATGGTGACAATCGCGGATATCTGGGCGGCGCGGCCAATCGTCGCGGAAGTCGCGGTGCGGACGCCGCTCGTGCGGCTGCGGCTGCCGGACGCGCCCGCCGAGGTGTACCTGAAACTGGAGAACTTGCAGCCCATCGGCTCCTTCAAGTTGCGCGGCGCGCACAACGCGATGCGCGCCCTGCCGATGGAGGAACTCTCGCGTGGGGTGTTGACCGCCAGCGCGGGGAACATGGCGCAGGGCGTCGCCTTCGGGGCGCAGCGGCTCGGCATCCCCTGCTGGGTCGTCGTGCCGGACACTGCCCCGGAGACGAAAATCGCGGCGGTCAAACGGATGGGCGGCGAGGTGATCCCCGTGCCGTTCGACACATGGTGGCGGACGTTTGAGACCCGCGCCTACCCCGGCATCGACGCGACCTTCATCCATGCCTTCGATGACGACCGCGTGATGGCGGGCAACGGCACGATTGGACTGGAAATCCTCGAAGACCTGCCGGACGTGGAGACGGTGCTCGTCCCGTTCGGTGGTGGCGGGCTGGCGTGCGGCATCGCGACGGCCCTGCGCGCCCTCAAGCCGGACACGAAGGTCTATGCGACCGAGGCGGTGAACGCCGCCCCGCTCACCCCGGCCTTCGCGGCGGGCAAGCCGGTCGAAATCCCGTACACCCCGTCGTTCGCGGACGGCATCGCGGGCAAGATCGTCTTTCCGGAGATGTGGGCGCGCGCCTCCGCCCTGCTCGATGGCGCGTTCACTGCGACGGAGGAGGAGATGCGGGGCGCGGTGCGCCTGCTCGCGGAGCGCAACCGCGTGATCGCCGAGGGTGCGGGTGCCTGCCCGGTCGCCGTTGCCCTCTCCGGCAAGGCGGGCGGCGGCAAGATCGTCTGCGTCGTCTCTGGCGGCAACATCGACTTCCGCGTGCTCGCCGAAATCCTCTCGGGGCAAGCAGCGGCGCAGAATGTAGCGTCTTGATGTTGCAACCGATGCGTACGGGCGGTTCGTGAACCGCCCTCTCCACCGGGAATGCAACTCCCTGAAGGGAATGCATCGTGACGCGATACGACCCTGCGATCCATCACCGACGATCCATCCGGTTGCGTGGCTATGATTACTCCCAATCTGGCGCGTATTTTGTCACCATCTCCACATTTCGGTACGCCCATATCTTGGGCGAGATCGTGGACGATACCATGCGCCTCAATGCCTACGGTCAGATCATCGCCGAGCATTGGTGCTGGCTGGCAGATCAATATGAATTCGTAGAACTCGATGCCTTCGTGATTATGCCGAATCATTTGCATGGGATTATCGTTATCACTGTCGGGGAGGGCGGTTCACGAACCGCCCGTACGAAATCGCTTGGGCGTCTCATCGGTGCATTTAAGACTGTCTCGACCAAACACGTCAACGAATGGCGTGAGACACCTGGTGATACGCTTTGGCATCGCAACTACTTCGAGCACATCATTCGTAATGATGCCGACCTCGACCGTATCCGCGAATACATCGCAACGAATCCTGCCCGCTGGTCAGAGGATGCCGAAAACCGTTCGTAGGGAGTTGTGCGCTCCTACCACGATATTCGTTACTGGTTACTTGCTACTCCGCGTCAGCGGTATACCCCATTGTGGCCGATGCTGATGACGCCGGGCTGCGGGAAGTAGGTGAGGCCGTGGGGGGCGATGCCGGTGCGGATGCGCTGCATCAACGCGCCGGTGCGCGTGTCCACGACGTAGACCTCGCCGTTGAAGCGGCCCGAGGTCCAGAGTTGCGAGCCGTCCGGTGAGACCTGCACCATGTCCGGGCTGCCGCCGATGTTCCAAGTGTTGACGACGGTGTTCGTCGCGAATTCGAGCACGGAAATCGTCCCCGCAACGCGGTTCGTGACGTAGAGGTAGTTCGTGTCGCGGCTGACCGCGAAGCCGTGCGCGCCCGTGCCGGTGGGGAGGAAGGCGATCTCGCGCATCGCGATCGGGTCGATCACCGAGACGCCGTTGCGCGTCTGGTTCGCGACGTAGAAGACCGAGCCGTCCGGCGCGACTTTGACATCAATCGGCTGCCCACCGACGCGCACGCTGCCGAGGATGCGCATGTTCACCGTGTCCACCTTGAAGACCTGCCCGTCGAACTCGCAGCCGACAAGCAGGTAGCGGCCATCGGCGGACATGTCCATGTGGTCCACGCCGGAGCAGGGGATGAGCACACGCTGGATCAGGCCCCACGATTGCGGGTCGTAGAAGTCGAGGCTGTTCTGCGGCTCCGCCGCGACGACCCCCTTCGTGCCGTCCGTCGTGAAGTAGAGGTTGTACGGCACCGCCGCGCCGATGTTGCGGGTCACCTTGCCCGTTTGCGTGTCGATCTCCGAGAGGGTGCTCGATCCCATGTTCTCGACGTAGAGGTGCGCGAAGTCCGGCGAGGGGCTGGCGTGGTGCGCGGTGCGCCCGGTCGGGTAGCGGTCGATCACCTGGAAGTTCGACGGGTCGATCACGGTGACATTGCCCGCCAACTCGTCCGGCACGTAGACGCGCGCGGCGAGGTTCGCGACGGGGGCCGGGTAGGGCATCCCCGCCTTCGTGTTCGCCCAAACGTTGATCGCGAGACCCGTCGCGGGGGCGGGCTGGCCGTTCGGGTACTTCGTGGCGAGCGCCTCGGTGCCGACCAGGCCAAGCGTCACCTCGCCCCGTGTCCCGGCGACCTCGGGGTGGTATTCAAAGCGCGCCCGCTCGAAGTACTGCACATGCGCCGCCTGGCCGCCGCTCGGCTCGTCGAACTCGTCCGACAGCGGGAAGCCGAACTGCGCGACACCGCCGTTCTGCTGCCAGTAGTTGCGGAACCCGCCGGTGATGCAACGGCCCGTCTCCGCGAAGCATTGGTCGCCCGTCGCGGGGGGCGCGGGGCGGCCCGTCGGATAGCGGGCGGCGAACTGCTCGCGCCCGATCAGCCCTTGCAGCACGACGGAGGGGGTGTTCACGAACTCCTGATGATACTCCAGCCGCGTGCGCTCGAAGTACTGGACGCGGTGCGTCTTGCCGTCCATATTCGGCTCGTCGAACTCGTCCGAAATGGGAAAGCCGAGCCGCTCCGCGCCACCGTTGTTGAGCCAGTATGCGAGCAGTAGCCCCTTGACGCACTTCGTCGTCTGCGTCGAGCACGAGGTCGGCGGGTCGACTGCGGCGGCGGTGTCGCTGGATGGGAGAAAGGTGGGGCCAAACGAGAGGAGCAAAAGCGGAAGCAACAAGAGAGTCCCAAGCAACGTCCGAAGTCGCACCGTATCCTCCTGATCGCCAAATTCGTTACGCGCCCGTTCACCGCTGCACGGTGGCCATCCCGTCCCTGTCAAAGATAGTGCGGGACAGGCCCAATGTTGCGTCGATGTCGATAGCATGCACCTGATCGCGCGTATCTTACTTGGAACGTGGAAACAGAGCAAGTGCCGCCAACGGTGTCCATCTGTCGCCCCATCGCGCACATCCGCTGCGGTAGACTAATGCCGTGCGAAGTACGAAGTACGAGGTGCGAGGTGCGAGGGTCATCATTCGTCGGGACAGCGAGGTACACACGTGAGCAACGGGGGAGAGACGGGCAAACTGGCGGGGAAGGTCGCGCTCGTGACGGGTGCGGGGCGCGGGATCGGGCAGGCAATCGCGCGGGCCTTCGCGCGGGAGGGTGCAGATGTCGCGGTGCACTACCGGAACTCGCGCGATGGCGCGGAGCAGACCGCCACCGATGTGCGCGCCCTCGGTCGACGTGCGGAGACGTTGCAGGCGGATGTCGGTGTCGTCGCGGAGGGGCAACGGCTCATCGCGCAGACGGTTGAGCGGTTCGGGCGGCTCGACATCCTCGTCAACAATGCCGGCGCCTTCAACACAGCGAAGCTTTTCGACGTGACGGAGGAGACCTTTGATGCGGTGCTCGCGACGGACTTTAAGGGACCGTTCTTCCTCGCGCAGGCCGCCGCACGGGTGATGGTCGCGCAACAATCGGGCGTGATCATCAACTTCGCGTCCGGCGTCGCGAAGGACGCCGACCCCGGCTACTTCGTCGGCACACCGTACGCGGGCGCGAAGGCGGCGCTCTGGCGCACCAGCCAGCGGTTGGCGATGGAACTCGGGCCGCACGGCATCCGCGTCAATGTCGTCGTCCCCGGCTTCATCCACTCCAAGCGTGGGCCACTGCCGGAGAAGGTGCGCGCGCAGTTCGCCCCGCTTGCCGCTCTCAAGCGCACCGGTGAGGTGGACGATGTCGCCCCCGTCGTCGTCTTCCTCGCCTCCGACGACGCCCGATTCATTACCGGGCAGACCGTGCTCGTCGATGGCGGCATCCGTATGCATTAGGGAAGTGCTGAGTGCTGAGTGTGAGTGCCATCTGTCGGTTGTGCTGAGATGGGTGGTCGTTGAGCGCAGAATCGCGACAACGACGGGGATGGTGAAGCAGGAGGCGCGTGCGGGAAATCTTGCGGGCACGAAAAAGGGAGGGGCGGTTGCCGCCCCTCCCTCGCCGCATCCGCATCCGCTACATCTGCTGCGTGTGCTGGTCGTTTCCGTGGTGTTCGTGCTGCTCCTGATGCTCGTGCGAGCCGTCCCCCTCGGAAGTTGGCTGCGCGCCGGATTCCTTTGCAGGCGCACCGGTGGCGGCGTTCATCCGCCGCTGGAGTTCCTCGCGCAGGCGGCGAATCTCCGAAACCGTGTTGTTGATCCGCTCGAACAACTCGGTGTTGGACGCGACGCCCGCTTGCAGGAGCCACGTCGCGCTCTCCGCCCGCGTGCTGAACAGGCCCGCTTCCACGAGACTGTCGATCGCGGCGAGCGTCCGGTCATCGACGCGGAGACTGAGGACATTCGACCGGCGGTTGTCCGGGCCGTTGGGTGTCTCGCCGTCGAAGAACTGCTTGAAGAAGCGCTTCCACTCCGGGTCGCCGGGGCGGAACCCCTCGCGGAACGCCTCGCGCATCCGCCGCTTCATCTCCGGCCAGGGGATCTGCGGCCCGCCCTCCGCCCATTGGGAGCGGAAGTCGCCCGCGTCCCGTGGCCCGCGTTGCTCGCTCCGTGAGCTGTAATTGCCGTGTGTCTCATGTTCGTCGTGTTGCATCGTGCTACTCCTTTTTGTCCCTGCGCCGTCATTCGTAACTTGTAACTCTCCGGCGCGTCATCATGTTACACCTCGATCTACGCTTTGTCAAGGCGTCGGGTTGCGCCTTCGGTGGTATCCTTTCCCGATGCAGCCGTATCCATCGCTCCCCGATCTGCCAAGCTTGCCGGACATCCTCGCGCTGGGGCTGGATGTTGTCTTCATGGGGTCGAACCCAAGCATTCGCGCGGGAGAGACGGGGCATTACTACGCGCACCCCGGCAACCGCTTCTATCCATTGCTCTTCGCGGTCGGGTTGACGCCGCGCCTGCTGCACCCAACGGAAGATACGCTGCTGCCGTCATTTGGTATCGGCATGACTGACCTTTTCGACCGTCCCTCGCGCCGCGCGGATGATGTGCCGGATGCGGTGTATCGTGCGGGTCGTGCGCGGGTTGCGGAGAAGATGGTGCGGTACCGCCCCCGCTGGCTCTGTTGCAACGGTGCGCATGTCTACCAGAACCTCACCGGCGCGCGTGGCCCGATCTGCTACGGCCCGCAAGCGGGGGAGATTGCCGGGTGTCACCTCTTCGTCGTGCCGAGCACCTCCGGCCTCAACAGCGCGCTGACCGCCGTGCGACGAGACGCCTTCTTCGCCCTCGCAGCGGCGGTTCATGATCGACCATGATGGGTGTTACACTACGTATCGTTTCCACGTTGGAGGGAATGGAGCGCACGGCGATGGTTACACGACCGAAAACATTCACACACATTGTACGGAACCCCGAGATTCTTAGTGGTGAGCCCGTTGTGGCGGGGACGCGCGTTTCCGTTCGCACGGTTGTCTTGATGCATCGACTCTACAAGGATGTCCGGCGAGTCCGAGAAGCGTTACCGCATCTCAGCCATGTGGATATTGAGGAAGCGCTCGCGTTTTATCAAGGGAACCGCGCGGAGATTGATCGGTATATCCGCCAGAACGATGTCGATGAGGAACTTCTGGCTGAGACGATGTAATGGCCGTCCCGCATATTTACTTCGATGAGTGTGTCGATCATGGTTTGCTCGCTCGTCTTCAGAAGCGTGGATTCCACGTAACGACGGCTCAGGCTGAACGAGTGATCGGCGTGCCCGACGAGGCACAACTGGAGTACGCCACGCGGCATGATTGGATGATCGTTTCGACAAACACAAACGATTTCCAGCAGTTACATCGTCAATTTCAGGGCGATAACAGACCACATAGTAGCATCCTTCTTTTGCCAACCGGCGTGCTCGACCGGATGGAAATTCGTGCTGCGATGCTGTTGGATTGGATCGCGACGCTCCCCGACTATCGCTCCCGGCTGTTTCGCTGGCACGAGTT
>JAABUT010002668.1_pt1 | contig 16657 bp, 12 predicted proteins | sample 5559281 | NCBI WGS metagenome assembly JAABUT01 (sample SAMN10711880, study PRJNA513359) | rock metagenome | isolation source: Antarctica rocks | place: Antarctica: Victoria Land, Ricker Hills nord | collected 2016-01-04 | reverse complement strand
GCGGCCGCCTGGGTGAAATGCACGATGTAGATCGGCGCCTTCTGCGTCTGGATCAGCTCGATCAATAGTTCCTGCAACGGCTGCACCGCGTAGGAGAAGAACAGCGGGACCGGACGCTGGACCCCGTCGAGTACTGCCACCTGGCGCCCGGTGCGACGGCGCAGGTCGTCGGCGAAGAACGACACCTCACCCAGGGTCGCCGACATCAGGATGAACTGGGTCTGCGGCAATTCGAGCAACGGGACCTGCCAGGCCCAGCCGCGTTGCGGATCGCCGTAGTAGTGGAACTCGTCCATCACGGCGATTCCCACCGTGTTCCCTGCGGTCTCGCCGCCCGACCGCAACGCCACCCCGGCGAGAATCTCTGCGGTGCAACAGATGATCGGCGCCTTCGGGTTGACCGACGAGTCGCCGGTCACCATCCCGACGTTGTCGGAGCCGAAGATCTCGACCAGTTCGAAGAACCGCTCGCTCACCAGGGCTTTGATCGGCGCGGTGTAGTAACCGCGGCGCCCGGTGGCGATCGCCGTGAACAGCGCGGCCGTGCCGATCAGGCTCTTTCCGGACCCGGTGGGCGTTGCGGCGATGACGTGCGCGCCGGAGACGATCTCCAGCAGCGCTTCCTCCTGGTGGGAGTACAGCGGTCGGCCGGACTCGGCGGCCCAGTCCGCGAAGACGTCGAGCAGCGCGTCCGGGTCGACGTCACCGCCGGGAACCCTGTCGATCAGTCGTGACGTCATCCGGTCTGCCTACCACCGCGCGCGGCAGGCCGGAACCGGAAACCCGCCGAGGGCCGGGCTGCGGTCAGGACTTGGCCGGGGCGAAGCAGAAGATCATGTTGCGTTTGGCGAAAGCCAGCGGCACCTGCCCGTCGGTGCACTTGCTCTTGTCGGAGCTCGTCTGGTCGAACGCGGCCACCTTGATGTCGCTGGCGGTGGCGGAGGCGCAATCGATCTTCTCCATGTCGCCGTTGCTGCTTCCTTCGACCTTGGCGCAATCGCCGACCTTGAGGTCCGGGCGCAAGCAGATCTTCAGGTCGGTGTTGTCCTGGGTGAACTCGGCTTCCTGCTGATCACAACTCACATTGTTTCCAGTCTCGGTCACCACGTAGGTGGATCTGGCGTCGCCACAGGCGATCTGGTTGGTCTTCGGGGGTTTGGAATTGGCGTCGACCACCTGGATGCAGTCTCCTACCCCGGCGTTCACGGTGTCCGTCGCCCGGGACCGGATGACGAAGAACGCGACCGCGGCAATGGCGATCACCGCCAGCACGGCGAGGACGATGTTGCGGTTCTTGTTCTTGTTCGGCACCGGCTGGACCGGCGCCATGCCGGGCTGGACATAAGGCGGTTGGCCCGGCTGGACATAAGGCGGTTGACCCGGCTGGGCGTAAGGCGGTTGGCCGGTGGGGTCGTAGTGGCCGGGCTGCTGGTACGGAGCTTGCTGGCCGAAGCTCGGAGCGCCGCCCTGGTTCAGGGACGGTCCATCAGCGGTGGCACCAGGCCCAGCCGGCGTCGAGCCGGGCGTGGCACCAGGCCCAGCCGGCGTCGAGCCGGGCGTCGTACCGGGCATCGGACCCGGCGTCGAGCCGGGTTGTGGTGCGTTCTCGGCCGACGGCTCGTGCGGGTCTGATGGCGTCGTCATGGGGACCTCCGGAGTCATGGTGGCGGCTCTAGGTCGTACGAACCCACTCGTCCGGTTGCACGAGGGGCGGTCGTGGTTCGCGCTGACCCTATCGGGGCGTCGATGCTGCCCGCTGCCGTTCGGCGAACGTGCTCCCGATCCGGCGCGACGTCCCGCCGCCGGGTGACCGGGAATGGCCACCGTCGGTGCCGGGTTGGACAATGGCGGTGGTGCGCGCCCCTGCTCAAGTGGACGCCGTCACGCCCGGCAGGTCTGACGAAACAAGAAAGGTCCACCACGTGACCGACGGCCCGTTGATCGTCCAGTCCGACAAGACTCTGCTCCTGGAGATCGCGCACCCGGATGCGCCGGCCGCCCGAGCTGCCATCGCTCCGTTCGCCGAGTTGGAACGATCGCCGGAGCACATCCACACCTATCGCGTCACCCCGCTGGCGTTGTGGAACGCCCGGGCCGCCGGCCACGATGCGGAGCAGGTGGTCGATGCGCTCGTCCGCTGGTCCCGGTTCCCGGTGCCGCAGGCTCTGCTGGTCGATGTCGTCGACACCATGAGCCGGTACGGGCGACTGATCCTGCAGACCCATCCGGCGCACGGCCTCATCATGTCCACCATCGACCGGGCGGTGCTGGAAGAGGTGCTGCGGCACAAGAAGGTGTCGCCGATGATCGGCGCCCGGATCGACCCGGACACCGTGATCGTGCACCCGTCGGAACGCGGCCGGCTCAAACAGGTGCTGCTCAAGGTCGGCTGGCCGGCGGAGGACCAGGCCGGTTATGTGGACGGGGAGGCGCACGAGATCGCCCTGAACACCGACGGCTGGGAACTGCGCACCTACCAGGGCGAGGCGGTCGATGGCTTCTGGGCCGGCGGATCCGGTGTGGTGGTGCTGCCCTGTGGCGCCGGCAAGACGATGGTGGGCGCCGCCGCGATGGCCAAGGCGAAGGCCACCACCCTGATCCTGGTGACGAACACCGTGGCCGGCCGTCAGTGGCGGCGGGAATTGCTGGCCAGGACATCGCTGACCGAAGAGGAGATCGGCGAGTATTCGGGCGAGCGCAAGGAGATCCGTCCGGTCACCATCGCCACCTATCAGATGATGACCCGCAAGTCCGGCGGCCGGTACGCCCACCTCGACCTGTTCGACTCCCGAGACTGGGGCCTGGTGATCTACGACGAGGTGCATCTGCTGCCGGCGCCGGTGTTCCGGATGACGGCGGACCTGCAGTCCCGGCGCAGGCTCGGCTTGACCGCGACCCTGGTCCGCGAGGACGGCAGGGAGGGTGACGTGTTTTCGCTGATCGGGCCCAAACGGTACGACGCGCCGTGGAAGGACATCGAATCGCAGGGCTGGATCGCCCCGGCCGAGTGCATCGAGGTGCGGGTGACGCCGACGGACGCCGAGCGGCTCACCTATGCGCTCGCCGAACCCGACGAGCGGTACCGGCTGGCATCGACAGTGCGGACGAAACTGCCTGTCGTGCAATCGATTCTGGCCCGTCATCCGGGGGAACCGGCGCTGGTGATCGGTGCCTATCTCGACCAACTCGACGAGTTGGGTGAGGCACTGGATGCGCCGATCATCCAGGGCTCGACGAAGAACGAGGAACGGGAGCGGCTGTACGACGCATTCCGGGCCGGGGAGATCTCCACCCTGGTCGTATCCAAGGTGGCCAATTTCTCCATCGACCTGCCGGAGGCGGCGGTGGCGGTCCAGGTCTCGGGGACCTTCGGATCCCGGCAGGAGGAGGCGCAGCGGCTCGGCCGGCTGCTGCGGCCGAAGGCGGACGGCAGGCAGGCTCACTTCTATTCGGTGGTGGCCCGCGACACGGTCGACACCGACTACGCCGCACACCGGCAACGGTTCCTGGCCGAGCAGGGCTACGCCTACCGCATCGTGGACGCTGACGACCTGCTCGGACCGGCGATCGGGGAAGCCGCCGGCTGAGCATGGGACTCTCGCGCATAGCGGACCGATCTCGATGACCCAGGAGCGCATCGGCGACGGCATCATCCGGGCCGCCCCCGAGGCGGATGCCGCGGCCATCGCAGCGATCTACCGGCCGTACGTCACCGACACGGTGACGTCCTTCGAACTGGATCCGCCAGACGCCGCTGAGTTCGTCCGTCGGATGACGGTGATCCCGCGGCTGCCATGGCTGCTCGCACAGGTGGGCGAGCGGGTTGCCGGTTACGCCTACGCGTCGCCGCATCGCTCGCGCGCGGCCTATCGGTGGTCCGTCGATTGTTCGGTCTACCTCGCGGCGGGATTCCAGCGCGCCGGATGGGGCCGTCGGCTGTACTCTGCGCTGTTCGCGGAGTTGCGAGACCTCGGCTACGCCACCGTGTTCGCCGGGATGACCCTACCGAATCCGGCTTCGGTGGGATTGCACGCAAGCCTCGGGTTCCAGCCGGTCGGAACCTATCGTAACGTCGGATTCAAGTCCGGCTCGTGGCACGACGTGAGCTGGTGGCAGCTCCCATTGTTTACCGAACTGGCCGCGATGCCGACCGATCCACGTGCCTGGGAACCCATTTTCGTCGATCGGAACGGTCCTCGTCCCCGGCATTAGTGTTGATCCGGTGAGAGTTCCATGCGGTCGGGTGCGCCGTCGGCGCCGGATCGGGGCAGCGGTCATCGCCGGCTGCACCCTGCTGCTGGCTGCGTGCACCGCGACCAGCGCCCCCGGCGCGTCGACATCAAGCGCGGCCGGCACAGCGGGTTCGGCGGCCATCAGCCTCGGGCCGACCGGAGGGCGGGCGCCGACCGGAGGAATCGCGCCGACCGGAGGAATCGCGCCGACGCAGGACCAGGTCTCGACGAGTTCGACCGTTCGGAACTCGGCGCCCAGCGTCGACCCGGTCACGGTCGAGGGGATGATCACCGGACCTGGTGTCGACGACGCGTCGATCTCGCTCGGGATGATCGTCGACCCGGCGGCCGACCGCGGCTTCACTTCAGGTGTGACCCTGTGGCGTGACATCGTGAACGCCGGCGGGGGCATCTGCGGCCGGACCATCCAGATCACCAGCGCCCCACCGGGTTCCACCACCGACGAGGCATACACCCAACTCGGACGCAGCACCCTGGGACTGGTCCTGCTGGAACCGGGTGGGCCAGGCAGAGCGGTGGTGGCCCGGATCCGGGCCGACCGGATTCCTACTCTGACTCCCGAAGGCACTCCCCACGATCTGACAGGGGCAGGTTCGCCGGTGGTGCTGGGGGCCACCGATGACATTCTCGCGATCAATGCCGCGGCCCACCTGCTGTCCTCCGGTGCCGTTCCGCGGGGCGGTAGCCTGGGCGTTCTACTGGAGGATTCGGCCTCCGCCGCCGACATCCGCACTGGGCTCAGCTGGTGGGCCGATCGCAACGACATCCGGCTGGTGGATCTGCACCTCGGTGAGCCGGTTCCCACCTACATCCAGGCGATCTTCGCCGAAGCCGCACCGCAAGGGATCATGGATCTGTTGACCGCGACCTCCATCGCCGGAACCGGGCCGGCGACGACTGGGGCGCCGTCGGGGGGCTCCGGATCAGCGGGACCGGCTGTCGAAGGGACGGCCGGCGGGACGCATCCGGCGGTCGCTGCTCGCGGACCGATCATCGTCACCACGCTGAACGGGTACCTGCCTGAGTTCTTTCCCGCAGACGCCGTCGGTCGGCTGCAAGTCGCCACCGTGACGCCGTCCCCCGGCGCCGACCACCCGGGAGTCAAGGCCGTTCGCACCGCCTTTGCCGACAGCGGCCGCAGCAACCCAGGACCCCGACTGCTGGAGGGATATGCCACCGGCGAGACTTGGGCCAGACTCTTGGAGCCGATGTGCGCCGCCAGGACTCTCACCCGTACTGCCATCGCGGAGCAATTGCGCAGCCTGGCGCCCGCATCGTCGGACTCGTTGTTCGGTCCGACCGACCCCGCGGTGCAGCTGTCGTCCGGATTGTCGGCCAGCAAGGTGTCCGCCATGTCGAACGCTGACCCCACTGCACCAGGGGGTCTGCAGCCGATCACGCTCCTGGAATCCGCTCCGGGCATCGGCGGCTACCGCGCCGGCTGAGCAGGTATCCCGGCGCCGCCACCGGTCCCCCGCGGTCCGGGGCCCCGCGGTCCGGTCGCACGCACTCACCGGTCCAGCGCCCGACGCTGGCGAATTGTCTTCCCCGCTGGCGAAGTTTCACCACCGTGATCCACATTTTGCCAGCGGACCTCCCGGGGTTGAGACCTCCCCGGCGCACAGCGGAACGGCCCGTCACCTGAGGTGACGGGCCGTTCCCGATACTGTCCTGCGACTTACAGGCGTCACAGACCCCGCAAACCCCCAGGCGCAGGGGGCTTCCGAGATCAGAAGTCCATGCCGCCCATGCCGCCGTCGCCGCCGCCGGGCATGCCGGCGGAGGCCTTCTCAGGCTTGTCCGCCACCACAACCTCGGTGGTCAGGAACAGCGCGGCGATCGACGCGGCGTTCTGCAGCGCCGACCGGGTGACCTTCGCCGGGTCCGGCACGCCGGCAGCCAGCAGGTCCTCGTACACGCCGGTAGCGGCGTTCAGACCGTGACCGGCCGGCAGACCCTTCACCTTGTCCGCGACAACGCCGCCCTCGAGGCCGGCGTTGATGGCGATCTGCTTGAGCGGAGCCTCGACGGCGACCCGGACAATGTTGACGCCGGTGGCCTCGTCACCCTCCAGGTTCAGGGTGGACAGTGCCTTGATGGCGGCCTGCAGCAGGCCGACACCGCCACCGGCGACGACGCCCTCTTCGACGGCTGCCTTCGCGTTCCGAACGGCATCCTCGATGCGGTGCTTGCGCTCCTTGAGCTCCACCTCGGTGGCCGCACCGGCCTTGATCACCGCGACACCACCGGCCAGCTTGGCGAGCCGTTCCTGCAGCTTCTCGCGGTCGTAGTCGGAGTCGGACTTCTCGATCTCGGCCCGGATCTGGTTGACCCGTCCCTCGATCTGAGAAGCGTCTCCGGCTCCGTCGACGATGGTGGTCTCGTCCTTGGTCACCACGACCTTGCGGGCGGTGCCGAGCAGGGACACGTCGGCGGTTTCGAGCTTGAGGCCGACGTCCTCGCTGATGACCTGTCCGCCGGTGAGGATCGCGATGTCCTGCAGCATGGCCTTGCGGCGATCACCGAAGCCGGGAGCCTTGACGGCGACCGACTTGAACGTGCCCTTGATCTTGTTGACCACCAGGGTGGCAAGGGCCTCGCCCTCGACGTCCTCGGCGATGATCAGCAGCGGCTTCGAGGCCTGCATGATCTTCTCGAGGATGGGCAGCAGATCCTTGATGCTGCTGATCTTGGATCCGTAGAGCAGGATGTACGGGTCGTCGAGAACCGCTTCCTGACGCTCCAGGTCGGTCGCGAAGTACAGCGACGTGTACCCCTTGTCGAAGCGCATGCCCTCGGTGAGTTCCAGCTCCAGACCGAAGGTGTTCGACTCCTCGACGGTGATGACACCTTCCTTGCCGACCTTGTCCATCGCCTCGGCGATCAGATCACCGATCGCGGTGTCGCCGCCGGCGGAGATCGTCGCCGTAGCGGCGATCTGCTCCTTGGTCTCGACATCCTTGGCGTCGGCGAGCAGCTGATTCGCGACGGCTTCCGTTGCCTTCTCGATGCCCCGCTTGATGGCCATCGGGTTGGCGCCGGCTGCCACGTTGCGCAGGCCCTCGCGGACCATCGCCTGGGCGAGCACGGTGGCGGTGGTGGTGCCGTCACCGGCGACATCGTCGGTCTTCTTGGCAACTTCCTTGACGAGTTCCGCGCCGATCTTCTCGTACGGGTCCTCGAGCTCGATTTCCTTGGCGATCGACACGCCATCGTTGGTGATGGTGGGCGCGCCCCACTTCTTCTCCAGCACGACGTTGCGGCCACGCGGCCCCAAGGTCACCTTGACGGCGTCGGCGAGGACGTTCATTCCTCGCTCGAGCCCGCGGCGCGCTTCCTCATCGAAAGCGATCAGCTTCGACATAAGTAGGTCCAGTCCTCCAGTGTCCACCCGTGCCAGGACGCCGGTGGCGCCCGCAGAGGCGGGGTCAGTGTGGGTTCAGATCGGCACCGATGCCCGCGACGGACGGCGAACTCCGCATCCACCCATGGGGGCGTCCGCGCGGCTCGCCTCATCGCACCGATCTGGCACTCGACAGGGTCGAGTGCCAACCTCGAGTTTGGCACTCGACAGTCGAGAGTGCAAGGCGCGTGTGCTCGTCGTCGATCCGGTCAGGAGGTGCGGCCGACGGTCGGAATCGTCAGCCCGCTCACCTCGGTGATCTGGCTGGGGTCGATCAACGTCGGCAGGATGCCGGAGCCGCCGCGACTCGGGGGTCGCGACACCGGTTCGCCGGGCGATGATCCCGATGACGATGACGGCGAGACCACCGAAGTCCGGGACTGGCTCGGCTGCCCGGCGCTGCTGACGACCGGCCCAGCGCTGCTGACGACCGGCCCAGCGCTGCTGACGACCGGCCCAGCGCTGCTGACGATCTGCCCGGCGGAACCGGTGCCTGTGCCGATACCACCGGTGACCGGCGCCGTGGGATCGACCGAGTTCTTGCCCCGAGTGGACAGGATCACCACCAGCACCGCGACCACGATCAGCAGGGCGAGGCCGGCCGCCAGCCACGGCCATGCCGATCGGCCGCCCGGCGCCCGATGCCGGGCGCCGGCATCGGGGTCCTCGGTTCCGGGGGGGTACCCGGCGTACTGATGCGATCCACTTCCGGGCGCGGGCCCGCCGCCCGGCCCGCGGGCCGCGCCAAGATCGGGCTCCGCGCCGAAGCCCCGCCCCCCGGCGAGACCCTGCTCCGCCCCGAAACCGCGCTCCGCCCCGAAACCCTGCGGCGCTGGTTCTCGTCCGGACGGGACTCCCGCGCCGGGCCGGGAAACTTCGCCACCACCCAAGCCGGTAGCCGGGTCAGCTTGGCCGGGCTGCCCAGCCCGGCTCGAGCCGGCCGGAGGCGGCCGATCGAATACTGGCCCGGCCGGTTCCGATCCCCCCCGCCGGCGGGGGGGATCGTCATTCACGGACCAGCCCAGCAGCGGCTGCGGCGCGGCGCTGTGCCCACGGTCGCGTCCGGCCCCTTCGGAGGGGGTGCCGGCGAAGGTATCGCCGGGGACCGGGCCTGCCCGCGCCCCGGTTCTGCTGTCCGGACCAGGGCCGGCCGAACCAGACCCGGCCGAACCAGAGCCGGCCGGATCCGAGCCGGCCGGATCCGAGCTGGCCGGATCCGACGCGTCCAGGACCATCGCGTTCGGTGCGGCGCTGCTCCGGCCGGCACCCGCGTCGCTGGGCATGCCCACCACCGGCACCACCGCGTCGGGTTCCTCGTCGAACCGGCTCAGCGCCCGCCGGGCGCTGCCCAGCAACTCGGCGCTGCTGGAGTACCGCAGGCTCGCGTCGGCTGCCAGGCCCCGGGCGATCACCCGGTCGATCGCGGACGGCAGCCCGGTGAATGCGGACAGCGACGGCACCTGCCCGCGCAAGTGCCCTGACACCACCTCGCGCACCGTTCCGACGAACGGCGCCCGGCCGGCGAGGCAGGTGAACAGCACGCAGGTCAACGAATAGAGGTCGGCCGCCGGTAACACCGGATCCCCACGGAGGTGTTCCGGGGAGGCATATGTGGGCGAGCCCAGGAAGTCGCCAGAGGCAGTGCGGTGACCGGAACTCCCGCGGCGCGTGAGTCCGAAGTCGGCCAGGTAGACATGTTCCCTGCCGATCGACTCGTTCCGGGTGATCAGCACGTTCGCCGGTTTCACGTCCAGGTGCACCAGTCCTCGCTCGTGCAGCATGTCCAGCGCCGCCCCGACCTGTCCCAGCAGATCCAGCACCCGCCGCTGCGACAGCGGACCGCCGGCCGCCTCCCTGGCCAGGTCGGTGCCGTCGACCAGCCGCATGGCGATGTAGAGCCAGTTCTCCGCCTCGCCGAAGTCGTACAGAGGCACCACATTGACGTGGTCGATGGCCGACGCGGCGCGTGCCTCTTCGACGAACCGCTGCCGGAACTCCTCGTCGGCGGAGAGATCTTCGCTGATCACCTTGAGGGCCACCGGCCGGTCCAGCCGTTCATCGACGGCTCGGTAGACGGTGCTCATGCCGCCGTGGCCGAGCACAGAGGTCACCAGGTAGTGACCGAGCCGCTGCCCGGTGAGATCCGCCGACACAGCACCGACCCTATCGCCGGAGGCGTCCCGCACGGGCAGTTCCACCGGGGCGCCGGACCTTCCCGAGCCCGCCGATACCGTACCCACCAAGCGCAGCCAGCCCGCCTCCAGCAGGTGCGCGCCGGCCGGGCCGGGGGCGCGCGCGAGCAGCGCGCGAGGGGGTGGTCAGGCAACGGCCAGTAGGGTCGCAGCATGGCGCCAGATCCTGCCACCGCCATTCTCGCGGCAGATCCGGATTCGGCGGCCGATCACGACGTGCCGGTGCGCGGCGAGCCGGTGGAACTGCGGCTGCTGACCGGAGCGAACCTGTACTTTTCCCGGCCCGCCGTCAAACTCACCCTCGACGCATCGGCCGCCCTCGCCGCGGACGCGACCACCATGCTGGACTGGCAGAGCAAGCTGCGGATGCACGGCACCCAGGTCGGCCTGCCGGGTTCACCATCGCGGGCGCTCGGGGTGGCCGATCTGGCCGCCACCCTGGTGCGCCGGGCGGCGGCCTGCATCCGCAGCCGGTTACCCGCGGTCGCCCACCCGGGCGACGACGACACCGTCGTGGTCGCCTTCCCGTTCCGGAATGTCGGCACCGCACAGGCTTTCGGCGCCGCCGTCGCCGCCGCGTTCGCCGCCGTCACCACCGGACAATCCGTTCGCAGGACACTGGCAGCGATCCCGGCGGCGATGGCGGGGACGGACCCCGGCGAAAGGGTGCAGCCGATCAAGCCGGGCATCCCGGTGATCGCCGTCACCGGCACCAACGGCAAGACCACCACCACCCGGTTGATCGCCCACCTGGTGAAGACCGACGGCCGGGTCCCCGGCTGGTCGTCCACCGATGGCATCGTCATCGACGCGGCACAGGTCGAGGACGGTGACTGGTCCGGGCCGGGCGGGGCCGCCAGGGTGCTCGCCGATCCGAACGTCCAGGTGGCGGTCACCGAGACAGCGCGTGGCGGAATCCTGTTGCGGGGCTTGGGGACTGCGACCAACGACGTCTCCGTCGTCACGAACATCTCTGCCGACCACCTCGGGCTGCTCGGGGTACACACGGTGCAGCAGCTGGCCGAAGTGAAGTCAGTGGTCGTCCGGGTGACGAAACCCACCGGCTGGTGCGTGCTGAACGCCGACGATCCGCTGGTGCTGGGCATGCGCAGGTTCACCAGGGCCCGACCGTGGTTCTACTCCCTCGATTCTGCCAATCCACATCTGGCGGAGGCGCTGGACGCCGGTGGCCGCGCCGTCACCGTGCTGAACGCCGAGATCGTGGTGCTGTCGAAGGGGTCCGATCCGGTCAGGATCATCAACCTGACCGACGTTCCGCTGACGATGGCCGGGGCCTCGAGGGTGAATGTGCAGAACGTGCTGGCTGCTACCGCCGCCGCGCTGGCTGTCGGGGTGAGGCGTGACCGGCTGCGGGAAGGTTTGCGCAGCTTTGCCCCCGATGCCGCCCACAATGCCGGCCGGCTCAACAGTTATCTGGTCGACGGGACCGCGGTCGTCCTCGACCTGGCCCACAACGAGGCATCGCTGGCATCGCTGCTCGAGGTGACGGCGGCGTTGCGCCGGCCGGGTGGGGCGCTGGGGGTGGCGCCCTCGACCGCCGGCGACCGCAGTGATGAGGCCATCCACGGCATGGGCGCGATGGCGGCCGCCGCCGCCGACGTGATGGTGATCGCCGGGAAGTCGAGGTACCTGCGCGGCCGGCCGGCAGGTCAGATGGAGGAACTGTGGGCCGGCGGCGCCGCCGAGGCCGGTATCGCCGAGGTCGCCATCGCCCCCGACGAGCTGGCGGCGCTGCGGGCGCTGCTGGACGCCGGACTGCCCGCCGGCTCGGCGATCGGCGTCTGCGCGCTCGAGCAACGCCCGGAGATGATCCAGGAGATCATCTCGCGGGCAGGACACGAGATGACGCCCGCCGAGATCGCGGCCAGGGTGGCCGGCGAACCCGACGACGGTTCCTGAGGGGCTGCTGGATGCGATCGGTCGCCGAACACGCCGCGCTGGTGGCCGGCCTGATCCGGGGAACGCCGGTGGAACGGCTGCCGCTGGACCAGGCAGCCGGTCTTGTCCTCGGCACCGACCTGCGCGCCACCATCGATCTGCCCCCGTTCCCGAACTCGGCGATGGACGGCTACGCGGTGCGAACCGTAGAGGTTGCCTCGGCGCCGGTGGAAATGGTGGTGTCCCAAGACATCCCGGCCGGACGACTGGGCGTTCCGCCGTTGGCGCCGGGGACCGTGGCGCGGATCATGACCGGTGCACCCATCCCGGACGGCGCCGATGCCGTCGTGCCGGTCGAGCAGACATCGGTCGCCCCCGCCGGCACCGATCGGGTCCGGATCGACGTCGCGACGGTGGGGGGCCGGCATGTCCGGTCCCAGGGCAGTGACGTGATGGCCGGGGCGGTGGTGCTGGCCCGCGGCGCCCACCTGGGGGCACCCCAGATCGGCCTCGCCGCTGCTCTCGGAAACGCCGAACTGAGCGTTCACCTCCCGCTCAGGGTGCTGGTGCTGTCCACCGGCAGCGAGCTGGTCGCGCCGGGAAACCCCTTGCAGCGCGGGCAGATCTACGAGTCGAATGCGCCGATGCTGGCCGCTGCGATCTCCGCCACCGGCGCGCGGCCCACCGTCGCCCATTTCGTGGCGGACGACGTGGACGAGTTCCGCTCGGCGTTCGCGGCGGCCGCCATCGGGGCCGACCTGGTGGTGACCTCCGGTGGCGTGTCGGCCGGTGCGTACGAGGTGGTCAAGGACGCGCTGACCGGCCGGGGTGTGGAGTTCGCGAAGGTGGCGATGCAGCCGGGGATGCCGCAGGGCGCCGGTGCAGTCGAGATCGATTGCAGCGGATCGCCGGCCCGATCCGTCCCGGTGGTCACCCTGCCCGGCAATCCGGTGTCCTCGTTCGTGTCGTTCGAGGTGTTTCTCCGGCCGGCAATCCTGGCCGCCATGGGGCACCCGCCCACCCGCCAGCACCGCCGGACGCGGCTGCTTCCGTTGGCCGAACCGTTGAGTTCGATCCACGGCAAGCGGGAATTCCGCCGCGGCCTGCTGGACCCGGCGGCGGCCACCGTTGCCTCCTTCGGCGGCCGGGGTTCGCACCTGCTGGGCTGGCTGGCCGGCGCCGACTGCCTGCTGGTGGTCCCGGAGGAGGTCGCCGAACTGGCGGCCGGCGACCCGGTCGAGGTCTGGGATCTGACCTGACCCCCGGCGCCGCCGTCATCCCCACCAGAACGAGGCGGCGATAATGCAGTAGACACTGACCAGCGCGGCCCCCTCCAGCCAGTTCGACTCGCCGTCGAAGGTGATGAACGCCGTCAGGATGACGGCGATCACCACGCTGACCACCAGCATCGGACTGAACACCAGGGTGAGGGTGGCCAGCCCGAAGACCTGCGACAGCACCACCAGCAGCGGAGCGAGCACCAGGGCGATCTGCAACGGCGAGTTGATCACCACGCTGAAGGCGTACTGGCTTCTTCCGGCCAGCGCCAGCTTGATGCCGACCACGTTCTCGATCGCGTTGCCGGCGATGGCGACGATCACCAGACCGGCGAAGGCCGGCGCGATGTGCAGGGACCGCATCGCCGGTTCCAGCGCGTGCACGAACCAGTCCGAGACGAACGCCGCGGCGCCGGAGGACAACACCAGCACCAGCAGCGCCAAGGCCAGCGGCCAGCGGGCAGGCTCAGTCTCGGTGCTGCTCTCGGCGGCGCGGGCGCGCTGGTCGACGTCGCCGGCTCCGGTCGGGTGGGGTTGCCGGCGCAGCGATGCCGGCAGGTACAGGGCGAACAACAGCAGCAGGACGACGGCGACGATCAGCGACAGCGTCTTCTCGTGCGCCGCCGCCGGGGTGTGCACGTAGGAGGCCAGCGACGGCAGCACCAGCGCCGCCACCGACAACACCATCAACGTGATGCTGCTGCGCGCGCGCCCCGAATCCAGTTGCTGCGTACCGTGTTTGAGGCCGCCGGCGATGAAGCACAGACCGAGCACCAGCAGCACGTTGGCCAGAATCGAGCCGATCAGCGCTGCCTGCACCACCTCGACCAGGCCGGCCTTGAGCGCGAACAGGGCGATGAACAGTTCCGGCAGATTGCCCAGAGCCGACTGCAGAGCGCCGGTGGCTCCCGGGCCGAACCGATCACCCAGCTGCTCGACGGCACGTCCGACCAGTGCGGCGAGCAGGGTCACCGCGATCGCCGAGCACGCGAAGGCGATCACGGCGCCGCCCCCCGCGTAGCGAGTCACCCCGGCCAGCACGATGGCGGCGAAGCCGCCCGCGATCAGTACCAGGTCCGATCGAGTCAGCGTCCGGGCCTTCTGAGCTGTGTCCATGGCCAGGATCGTGCCATTCACCCTGCGACGCCTGCCTGCGACGCCCGCCTGCGGCGCGGGTTACGGAGCCGTGGTACATCACCGCGGGTGGCTCAGACGCTGACGATCCGATTGGATGCGGATGACCGGGCGGCGCTGAAGGACTCGTCCGGTAGCCGATCGGCGTGCGCAACCGGGCACGGCGGCAAACCTGGCGTCACCAGGGGCCGTGGTAGGCGAGGCCGATGGCCAGGGCGGCTACAGCGAGCGCCAGGAACGTGACCGCGTTGCCGAGTCGCCCCCGGTCGTAGTCGTGCACCCGCAGGTGGGCGCCCACGGCACCGAGGAAGTACAGGACAAGGCCGGCCCCGGCGACCGCGCCGAGCGCAGGCACGGCGAAGCCGGCCATCAGCCCGATCGCGCCCGCGGCCAGGAGGGTACCCAACCGGACCATCCATGACTGCGGGACCTGGACGATGTCCGCGGCGGCCTTGATTGACTCATGGCCGACGAAGCTCAGACCAGCAGCGCTGGCCATGGCAATGGCGACCAGGACGGTGACTGCGATGTATGCGGCGAGCATGGGTTTCCTCCATTGGCGGGTTCACTGGGAGATGGGTGTCAAGGGGTTGCAGCCCGAAACGGGTGCCCTGAACCGCCTTCTGCGCCTGTGCCTCTGGGCTCGAGGTGCGACCAGTACGCCCGGACGGCCGGTGTCGGGTGGCTGGTGCGGACCCGGCCGGCAGACCGACTTTGGCCTGGCGCCCATCACTTGATATGACGGAACGCCGAGAGAGAAGGTGACCGATGGACGAGGCTGACCGGCTGGCAGAGCGATTTGAGGCAGAGCGCGGTCACCTGCGCGCGGTTGCCTACCGGATGCTCGGCTCACCCAGCGACGCCGATGACGCCGTTCAGGCGACCTGGCTGCGGCTCGATCCATCCACCGCCAGTGGGGTGGAGAATCTGACCGGTTGGATGACTACGGTTCTGGCGCGGGTGTGCCTGGACATGCTCCGCTCCCGCAAGGCCCGGCGCGACGGGCCGGTCGGCCGCAATGTTCCCGACCCGATCACGACCGGCGAACTGACGGACCCCGAGCACCAGGCGGTGCTGACGGACTCGGTGAGCCGCGCGCTGCTGGTGGTGCTGGAGCGGCTGGCACCGGCGGAGCGGGTCACCTTCGTCCTGCACGACATGTTCGCCGTGCCATTCGGGGAGATCGCTCCGATCGTGGGGCGCTCACCGGTCGCAGCCAAGAAGCTCGCAAGCCGGGCCCGGCACCGGGTACACGGCACAGCCACGGTTCACAGCGTCAGCCTCGCCCAGCACCGGCAGGTGGTCGAGGCCTTCCTCGCCGCGGCCCGCGGCCGTGACCTGGACGGGCTGCTCGCGGTTCTCGCCCCCGATGTCGTGCGCCGGGCCGACCCGCACGTGCTGCCCTCCGGCGCACCGGCGGAGATCCGCGGCGCCGCTGCCGTGGCCAGGAACACAATCCTCTACTCCCCAGTGGCGCAAACGGCGGAGCTGGCGTTCGTAGACGGCGCCCCAGGCATCGTCGTCACCAGGCGCGACCGGCTGTTCCTGGCCCTCACTGTCAAGATCACAGATGGCAAGATCACCAGGTACGATGTCATCGCCGACCCAGCCCACCTGAGCCACCTCGACTGGGCCGTCCTGGACTAGCGGTTCTGCCTCGAACCACGTCGTCCGTACGGTGACGGAATGACATCGCTGGACGGCTGGGTGGTCGACGCCGCACAAGCCCTCGGAGTGCGGGCCGACGAGGTTCCGGCCGATCTGCGCAAGGGGCTGCTGGATCTGGTCGAGGAGGTGGACGGCCGCATCGGGCCGCTGGCCGGACCGATGACAGGCTACGTACTGGGAGTCGCTGTCGGCCGCGGGATGTCGCCGACGGCAGGACTCACTGCCCTGGATGATCTGCTCCGGTCGCATGCGGCAGAGGCCGGCGAGCAGACGGCAGGGCCGGCCGGTCCGCCGGCGCCCGGCGCCGACACCACGGTCCCGGCGGCCAGGGTGCTGCCACCGGCCACCGGATAGCCGCACCCTGCGCCTTGCTGCTGCCGAGCGTGGCCCGGCGGCTCACACCTCGGCGTCCTCGGGCACGGCGCCGGCCTGGGCGACGTGGCCGATGGACTGCAGCTCGTCCCAGACGGCGCGGGCCCGATCCACGCACAGCACCACCAGATCGCCGGCGTTGGCCCAGCGCATCGCCGCCCGGGTGGCTTCGATCTCGTCCAGCACGATCTCGATCTCCTTGACCCGGTTGTCGGTCGGCTGCTCCCTTGCCCCCCGCTCGATCAGGGCGGCGGTGTCTCCGGCCGTGCGCCCGCGCAGGCCGACGTCCTCCCTGATCACCAGCCGATCGAAGTGCCTGGCTGCCTCCCGCCCGAGGTCGATCATGTCCTGATCACGCCGATCCCCCGCGGTGGCGATCACCCCGATCTTCTGCGGCCGCTCGAAACCCGTTGCGTCGTCGAAGAACCGGTCAACGAAATCCCCGAGCGCCGCCATACC
>JAABUT010002667.1_pt1 | contig 16657 bp, 17 predicted proteins | sample 5559281 | NCBI WGS metagenome assembly JAABUT01 (sample SAMN10711880, study PRJNA513359) | rock metagenome | isolation source: Antarctica rocks | place: Antarctica: Victoria Land, Ricker Hills nord | collected 2016-01-04 | reverse complement strand
TGGCGCTCGACACGGCCATCGGACCCACCGCGCGCAGCAGGTCCAGCGCCACCGGGTGCAGTGGCATCCGCACCATCACCGTGCCCTGGGTGTCGCCCAGATTCCACTGCAGGGACGGCGCGTGCTCCACCACCAGCGACAGTCCCCCGGGCCAGAACGCCTCGATCAACCGGCGCATCGTCGGGGTCGACGCGGTGACCAGACCGTCCAGCGTCGACCACGACCCGACCAGCACCGGAACCGGCATGTCCGGACCGCGGCCCTTGGTGGCCAGCAACTTCTGCACCGCCGCGGAGTTGAACGCGTCCGCGCCGATGCCGTAGACCGTGTCGGTCGGCAGCACCACGAGTTCGCCGGAGGCGGTCTGTCGGCCGGCCGCCTCCAGGCCGGCGCGCCTGGCCACCGGGTCGGCGCAGTCGAAGGTCGTCACCGGGACAGTCTGGCAGCCATCGGATTCCGCCGCCGCCTCGGCTGCCGGGCTGATCGGCGCCTGGCGCCGGCTGCCCCCGGCCCGGGGTGCAACCGGCGACCCGCCGCGGCAAGGCCCGCCGCGCTCGCCAGATGCCAGATCCCGTGACCCTGCAGCGCCGAGTCCGGACGGCACCAGCGCCCCCCGGTGCGGGTCATCGCGTTGACCACCGCACCGGCCGCCAGAACGGCGAGCGGCCCTACCAGACCGGTCAACTGCCGGGGCCGTCGAACGGCCATCACGCCGATGTCGGTAGTCATCACGCCAATCGTCGACCACAGCGACACGTCGTGGATCCGGTGGGACAGCTCGTCACCTGGGCCATGAAAACCCATGCTGCCCACACCGTTCGCCGCCATCGCCAGGCACAGCGCGCGCCCGCGCACCGACCCGCCGGCTTCCGGCCACAACCGGCAGGCAGCCAGCAGGTAGGCCGCCGAGGTGATGGTGTTCACCGGCTGCGCGATCAACCCGGGATGCAGCCGCTCCCCGTCCGCCGCAGCGGGATGCTCCGCATCAGGCCTGCGCCAGTGGGCCACCACTGCCGCCCAGGCTGGTAGCGCTATCTCGACCTTGACCGGACCCGGTCCAGGGCGAATCGGTGAGGTCAGAATTCTGTGGCCTCCCTGTCCTGGGCAATTGTCCGCTACACCGGCAGGGACACGACATGCCGGCACACGACTGTCGGTGCCCGCCGTTAGGTTTCAATCATGACCAAGCCGACGGCTGAACCTTCACCCCCTGGTCTTGTGGTGGTGATCGACGCACTCGATTCTGCGCTCCTGGCCGAGTTCTGGAGCAGTGCACTGCGCTACGAGCAGCAGGGATCGGTTGCACAGTTCCGGGTGCTGGTGCCACCCAGCGGTGACGGGCCGGCGGTCCTGATCCAGCAGGTGCAAGGCACCGACGCCAGCTCGAACAGGGTTCACCTTGACCTACACGTGTCAGATCGCGAGTCCGAGACGCGGCGTCTCATCGCGAAAGGCGCCCGGCGGCTCCGGGACGGAGCACTGGCAGAACTGCGGTGGATCACGATGGCTGACCCGGAGGGCAACATCTTCGACATCGTGGAGGATCCGCCGGTGTCATCACCCTGAGGCGTGTGAGCTCACCCATCGCCGAGTTCGCGCCGGATCTCGCCGGAGACGCGATCGGCCTCGTCGTCGGACACCCACTCATCGGCCGGACCGCCGAGCAGCTCGAACACCCTGGGTCCCCGCAGTTCCGGTGGCAGGTCCGCGGCCCGCGGAACCAGGTGGAAGTGCACGTGCGCGAAGCCGGCCTTTTCCGCGAACATCGCCAGATAGGTCTTCCGGCACCGGGTCACCACCTCCACGGCCCGGCTGCTCGCGGCGAGGAGTCCGCCCAGCTCGGCGGACTCACCGGAGTTCAGTTCGCTGACGCTGGTGACATGCCGCAGCGGCAGCAGCACCAACCAACCTGGGATCGGCGTCCCGAAGGCGTGGGCCAGCCGCCAGAACTCGGTGACCAGGATCTGCTCGCGCACAGGCCGGTCGGTCAACTCGTTCCTGTCGCAGCTCAAGCAGCCGCTCACCCGGTCCATCTCAGCCGATGCATCTCATCGGAACGGGTCGTCGGGGGGCCGATCCGGCAGCGTCACCCGCCGGGCGGTGACGAACCGCGGGCGTGCGGCCAGGTCGGGGTGATCGGCCACCTCGTCCAGAACCCGACGGGCCCGCAGCATCGCCGGCACCGTCTCACCGTGTGAGTCGTCGTGCTCGATGGCCAGCAGCCCACCCGGCTTCAGCATCGCCGCGGCCACCGAGACCAACGGGCGGATCAGATCCAGACCGTCAACCCCGGCGAAGACGGCCTGTGGCGGATCGTGCACCCCAACCTCGGGATCGACCGGTGTGCCCGCCGGCACGTAGGGAGGATTGGCCGTCACCAGGTCGACCAAGCCGTCCAGGTCGAACAGCAGTCGGGGGTCGGTGATGTCGCCGCCGCGCAGCTCGACCGGTGAGCCCCCGCGCTCGAGGTGGAACTCCAGGTTGCGCCTGGCCCAGGCCAGCGCCCCGGCCTCGCGTTCGACAGCGATCACCCTGGCGTCCGGCCGGTGGGCGGCGATGGCCAGCGCCACCACGCCGCTGCCGGTGCACAGATCGACCACCACCGGAGAGCGGACGTCCCGGATGCCGGCCAGCGCCCAGTCGACCAGCAGCTCGGTTTCCGGGCGCGGGATGAACACCCCTGGCCCGACCTGGACGGTGGCCTTGCCCATCCGCACCGAGCCGATGATGTGCTGCAGCGGGATGCGCTGCTCCCGCCGGTCGATGAGCTGCTGGTAGTGCTCGACCCAACCGGATTCCACCAGCGGGTGCAGTCCGAGCCGGGTGCGCTGGATGCCGAGCGACCAAGCGGCCAGTTCCTCGGCGTCGGCCTGCGGTGACGGCACTCCGGCGGCGGTCAGCCGTTCGGCGGCCGCCTTGATCGCGACCCGGAGGGATTCACGGGCCACTCGGGTCGCCTCCGGCGCTGGTCAGCCGTTCGGCCCGGTCGGCGGCTTCCAGCGCGTCCAACGCACCGTCGAGTTCGCCGTCAAGCACCGCGTCCAGGTTGTAGGCCTTGTAGCCGACCCGGTGGTCGGCGATCCGGTTCTCGCCGAAGTTGTAGGTGCGCACCCGTTCGGACCGGTCCACCGTTCGGACCTGGGAGCGGCGGGCATCGGCGGCGACCGCGTCGGCCTGTTCCCGGGCGGCGATCAGCAGCCTGGACCGCAGGATCCGCAGTGCCTGCTCCTTGTTCTGCAGCTGTGATTTCTCGTTCTGGCAGCTGACGACGATGCCGGTCGGCAGGTGGGTGATGCGTACCGCGGAGTCGGTGGTGTTCACCGATTGACCGCCCGGGCCTGACGAGCGGAAGACGTCGATCCGCAGATCACTCGGGTCGACCACCACGTCCACCTCTTCGGCCTCCGGCGAGACGAACACGCCCACCGCGGACGTGTGGACCCGTCCCTGGGATTCGGTCACCGGGACCCGTTGCACCCGGTGCACGCCGCCTTCGTACTTGAGCCGCGCCCAGACCCCGTAGGCCGGTGCCGGACTGCCGGCTGACTTGACGGCCACCGTCACCGAGGTGTATCCGCCGAGGTCGGATTCGGTAGCCGAGAGCACCTCGGTCTTCCAGCCGCGGCGCTCGGCGTAGCGCAGGTACATCCGGAGCAGGTCCCCGGCGAACAACGCCGATTCCTCGCCGCCCTCCCCCGCCTTGACCTCGAGGATCACATCCTTGGCGTCGTCCGGGTCCCGCGGGGCGAGCAGCTGCGAGAGGGTCGATTCGAGTTCGGCCACCCGGACGGAGAGTACATCGGCCTCGGCGGCGAAGCCGGCGTCCTCGGTGCCCAACTCGATGGCGGCCTGCAGGTCCCCGCGCATGGCGTCCAGCTCCCGGGCCACCCGGACAATCGGGGCGAGTTCGGAGTAGCGGCGCCCGAGCCGCCGCGCCACCGTCTGGTCGGAGTGCACGGCCGGATCGGCAAGCTCGGTCTCCAACCTGGCGTATTCGGCCACCAGATCGGGCGCTGCCCGGCTCGGGGCTGTCATCGGCTTTCTCGCTTCGGTATCGGGGTTCGGCGGTTGGGTGAACCGGTTGTCCGGGCCCAGCAGCCCTGGACGCCAAACGGCGCCCGCCGGCATGGGAGCCGGGCGGGCGCCGCCTGAGGGGACTAGCGGGTGCGCTTGCCGTAACGCGCCTCGAACCGCGCGACCCGGCCACCGGTGTCCAGGATCTTCTGCTTGCCGGTGTAGAACGGGTGGCAGTTGGAGCAGACCTCGACCGTGATCTTCCCGGCGGTCTGGGTGCTCCTGGTGGTGAAAGTGTTGCCACAGCCGCACGAGACCTCGGTCTGCACGTACTCCGGGTGAATGCCTGTTTTCATGTCGGATCCTCTCTGGTGGCCGCCGGGTCGGTGTCCGCTGGATGCGGTCGCCGTGAACCGGAGCCGGGATTCTTGCGCCCCATCGGTCGCAGTCGAGCACCATCGTCGTCGAGCACGATCGCTGTCCAGCAACGGGCGGTTTCGAGCACTGCAAGTGTGCCACGACAGCGCGCTGGGGTTGAAACCGCCGGCGCCGCGCTGCTATTCCCACCGCGGGCCGGGCGAAGGTGATCGGCGCCGTTATTCGTTCCCAGGCGTGTTCTTGGCGACCTGCATCAGGAACTCGATGTTGGTGTGCGACTTGCGGAGCCGGTCGAGCACCAGTTCCAGCGCCTGCTGCGCATCCAGGGCGGACAGCACCCGGCGCAGCTTGACCGTGATCGCGAGTTCGTCCGGCGAGAGCAGTAGGTCCTCTTTCCGGGTCGATGACTGATCGACATCGATCGCCGGGAAGATCCGCTTGTCCGCCAGGCGCCGGTCCAGTCTCAGCTCGGCGTTGCCGGTGCCCTTGAACTCCTCGAAGATCACCGTGTCGCCGGCGGATCCGGTCTCCACCAGCGCCGAGGCGAAGATGGTGAGCGATCCGCCGTCCTCGATGTTGCGGGCCGCACCCAGGAACCGCTTCGGCGGGAACAAGGCGGTCGAGTCCACACCACCCGACAGGATCCGGCCCGAGGCCGGCGCCGCCAGGTTGTAGGCGCGACCGAGCCGGGTGATCGAGTCCAGCAGCACGACCACGTCCCTGCCCATCTCCACCAGTCGCTTGGCCCGCTCGATGGACAGCTCGGCAACCATGGTGTGGTCTGCCGGCGGCCGGTCGAAGGTGGACGCGATCACCTCTCCCTTCACCGACCGCTGCATGTCGGTGACCTCTTCGGGCCGCTCGTCGACCAGGACCACCATCAGGTGGCACTCGGGATTGTTGGTGGTGATGGCGTTGGCGATGGCCTGCATCACCATCGTCTTGCCCGCCTTGGGCGGGGACACGATGAGCGCCCGCTGGCCCTTACCGACCGGCATCACCAGGTCGATGACGCGGGTGGTGAGCAGGTGCGACTCGGTTTCCAGCCGCAGCCGCTCGTTCGGGTACAGCGGGGTGAGTTTGGTGAACTCCGGCCGGTTCCTGGCGGTGTCCGGGTCCAGCCCGTTGACCGTGTCAAGGCGGATCAGTGCGTTGAACTTCTGCCGCGCCGCCTCGCCGTCGCGGGGGGCCCGGATGACGCCGGTGACGTGGTCGCCACGCCGCAGACCACCCTTGCGCACCTGGCTGAGTGAGACGTAGACATCGTTCGGACCCGAGAGGTAGCCGGAGGTCCGGATGAAGGCGTACGAATCCAGCACGTCGAGGATGCCGGCCACCGGTACCAGCACATCGTCGTCACGGACCTCGGTGTCGGTAGTGTCGGCATAGGCGTTACCACCGCGCTGGTCACGGCTGCTGCCGCGCCGATTCCGGTCGCGGTAACGGTTTCGCCGGCGGCCGCCGCGGCCGTCGTCGTCGTCGTCCTGCGGGCCGTTCCGGTCGTTCTGCTGACTGTTCCGGTCGTTCTGCTGACTGGTCCGGTCGTTCTGTCGGGTCGGCTGGCCGTTCCGGTCGTTCTGTCGGGTCGGCTGGCCGTTCCCGTCGTTCTGCCGGGTCGGCTGGCCGTTCCCGTCGTTCTGCCGGGTCTGCAGGCCGTTCCCATCCTGCCGGTCGCTCGCATCGCTCTGCCGGTCGATCCGATCGTCGAACTGACCGTTTCGGTCGTTCTGCCGGGTCGGCTGGCCGTTCCGGTCGCTCTGCTGACGGTTGCGGTCACCCTGCTGGCGGTTGCGGTCGCCCTGCGGCTGGGGCTGACTCTGTTGTTGGCCGCGATCGCCACGATCCGGGCCCTGACCGGCATCGCCGTCGAAGGATTCGCGGTCGCGGCGATTCCGGCGGTTGCGCCGGTTCCCGCCGTCCTGACGGTCTTCCCGGTCGGTCTGCACGGTGCCTTCGGTCCGGGCGCCGTTGTCGTCGGCGTTCGCATTCCGGGCGATACTGGGCTGCTCAGTAGCGCCGTGCTGCTCGGAACCCCTGGCCTGCTCGGTAACGCCGTGCTGCTCGGTGATGCCGTGCTGCGCGGCGTCCGCACGTTGTTCGGCGCTCGGCGGCGTGCTGTCGAACAGGGTGGCGCCGTTGCGCTGGTCGCCGGCCGGCTGGGCAGCCCTGTTGAGCTCGGGGGCGCCGGCCGTCCTGGCCGCCCGACGCCGGGCGGGTCGTTCGCCGTCGGCGGCGTCGGCGACGGCCGCGGTCGATGCTGGGCCGGCGTCGGACGCCGAGGCCGGCGGCGTGCCGGCGTCGGACGCCGAGGCCGGCGGCGTGCCGGCGTCGGACGCCGAGGCCGGCGGTGTGCCGGGCGCCGCGCGCCGGCCGGCTGCGCCGTTGGCGGTGGGTGCGGAGCCGGCCGCGCCGTTGCCTGAGCCGCCCTGCTTCGCTGCAATCGCCGATACCAGGTCGCCCTTGCGCATCGCCGAAATGCCCTTGATGCCCATGGAGGTGGCCATGGCCTTGAGATCCGGTAGCACCATCGACGACAGCCCGGCGCCTGCTCGGCGGCTGCGGGTTCCGGCAGCCTGAGAGGCTGAGGCGTCAGAAGTGGTGTTCAACATCTCCGTGGTGTCGCTCACGAAGTTCCTTCCTGTCCGGCCGCTGTCAGCGGTCCGGTTGCGGTGTCGCCGGCTCGACGGCCGACGGAACAGTCCGCGCCCTGTTCGGGCGCTTCGCTGGGAGATTTCCCTTGGTGATCACGCGGTGCGTGGCAGGCAGCTCGATCCGGCAGGCTCGTGCGCCGAGGAACATCCTGCCTAGTGCGGGGGCGGGCCGGTTCGTACGGAGCGCCCGGTCGATCGCAAGTTCCCCCGGTAGATGCAACTGGTCTCGCTGTTGCTGCCACGGTACTCGCAGCACCGGTGATCACACCAAGCGTAACCGTCAATCCGGCGGCCAGCAACACGCACGCACGGGTGGCCGTTGCGAGTCCCGGTCGTCTCGGACTCGTTGACATCAGCGGTCACCGAAAGCACGTCATGCTGCTCGTGCGACGGTCTCTCCGGGCTTCCTGCACGAAGTGGCCGGCATCGTCGATTCGCCGCGACATCGGGGTCGTTCGCCCCGATCGCGACGAAGGACTTCGTCGGACCATTCCTCGGCCCCGGGGACTCACTGGACGAAGAAGTCCACCGGCGGCCCGCACCCGGTGCAGGCCTTGAGCATCTGATGGATGGCGTGCCCCTCGAACGCCTCGGACGGGGCGGTGTCCCACCATCTCCTGCTCGCTGTCGACGGCCGGGTGGGCCTGTCGGGTGAGGAGGTAGTCGAAGCGGCTCCCATTTGCGCGCGCCCAGTCGGGCGGTGGAGCAGTTGTCGACCATGTAGGCGACCCCACGGGCATGCATGTAGGCGTTGAGCGAGCCGACCGTCTCGATGACGGACTCGTTCGCGATCTCGGAATAGGGTTGCCCCCGCTCCGGGAGCACATAGACCTGGGTCTTCATCACCCCGCAGAACACTCCGGCAGTGAACGGGTCCAGCGGGATCTCGTCCTCGACCCGGTCGACCCTGACCTTCTGAACGGCCTGCCACATGTCACGCTCCCAGGTAGAAGGGCATTTGCGTGCGACACACCGCAGCCGAGCAACAGCAAGGCGGTGGATCGGGGTTAGTCAGTGTTCGTTGACCCAGCTGTCGGGCGCATCGTCGACGTCAACATCGAGAGTCGCAACGATGCGGGCGACAGTCATGTAGTGGCCGACGAGCACAACTACGGTCGCCAACTGGCGATCGCTCAGGACCGTGCGCGCCGCGGCCGTCACCGAGTCAGGGACAACAGGCGCCGCGGTGAGCTTGTCGACGAGGTCGAGAACCACACGCAACTCCTCGGGCAGGACCTCGCCGCCCGCTCCGCGTTCGATCGCCGTGATCTGCTCGCTGGTCCACCCGAGGCGCTGCGCCTGCCCGAGGTGGTGGAACCGCTCATAGGCGCTGTTCTGCAGCGAGGCGACGCGCAGGATGATCGCTTCGCGCCAAGCGGGGTCCAGGTCCGCTGCCCGCAGCGCGTTGGCCGTGGCGGGCAGCTGACCAGCCAGGCGCTGGTCGAGCAGCAGTAGCGCGCGGGTGAGGTTGGAAGGGAACCGGTCGTACTGGGCGCGCTGCCAGTCCTGCATGTGTTCGAGCTCGACCAGTGACACACGAGCCATCACTGGCCGGTCCGCGACGTCGTCTTTTGGCCCAGAAAGGCCGCGATGTGCGACGTGACGTCGTCGGGTCGCTCCAACGGCGCCAGGTGGGCAGCGTCGGCCACGACATGCAACTCGGCACCAGCGATGGCATCGCGCAGTGTCCTGGCGGCCGAGACCGGTGAACTGGAGTCGTGCTCGCCGACCAGCACAAGGGTGGGGGCAGTGACCTCGGGCAGCCGCCCGAGCACGTCGAAGTCGGCGATCATCTCCCACAGGGCCGCGTGAACGTTCGGGTCCGCGCCGAGCAGGGTCTTGGTGGCGCGGTCGATCAGCTCGGGGCGCTGTCGGCGGGTCTCCGGTAGGAACCAGTGCTCGAACAGCCCGTCTAGCACGGCGCTCATGCCCTCCCTGCGGGCGGTCTCGGCACGCAGGCGCATTGCGTCCTGTCCAGCCGGTGTGAAACGAGCGGCAGTGTCGACCAGGACCAGCGAACTCACCGCTGCCGGGTTCTCGAGGGCGACCGCCTGGGCGATGAGTCCTCCGACGGACAGGCCGACCACGCCGACTGGGCCCACGTCCAGACCTGCTATGGCCGAGATTACGGCGTGGGTCATGTGCTCCAGGGTGATAGCGGTGGGGGCCGCCTTGCTGCGGCCGTGCCCGGGCAGGTCGATCGCAACGACATCGTGATCGGGCCGCAGCGCGGCTATCTGGTGCTCCCAGTAGGTCAGGTCCAGCCCGGCCGAGTGCAGCAGCACCACCGGGCTCGTGCCACGTCGCCCGGTCCGTATGAGGTTGAGTTCACTCATCGTGTTCACGGCTTCTTCCTTCCGCTGGCCCTCACGCGAGAGCCGGTACGCAGCAAGCGTGCATCAGCGAACTAGAGGCGTCCAACGATTGACGGAGATGCCACCCAACTGCTCAGGAGTTAAATTGCGCACGTCAACCTACGCCAACTCGAGTAATTCGTGGCCGTCGCGGAGGAGTGCTCCCTCAACCCCGCCGCTGAGCGGGCCCCCGTCGTGCAGTCCGCCCTCTCCGCCGCTGTCGCAGCTCTGGAGCGCGACCTCAAAGGTCCGACTGTCCGACCGGACCACCCGTCGTGTGGCGTTGACGGATGCTGGCGTCGTGCTTCTTGCAGCGCGGCTTTGAGCTTACGGTTGCCGGCATCGGAGATGACCAACTGGACGCACCGTGCAGACCCCGGTCGCGCAGCGAGCGGAAAAACTCGGTCCAGAAGTCCTCGCTCTCGGAGTCTCCGCCTTCGACGCCGAGGACCTCGCGGTGTCCGTCGGCGGTGACGTCGGTGGCAATCACGACCGCCCGCGACACCACCCGCCCGTTGACCCGGCCATGCAGTAGGTCGCGTCGAGGAACACAAACCGGATCGCCTGGGCAGCAAGGGATCGGTTCAACACCGAGCCGAGTTGATGTCGTGCGCGGGAACGGGCAGATGGAAGGGCGGGAGCGCCGCGGTCGTCAGAGGACCAGACTCGCAGCATCGCCCACGACGAGATCGTGCACGGTATGCCGGTCGAGTTCGCGCACCAGTCCGTCGGCGACGACGCGATCCAGCGTGATTAACGAGTTCTGAACGCTCCGGCCGACCGGGCAGTCCGGATTCGGACGGTGCAGTCCGAGCACGGGGTCGACACCGTGCAGGATCCGCCACACCCGACCCAGGGTGATCGCCGATGCATCCGCCGCCAGCTCCCAGCCCCCATGAACCCCCGGTCGCGAGGCCACCAGCCCGGCGTCGCGCAGCGGCGCCAGCACCCGTCGTACGTGCACGGGGTTGACGTTGGCACTGCGCGACATTTCGTCGGAGCTGGTGGCGTGGAGTTCCGGCACACCGGCCAGGTAGGTCAACACGTGTACGGCGACGGCGAATTGAGTGTTCATGCCACCGGCCATCACCCCATCTTGCCATATCGCAATCGCAGTGGTTACAGTTTAATTCGTAATCACACCCACTACGGATTGGACCCGCCATGACCATCGCCATCGCCGGAGCCTCCGGAGCGCTCGGCCGAGCCGCCGCAGAGTTCCTCCTGCAGAGCACGGACCCGACCAAGGTTGTTCTGACCACCCGCAACCCGCACTCGCTCGCCGACTTCGCCTCCCGCGGCGCGAGCGTCCGACGGGCCGACTTGTCCGACCCGGCGAACCTCGCGACCGCATTCGCGGGTGTCGACAAGCTCCTGCTGATCTCAACCGACGCCGGCGGCGCGCGCCTGGCCCAGCATCTCGCCGCGATCTCGGCCGCGTCGCAGGCCGGTGTGCGCCACATCGCCTACACCTCGGTCCCGCAGCCGATCTCGGCGAATCCCGCGCTGGTCGTCGCTGACCACGCTGCGACCGAACAGGCGATCAAGGACAGCGGCATGGCGTGGACGATGCTGCGCAACAACCTCTATGCGCACATGCAAGTACCCGGCATCGAGCACGCCGCCGCGTCCGGCCAGCTGGTGGCCAACAGCGGTGCTGGAGCTACGGCGTACGTGACCCGCGAGGACTGCGCCGCGGTCGCCGCCGCGGTGCTCACCCAGGACGGTCACGAGAACCACGTGTACGACGTCACCGGAGCGCGGGCGTGGAGCGCAGCCGACCTCGCCGCGCTCGCCGGGGAGATCGGTGACCGAGAGGTACAGCTAGTGCAGGTCGACGACGAGGCCTACCGGGAGGGCCTCGTTCAGGCCGGGCTCCCGCAGGCGGTCGCCGAACTCCTCACCTCGTTCGGTGCGTCGGCCCGCGGCGGTTTCCTCGCTAACGTCAGCCCGACCGTCGAGGACCTGACCGGTCGGTCGGCCACCGAGCTGGACGCTGTCGTCCGCTCGACACTGAAGGTCTGATCTCGTGAAGCGGCACAGCACGCACGCGTCAATCAGCGGTCTACGAGGAGCTGACTTCGGGTAGTGCCGCACGCTGACCTGGGATCGCGCCAGGCTCTGGCCCAACACGCACAGCTCAAGATCGACACCAACGTCGCGGTCAAAGCCCTTGGCAGCGCGGCACGAACGAGACACTGTGAGTTGAGGTTGGCGGGGCTGTGGAAGGGTAGGACGTCAGTCCGACCGCCCGGTCGCGGCCACGGACGCGCCCAAGCCGATCATCGACAGGCCTCCCAGCCGCGTGATGGCACGGGCGCGCCCAGGCGTGCTGGACAGCCAGACGCGAGCGCGACCGGCGGCTAACGCCCACGCGGTGTCGGTGACCAACCCCACCGTCAGCGGTACCAGGGCAAGCACCAGCATCTGGCCGCTGACATGACCAGCATCTCGGTTGACGAACTGCGGCAGGATCGCGGCGAAAATGATGAACACCTTGGGATTGGTGACGCCGACCACCACGCCGGTGCGCACCGCGCGCCAGGTGTCCGGTCGCGCGGCAGACGCCGCGGAGGTCAGCGAAGAGGCGGCGCTATGGCGAATTGCCTGCACGCCCAACCACACCAAGTAGGCCGCCCCGGCGAACTTGATTGCCGAGAAGAACAGCTCTGAGCGCTGTAGCACAGGGCCTAGGCCGAGTGCGATGCAGACGGCGGCGAAGTACGAGCCGGCGCTGTTGCCCAGAACGCTGGCCAGGACCGTACGGCGGCCGTGGCTGAGAGCGCGGCCGATGACGAACAGCACGCTGGGTCCGGGAACGACGATGAGCAATCCACACGCCAGCGCCAACCCGAGGACCTGCGCGAGAGAAACCACAGCCGGGATTATCCACCCTGCACCGCTATCCGCCCCCATGACCCGACGTTGCCTCACTGAGTTTGAGCGCGTGGCCGGTGGTGGTGCCTCACCTATTTTGAGCGCTGTGGCCCGGAAGGCTTGCCCGGTGTGGAAGGCAAGATCGACATGGCCGCGAGACGGCAGGTAACGAACAAGCGGCGGGGTCAGTACCGCAAGGCCGCGAAGGCGGACCGGGGCAAGATCCTGGACCGGGTGGTGGACACCACGGGGATGGGCCGCTCGACGGCGCGGCGGATGTTGACCGGGCCCGCTTTGCCGGACCCGAAGGTGCAGGTCGACGGGCGCACGCTGCGTCCGCGGGCCTTCTCCGACGTGGCGAGGGACCTTTTGCAGCACGTGTGGGCGTTGGCGGGCATGCCGTGCGGCAAGTACCTGGTGGTCATGCTGGAGCTGTGGCTGCCGCTGCTGGCCGAAGCGGGTGACCTGGACCAGCCGTTCGCCATCGAGGAGGCGATCGCGCAGCTGAAGGCGATGAGCGCTGCGACCGTGGATCGGTATTTGCAGCCGGCTCGGGACCGGATGCGGATCAAAGGCATCGGGGCGACGAAACCGTCGCCGCTGCTTCGGAACTCGATCACCATCCGGACCTGGCCCAGGCCAAGACCGAGGCCCTCGCCGCGGCCCGCCACGTCGAACTGGAAGCATTGCAGCCGTCAATCAACCGATTGGCCAAAACGAAGTAACGCAAGCCCCACGCGCTCACCACACGTGAGGCACCAGGCACCACTTCGCGCTCACTATTGTGTGAGGCACCTCGCACGCGCCGCGTGTCGCGTCGCTTACCGGCGGGCCGCCTCACCGGAGGGGACCGGCGCGGCGGCGCACGTTGATTCAGTGCAGCAGAGGCCCGGCCTGCAGGCCACGCTCGTCGACGGCGAGGCGGATCGGATCGAAACCCGGACGTCGCCACGATTCCAGCGGGAGATCGTCGGTGACGAACGCCAACACCGATGGCCCGGCGCCGGAGACCACCGCGGCGATCCCGGCCCGGCGCAGATCCGCCATCAGCCGGGCGGTCGCCGGCATCGCCGCAGCTCGGTACTTCTGGTGCAGGAAGTCCTCGGTGCCGGCGAGCAGCAGCGACGGGTCGTCGGCGATGGCGTGCACCAGCAACGCGGCCGCCGCGGAGTTGGCGGCGGCCTCGGCATGCGGCACGGTCGGAGGAAGCATTGCCCGCGCCTGCTCGGTGGACGACCCCCGGGTGGCGCTGAACATCACCACGGTGATGTCCGGATGCACCTTCCTGCGGACTACGGAGGTGTTCCCGCGGGCGTCCATCCAGGCAAGCGTGAAGCCTCCGAGCACCGCCGGTGCGGCGTTGTCGGGGTGCCCTTCCAGCCGGGCGGCAATGTCCAGCAGCGCCGCGTCCGGCATCTTCTGCCGGCCGCCGGCGGTCAGTTCCCGGGCAACGGCAAGTCCGGCGACGATCGCCGCCGCGGACGAGCCCTGTCCTCCGCCGTGCGGAATCTCGTTACGGCACAACAACTCCAGGCTTGGCGCCGGTTCGCCGAGCGCCTGGAAGCCGAGCAGCGCGCTGCGATAGACCAGATGCTCCGCCGTGCGCGGCACGGAGTCCGCGCCGCAACCGGATACGTCGATCCGCGGTGGCCTGTCGATCCGGCGGGCCGTCACCGTGTCGTACCTGCCCAGGGCGATTCCGAGGCTGTCGTAACCCGGCCCCAGGTTCGCCGCGGTCGCCGGCACCCTGACCCGGACGGCACCCGCGTCCGGCCCCGTCATCGCAGGTCCAGCGCCTCGGCAACCGCCTCCGCCGAGATCGGGAGCACCACCGGGACCGGCATCGCGGCCAGCGCGGTGTCCGGATCCTTCAGACCGTGACCGGTCACCGTGCACACCACCAGCGATCCCCGGGGCATTCGGCCGTCGGCGCTGGTGGCCAGCAGTCCGGCCACGGATGCCGCCGAGGCCGGTTCGACGAAGACTCCGGTGGACGAGGCGAGCAGCCGATAGGCGTCCAGGATCTGTTCGTCGGTCACCGCGTCGATCAGACCGCCCGATCCGTCCCTGGCGCCGATGGCACCCTGCCAGGAGGCCGGGTTGCCGATGCGGATGGCGGACGCGATGGTGTCCGGATCTCGCACGGGATGGCCGAGGACCAGCGGCGCCGCGCCGGCCGCCTGGAAACCGAACATCCGCGGCGTGGTCTGGATCATGTCGTCGGCGTGGTACTCGGAATAGCCCTTCCAGTACGCGGTGATGTTGCCGGCGTTGCCGACCGGTAGGCAGTGCACGTCGGGTGCCCGGCCCAGAATGTCGCAGATCTCGAAGGCCGCCGTCTTCTGGCCCTCGATCCGGGCGGGGTTCACCGAGTTGACCAGTTCCAGCCCGTCGGTCGAGACGACGGTCTTGCGGGCCAGTTCCAGGCAGTCGTCGAAGTTCCCGTCGATCTGCAGGATCTGGGCGCCGTAGGCCACCGCCTGGGCGAGCTTTCCGGCGGCGATCCGGCCGGTCGGCACCAGTACCGCTGCCCGCAGGCCGGCCCTGGCCGCATAGGCGGCGGCCGAGGCCGATGTGTTGCCGGTGGAAGCACACAGGACGGCCTTGGCGCCGGCCGCCTTCGCGACCGTGACGGCCACCGTCATTCCCCGGTCCTTGAAGGAACCTGTCGGGTTGGCGCCCTCGACCTTCAGGTACACCTCGCAGCCGGTCCGCTGAGACAGCGAAGGCGCCCGCAGCAGTGGCGTTCCACCTTCGAACAGGGTGATGATCTCGGCTCCTTCCGGAACCGGCACCCGGTCGGCATAGGCGGCGATCAGCCCGGGCCAGCTGCGGTGAACCGGCGCCCGGGCGGCGATACGGTCGGCGGACGTCTCCATCTCCCCCATCAGATCTCCCCCATCACACGCATCACCGAGGCAACCTGACGCACCGCATCAAGCTCTGTCAGTCTGGCCACTGTCGCCGACAGCGCGGCATCCGGTGCGGTGTGAGTCACCAGTACCAGGGCCGCATCCTCGCCCCGGCCCTGCTGACGGACGGTGGCAATGGACACCCCAGCCTCGGCGAAGGCCGTCGCCACCGCCGCCAGCACGCCGGCACGATCCTGCACGTCCAGGCTGATGTGGTACCTGGTCGGTACGTCGCCGATCGGCCGGATCGACAGGTCGGCGTACGCCGACTCCCGCGGTCCGCGGCCGCCGCTCACCTGATTGCGGGCGACGGCGACCAGATCGCCCAGCACCGCGGATGCCGTCGGCGCGCCGCCGGCTCCCGGACCGTAGAACATCAACGTGCCGGCGGCTTCGGCTTCGACGTACACGGCGTTGTAGGCGCCGTCCACCGAAGCAAGCGGATGGTGGCGGGGCAGCATCACCGGGTGTACCCGGGCGGACACCGACTCGCTGCCCGCACCGCCGGCACCGTCGCCGGAAACCCGCTCACAGATGGCCAGAAGTTTGATGACACAACCGATTTCGTCCGCGGCGAGAATGTCCGCAGCGGACACGTCACCGATCCCCTCGCGGTAGACGTCGGCAGCGGCCACCCTGGTGTGGAAGCCGACGGAAGCCAAGATCGCGGCCTTCGCGGCGGCATCGAATCCGTCGACGTCGGCAGTGGGATCCGCCTCGGCGTACCCGAGCCTGGTGGCTTCCTTCAGCGCCCCGGCGTAGCTGTCGCCACTGGTCGTCATCGCCGACAGAATGAAGTTGGTGGTGCCGTTGACGATGCCCATGATCCTGGAGATCCGGTCTCCGGCAAGGGACTCGCGGAGCGGCCGGATCAGCGGGATGGCCCCGGCGACGGCTGCCTCGAAGTAGAGATCGGCGCCGGCCGCATCGGCCGCTTCGTACAATGCGGCTCCGTCTTCGGCGAGCAGCGCCTTGTTGGCGGTGACCACTGCGGCCCCCCGGCGTAGGGCGGTCAGGAGTACTTCCTTGGTGGGCTCGATGCCGCCCATCACCTCGACCACCACGTCGATGTCCGCCCTGCCGGCCAGTGCCGCGGCATCGGTGGTCAACAGGTGTGCCGGAACCTCCGGGTGTTTGTGCGGCCGGCGGACGGCCACCGCCGCAAGTTCCAGCGGCGCGCCGACCCTGGCGGCCAGTTCGTCGCGGTGGTCGGTGAGCAGCCGTATCACCTGCGAGCCAACGACTCCGGACCCGAGCAGACCGACCCTGACCGGGCGAACACCGTTCCCGGCCCTGGCCGGCCGGATCATCGGATCCGCCTGGTCGTCCCGCGGAATACCCGGACGGCGATGACCAGCAGCGCGATCACCACCAGCACGGCCAGCACCGCGATCGCCGCACGTAGCCACCCCGGCATCTCCGGCTTCACCAGCACCAGCACGATCAGCAACGCGGCAACCGCCAACAGCAC
>JAABUT010002666.1_pt1 | contig 16664 bp, 18 predicted proteins | sample 5559281 | NCBI WGS metagenome assembly JAABUT01 (sample SAMN10711880, study PRJNA513359) | rock metagenome | isolation source: Antarctica rocks | place: Antarctica: Victoria Land, Ricker Hills nord | collected 2016-01-04 | reverse complement strand
CGGCGATGACCGGGCTACCGGCCTTTCTGGCCGGCGGACCGCCCGGCAGCTCCGGGATCATGATCTTGGAGTATGTCGCGCAGGACGCGCTCAGCGAGCTCCGGGCGCTCAGTGCGCCGCTGACCGCCGGCAGCGCGGTACTCAGCCTGGGCTTTGAGGAACACGCCAGCTTCTCCACGCAGGCCGCCCGGGCGGCCGCGCGGGCCGTAGAACTGGTCGGGCTGGTCCTGGCCACCGAGCTGGTAGCGGCGGTGCGCGCGCTCCGTAGCGCGCCAGACCGCCTGGTCGACGCCCCGGTGCGCACCGCCTTCGAGCTCTGCGCGGCACAGCTGGCCGCCGACACCGACGACCGGGTGCTGGGACCGGACCTGATAAGCGGCGTCGCGCTGCTGACCCAGCTGACCGCGCTGACTGCCCCAGCTCGCCGTGACTGACTCCGTCGGCGGCGGCCTTCCCGACTGGCTGCAGCTCATCGGGGTATCGGCTCGAGCGGCGCTGAGAGGATCCCGACGGCGAGTCAGTGGAAGTTCCGGCCGACAGCACTGCCTGAAGACGGCGGCCGATGCGTGGGTTGCCCTCAACCAGCGCCGCCTGCAGCGCAACGCCGAAACCGTGCGACAGCTCCTGATCGTGCCAGCTGGCGTCGTGGTGCCGCGTCCAGCACAGCAGCCTGACACCGACGAACGAGTCGCGGTGCACCACGCGACGCGCCGCACTAGCCGCCCCGGCGCGAAGCGAGGCTGCGGGTGCGGCCGGCGGTCAGCCCAGTCGCTTCTTCAGGCCAGCGGCAATCTGGTCGGCCTTCTCCCGCAGCTCTGTGAGTACCTGCTGGCGCACCTGCGGGTCGGTGATGGCCTGGCGGGAGCGCTGCACCTGGGGGTGCGCCCGCAACTCGCTGAACACTTGCCGCCGGGCGTGCGGGTCGGTGACGGCCTTCCGGTAGAGCCGCACCTGGGGGTGTGCCACCAGCTCGGTGGCCTGCCGCCGGGCGCTACGGTACTGCTCCTGGCTGCTGCGGTAGCGCTTTCGCGCCTGGGCCCAGGCCTGCTTACGGGCCTGTGGGTCGGTCACGGCCTGCCGGGCCGCCTGGACCTGCGGGTGTTGGCCAAGCTGTTCGGCTTGGGTGCGGAGCTGGTCGTAGCGCTGCCGCCCGGCCCGAGCCCCCCGCAGGTACCCGGCGGCGCAGGCGTCGCCGGTGGCCAGCCGCCGTAGCTGGCGACGCACCAATCTCCCGACGCCGCTGCCGTGCTTCGCCGACCCGGCAGCAGCACGGACCCGGGGCTTACGCGCGGAAGTCCCGGAGGTGCTGCCGGTGCGGCGCCGGGCGGCCGGCGCGGCCCGGGTCCGGCTTGGCGCAGGCCGCCGTCGGCGACCAACGCTCGTGGTAGGTCCTGCGGCGACTCGTTGGTCCCGGGCCCGTAGGCCAAAGGCGACCGCGGCCGCCAACGCAGCTAGCGCGGCCAGCGGCGCACCGCTGGCCCACGCCCCCGCCAACGGTCCCAGCGGCTCCGCACCGGACCTAGGCGTCTCAGCACCGGAACTGGCACTGGCACTGGCCGGCTGTGCCTGCTGACTGGGTACAGTCGGCCCCGGGCTGCTCTCACCCGCCATGCTCGCAGCAAGGCCCTGCACCGGCGCCTTCGGCGGAACCGGAACCGGCTGCGCCGGCTTCGCGACCTGGGCCAGGGCGGATGGGCCGACCGGCGCCGGCGGCCGTATCGGGGCCGGCATCGGTTTCGGTGCAACTACCGGCGGGTCATTAGCTTCGGCCTGCGGGCCGGGCGGGGGTGTGGGCGGGGGTGTGGGCGCCGGGCTGGCCTGCGGCGAGGTCGAACTCGCCGTCGGCCCCGGGGACACTGGTGAGGTCGGTACGGCCCGGACCGGTGTGGGCGCTGCTGGAGTAGGCCGGCGGCTTGGGGTGGGCGCCTGCACCACGTGCGGCCTGGTGTCGGCCTCCACCAGCGGCGGCCGCGGCGTGACCACCGGCGGCGTGACCACCGGCGGCGGGGGCGGGGGCTGGGTCGGGGTGTCCCGGTCGGGCTTCCCGGTCGGCGGCACCGGCAGGTCCGCGGTCTTCGCCGTCGGTGTCACCGGCAGGTCCGCGGTCTTGGGCTGGCTCAGGTCGGCCTCGGTCGGGAGCAGGCTCGGCGACGCCGAAGCGCTGTAATGCACCCCGTAGTGCCGGTACAGCGCGATGTCGTCCCGCTTGGACAACTCCGTGTCGTCCCCGACATGCGGAGCGGACAGCACCGCGGCGCGCCGGAACGCCACCCGCACCTGCCCACCGACCTCCAGGGCGTTCAGCGCCGGCAGCAGGCAACGCCGGTGGCCCTGCACCGCCACCTCCAGCCACTCCGTGGCCCCGCTGGCTGCGTCCGCGAAGATCCCGGTGCACTCCCCCAGCCGCTCACCGTCCTGGTCCAACACCAGCCGGCCCTGCCAGCCCTTGGCCACATCCCGCTCCGGCAACGTCACAGCACTCTCCCTGCTCGCCCCGGCGCCGACTGCGTCCTACGGGTGCCACCGCACTACCCCCAACCCAGCAACAGCACCCCTAACGACCAGTCGCTACGGGCGGCCCACGAGCATGGGTCGGCGGACCGCGGACCGATCGACCAACGGCAGGCAGCAGCAGCAGAACCTCCACACCGTCATGCCGCCTGCGCTGTCTTCCCCGCCTGCGGCGACGAGCAGGTGCACGCAGCCGGTTCCGTGGGCGCGGGTGGCTGCTTTCGGGGTGGCGCCCAGCACGGCTGGACGTAGCCGCAAGGACACCGGCGGCTCGGACAGCGTCGTCGCAATCGTCGTTGAGGCGGGAAGCCAACCGGAGCCGACCAGCTCGCCCGCGGCCGAAGAGCCCGCTGTGCTGCAGCCGCCACCTACATAGGGCTCCCGACGCGGCCGACGATGGCCGAGTAGTCGGTGGCGCGGTCGACGTGCGCACGGAGCGGTTCGCCACGCCAGGCGCATGCTCGTGGAGCAGCGGCACCGACCTCGGTCCACAGGTCCGGCAGGGGCCTGGGCAACCCAGCCGCGCCACCATGGCGACTTTGCTGGCCGGCTCGGATGGCTGGGCGGATCCGCTGCGGGCCCACGTCGGATGGCTACTGGAGTTTGCGCCGGGTGGAGCGCGGCAGCCCTCTGCCGGGAACGACCACCGGGTCGATCAACGGCCGGTTGCTGGACAGGCCCTCCTGCGGCACCGCCACCAAAGGCCCGGGCGGCAACTCCGCTGCGATGGGCTCAGCCACACGTGGTGGCGGGGTTTGCGTCTGTTCGCCAACTGGGCCAGTGCTCCCGTCAAATCGGCCTGGCACCGGCGGCCCGGCAGCGGTGCCAGCGGAGGCGCTGTGCTCAGGCCCTCCGGCGGCGGGGAGCTGTTGCTGCACGACGGCCGGCAGCCTGCTGCTGGCCTCCTGCACCTTCGGGTGCTGCAGCAACCGCCTTCCGCCACTCAGCAGCTTTTCATAGCGCGGCCGGCCGGCCCGGCTTCCCAGCACGTATCCCAACCCAAAGCTCGAGCCCAACCTAAGCAGCCCCACAATGATCTCCTGTCCTTTAAGCGCCTGACCTGCCTGTAGGGAACGACCCAAGATGCGGCGCAGATTGGTGCGGGACCGCACGTGACCTTTGGCTAGCCGAGGCCGTAGGAGTGACGTTGACGGCAGTACGGCCCAACTACCTAGAGCGCTTTACCGCCGGTCCCACAGCCACTTCAGTGTCAGGAACTCTGCGATGCGCTTCAACATCAGTGTCTCCTCTTGCCGTCACGTCTTCACCGGCAACTACCCGCCGGAGCGATCGGTAAGCCGCGGCACCTCGACCTCCACGCTCCCTCTAGCCGTTGTCCTGGACGTACTCCTTCGGGTCCTTGTCCTTCCCCGACAGCCCCTTCGCGCTCTCGTGCGCATCCCGGAACGCCAGCCAGCTCAAGCCCAGCTCGGTTCGCTTCTGCTCGGACACCTCGTCCTTGAACGCCGGCAGCACGTCGTGCTCCTCTTCCTCCAAGTGCTCGACGGTCACCTCGCGCGCTGCCTGGAACACCTTCCACCAGTCGTCGGTCCCGACCGGGTGCTTGTCGACCGCGTGTACAGCGTCACGGATCTTGTTGTGGTCCTTGACGGCGTCCTCGGTGTCTTCCTTGCTGTCCTCGACCCGGCGCAGCAGCTGCGGGTAGAACACGTCCTCCTCCCCGCTGGCGTGCACCTCCAGCGAGTCCGAGAGCTCGCGCCACTTGCTCGCAAGATCGGCAGGGTCGGTGAGCGCATCGATGTCGGTGAAGCCGCGCCGGAACGCGTCGTGCTCGGACAGGATCAGCAAGGTGATGTCGAGGTCGGCCATCCGAGGAGTCTGCCTAACGCTGGGCGATGCGCCTAACCTGCCTCCCGAGCCTCGGCGTTCCCACGCGTTCGGCAATGGCACCTACCCCTCGCGGGTGCGCCTCCGCCGGACACGCCGCCCAACAGCTTCCTGTCTGGCGGCAGACTAAAGGTCTGCGGCTCCAGGAGTCCCGGCCGAGCCCAGTCCGACGATCGGCGTCGTCGCTAGCCCTTAGCCGCGGGTGCTTAATTCCGCTGACATGTCCACGACGCGGTCGACGTCGCGTTCGCTCGGTCTGCCAAGGATCGTAGGGCCTGCTCGGCTTAGGTCACTGGGCACAGGGCAACGCCCCGGAGGGGAAGCCGCTCTGGAGAAGGAAGTGCCATGTACCTGCACGTGCAGAGACTGATCAACGAGATTGAGGCGGACGAGCCGGACCCGGCCGCCGCGAACGCGCTGCAGGAGGGCCTGGGCGGACAGTTCGGTGAGATGCGCACGATGATGCAGTACCTGTTCCAGGCGATGAACTTCCGCGGCCCGCAGGGCAAGCCCTACCGGGACTTGATCCAGGGCATCGGCACTGAGGAGATCAGCCACGTCGAGCTGATCGGTACCACGATCGCCCGGTTGCTGGACGGTTCGCCGCGCTACCAGGGCAAGCCGACCGACCCGCTGGATGCGGCCGGGGCCGGCGGGGCGACGCCGCTTGAGTCCGCGTTGTCAGTGGGCAACATCCACCACTACCTGGTGGGAGCCCAAGGTGCGTTGCCCAAGGACTCCGCCGGTAACCCGTGGTCGGGTGCCTACGTCTACAACAGCGGCAACTTGGTGCTGGACCTGCTGTACAACCTCATGCTCGAGTCGACCGGCCGGCTGCAGAAGTGCCGGATCTATGAGATGACGGCGAACAGGACCGCCCGGTCGACGGTGGCGTATCTGATCGTGCGGGACCAGGCGCACGAGAACGCCTACGCCAAGGCGCTCGAGACCTTGGGGGTGGACTGGGGCCGGCTGCTGCCGATCCCGAAGACCAACGCGGCGGCGTTCCCGGAGGTCAAGAAGCTGCTGGACCTGGGGTTGCAGAGCAAGCAGTTCACCTTCAGTGCCGACAACCTGTCCGAGGCCGGCCGGGTGTTCCAGGGCGTGTCCCCGTCTGGGGACGGCACTGTGCTGACCGCGTCGGAGCAGATGCCTGAAGGGGTGCCGTCGACGATTGCGGTCGAGCGGATGGAGGAGTTCTCCCCGGGGCTGGACACCGACCTGTTGGCGCTGCTGCAGGCCACCGCGGAGATGGAGATGGAAGACGTCACTATCAGCTACGGGCCGGTCACCGGCTGACCGAGCGGGTGGCGGCACCTGGGTGCCGCCACACCGCGGGCCGGCCACACCTGGCGAGTCCGGACCGGATGGCACGGATGATGACCCGGTGCACTACCGCCGCTTGTCCGGGCACGGGAACCAAGCGGTTCGTTGGAGCCAGGGTCAGTGGCGGCTGGTACGGCAGTCCGCGCACCGACGGCGCAGCCGGCGCCGGCACCTCCGCATCGAATCGGACTAGCGGCCGCGCTGTGGTCCGGCAGAAGGGACCTAATCGCATGGAAGTGCTGCAGGAGCTGTCCGGGCTGGGGGTGTCGATCTGGCTGGATGAGCTGTCCCGCTCGCTGGTCTGGTCCGGCCGGCTCGCCGACCTGGTCCGGGACCGTTGCGTCGTCGGGGTGACCAGCAACCCGACGATCTTTGCGACGGCGCTGGCGGACGGGCAGGCCTACGACAGCCAGGTTGGTGACCTGGCCGTCCGCGGCGTCGCGGTCGGCGAGGCCGTCCGGGCGCTGACCTGCGCCGATGTCCGGGACGCCTGTGACGTGCTGCGGGCGACCTATGACCACACCGACGGGATCGACGGCCGGGTCAGCCTGGAGGTCGATCCGCGGCTGGCCCGCGACGCCGACCGGACCCTGGCCGAAGCCAAAGCCCTGGCGTGGATGGTGGACCGCCCGAATCTGATGGTGAAGATCCCCGCGACCGAGCAGGCGCTGAGCGCGATCACCGCGGCGACCGCGGCCGGGATCAGCATCAACGTCACGCTGCTGTTCTCCGTCGAGCGGTACCGGCTCGTCCAGGACGCCTACCTCACCGGGTTGGAGCACCGCCTGGCGGCCGGTCAGAGCCTGCACCGGGTGTCCTCGGTCGCGTCGTTCTTCATCTCCCGGGTCGATGGTGTCGTCGACCCGCAGCTAGACGCGCTGGACCCCGACAGCCACCCCGCCGCACCGGCGCTGCGCGGTCAGGCCGCGATCGCGAACGCCCGGCTGGCCTACCAGGCCTACCTGCAGGTGATGGGCAGCCAGCGGTGGACCCGGCTGGAAGACGCCGGCGCCCGGCCGCAGCGGCTGCTCTGGGCCTCGACCGGCGTGAAGGACCCTAGCTACCCGCCCGCCCGGTACGTCACCGAACTCGCGGTACGGGACACCGTCAACACCATGCCCCCCGCCACCCTGCAGGCCGCGACAACCGCGACCGTGCCCGGGCCGCTGGACAGCGCCGGCCAACGCGACCCGCAGGCCGTCGCCGATGAACTCGCGGCGCTGGGCGTGGACCTCGCCCAGGTCGCCCGGCAGCTGGAGGACACCGCGGTCCGGTTGTTCCAGGACTCCTACGCCCAGCTCGTCGACACCGTCACCGCCGCGCTGAGCGCGGCGGGCGCGGACGTCCACACCGACGGGACCGCCCGCCCCGTCGGCGGCGGTCAGCGACCCGCAGCACCCGCCGACAGCGGCTGACCCACCAGATGCCACACCCCCGACGCACCTACAGGAGGGCCACCGTGACCGAGCCGCACCCACACCGCACCGCGCCGCGCCCCGCCCAGCGCAACGTCGACATCGATGTCGACCTCGATGTCGACAGCAACGCGACGGCACCCAACGAGAGCCCAGCGGAGGCGCCGGCCTTGACGACCAGCGAGGACGCGCAGCGCGACGACCTGCTCGTCCAGCCCAGCAACTCCTAGCCCGGTCCGCGCTGGCTGTCCCTCCCAGCCCGACCGAGACCCCATGCGGCGACGCGCTTAGGCGACCACCTGGCCGGGCGCTGGTGCTTGCAACTGTTAGCGGCGCGCCAGGCGGGGTAGTGCCTGTTGTTAGCGCGGACGGTGCGCTGGAACCCGTGTACCCAGGAGGGGAACAGTTGTGACTTAACGCGACGGATCGGCAACAGGCCCGGCAGGGTCTGATGGGCAAGCCTTCCGGCAAGGCCAAGGAAGTCGCTGGCGCGGTCACCGGCAACGACTCGCTCACAGCCGAAGGTCGTCTCCAGCAGGCCGAGGTCACCGCACGCCAGGAAGCCGCGACGGACGAGGCTGTTGCGGACGCGCAGCGGACCGAAGCCGCAAAGGAGATCGCCGAGAAGGCCCGCCTGGCCGCGCAGCACACGCAGGTGGCTGGCGACCGGGCCGTCGCTGAAGTCCAGGCCAAGCAGCACAAGGACGCGGCCCACGCCGAGCGCCGCCAGGACCTCCCACTCCACCGTCATCGACCAGGCGAAGGCCCAACGCGAGCACGCCGCTGCCACCGCCACCGCGCCACCGCAGCAGACGCTGAGGCAGCGGCGGCCAAGGCCCAGGCTGAGGCCGACGCTCTCGCTAGTTGAGCCGGCGAGTCCCCGAATCGCCCGCATGCACTTAGCAAGGAGACCCCATGAACGTCACCACCTTGCCCCGTGCCGTCCTGGCCTTGCAGTACGCCGCTCTGCGACCCTCGGTCAGCCTGGTGGAGAACCTCCTGGTCGGTCGCCTGGACACCCAAGACCCGCGCCGGCTCAAGGTGGAGCGCGTTGTCGGCCAGGTCGATGCCATAGCCGGCCGCTTGCTCGGCGACACCGACCTCACCGCCCGAGGAGAAGGCGCCCAGGCCCACGCCGACGCCGCCACCGAAGCCCAGCAGCTGCACGCACAAGCTGAGCAGACCAAGGCCGACGCCGACGCGGACCTGGAACGCGAGATGAAGGCCGCCAACACCCAGCGCGCTCAGGCCGCCCAGGCACACCGCGCCGAGGTCACCGCCGCCGCGAAGCAGGAGTCGCAGCAGAAGGCGGACGCAGCCAAGCAGGCCAAGGTCCGCGCCGACGCTGAAAAGGCCGCCATCGCCAAGCAGGCCCAAGCGAAGGTCGAGTCCGCTGCCAGTCGCTAGCACGCCCAGAGCACCGCGGCCGACAACCGGCTCAGATGGCTACCGCCGCACCGCCGCTCCCAAAGCCGAACTCGCCGACGCCAACGACACCGCCAACAAAGCCGCCGATCAACGCACCCACGCTGACCAGCTCGCTTCCCTGGCTCAGAGCGAGAAGCACAACCGGCAGAACTAAGCCAGCCCCACCATGACGGCCCCAGCGCCCGGGTCGCTCAGCACCTGAGCCGCTGGGCCGTCGAAAGCCGGCCGCGGTCCGGGACGGCCTGCACACAACCGCCACCACCAACCGAGGGCCGGCTCGGCCCCGACATCCACTGCGCGCAGCTCACCACCCCAATCGGCCCTGCCTGCGCAGACAGTCGGCAACCAAGGCCCAGAACCTCACCGGTCCGGGTCATCGCCGCCGCGTGCCTGCGCTCGGCCGGGTCGCAGGCATGACGGTCGCCTGGCTGTCGAGTCACGACCGCGGGGCAGCCGCCAACGCCCAGTCTTTCAGGTCGCTCGAGCCGCGGGCTGATGTTGGCCAGCTGCTGCATCACGCCAGCAGGTCCCGTCCCTGCTGACTTGCGGGCTACTTGCGGTGCAGGGTGAGCCGACCGTTGCTGCTGGCGCAGATGTAGCCGTACTGGGGGTAGCTGTTGATGGCCTTGCTGGAGCACTGCTGGCCGGCCGCCAGGCACTTAGTTGCCCCGTTGATGGTGGCTGAGGTGTGCCCGGCGGGGCAGGTCTTGCCAGCGCCGCCGGGGGCCCGGCCGCTGGAGCCCCCGGCCACTGGTGCCGGTGCGGTGGGGGTGCGGGCAGCGGTCTTCTTCGGACCGCAGCCCGTCAAGGCGAGCAGGGCCACCATCGGCACGACGAGCAGTGCGGGACGGGTCAGGGCAGGCATAACAGCTCCAGGTGGTCGGGTACCGGGCAGACCACGGTCAACGAGTGCGGGCTGCGACGCATGGCTCGTCGCAAGCGGCCTGTGCCACCCGCTTGCCCTAGTTGGAGCGGCTTGAACGGCTGCTTTGGCATCAATCCGGTCACAGCAACGTCCGGCGATGCCGCCGTGCAATGACCCATCGAAGACCCCACCCTGGTCAGCCCTCTGGACCCAGCGGAACAGTGCCGGCGGGTGTGGCTAGCGGCCTCGCGCGGCGGGCGACGGCAGGCTGTTGAGGTGCTCCAGGCGGTCCAGCAGGTTGGTCAGCGAGGCCTGGAACTCCTCATCGGCGTGGTCCTGGGCTAACTGCTCGGCGAGCCGCGACACCGCCGGGTAGGGCGCGAGCTCGTCCGCGGTGTCCTCATCCGGCGCGTCGATGTCAGCTTCCTCCACTGGCCCGGTGTCGACACCGCGGGCGCTGACCTCAAGCAGCAGATTGCCCAGCAGGAAGGACGTGAACGAGCGGTAGGCGGCGGCGGCGCCGGCGTCGGCGAACCCCCGCGCGAGCAGCCCGGCGAGGAACTCCTCGATCCAACGTAGCGAGCGCAGCGGCGGTCGGATCCACGGCGCGCCCGGGGTCCGGGTCGCGATGAGCGGGAAGACCTCAGGCTGAGCGACGGCGATGCGCCGCACCCCGTGGGCCTGCCGTGTCAGGAAGGCCCGCCAGTCCTCGTCGGCGTGCACCTGCATCTCTGGATCGTCGAGCATCGCGTCGACGACCTGGTTGACGACGGCGTCCAGCAGCGCCTCGAAGTTCGGCACGTACCGGTACAGCGACATCGCCTCGACCCCGAGCTCGCGGCCCAGCGAGCGCATCGACAGGGCCCGGGCGCCGTCCCTCTCGATCAGTCTGATGGCACTAGTGACGATGCTCTTCCGGGAGAGTCCCTTTCCTGGCTGCGGGCGGGACTTCTGCGGCACGACGTCCCTTCCTGGCACTTTGCCGAAGTCCGCGTCGCGGCTGGGTCATCCGGTCCAGGATGAGGGCTGGACGTATATCAGCGCTCGCACTCAGCCCTGGTACGACGCAACACTGTGGTCTGGGTGCGGACCGGTTCAGACTTGCCGAGGCGCAGGCTCAACGTGCCGAACTGGGTCAGCCGACAGCCCGGGAGCCGAAGATCAGTGCTTCCCGCTCCAGGTCGTAGAAGACCTCGCTGCTGGCCGACAGCCAGTCGAACAAGTTGTCGGCGTCGTCGACGGTGACAGTGAGCACGACCTCCGAGGCGCCGTGGTCCAACACCAGCTGGAACAGGTAGGTGCCGGGCTTTCCCGCGCCGGAGGCGGACCAGTTCGGCTGCCAGTGCGTCACCTTGCGTGTCTTGATGACGCTCTTGCCCAGGTCGCTGGCGCCTGGGCCCTGCTCGCTGCTAGTCGTCATGCGCGCTCCTGTGTGCGAGGGGGTGGTGTGCCGCCCTCATACCAAGCCGGGTACGGCGTAAACGGCTACACCCTCACGGGTCTGCCCTGGGCGCTGCCCGCTGCTGCGCGCGTTGGCACGCCGCCAAGCGCCGGCCAGAACCCTTGCCACCAGCTGCTCAGGGGGTCCGTTCCCTGCTCAAGGTGTCCGTTCCGGCCGTGGGTCGCCCGGGTAGCGCGCCAGGGCGAGCGCGACCCCGCGCCCGCCGGCGCCCACCACCGGTCCAGCTACTCCGGCCCGGCTTGCTTTTCCACCGCCGACGTGCAATCGGGGTCGACCGCCCCCCGGGTCGCTCACCTGGCGGCCCGCGTCGGCCGGCGGCCCAGACACCCCAGCCCGCTGGCACTGCTCGCCGCAAGCGGCCGACACGCACGGCCTTCGCCAGGGCAACAGGCCGTGGCAGGCGCTGCCGGCAGGCAGGTGCATCGGCTTCGCCTGCGCGACATGCGCAGGTCCCCAACTCCTCACCTGAGGACCTGACAATCGTCACCGGGAGGCCGCGCATACACCGTAAGCGCCGGGGTAATACGCGCTCCGCACGTCTATAACTCGCCGTCCTCGTACGCGGCACCGTGCAACCCGCAGCACCGCATCCCGCTCTCCGGGTTGCCCACCTCTAGGAGACCTGTGTCCACGACCAATCTGGCTGCCGTCGACTTCGGCGGCGCCGCCACCGACGGCTTCCGCACCATCGCGACGTTCATCCCCAAGCTGATCGGCTTCCTGCTGATCCTGATCATCGGCTATTTCATCGCCAAGGTGATCAGCAAGGTCGTCGCCAAGCTGCTGCAGAAGGTCGGGTTCGACAAGGCGGTGGAGAAGGGCGGCATCAAAAAGGCGCTGGACAAGAGCAACTACGACGCCAGCGACATCATCGCCAAGATCGTGTTCTTTGCGATCTTCATCCCGGTGCTGTCCGCCGCGATCGGGCAGCTGGGTATCGCCTCGATCACCGCACCGCTGGCCGCCTTCATCACACTGATCCCCAAGATCTTGGTGGCCATCGTCCTGGTGGTCCTCGGTGCGGCGATGGCCGGTGCGCTGAAAAAGCTCATCACCGACAGCCTCGGCGGCCTGTCCTACGGCAGCGCCCTGGGTACGGCGGCCTCCGCACTGGTGCTGGTGCTGTTCGTCAAGGCCGCGCTGGATGAGGTCGGGGTCGCCACGACAGTGACCAACGCGGTGCTGTTCACGGTGCTGGCCACCATCGCCGGAGTGACCATCGTCGGCGTCGGCGGCGGGCTGATCACGCCGATGCAGCACCGGTGGGAGCAGAACCTGACAAAGGCCTCGCAGGAGACCGCGAAGGTCAAGACCCACGTACAGAACAGCAAGCAGGACGGTGAGCAGCAGCCCTACGACCAGAACCAGCCGGCAGCCTCAGTCCGTCGGCCCATCCCGACCACGCGCCCCTCCTGACTCTGCTCGCCTGCCGATCCCCTAACCGGAACAGCCGGGCTAAGCCAGCACAACGATGAGGACGTCATGACCCAGCCCACCCGCACGCCGAACCCGGCCACCAGCAGCCGCCCGGAACGCAGTTCCGAGCGGGTGGCGCACAAGAGCCCACTGGCCTGGCTGCCCCTCGCGCTGCTCGCCCTGCTGCTGCTGTTGCTCCTCGCCGTCGTCCTCACGCTCTTCGCGGTCAACGACGGAACCACCAAGAACTCGACCAGCAGGCCGGGCAGCAGCGCCGCCCCGGCACCTGGATCACCAGGCAGCGCCGGCCCGGCGGCGGGCAGCGCCGGTCCGCCCGCCGGTGGCGGTACGGCAGGCAGCGCCGGTCCGGCAGCCGGTGGCGGTACCGCAGGCGGCGGCGCGGGTGTCGGCGGTGCCGGCGTGCCCAGTGGGCCGCTGGCCGGGGCGTTGGTCGGGGGCGCCGGGATCGCCCCGGCAGCGGTCGGCAGCACCGGTGCCGGTGGCGCGTCCGGCACTGCGGGCGGCACCACAGCGACCGGCGGCAAAGCCTCCGGCAGTGCCGGGACCGTGCTGTTCGGTGAGGGCAGCGCGAGCATCGACAGCGACGGCCAGCAGGTCATCCGGCAGGCGGCGACCGCCTTGAAGGCCGCCCGGGCCCACAAGGTCGAGGTGATCGGCTACACCGACGTGCTCGCCGGTCAGCCGGTGAACCAGTCCCTGTCAGCCAAGCGCGCAGCCGCGGTCGCGGCCGTCCTGCGCACCGAGCTCGGTCCGGACGTGGCCGTGACTACCAGCGCCCGAGGTGAGCAGGACCCGGCTGCCAGCAACAGCGCCCCCCCAGGCCGCCAGCAGAACCGGCGCGCCGCGATCCTGCAGCGCGGCTAACCCGGGCAGGCCGACTTCTCCACGCAACCGGCAGCGGCCGTGACCGTGGGACCGACACGTCAGTCGCACGCACCTGACCAACCGGACAGCACCTCCAGCACGACTACCCGAAAGGAACGACATGATCAGCAATGACCAGCTCACCTCCCTTACCGGCCGGGCTATGCACGGCTCAGACGGCGCCAAGATCGGCAAGATCGTCGATGTGTACGAGTCGACGGACGGGGGCCAGGAGGGGACGTTCGTGACGGTCCACACCGGCATGTTCGGTGGCAAGGCCAGCTTCGTTCCGCTGTCCAAGGCCAGCATGCAAGCCGAGAACGTCGTGGTGCCCTACGACAAAGCCCTGGTCAAGGACGCCCCGCAGGTCGAGGCCGACCAGGACCTCACCTCGGCCGAGGAGGAGCGGCTCTACCAGCACTACAGCCTGCAGCCCGCCGCCAGCCCGGCACCCGCCGCCCCCGGCCGGCACGCCGAGGAGACCGCCATTCCGCGCGGCACCAAGCGCCAGGACAGCGACGGCGACGGGGTGTTCGACGACGTCAAGGACACCGCCGTCGGCCGCGACACCTCCGGGTTGACTACTGACGACGCGATGACCCGTTCGGAGGAGCGGTTGCAGGTCGGGACCCAGCAGGTCGAGACCGGCCGGGCCCGGTTGCGTAAGCGGATCGTGACCGAGCAGGTCAGCACCACCGTCCCGGTCACCCGCGACGAGGTCGTCGTGGAGCGCGAGCCGATCACCGAGGCGAACATGCCCAAGGCGATGGACGGCCCGGCGCTGTCGGAGGAGGAACACGAGGTCGTGCTCAAGGCCGAGCAGCCGGTGGTGACCAAGGAGACCGTTCCGGTGGAGCGGGTCAAGCTCGGCACCCAGACCGTCACCGAGCAGCAGCAGGTCAACGAGACGGTCCGTAAGGAGCAGATCGAGACCGAGGACCCCACCGGCAAGGCCGGCAAGCCCGGCCGCTGACCGACCGACCGCACGACGGGGTCGTGCCCGCGCAGGCCCCTGACCCTGGCCTGCGCGGGCACGGGCCCGGCCACCGTCCGCCCACGAACGTGCCCGCCGCCGGGCCGCCCAGGAGAGCCATGACCACCACCCCGCCACCCGGTGCCGCTGCCGAGGTCGAGCTGCGGGAGCAGCAGCTGCAGGTCGACACGGTCCGCGTTCCGGTCGAGCGGGTCGTGCTGCGCCGGCGGATCGTCACCGAGGTCCAGCAGATCCAGGTGACCGTGCGCCGCGAGGAGCTGGAGATCGTGCGCGAACCGCTGTCCGGTCAGCCCACCGGGGCGCCCGGCGAAGCACCGCCCCCGCTGCTGATCGTGCTCTCCCGCGAGGTACCGGTGGTACAGCTCCAGCGACACCCCTACGAGCAGGTGACCGCGCGGGTCACCAGCGTCGAAGGCCAGCAGCAGATTAACGAGACCGTGTCCAAGGAACAGGCAGAGCTCACCACCACCAGCTCCAGCGACGACCCGGACTCGGGATCAGCGCACCGCTGAACTGACCCGACCTGATCAGAACCAACACCGCTAAGGAGCAGCACCGATGACGGCACCGGACGGTGGTTCCCAACGAGTCACGGACCCGCCGCACCGCGGCGGCCGGCTCTGCTCGGGCTGAGTTTGGGCGGGGTGATCATCGGTGGTCTCGCGGCGGTGGTGAACAACAAGAGCCAGCTTGATCGGTCCAGCAGTACGTGGACGACGCCAAGGCCAAGCTCCCCTCCTTCCAGCAGGTCCGGAACAGCATCCCGGGCAAGTAGCCGCTGGGTGCGGAGGCGAACAACTCCTCCACCTCCTTCCGATTAGCCATGGAGCTGCAGATGCACGTGTACCGGTGGGGGTGGACGGCCGTGACCGCTGCGGTGGTCCTGCTCGGCGTGGCCGTCGCGCTGCTGACTTCCCCCGCTGCGGTCCTGGTCGTCCTTGGGGTCGTCGCCCTCGTGGCCCTGAGCATTCAACGTCACCTCGGCAGCGTTCCCCTTCGCGAGGCGGTCAGGGCCGGTGCGGTGGCCGCCGTGGGAGGGGTCGCGATCGTTGGCCTGGTCGGCCTCCTGGGCCCAGCCGCATTCGGCCTGGCACTGCTGCTGGGCGGCGGCTGTCCGGCTGTCCTGCTCCGGTGCCTGCCTCACCTCCGTCCCGCGCCGACACCGGTCCCGCGGGCGGCGGCCACCGACGGCCCGGAGGCCAAAGCGCCGGCCAACCCCACGCGAGTCAGCACCGCGTCGGCGCAGCTGGCGGATCTGAGCACCGAGCAGCTGTGTTGGCGTTGGCGGACCAGCTTCATCGCCCTGTGTAACAGCCCGAGTTGGGTCGCCCGGGCCCGGTTGGCCCGGGACCGCCAGCACTACCTCGACGAGATGGAACGTCGGGCCCCGGCAGCGTTTCGGCGGTGGCTTGACAGCGGCGCCCGAGCCGCCGGTGACCCTGGCAGCTACCTCACGCAGCGGACGCCTCCATCGCAGCAGCGCAACGCCGAGCCCTGACCCACCTGGGCTCGGCAACCGCCGGCCCGGCCAGCACAGCCGAACTGGGAGACACCGACCATGCAGATCGACAAGCACGAGGTAGTGGACGTCATCCGCGCCAAGGGCGACCAACGCAAGACCGACCAGGCCCGGCAGGAGCTGCCGGACACCGTCGACACCGACCAGCACACCGAGCTCATGGACAAGTACGAAATCGGCATCACCGGCCGGATCGCCGGGCTGGGCGGCAAGCTCACCGGTTGACCAGCGCCGCTCCACCGACGCAGTTGGACCACCGCATCCGGGCTCGCCGACCAGGACTGCCAACCGGGTAGGCGTGGGCCGAACCAACCCGGGCACCCGGTCACCACCGGACCGGGTGGGTGGTGACGGAGCGGGGCAGCTCTACCGGGTGCGGCCGCTGGTTTTGTTGCTGAGCTTGACATCCAGTTGGACGGCCAGGTCGGGGCGTTGCAGGGCCTGGCGCACATCGGCTAGTGCTTCGGTCTCGATCCGTTGGCGTAGGGCGGTCAGGTCGGCGTCGGCGGTAGCGGTGACCGTCACCGTCAGGTGGGGGTCTTTGGCCTGGCCCTGCACCTGCGCGGACGCGCCGGTCACGTCCCGGTAGCGCTGGATTTGGGTGGTGACCGCGGCGGTGACCGCGGTGCTGTCAATCACGGTGCGGCCGGCTGCGCCGCGGGCGGTCAGGTCCACCCGGGACACCCCAGCGACGCTGAACAAGGTCGCGAACCAGCGCACCGCCAGATACCCCAGCACCAGTGCCAGGACGGCCAGCACCGGCCACAGCCAGCTGCCGTGGTCTCCCACGTAGCGGCTGATCAGGTTGTCGAACACCGCCCGGTGACCCAGCCGGCTCCCGAAGGTGCCCAGGCCGGTCAGCAGCACCAACACCCCACCAGCGAGCAGCAACACCGCCAGCAGCAGCAGGAGCAGGCGGTGCAGCCGTTCCGCGGCCGGGGTCATGACCGAACCTTGCGGGTCTGCACGCTGGTCCGGGCCCGCGGGGCATGCCG
>JAABUT010002665.1_pt1 | contig 16665 bp, 15 predicted proteins | sample 5559281 | NCBI WGS metagenome assembly JAABUT01 (sample SAMN10711880, study PRJNA513359) | rock metagenome | isolation source: Antarctica rocks | place: Antarctica: Victoria Land, Ricker Hills nord | collected 2016-01-04 | reverse complement strand
CCGCTTCCGCTGGTCGTCAAGACCCGGCGCGGCTTCGGCGGGATCGGCGTCCGCGTCGTGCACACCGTGGACGAGCTCGACCGGGCTCTCGTCGAGCTCGCCGCGGGCGACCCGACGAACATCCTCGTGCAGCGCCACCTGCCCGGCGAGCTCCTGCACGCGGCCGGGGTGGCCCGGGCGGGTCGGCTCGTGCAGGCCGCGGCCTTCGTCTCCGTGCCAGCCGACGACGACCCGTTCGGCCCGTGCACCTCGGTGCGCGTGCTGGACGAGCCCGCCCTGCTGGCGTCGGTGGCCACCCTGGTCGGCAACCTGGGTTACACCGGCATGTTCTGCCTGGACTTCGTGCGCGACGCCGACGGGCGGCCGACGCTGATCGACGTGAACGCCCGCGTTTTCGGGTCATGGTTTGCCCTGCAGTTGTGCGGCCTCGACCTCATCGGTGCCTATCTCTACGCCATCGGCCTGCGCGCACAGGCACCCTTCGGCCACGCCGTGCCCGGTACGACGCAGCCGGTCTTCCCGACCGCCGCGACGACGCTGGCCCGCGTCGACCTGTCAGCGGGTCTGCGCCTCGGCGCCCGCCAGCTGCTGCAGCACGCCCGCCACCTGGGCCTGCGCTGGGCCGTGCTGGCCGGCCAGGAGGCCCTTACCGACGGCCTGCGCCGCCACCGGGCCGCCGCCAGAGCGGGTGCCATCCCCACGCGCGTCGCCGGTGACCGCGGCGCAGCGGTCGCCGTAGGAGTCTGATCGCCACCCGCCGGCGGGGAAGGTCACGCCGCGGCGACCACGGCCGGACGTACGGCGGGTCCTGCTCCGCGGGCAGGCCGAGGGCGTCCGCGATCGCCGCGACCCAGTCCGTGACCCCGGCCGCGTTCGGATGCAGGCCGTCGGCGTACTTGCCGCGCCACGGTGGCCCCGTCCGCGCCCAGAGGTCGGCCACGAGCAGTCCCTGCTCGGGCGCCAGCGCGCGGAGCAGCCGGTTGGCGGCCCTCGCCTTGTCCTCCTTGAGGCCGCGCGGCATCGTCGCCACCAGCGCACCGGACGGCAGCGCGCCGACGAGGTCCCGGAGCCCGGTGAGCAACAGCGGGGTCGGCGTACGGCGCAGGTCGTTGCCTCCCACCACCGCCGACGTGAGGGTGGCCACGGCACCCGCGGCGCGCAGGGCCGGCAGTTGCGTGTCGAGCACGTCCGCGACGACGGCGCCGGAGCGCGACAGGTTCAGCACCCGCCAGGGCCGACCGTCCCGCTGCTCGAGCAGGCCGCGCACCCGCCCGACATAGCCGGCCTGATGGTCGGCCAGGCCGATCGCCTGCGCGGTGGAGTCACCGAGCACCACCCACAGCGGCGCTGCAGGGTCGCCGGCGAGGGCGCGCTCGTTCTCCTCGGTCCACGCGGCGGCGTGCAGGGTGACCTGGTCGAGGCTGCGCCGCAGCGGAGGCACGCGCCGGAGCAGCCACTCGCCGGCACGGTCGGTGAGCGGGCGGACGGCGCCCTCCTCGGTCACGGCACAGCCTTAAGCCCCAGAGCTTCCCGCGTGCGGTCGAGCTCGGTGGGGTCGGTGCTGGTCGGGACGAGGACGAGCTCGTCGTCACCGGCCGCGGCCGCCGACTCGGCGGCCGAGCGAAGCGCCTGGGGGGACGAACAGGTCGCGAGTGCCGCCAGGCTCTTTGCACCGTCCGCGCCGAAGATGTGCATGTAGTCATACACATAACCGCGCAGGCGGTCCTCGGCGTCGGGACCTAACGCATACCAGAGATTGGCTGCCACCTGGGGCTTCTCCACCGAACGGCACCAGGCCAGCAGCTCGTCGCGCCCATGCGGGAGCATCGTCGGCAGGGTCATGGCGGTGTCCACGGCCGCATCGTGCCAGCGAGCTGAGGCCGCGTCAGCCCGGCGGTGTCCCACCCGTCCTCGCCGGCGTCCTGCGCAGCACGCTGTCGGCGACGGTGCGGACGTCCCTGCTCTGGGCGCGCCAGCCGTCGACGAGGGCGGTGCCCGCCACCCGCCGTACCCCTTCGAGGGTCATCCCCTGCTCCGGCAGCACGTCGCTGCGGCGGCCGGCGACGAGGACGACGGCGTCGCGCAGCCGGGCGGCCGCGCGGTGCCCGGCGACGAGGACGGTGGCTTCGTCCGGGTGGAGGAGTCCCGCGTCGGCAGCGGCGATCAGTGCTCCCTGCGTCGACGTCGTCCGCAGGGCCGGGACCTCGTGCGCGTGCCGGAGCTGCAGGAGTTGCGCGGACCACTCGACGTCCGCGAGGCCGCCCCAGCCGAGCTTGAGGTCGCGCCAGCGCTCGGCGCGCGTCAGTCCCCCGGCGACCCGCTCGGACTGCACGCGGTCGCGCAGTCGCAGCACTTCCGCCTCCGCCGCGGCCGACAACGACTCCGGCCAACGCACCGGGGCGACCTGCGCGAGGAAGCGCCCGGTCAGCGCGGCGTCCCCGGCGAGCGGGGCGGCCCGCAGCAGCGCCTGCTGCTCCCACGTCTGGGCCCGGGTGGCGTGGTAGCGCGCAAAGCCTTCCAGCGACAAGGACAACGGCCCGCCGCGGCCCTCGGGTCGCAGCCCAGCGTCGAGGTGCAGCGGCGGGTCGGGGGCCGGCAGCGCGAGCAGGCGGCGGGTCTCCTCCGCGACGGCGTGCGCCGCCGACGACGCGGCACCCGGCTCGGCCCCGGCCACGGAGGAGTGCACGAAGAGCACGTCGGCGTCGCTGGCATAGGACAGCTCCCCGCTGCCGAGGCGTCCCATCGCGATGACGGCGACCCGCGCCGGCAGCCCGCCACGTGCCTCGGCCGCGACCTTGCGGGAGGCGCTGTGCAGTGCGGCCGTGACCGTTGCCGCGGCGAGGCCGGACAGCGCGGTCTGCACAGCGTCGCCACTCACGAGGGCGAGCAGGTCGGCGCAGGCGGTGCGCAGCAGCTCGTGCCGGCGCCGGGCCCGGACGGCCGCGACACCGCCTTCCCAGTCATCGCCGCGGCCGACGACGGCCAGCAGTTCGGCCTCGATCGCCGCGCGCGGGCGCACGGCGAGGGCCGCGTCGTCCGCCAGTGTCAGCAGGGCTTCGGGGGCACGGACGAGGAGGTCCGCGACATAGCGGGACCGCCCGACCAGGTGCGCGAGCCGCTCGGCGACCTGGCCCTCGTCGCGCAGACTCCGCAGATACCAAGGGGTGTCGCCGAGGGCGTCGCTGATCCGGCGGAAGGCGAGCAGCCCCCCGTCGGGGTCGGCCTCCTCGGCGAACCATCCCAGCAGCACGGGCAGCAGGGTGCGCTGGATCGCCGCACGGCGACTGACACCGCTGGTGAGGGCCTCGAGATGCGCCAGTGCCTGCCGCGTCTGGGAAAAGCCCAGCGCCTCCAGGCGGCTGCTGGCCGCCTGCAGCGACAGCCCGGCATCCGCCGACGGCAGGCGCGCCACCGCGGTCAGCAGCGGGCGGTAGAAGAGCTTCTCGTGCAGGCGGCGGACGACGGCGGCGTGCCGGCGGCGGTCCGCGGCGAAGGCCTCCGCGGCGTCCCGGCGATATCCCAGCGAACGGGCCAGCCAGCGCAGCGCCGGGTCACCGGACGGCGGCACGGTGTGGGTTCGACGCAACCGCTGCAGCTGCAGGCGATGCTCCGCCGTACGGAGGAAGGCGTAGGCATCGGCGAGCTGCGCGGCGTCGGCCCGGGCGACGTAGGCGCCGTCAGCCAGCGCCGCCAAGGCCGGCAGCGTCGCGCCGCTGCGCAGCGTCGCGTCGGCGCGGCCGTGCACGAGCTGCAGCAGCTGGACAGCGAACTCGACGTCGCGCAGCCCCCCCGGCCCCAGCTTCAGTTCGCGCTCGGCTTCGCCCGGTGGGAGCAGCGACTCGACCCTGCGGCGCATGGTCTGCACCTCGCGCGGCACGTCCGCCCGCGGGTCCTGCGTCCAGACCAGCGGGGCGACCCGCGCGACGAACTCCGCACCGAGGGCGAGGTCGCCGGCGATCGGGCGCGCCTTGACCAGGGCCTGCAGCTCCCAGTTGCGCCCCCAGCGCCGGTAATAGCCCTCGTGGCTCGCAAGGGTGCGCACGAGCGGGCCGGCCTTGCCCTCCGGCCGGAGCGCGGTATCTACGGGAAAGAGACCGGCACCTCCGGCCTCATCGGCGCAGACCCGCAACAGCCCGCGGGTCAGCCGGGTCGCCGTCTGCAAGGCCGCCTCGCTGCCCGCCGTTCCACCCGCGCCGGGCAGGGGCTCGGCGACGAGTACGACGTCGACATCGCTGCGGTAGTTCAGCTCTCGCCCCCCGCACTTGCCCATCCCGATGACCGCGAGGCGCACGGGCGCTGATCCCGCTCCGAGCGTGCAGGCGGCGACCGCGAGGGCGGCGTCGAGCGCGGCGGCGGCCAGGTCGGCGAGCTCGCCCGCGACGTCGGCCACCTCGCAGCACCCCGTCAGATCACGGGCGGCGAGCAGCAGCAGGGCCCGCCGATAGGCGGTGTGCAGCGCCGCCAACGTGGCCTCGCTCGCGTCGCGCGCGGCCGCGCCGCCGCTCCCCCAGGGCAGCGGCTCCTCCGGGTCGGCGCCCACGGCGGCCAACAGCGCGCGGCGAAGCCCGAGGGCACTGGGACGGACGGTGACCTGGTCGTCGTCCACGAGCAGCCGCCAGTCGTCCGGGTGGCGCACCAGGTGGTCGCCGAGCGCCGCGCTCGCCCCGAGCACCGCGACGAGGCGCCGGCGGAGGCCTACCCGCTCGCGCAACGCGTCGGTCAGCTCGGCCGGCCGCTGTTGGGCCTGCGCCAGCCGGGCCAGGGCAGCGAGCGCGAGGTCGGGGTCGGCACCCTCGGCGACGTCGGCCAGCACCGCCACCGCGGTGGCATCGCCGGGGTCGTCGAGCCCGAGGCCGGTCACGGTCGTTGCCGCCGCCGCGGTCCCACTGAATCCCAGCCGCGCCAGCGTGCCGACCAAGCCGCCTGCACGCGGGTGCAGCGCGGCGACCACGTGCGCAAGCGTAGGTCGCCGGCGTGGCCCGGCGAGGGCGCCGGCGCTCAGGCGGGAGCTGACGCCCCGGCGCGGGCCCCGGCACCGGCCCCGGCACCGGCCCGGGCGAGGTCGGCGAAGCGCGCGAAGAGCGGTCGCCACGTCGCCTCGAGGTCCAGCTCGAGGAACGCAGGCAGCACCGTCGCGGGGTCGACGCCCGAGGCGATCGCCCAGCCGCGCACGAGGTCGGCGTCGGCCTCCGGGTGGAACTGCAGCCCCCATGCCGCCGCGCCGACCCGGAAGGCCTGCACCCTCGTGTGGTCGCTCTCCGCGAGCAGGACGGCGCCCGCGGGCAGCTCGCTCACCTCGTCGCCGTGGAACTGCGCCACGCCCAGCGGCTCGCCAACGGCCAGACCGCCGAACAGCTCGTCGGCGGTCGCCGCCGGCAGCAGCCGCACCGTCTGCGCACCCTTCTCCAGTCCCCGCGGGTGCCGCCGCACGGTGCCACCGAGCGCGGCGGCCAGCAGCTGGTGCCCGAGGCAGACACCGAGCGTGGGGAGGCCCACCGCCACCGCCGCGCGCAGCAGACCGGCCTCGGCGGCCAGGCGGGGGTCATCGTCGTACGCCGCCTCGAAGCCCCCGAGGACGACGAACGCGTCGTAGCCGGCGAGATCGACCGGGAGGGGATGGCCGAGATAAGGGCGGCAGGTGACGAGCTCGAGGCCGGCCGCGGGGAGCCAGCGCGCCAGCGAGCCGGCCCCCTCCGACGCGGCGTGCTCGATGACGAGTGCGACGGGCATGCCAGCAGTGTCGCGCGGTCCGCCGCCGGTGCTACAACACCGGGAGATAGCGGTCGAGCTCGAACGGCGTCACCTGACGGCGGTAGTCCGACCACTCGGAACGCTTGTTGCGCAAGAAGAACGACAGGGTCGCCGACCCGAGGGTGTCCTCGACCAGCTCGCTCGCCTCCATCACGTCGCAGGCCTGCTCGAGGTTCTGCGGCAGCGCGGCGATGCCGAGCTTGGCCCGCTCAGCCTCCCCCAGCGCCCAGACGTCGTCCTCGGCTTCGGGAGGCAACTGGTAGCCGCGCTCGATGCCGCGCAGGCCGGCGGCGAGCAGCAGGGCGAAGACGAGATAGGGGTTGCAGGCCGAGTCCGGAGACCGCACCTCGACCCGGGCCGAGCCCGGCTTGTTGGGCTTGTAACCCGGCACGCGCACCAGGGCCGACCGGTTGTTGTGCCCCCAGCAGACATAGCCCGGGGCCTCCCCGCCCGCCACGATGCGCTTGTAGGAGTTGACCCACTGGTTGGTGACGGCCGTGATCTCGGCGGCGTGCGCGAGCAGCCCCGCCACGAAATGCTTGGCCGTCTGCGACATCTGGTCCGGGTCCGTCGCGTCGTGGAAGGCGTTGCGGTCGCCCTCGAAGAGCGACACGTGCGTATGCATCGCCGAGCCGGGCTGGTCGCTCCACGGCTTCGGCATGAAGGTCGCGTAGACGCCCTGCTGCAGCGCGACCTCCTTGAGCGTGTGCCGGAACGTCATGACGTTGTCGGCGGTGGTCAGCGCGTCCGCGTAGCGCAGGTCGATCTCCTGCTGCCCCGGGGCGACCTCGTGGTGGCTGTATTCCACCGAGATGCCGACCTGCTCGAGCATGCTGATCGCCGTACGACGGAAGTCGTGGCTCACCTCGTGCGGCGTGAGGTCGAAATAACCGGCGTTGTCGACGGGCTCGGGGATCGGGCCACCGGGGACCGGGCGGTCACGCAGCAGGAAGAACTCGACCTCGGGGTGCGTGTAGAAGGTGAACCCCTGCTCCGCGGCCCGGGCGAGGGTGCGCCGGAGCACCTGCCGTGGATCGGTGGGGCTCGGCGACCCGTCGGGAAGCTTGATGTCACAGAACATCCTGGCGGTGGCGCGCTGCTCGCCCCGCCACGGCAGCACCTGGAAGGTCGACGGATCGGGGCGGGCGAGCATGTCGCTCTCCTGCACCCGGCTGAATCCCTCGATGGCGCTGCCGTCGAAGCCGATGCCCTCACTGAAGGCCCCCTCGAGCTCCGCCGGTGCCACCGCGACGGACTTGAGCGTGCCGAGCACGTCGGTGAACCACAGGCGGACGAAGCGCACGTCGCGCTCCTCGATGGTGCGGAGCACGAACTCCTGCTGCTTGTCCACGACTCACGTCCTCGCAGGTGGGCCCCCGGTAGGCCGCCCAGTCTGCGCCCAGGGGCCGGTGCCGCGCCCCCGCCGCGCCCGCGTCACCTACTCGTCACGGCGGCTTCACCCGGCGACGTCACCTCCAGGCAGCGGCTGCCACGGCTGATCACGCGCCCCCGTGGAGCCCCTGCCGTAGACTCGGGGTCGTCGTGCCGGTGGCGCCGCCATCGCACGAGGTCGTTCGACCACTGCTCCTCGCCCGGGTCTCCCGCAGCGCGCAGCCCCTCGACGCGGCCTGACCCTCGCCAGTGACCCGATCGGATCCTCGTGCCCCACAGCTCCGCCAGCACCTCTGCACGTCCGCAGTCCCCGTCACCCCACTCCGCTTTCCCCCAGGCCCCGCCGTCGCGGCCGCGCACCCCTTCCGGAGGCCGCCGCAGGCCCTCCGAGGCCGGCAGCCGGAGCCGGCGCCCGAGCAGCCCCCGCACCGTCGTTGCGCCGGTGGTCACCCGGGAGCCGCAGCCACCCGCGACGAGCTTCGCCGGCGCGGGACTGCCCGACTCGCTCGTCACCGCGCTGGCGCGGCGCGGCATCGCCGCACCCTTCCCCGTGCAGGCCGCTGCCCTGCCGGACGCGCTCACCGGAGCCGACGTGCTCGGCCGGGCGGCCACCGGGTCTGGCAAGACGCTCGCCTTCGGGCTGGCCGTCCTGGCCCGCGGGCTCGACGGCGCCCGGGTCCCACGGCGCCCGCGCGGCCTCATCCTCGTGCCCACCCGTGAGCTCGCGCGGCAGGTCGCGGACGTGCTCACCCCGCTCGGCCAGGCAGCCGGAGTCCGCGTCTCGACCGTGTACGGCGGGACGCCGCTCGGCCGCCAGATCGACGCGCTGGGTCGCGGCGTCGACGTCCTCGTCGCCACCCCCGGGCGGCTCGAGGACCTGCTGGCCCGGCGCTCCGTTTCCCTCGACGCCGTCGAGGTGACCGTCCTCGACGAGGCGGACCACCTGTGCGACCTGGGATTCCTGCCCGCCATGCAGCGCCTCCTCGCGCTCGTCCCAGCCGGCACGCAGCGCATGCTCTTCTCCGCCACCCTCGACGGTGACGTGGACGTGCTGGTGCGCCAGCACCTCGTCGAGCCCGTCCTCATCGACGTGGCGCCGCTGGCGCAGCGGCCCGACGCGACCCCCGTGCGACACCGGGTGGTGGCCGTGCGCACCCGCGGAGAGAAGCCGGCCGTCACCGCGGGCCTGTTGCCCGACGGTGACGCCAGGGCCCTGCTGTTCGTGCGTACCCAGCACGGTGCGGACCGGCTCGCCGAGCAGCTGCACGGCCTCGGCGTCGCCGCCCGCCCGCTGCACGGCGGCCTTGCGCAGCACGTCCGCACCAGGGCGCTCGCGGCCTTCCGCAGCGGGGAGTCACCCGTGCTCGTGGCCACCGACGTCGCGGCTCGGGGCATCGACGTGGACGACGTCGCGCTGGTCGTGCACGTCGACCCGGCGGCGGAGGCGAAGACCTTCGCGCACCGCTCGGGCCGCACCGGCCGGGCCGGGGCCGGCGGCACGGTCGTCACTCTCGCGCTGCCGGACGAGCGGCGGGCCGTCGACCGCATGCTCGCCGCGGCCGGCGTCTCGGCCACCGCCTGACCGTGACCGCGCACCCGGCCGCAGACGGCAAGCGACCGCAGACGGCAACCGACCGCAGACGGCAAGCGACCGCAGACGGCAACGGAGGCCCCCTCCAGGGAGGGGGCCTCCGCCGTCGCACGTCGTACCCGCCAGGTCGCCTCTCGGCGGATCGTCGCTCGTGGCGACAGTGGTGTGAGCCCGGGGGCCATGATGCGGGTCGTGCGTGCGGGTCCATTCTAGTCGCTGTGCCAGGGAAAGGGTCGACGACAGGGACAGCGACTGCGGCGTTGGTGCCGGTGTGAGTGAGCCGCGGCCGCACCACCGCCCGTTGCCCCGCGCCAGCTTCGACGGCGTCGCGGCGTCGGCCGACCACGACCCCGCGGCATCGGCCGAGCTCGCGCACGCCACCGCAGCGGCGGTGTTGCGCGCCGGGCGATCCGGCCAGGAGCCCGTGCCGCTGGACCTCGTGCAGCGCGTCGGTGGCCTCGACGAGCTCGCGGCGCTCTGGCAGGACGCCGAGCCCGGGACGCTGCCGGCGACGCTTCTCACCCTCTATCTGCTGCGCGAGTGGTGCCGTGGGTCCGGCGCCGAGGCGGCTCGGCTCTACCGCGACGGGCAGCACCACGCCGAGGTCGCGCACGCGGTGGCCGGGGTCGTCACCCCGCCTGGACCAGAGGACGTCGCGACGCTCGCCGACGCCGTGCTGACCTCGACCTACCGCGGGGACCTCGCCGTCGCCCTCGAGCGCGCGGCGGCCTTTTCCCGGGTCGTCGGCGCGGGCCGGCGCGCCGCCGCGCACGACCGCGCGCGCGACGACGTCGACGACGCCACGCGGCACCTGCGGCTCGCCGCGGGCAACGAGCGTTGCGCCCGTGCGCTGGAACAGGCCGCCCGAGCGTGGCGCTCGGGCACGCTGACCTGACCTGCCGCAGCTGCGCCGCCTGGAGCTGCGCCGGGCCCGGGTCGGCCGGGATTACGCGCGGACGAGTTCGGGCTGACGCGGGGGCGCGGCGACCGGCTCGCTCGGCGCGGGCGCGGCGTTGCCCACCGTCGTCGTGCGCAGCGGCGACTCGCGGATGAAGACGATGGCGAGCAGTGCCGCCAGCACGAACGGGACGGTGACGAGGAAGACCCGGCCCGTCGCCACGCCGTACGCATGCTGGATGACCGCAGCCACCGGAGCAGGCAGCGCGGCCAGGTCGGGGATGCGCCCGCTGCCGCCGCGGCCGGACACGCCCAGGGCGGCGAGGCCGGTGGCGCTGCCGGTCCGCACCTGCGCGGCGAAGACGGCACCGAGCGCGCTCACGCCGATCGCCCCACCCATCGTGCGGAAGAAGACCACCAGGGAGGAGGCCGCCCCGAGATCGGCTGCCGGCACGGTGTTCTGCACCGCCAGCACGAGGTTCTGCTGCGTCATGCCGACCCCGGCTCCGACGGCGACCATGGCGACGGCGACCAGCAGATAGGGGCTGTCGGTGCGCACGGCGCTCAGCAGCGCGAGGCCTGCGGCGAGGACGACGGTGCCGCTGACGAGATAACGCTTCCACCGGCCCGTGGTGGTGATGCGCCGACCCACCACGGTGGAGGCACCCGCCAGCGACAGCACGAGCGGGATCGTCAGCAGGCCGGCCCGGGTGGGGCTCGAGCCGAGGCCGAGCTGGAAGTACTGGCCCAAGAAGACGGTGGCGGCAAACAGCGACGTACCGATGAACAGGCTCGCGACGCTGGCGAGCGCGACGGTGCGGTCGCGGAAGAGGCGCAGCGGAACGATCGGCTCGACGGCGCGCGCCTCGGTGCGCACGGCCAGGGCGAGCAGTGCCACACCGCCGGTCACCAGGACGACGGACCAGCCCGAGGCCCACGCGAACTGCTGCCCCGCCAGGGAAACCCACACGAGCAGAGCCGAGACGCCGGCGGTGATGAGGGCACCGCCGAGATAGTCCAGGCGCACCTCCCGGCGCACGGTCGGCAGGTTCAGCGTGCGCTGCAGCACGACCAGGGCGGCAAGCGCGAAGGGGATGGCGACGTAGAAGCACCAGCGCCAGCCGAGCCAGCTCGTGTCCACGACGACCCCGCCGACGAGCGGGCCGGCCACGGTGGCGACGGCGAAGACCGCGCCGAGATAGCCCGTGTAACGGCCGCGCTCGCGGGGCGAGACGATCGTGGCGAGGATGACCTGGGCGAGCGCGATCAGACCGCCGGCCCCGACGCCCTGCACCACCCGGCAGCCGATCAGCATCCCCGGGTCCTGCGCCAGCCCGGCGGCGACGGAGCCGAGGATGTAGATGCCGATCGCCAGCTGCACCAGCAGTTTCTTGCTGTAGAGGTCGGACAGCTTGCCCCAGATCGGTGTCGTCGCCGTGACGCTCAGCAGCGCGGCGGCCACGACCCAGGTGTAGGCCGCCTCACCCCCACCGATGTCGGACAGGATCCGCGGCAGCGCGTTCGTCACGATGGTCGAGGACAGGATCGCGACGAAGAGGCCGAGCAGCAGGCCCGACAGCGCCGTCAGCACCTGACGGTGGCTCATCGTGCCGCCCTCGCCCTGCGCCACCCGTGGTGTCGCGGTCCTCGCGCTCAACGTGATCCTCCTGGAGTGCCCGCAGCCGGCAGGCCGGTAGTTGTTGACTGCAACCGTACGCCATGCGCTTGTCTGCCCCAAGCACCTGTGGCGTAGGTCTCAGCGCCGCGCCGGGTTCACTCCCAGGCCGCGTTGAGCCGGTGCAGGCTCGCGGCGAGCTGCTCCACGTCGGCGTCGTCCCAGGCGCCCAGCAGCGCGCGGAAGCGGGCCAGCCGCCCAGCCCTGGCCCGGCTCAGTCGCTCAGCACCCTCGGGCGTGAGCACCAGGCGGGCCGCCCGGGCATCACCCGGCAGCGGCTCTCGGGCGACGAGGCCCAGCTCGAGCAGCACGGCGACCTGCCTGCTCACCGTGGACTTGTCGAGCCCGAAGTGGACCGCGACGTCCGCCGCACGCTCTCCCCCGCTGTCGGCCAGCCGCGACAGCAGACCGAAGACCGCAGGGTCCAGTCCGGGATGTACGGCGCGCGCGATGTCGACGCTGATGACCCGCGCCCGGCGCAGCAGCATCGCCACCTCACGCTCGACCGCCTCGACCCGGGGGTCGTCACCGCGCAGCCCCACCGCACCCACCCCTCACCCCACGCCACGCCACGCCACGGACGTCGGTCTCGGCGCTGCGCCTCCAGCATGCTCGGTCACGTGAGCGCCATGGAGACCGAGGGCACCGCGCTCAGCAGCCTGGGGGGTCACCTCACGACGGGGGCAGCAGCGCCAGCACCTGAGTGAGGTCGTCGGCCTCCGCCGGCGGCTTGTCGGACCGGTAGCGCAGCACCCGGGCGAAGCGCAGCGCCACCCCGCCCGGATAGCGGGTGCTGCGCTGCAGGCCGTCGAGTGCGATCTCGACGACGAGCTCCGGCCGCACGTGCACGACGTGCCCGCTGCGCCCGGTCTCGCGGGCGAGGAGCTGACCGGTCTGCCACCCCAGCAGCTCGTCGGTGAGCCCCTTGAAGGTCTTGCCCAGCATGACCGGCCCGTCCTCCCCACGCGCCGCGAGGTGCAGGTTCGACAACCACCCCGCGCGCCGGCCGTGCCCCCACTCCGCGGCGATCACGAGCAGGTCGAGGGTGTGGACCGGTTTGACCTTCACCCAGCCCGCGCCGCGGCGGCCCGCCTCCCACGGCGCGTCGACCGCCTTCACCACCACGCCCTCGTGACCGGCCGCGAGCGCCTCGGCCAAGGCCAGCTCCGCCGTCGCCGCGTCGGCGGTGACCACCCGCGGGACCCGCTGGCGGGCCGGCACGAGGAGGTCGAGCGCGGCCCACCGCGCCGTACCCGGCTCGTCGAGCAGATCGCGGCCGTCCAGGTGCAGGACGTCGAAAAACCAGGTGGTCAGGGCGATGTCGCTCGTCGTGCGACTGGCGAAGCCCGACGCCGTCTCCTGGAACGGGCGCGGTCGCCCGTCCGCGCCGAGCGCGATGACCTCACCGTCGAGCACCGCCACACTGGCCGGCAGGGCGAGCGCGGCGGCCACCGTCTCCGGCAGGCGCCCGGTCACGTCGTCGAGGCTGCGGGTGAAGACGCGCACTCCGCCCGCCGACGCGCGGTCGAGGTGGACCTGCACGCGCACGCCGTCGAGCTTCCATTCGACCGCCGCCTCGCCCGTGCGCTCGAGCGCGGCTGCCACCGTGCGCGCCGACTGCGCCAGCATGGGCTGTACGGCGCGGCCGGCGGCCAGCCCGATCCTGGCCAGTCCCGCCGAGCCCTCGGCGAGCGCCAGCCGGGCCACGGCCGCGGCGTCGCCGCGCAGCATGACGGCCCGCCGCACCTGCGCGGCGGGCAGCTCGGCCGCCATGGCGAGGGCATCGAGGACGACCGACTCCAGCGCGCCCTGGCGGAGCTCGCCCAGCAGCAGGCGCACGAGGAAGTCCTGCTCGCCCGTGGTCGCGCGCGCGAGGAGCGCGTCGAGGGTCGTCCGGCGCTGCCCGGAGCTGCCGGCCCCGGCGGCGACCGCCAGGCGCTCGAGCGCGTCGTCGACGTCGGCCAGGGTGAGCGAGGGCTCCATCGCCGCGGGTGGGCGCTCGCGGAACGCGGCCCAGCCGACTCCGGGGCGCCGTTGGCGGGGGCGGCCGGAGAGGAAGGCGACCGCCAACTCCACCTCCGCCGGCCGGGCCGCGCGGAGCGCGTCGGCGACGAGCCGGGTCTTGACGCCGCGCGCCGAGGCGGCTGCCACCGTGGCGGAGGTGGCGACGAGCTCGGCGAGCAGCATCTCGCTCAGGCCGGGCGCGTGGCCCGATCGCGGCCCGCGGCCAGCTCGTCGGCCGTGACCCGCCGCTCGGCCACGAAGGACAGCAGCGGGATCGTGCCGGCGAGCGCGACGAGGACGACTCGCCGCGGTGGCCAGCGGTGTCGCCGCGCGAGGTCGGCGGTGGCAGCGAGGTAGACGACGTAGAGGAACCCGTGGATCGGTCCGACGACCGCGACGGGACCGGGGCTGTGCCCGGCGTACTTGACGACGATGGCGACGCAGAGCACGAGCAGCATGACGCCAACCACGTAGGCCATGACGCGGTAGCGGCCGAGCGGGGTGGCCGTCACCGGCGCGGGCTGCCGGCGAGCCGGGCCAGGTAGGCGTTGTAGGCCACGACCTCCTCGTCCGCCTCATCCTCGGCCGTCAACCGCACCGGCGCCTGGGCGAGGACGGGCGGCCGCACCGGGGCGGCCCGCTGCGGCGCGGGCGGGCGACGGGCGTCGCGGACCGTCCTGGCCCAGAACCACAGGGCGAACACCGCGAAACACCACCACTGAGCGGCGTACCCGTAGTTCTGGAAGCTGTGCGTCACCTCGCCGCGGTGCAGCTGCCAGCGGCCCAGCAGGGTCATGCCCGCCGCTCCCGCGACGGCCGTGACGTGCCACAGCAGCCAGGTGGGACGGAGCAGCTGACGCACCGCGCCAGGTTATCCGCGGCGGCGCGTGGGCGCCCGCGCCACCGGGTGCTACGGCGCCCTGCCGGGTCGGGGGTCGGCGCCGGGTGCGAGGCTGGCCGGGTGGGCGACCGGGACGGGCAGCGCTCCCGCGTCTACGCGGCCGAGGACCTCTGGCGCGCCCAGCTCGACGCGGCCCGCGCCGGGGCGCGGGAGGTCGACGTGGCAGGCAGCCGAGTGGTGCTGCCGATGGAGCTGCTCTTCGGCGATCTCGCCGCCGTGCGCGCCTGGCTCGCGCGCCTGGAGGCTGACCCGGCGTACCCGCACGTTGCCCCGTTGACCGTGCGCGCGCGCCGGGGCGCCGGCCGGGCGGTCTATGCGGTGCCGGGGACGGTGGCACTGCCCGACACGGGTACGGCGTGGGCCCTGCGCGAGACGGTGGTGCTGCACGAGGTGGCCCACCACGTGGCCGGTCCGCCGCTCACCCACGGGCCCCACTTCACGGCCGCGGTCCTGCGACTGGCGGCGCTGGCGCTCGGGGCCGAGGCGTCCTTCGTGCTGGGGGTTCACTACGCCGAGCGGGAAGTGTCGGTGGCCTGGGAGAAGGTGTCGCCATGACCGACTCGCCGCCGTCGACATCGCCAGGACTGCCGGGCGACAGGGCGGGCGGCCCCTTGCTCGACAAGATCTCCCGGCTGCTGGCCAAGGCGGAGTCCACGGACTCCGCCGCGGAGGCCGAGGCGCTCGTGGCGAAGGCCCAGCAGCTCGCCACGGCGCACGCCATCGATCTCGCCGCGGCGCGGGCCCGGCACACCGACCGCACCCGGCGGCAGCTGCCGGAGCAGCGCACCGTGGCCGTCGGGCTGCGCGGCAAGCGCGGGCTGCGGCACCTCGTGCAGCTCTTCGTGGTCACGGCGGCGCCGAACGACGTGCGCGTGGACGCGGCCAGGGACAACAGCCACGTGGTGCTCTACGGCTTCACCGGTGACCTCGACGTGGTGGAGCGGCTCTGGTCGAGCTTGTCGGTGCAGCTGGTCGCGGGCGCGCAACGACGGTTGGCGGCCGGGGAACACCAGACGGCCGGCCCGGGGCGCACGGCCGTCGCGGCCAGCAGTTGGCGGGTCGGGCACGCGGAGGGCTTCGTCGCGGCCGTCGCGGCCCGGCTGCAGGCGGCGCGGGCCGCCGCCGTGCGGGCCGCCGACAGCGATGCTGCGGCTGGCGGTGCGCAAGCCGTGGGTGGGGCGGCCACGAGCGGGGCCGGGCAGGCTGCCGAACTCGTGCTGCGGGAGAAGGGCGCCGAGGTCGCCGATTTCCACGCCGCGACGTCCGATGCGCGCGGGTCGTGGCGCGGGTGGCGCGGCGCCGCCGTCCCGGCGCGTGCCCGCGCGGCCGGTCATGCAGACGGCACGCGCGCGCGCCTGGGCGGGGAGCAGGCGCTGCCCGGGCGGCGCCAGGAGCTTGCCGGCTGAGCCCTGGCGCTGCCACGCGAGGCTCAGACGTTCGACGCAGGAGCTGGCCTCAGGCGTCGACGGCGGCTGGGCTCGAGACGCCGACTCCGCCCCGGGTCCGCGCGCCGTAACGGGCGATCTCGGCGTCGAGGTCCAGCCGCGACACCCCCTTGGCGCGCCGCTCGAGCGTCTCGGCGTCGAGCAGCGCCGCGGGCACGATCCACGCCACCTCGAACTCGAGCCCGTCCGGATCCTCGACATAGAGGCTCTTGGTCGTCCCGTGGTCCGACGCTCCGACGAGCGCGCCGCGCCGGGTCAGCTCGACCTGCAGCTCGGCCAGGTCGGCGAGTGTCTCCACCTCCCACCCGAGGTGGTAGAGGCCGACGCCGCCGCGCCGGCCGGCGTTGGAGGGCGCCGCCGCAGCGCCGACCTCGAAGAGGCCGAGGTCGTGATCGTTGGTCGACGCAGGTGCCTGCAGGAAGGCGGCTCCCGGGAACCCCATGACGACCCGGAAGCCCATCGCCTCGGTCCAGAACGCGACGCTCCGATCGACATCGCGGACGTAGAGGACGGCGTGGTTGAGACGGGTGACGGCCATGCGCCTGCAACGACAGGCGCCGCGCGCGCCTTCCCCGCCGCGCGGTGCCGGCGCGACGAGGGGGCGGTCAGGTGAAACCCGGCAGCCAGCGGCGCAGCACGGGGGCCAGCGGCACCTCCGCCTCGAGCTGACACAGCACGCCGACCAGGCCGAGCCAGACCCGGTGCGTGAAGAGGTGCTCCGCCGGCAGCGTCAGCTGCATCGCCAGCGTGAACGACGGCGCCCGCGCATCCCCGGCCTGCGCGGACTCCCCACCCGGGAACTGCGACGCCAGCCACGCCCGGCTGAAGCGGAAGCTCGCATGCCTGGCCGGCTCGACGAAGGGGGCCATCACCTCCCGCAGCTCACCCACCTCGGCGAGCCCCAGCCGCGCACCCGGCCGCAGCATGCCCTCCGCGTGCAGACCCGCCAGCACCTGCGCGTCACCGCCGGCGAGCAGCACCCGCAGCAGCCGGCCGAACGTCGGCGGCA
>JAABUT010002664.1_pt1 | contig 16671 bp, 13 predicted proteins | sample 5559281 | NCBI WGS metagenome assembly JAABUT01 (sample SAMN10711880, study PRJNA513359) | rock metagenome | isolation source: Antarctica rocks | place: Antarctica: Victoria Land, Ricker Hills nord | collected 2016-01-04 | reverse complement strand
CATCTTTTGAGACAATTTTACAATTACAAAAAAAGCAGTTTTTTTAATCATTACCTTTCATTTCCTGAAAGCTAATATCAGTATAGCTTCCAGCGAATTTTACCACCACAAATGTCCATTAACCCGAGTTTTATAACCGGCAAAATTTTTAATTCACACCGCTATACATTCCTGCTCCCTAAAAAACATGTCTAAAGCATGATCTAAAGACGGAAGTTCAAATCCTTTTTCAGTGTCAAGAACACTGTATGCAGGTCTGGAAGCGGGAAGGTTCATTTCAGCTAAAGTAACAGGTTTAAAATATTTTGGATCATAGCCGCTTCTTTTAGCTATTTCGGATACTATCATTGCCCAGGTAATGCTTCCTTTGTTTGATATATTACATATACCTGATGCTTCATCTATCAAAAGATCAAGCGAGGCATGTGCAAGATCGGGAACATAAGTAGGTGAAATGATCACATCGTTGGGAGCTGAAAATGTTTGCTGATCTTTTAATGATTTTAGTGCATAATGAACAAAATTGTATTTATCCCATGGACCAAAAAAGGCACTTGTACGGATAATAAGTGCGTCAGGGTTATGATGTAAAACGCTCTCTTCGGCCATTGCTTTACTTTGACCGTAAATATTTAGCGGAGATACTACGTCACTTTCGAGATATGGGTTGTTTTTTTTGCCATCGAAAACGAGGTCTGATGAATAAGTTACAAATTGAACACCATGTTTGTTACATACTATTGACAAATGTTTGGGAGCAACACTATTGATGTGGAAACAATTTTCGGCTTCTTTTTCAGCGTCATCAACCTTTACATATCCTGCCGTATTTATTACTGCCCACGGATTGTACTGATTAATCATTTTTTCAATATCCGCCATATCAGCAATATTTACATCATCTCTTCCCAAATCTATATGGTGTATGGCACGGTATCCGCAGATTCTGCTAAGCGCTTTTCCAAGCGTGCCCGTTTTTCCTATAATAACCAAAGGTCTGGCATCCTTTTTCTTTTCCTGTCTTAATGGTTTATTATCGCCAAGGTTATACGTAATTGCAATAGGTCTGTTCCACCATCCTTCTTCCTGCAAGACAGGATGCTGATACTTTGCGTCAGCAGCAAGTGACCTGACCAGTTTGGTAAGCGCTGTAGCCCGGGGTTCAGGGCTTCTTACGTCAAACAATCCCGGTTCATATTTCCCAACGGGTTTTGTAAGTAAGCTGCACCAGTCAAATGAGCCCAATAGTGCCCAGGCAGTAACTGCACGAACATCAGCGCCTTTTTTCTGTAAGTTATTAACTGCGTTCCACACATAGTAAAACCATCTTAACTGTTCTTCCCGCGAACAGTGCAAATGGACTTCTGTAATTGCAATTGGTATTTTATACCTGTCCCATACTTCCTGAAAAAGAGCTTCGGGACCTTTATTCTTACCAACCCTTACTGCTTCTACATCTGCATACATATGCCTTCCGTTTCCTCCAACGCAATCAGAAGGAAACTTTTCAAGACTTTCATCCAACCATCTTTCGGAGGTGATATAATGGTTAATTCCCAGAATATCAGGAGGGCAGGGATTATCGACAAAAAATAGTAAATCTTCTGTTTTTAAACCTGTCCAGGTAAGGTATTGCCACAAGGGATGTGTTTCATTAACCCTTCCGCAAAGCAGATCGAACGATAACCAACGGCGGTTATTTTCAAATTCGGCCTGGTACTTCAGAAGTGGAGTGCTATGTGTTTTACCAAAGTCTTCTGTTTGCACCAGTTTTGCCTTTGGGTTTATTTTACGGATAGCCTGCATAGATAGTACAGTGCCCTTGCATTCAGCAAGTAAAATTGTAAGAAAGTCCAGCGGAGTATTCTTATGGGGGTACCAGTGACCATACATCCCGCAAAACCTCGCTGTAGTTAACGGCTCATTTACCGGCGTATAATATTCAATCCACGGAAAGTTGCCCGCTACTTCCCCTGCGTAAGCTGCCAGGCCTTCAGCAAAGCTGCCGTCAAAAAAATCAACATAAGCAGGTCCGCTGCCGTGATGAACAAGGCCGGCAATCGGGGTGATACCAGCTTGCTTCATTTCAGCTAATCTTTCATTACTCCGACTCCAGTCTGTTATTTTATCTTTTTGAGGAGCATGTTTTTCCCATAAAACAGGATAACGTAACGCTTTTATACCTAAATCTGCAAAAAGCCTGATATCATCATAACCTCTTTTATAATGGCCGGATAAATCCAGCTGATCCATGTATGTATCATTAACCCTGTTAAGAGAACATTCAATTCCACCCCAAATCTCAATTCTGTTTTTCGTATTTCCTTTCTTCATCTGTATGCAGTTTTGTTGATAAATCGGACTGCATGATCTTTTTAAAAGTTGAGAGCGCCTGGGCTACTACCTGATCCATATTATAATACCGATATGTGGCTAATCGTCCGACAAAGTAAGTATTAGTTAGCTGGTTAGCCATTGCAGCATACTTTTTATACAATTGGTCATTCTCCGGCCGCGGCACTGGATAATACGGATCTCCTGTTGCTTCGGGAAACTCATACACTACCGTTGTTTTATCATGCTTTTGTCCTGTTAAATGCTTGAATTCTGTAATTCTTGTAAATCCGTAATCATTAGGATAATTTATAGTTCCTGTCTCCTGGAATTGAGCTGTTTCCACTGTCTCAAATTTGAAACGCAGCGACCTGTAAGGCAGTTTGCCATACTTGTAATTGAAAAATTCGTCCACGGGGCCTGTAAATATCAGCTTTCTGAATGTGACATCATCCATTACTTCTTCATAATCAGTGTTCAGCATTATCTTAATGTTGGGATGCGAAAGCATTTTTTCAAACATTTTTGTATATCCGTGCATTGGCATTGCCTGGAAACTGTCAGTGAAGTAACGGTCATCTTTATTTGTTCTTGTCGGTACCCTGGCAGTCACTGATGCATCTAATTCTGAAGGATCCAGATCCCATTGTTTCCGCGTATAAGATTTAAAAAACTTCTCATACAGTTCTCTGCCAACTTTGCTTACCACAACGTCTTCTGAGGTTTTAACAGGATAAACTTTTTCTGCTCTTGAAGCTAAAAATTCTTCCACTTCAAATCCGTTAAGATTTAAACCATAGTATTTATTTATAGTATTAAGATTTATAGGAATGGGAAGCAACTGGCCATCGACCTGCGCTAAAACCTTATGCTGATAATTGCGCCAGCTGGTAAACTTGCTTAGGTAATTAAAAACATCTGCAGAATTTGTATGAAAAATATGCGGGCCATATTTATGTACGAGTATCCCATCTTCATTGTAGTAATCGTAAGCGTTTCCCCCGATATGGTTTCTTTTATCTATTATCAGTATTTTTTTATTTCCTACCGATGCAAGTCTTTCAGCTAAGACACTTCCTGCAAAACCTGCTCCTACAATCAGGTAGTCATAAGTGTATTTGCCAGAGGTTTTGTATGCAGGTTTAGCCTTTCTGTTTGTATTAAGGGCAGAGTTGATTTTTTTCATCATCTCCATAAAAGTTGCACTCCAGCTTTTATCTGACAGAAAATCATCTACTTCTGGCAGCCATTTGGTTTTATCCATTTTTAAGTATTCCTCTACAGCCGCTACAAATTCTTCTGCATTTGATGCGATCTTTACTATACCTTTTTCACCGTACGGCTTTACTACATCGCGTATTGGCGTAGATACCACCGGCACCCCGGATGCTAAATATTCGGGTGTCTTGGTCGGACTGATAAACCTGGTAGATTCATTTATAGCAAAGGGAATTAATGCTATGTCCCAACCAGAAACATAGTGAGGAAGCTCATCATAACTTTTTCCTCCTAACATATGTACATTAGGAAGGTTTGGCAGTGAGTCGCGATTAATTTTAACAACAGGTCCGAGTAATATAAAATTCCATTCAGGCCTTAGTAAAGCCATATTTTTTATAAGCTCTGCATCAAATCTTTCGTCTATCACACCATAAAATCCAAGTTTGATACCTGGTATGTTTCTTTGATCCTCTGGTTCTTCCTTAACTGTTCTTGCCCTCTCAAAATGTTTTTTATCTATGCTGCTTGGAAAAGGATAAATATTGTGATGCCGGTCTTTTTTGAAGTCGTACAAAGACTGACCGCCTGTAAAAACAATATCTGCTTTTTCTAAGAGCATGTCTTCAAACTCTTTTAATCTGCGTGGCGCATTTTTAAAATTCGACAATTCATCCATGCAGTCGTAAATGGTTAACGCAGGGTTATAATGCCCTGAAAAGGACAAAGCCATTGGAGTATAGTACCAAAAAATTACATCATCAGAGTTTTTATTCTTTAATAATTTGTCTAATAAATTTTTTAAGGCTTTATCAGTTTCTTCGTTAGAAAGTCCTGCAGGCAAATGAGGTCTGACAATCCAAAGGTTATCACTCTTTGGAGTGAAAGTGAGGATTGGCTCACCGGGAGCATCATGAAAAGGCTCTTCAACAAAATAGACAGTAAAAATTGTTGCAAAGCGAGAAAGAAGATGTTGAGGTCGTTGATAAACAAAATCCCACCTTAAGTGGGAAAAGCAGATGAGCGTAGAAGGGGTGTGAGACTGGCCATCATTGTTGAAGCCATTGTTATTTTTCAAAATGCTGTTAATTACCTCCATTTGTTAAAGTAAATTTTAAAAGTCAAAGTATAAATTCTGATATTATATATATTAAATACGTGCCATTCTTTTTACAACATAAATTGCCTCTTAAATTAACCTTTCAGTCATTTCTTGTGTAAAAAATTAAAAGCCTGTTAAAAAAGCGGTGGGGAATAATCTTCCCAGTTGTTTAACCTTTCTTACGGAATATCAGAACAAAAAAGAACCCGTTAATAAATTAACATGGATAACGAAAGGTGTATTATTTTCTGGGCAATAATAGCTATGTTAACAAATATAAATTTTCCATAGCTCGTTTTTTAATACATCCCGGATCTTCCAAATTTACAATATTTAACTCATTAAAACTAAATAAGCACTTTAGAAAAAGTGCTTATTTAAACATAATAACAAATTATTTTCAAAGGGAAACCTGTTCTTCTATCTCATCCATGGTAATAGAGCTATGACTCTCATCATAAACAGATTCGCCGTTTTTTATTATTAAAATCTGCGGGCTTTCGTGATACACATTAAATAGGGAGGAGACCTTATTGCTGATATTTCTGAAAGATATCAGATCGAGAAAATAAAAGTCAGCATTGGAAGGTGCAATACTTCTTTCAAGCCTGTTTTTGGCCATAGAACTAATACCGCAGCGGGAACTATGTTTAAATATTACCTGGGGTTTATCATGCGATTTTTCAGTTAATTCTTTCAGTTGTGCATCACTGGTAAGATTGATCCAATTCATAGTAATCTGTCTTTATTCTATTATCAAATTTAATAAAAATTATGCCCTGAAATACCGGGGATTATGAGATGGGCAACCTCCTCTGCGCGATGAAGCGCATGATACTAACATCATACTCAAAACTATTATCAAAAAAAACGTTGTTAAGCCTTTTTTCATATATTCTCTTTATAATTTTTTACCTTTTTTTTAATACTCCCTGTACTGCTAATTTACAATCTTTTCCCCCGCAAACAACGATAACGAAAAGAAGGTAAATAATATTATAAAAAGGAGCTTGATGTGTTTTTTGAAGTAAAAAGAAATGCTTGTTGCAAGAAGATAACTTTATTTTTTTACCTAAACCTTATCATTTAAGATTGTGATATACTTTTTGCACATCTTCATCCTGCTCCAGGCGGTCAACCAGTTCCAAAACGTCCTTTGCCTGATCTTCAGGCAGTTCTACTGCGGTTGTTGGTATTCGGATAAGCTCTGCACTAAGCGGAGTGACCTTTTTATCTTCCAGCGCTTTAGCCATTGTTCCAAACTCTTCATACGGTGTGCGGATAATGATATTTCCTTCCTCGTCTTCACCAATTTCTTCAAGGCCAAAGTCTATGAGGTCGAGTTCAAGGTCTTCAAGATTTTGTCCTTCATTTTTTATTTTAAATTCTCCGACATGATTAAATAAAAACGACACAGAGCCGCTGTTGCCAAGGCTGCCTTCTCCTTTTCTGAAATGCATTCTTACATTTGCAACTGTACGGGTAGGATTGTCTGTCGCAGTTTCAATTAGCATAGCCACACCATGAGGAGCATAACCCTCGTACACCATTTCTTCATAGTTTGTCATGTCTTTTCCCTGTGCTCTTTTAATAGCTGCTTCCACCCGGTCTTTAGGCATATTAACGCCTTTGGCATTTGCCATACATCTGCGAAGGGCGGGATTAACGGCCGGGTCTGGTCCGCCGGCTTTTACAGCAATAGCTATTTCTTTTCCTATCCTTGTAAATTGTTTGGCCATCCTGTCCCAGCGGGCAAACATGGTAGACTTCCGAACTTCAAATATGCGACCCATAAAATGTTAAATAAAAAGTATTTTAAAATCTTAAAACGGATGCAAAAGTAAGTGTTTACCGTCAGTTATTTTTCTACTTAACAACGTGCACAGCCAAATTGTACAATGCTGCGATAATAAATTATTATACTGATTTTCCAACAAAACACTGACAAATCAATAACCAGGACCGGTCGTACAAAAGTTATTAGACGTTAAATAAAAATGTTTCTAAAATAAGCTCCTATTTTAAAACGATTCCAAAACTGAAGATTAGATAATCACAATGATGAGTAACCCCATTTTTCTTAAACACAGCTAATGTTTGAATTAGGTCAATACGGCAAGGTTTATTAAGTTTGAAAAAAAGATATTTTCTATATCAATTCTCACTAATGCTGCATGTAATACTTTCTGCTTTTGGATTTGATCCGGATAATTGCATTATAGACCCTTTTGGAACCGGTCTTATTAATCATACCTGGCTGCTCAAATGTGCAGATAATGAGTATATTCTGCAAAAGGTAAACCACCATGTTTTTAAAAATCCCTATTTTATTTCTGATAACATACGCTTTGTCGGAGACTACTTAAAGCAAAACTTTCCCCTCTATCTTTTTGTAACGCCCATACTTTCCGTTCAGCATAAAGACATTGAATATGACGGAGAAAATTATTATCGCTTATTTCCTTTTGTAAAGAATTCTGCAACCTTTACAACGCTCGAAAATCCTGATCTCGCCTACGAGGCCGCACGACAGTTTGGTAAGTTTACACATTTACTTTCCGGTTTTGATGTGACAATTCTGAAAGAAACTATATCCGGCTTTCATAACCTTACATTACGTTACAAGGATTTTCAAAAAGCATTACTGTATGGAAACAAAGAACGACTTTCTGAGGCTAAAGACATCATAAAACAGGTAGAAAAATACAGTTTTATTGTTGATGAGTTTGAGCAAATAAAAGAAAGCAGGCGTTTTAAAAAAAGAGTGATGCACCATGATACTAAGATCAGTAATGTGTTATTCGACAAAAACGACAAAGCATTGTGCCTTGTTGACCTCGATACTGTAATGCCGGGATACTTTATCAGTGACGCAGGTGATATGATGCGCACTTATCTATCGCCTGTAAGTGAAGAGGAAAGTGACTTTACAAAAATTGAGGTGAGACCAGACTTTTTTGATGCTATAGTAGCTGGTTACCTGGGTGAAATGAAAAATGACCTTACGGAAGAAGAAAAAAAAAGTTTTATTTATGCAGGCAAGTTTATGATTTATATGCAGGCTGTTAGGTTTTTAGCTGATTATTTATGCGGGGATGTGTATTATGGGTCGAAATATGAAGGGCATAATTTTGTGCGGACCAAAAATCAGTTATATCTTTTAGACCGCTTGCAGGAGAAGGAGGCACTGCTTGTGGAAAAGATAAAAAAAATAATAATTTCTATTCCATAGACAGAAATTTTAAAGAGGGATCGCTTAATTTTTGTTCCAAAAAAATTTTAAAGAGAGGCAAAACTGTTTTTAAACAAATTTGATGCTTCTTTGCGTTGTGAAAAAGGGTTGTGTTAGCTAAAAAACTTGACGTATCTATATGCTTTAAATGATATTAAATTATGAAATTATTTTTGATAGGCATGATGGGTTCTGGTAAAAGCTACTGGGCGCAAAGACTAAAAGGAAAATTGAAGGTTCCTGCTTACGACCTCGATGCATTGGTAGAAATGATGGAAGAAAAAACAGTAGCAGAATTATTTGAAGAAGATGGTGAAGCGTATTTCAGAAAGGCTGAAGCTAAAATGCTGCGTTTGTTTGCAGAGAAAAAACAATTTATCTTATCATGCGGCGGCGGTACTGCCTGCTACCATAATAATATGGAATGGATGAATAAGCAGGGCATAACTTTATGGCTTGACGAACCCGTAGAAACGTTGGCGGAAAGATTGCTAAAAGAACAAAGTCATCGTCCTTTAATTAAGAATTTAGACTATATAAGTTTAAAAGACTTTCTGAAAAAGAAATTGCAGGAGAGAGAATCATTTTACAGCCAGGCAGCATACAGGCTAAGTGAAGAACAAATAGATGAAAATGCTTTTACAATAATATTAAAGGAATATGCATAAATTTTTTTTACAGCTTACATCCATGATGGGAGCTTTGGCAGTAGCGCTAGGCGCTTTTGGTGCACATGCACTGAGGCGTATAGTGCCTGAGCCGGTAGTAAACATCTTTGAAACAGGTGTACGTTACCAGTTTTATCATGTTTTCGCTTTAGCAGTTATTGGCATCCTGTATCGCGACTTTTCAAATAGATGGATGCTATGGGCAGGAAACTTATTTATCACTGGCATTATACTTTTCAGTGGTTCTTTATATTTACTTACCTGGTTAAAAGCTTCTTCCCGACAGGGCCTCGACTGGGTAGGAATAATTACGCCCTTTGGCGGATTGGCATTCATAGCAGGCTGGATCTGTATGTTTATAGGGTTGTATAAAGCAGCGATATAATTTTAGCCTGAACAAGGAATGATAGAAAAGCGCAGTACCTGTTGTTGGTTTTTTTTATAATGAAACTGAAACTTTTCCTCGTTTAACAAACAGATCAGATAATCTTATTAAGGATGGTTCTTTAAATAATACTTAAAAATAAATTGTATGTAAAAATATAATAAATGAACAGGTATTATTATCATGAATATTGCAAAGAGTTATAGTTGGTAAATATCAAACTTCAAAGTATTTGTATCATCCGTACTTCAGTTAGCACAAATATTGCCTTCATAAAAGGCATTATATAAAATCTTATTTGTATAGATAATATTACCTGTAAAGCACTTGTACAGTCTCCTTGTTTTTTTGCATAAGCACTGTATCTTTTTTATGCAGCATCTTTGACAATAGATCTTCTGTAAAATGCCTTATCGTTAGTAATGTCAGGTTTTTTTCGAGTTGTACGTCAAACTTATCACTTGCCATTTGTGCAATATGCTCTACCTTGTCTTGCCGGTTGTCAAGACATACCTGTAGGTTTATTGCTGCTGTCTGAATTAGATTTGGCCTTATGCTTAATTCTGAAAACAACTGGTAAAGGGAGCTCATTAGTTTTTCCCCCACAAACGAAAAATCCTTGCTTTGCAAATGAATTAATACCTGGTTATTTTTTATTACGATTACCGGAGGTAAATTTTTACTTGCCTTATCGTTGATGACAGTGCCGGCTAAAGAAGGATCGAGAAAACTTTTTACATGCAAAGGAATTCCTTTATTCTGCAAAGGCTTTATTGTCTTTGGATGTATAACCTGTGCCCCGTAAAAAGCCATTTCTATCACTTCACTAAAACTTAATTCTTTTATGAGAGAAGCTGACGGAAACAATTTTGGATCAGCATTCATTACGCCTTCTACATCTTTCCAAATAGTAATATCATCTGCCTCAGCAAGATTGGCAAAAATGGCAGCAGTATAATCGCTTCCTTCACGGCCAAGAGTAGTACTTTCATTCTGGTCCGTCGAGCCGATAAAACCCTGTGTAATATAAATGCCCGGATTATTTTCGATACCCGAGCGTATTAAATTTTCTTTCGTTACCACCCAGTCTATATTCGCTTCGCGAAAGTTATCATCTGTTCTTATTATATCCCGAACATCAAACCATTGATTTACAATTCCTTTTTCATTCAAATAAGCGCTTACAATGCAACTTCCCAGCAATTCACCAATACAAACAATCTGGTCGTAATAATAATCAAAAGATCTTACAGGCTTATCATGCAGCAGCCATTCAACTTCGGTAAAAAAAGCATTTAAATCTTCAAGCGTAGCATTGTATGAGCTTACCAGCAAATACTTAGCTGTAGTAAGATGACTTTGTTTAATCAACTGAAATAACCTTAATCCATCTTCTTTATTACCCGCATAAAATGCTTCTGCTACCTTTTCTAAGGCATTAGTGGTTTTGCCCATTGCAGACATAATTATTATTATTTGCTCATTGCTATACCGGGATAATATATTACCAACGTTTTGAATTCTTTCCACACTGTTTAAACTTGCACCCCCGAACTTAAAAACCTTCATGACGAGTTAGTATTGTAAATTAAAAAAAATGAGGGTGCAAAGATATGCGGGCAAATAATTAAAGCTCACTAAACATGGTTAGAAGTAAGAGTTTACCCTTCCTTTTTTCCGACTCCTCTAAAGAGCCTAATATTTTAATTATCCTTGTTTTGTCAACTGCTTTTATTTGATCAAAGCAAATCTCTCCCGGTTTTCAATCAAACATAGAATAAAGTCGTGTAGGAATATTTTTTATAGTAGAAGTTAAAGGAGCGATTATTACGGTTTGTAAATGTTTATTTGCAGCATTGGGTGAAATAATAAGGCAAGGCCTTACTTTACTCATTTCCTTTCCTTTTACAGGACTTAAATCAACAAGTACAACCTGCCATTTTAAAAAATTTTCAGATGCCATCATATAGTGTTGTATCCCAGTCAGAAAAATCTTCAGCATCTTTTTCGGAATTGTAGCCGTTTTTCCTTGCTTCTAAAAAAAGCTTATCCCAGTCTTTTAACTCTGGTACATTGGCAACCGGGGTTATAAGAATACCATCTTCTTTTAGCACAATCTCTAAATCTTTTTTATCAAAATCAAACTGCCGGATAATTGATCTTGGTAATCGTATTCCAAAAGAATTTCCTATTGGAATTAGTTTTATTTGCATTGTAATTACTTTAATAATTACAATATTAAGAATAATTTGGGTAAGTAAAGTGTGAAGAAACTTTTCAAAACAACAGTGTCGTTACTATGAAAAACCATTTTTGCCTTACTTACAAGTGAACTGTGCTAATACTCTATGGAAATCAATTCATAGTATTTATTTTAGGAGATACAATACACCATAAAAAAAAGGAACACGTAGAGCAAAAAAAAGATGAAGTTTAATGATAATATTACATCTTTCCATTACTATATTTCTAAAAAACGAGCTGACTTTTTTTATTGCCTTCTACAATCAGTTTAATTTATATCCGATCGTTAACGAGCCAATAAAAGCTTTGTAGGTAAATGAATTATATGCACTTTTTGCCATAGGGGAAATGTTAATAAGATAAGCGCCATTTAAACCCAACTTTATTTTATTTAAACTGACCACATAGCCTGCTTCTGTTTTAAAACCAAAATTCAATTTTTGAGCTGTATAAGAATTATAATTTGGACTCTGAAATTTATTAGAGCTAAGCAAAATATTTAAGTAAGGCCCAATTCCCAAGTAAACTCCCGAATTTTTAGAATTATCCTGTATTCTAAATGTTGTGTTAACATGTCCATAACTGAAGCTTTTAAAAACTTTATAAGCGCTATCAGTTGCTGGAAGACTTTCATTTGTTTCTTTACCGCCAATCCTGATATATCCAATTTCACTGGATAAATAAAACCGCTTCTTATTAAAATAATCTATCCCTATGAACCCACAATAAGAAGATATATCCGTGTGTAAAGCATCAAATTTTTTTGTTTTCAAGTTAGTTATTGAAAAACCGTTATCTATCTTAATTGTTTGAGAATAACTCGTCTTCATTAGTAGAAAGCAGCTAAAAAATAATATTGTCGTTTTCATTCTATTTTGGTTTTAATGTAAAGTTACATTAGTAAAACAATACGAATATGAGAAGTGATCAAAAGAAAAAATCGGTAAAATAGGCTGATAAAATTTTTATTTCCAGAATTAAAAGAAGATTTTTTCTGTTAATAAAACACCTTAAAAATCAACTGTTATTAACCTTTTTTATCCCCTTAAAAAAGTTACATTTGCAGACCTTCAAAAATAGTGGATAAAAGTTTAAAATTAATCTTTAAAAAAGATTTTGATACAAATAAATGGAAGAAAATATACAACCCCTTGAAACAAACGATAATGATCGTGTGATACAAGTGAACATAGAAGAGCAAATGAAGACAGCCTACATTGATTATTCAATGTCTGTAATTGTTGGTCGTGCTTTGCCTGATGCCCGTGACGGCTTTAAACCTGTTCACCGCCGCGTTTTATATGCCATGAATGAGTTGGCTAATTACAGCAACAGGCCGTATAAAAAATCTGCCCGTATTGTAGGTGAAGTGATGGGTAAATATCATCCTCATGGAGATGCCTCTATTTATGATACGCTTGTTCGTATGGCGCAGGACTGGACAATGCGATACATAATGGTAGATGGTCAGGGTAACTTTGGAAACCAGGATGGAGATCCGCCGGCAGCAATGCGATATACAGAGGTGCGCCTGCAGCGCATAGCAGAAAGCATGCTTGATGATATAGAGAAAGACACTGTTGCTTTTCAATTAAACTTTGATGATAGTTTACAGGAACCTGTTGTACTGCCAACACGTATTCCACAATTATTAGTTAATGGAAGCAGTGGAATTGCAGTAGGCATGGCCACTAATATGATGCCGCATAACTTATCTGAAGTGGTAGACGGATGTGTGGCATATATAGAAAATAAAGACATAAGTATAGAAGAGATGATGGTGCACGTAAAAGCGCCTGATTTTCCCACCGGTGGCGTTATCTATGGAATGGAAAGTGTGAAGCAGGGTATGCTTACAGGTCGTGGAAGGGTAGTGCTGCGCGGAAAATGCCACGTTGAAACAAAGGCAAGCGGCAGAGAGACAATCATTATAACAGAAACTCCTTACCAGGTTAACCGCGATATGCTTACTGATAAGATAGGTCAGCTTGTTAATGATAAAACGATTGAGGGCATCGCGCACGTAAACAATGAGAGTAACAAACGGGAGGGCACACGGATAGTAGTTGATCTGAAGCGGGACGGTGTTGCTAACGTAATCATAAACCAGTTATTCAAATTTACAGAACTGCAGACCAGCTATGGTATCAATAATGTAGCGCTTACAAAAGGCCGCCCAAAAACAATGAACCTGAAAGAACTGATTGTAGAGTTCATTGATTTCAGGATGGAAGTGGTGACGCGCAGGGCACAATTTGAGTTAAGAAAAGCACAGGAAAGGGCACATATTCTCCAGGGATATCTTATTGCGCTCGACCACCTCGATGAGGTAATCGCTTTGATACGCAACTCCTCTACTCCTGAAATAGCTAAAGAAAACTTAATAAATGCAGAATGGGGCTTAGATGAAATACAGGCAAAGGCAATTCTTGAATTGCGCTTACAACGGCTTACGGGAATGGAGCGCGAAAAAATTAAGGAAGAATATGATAACCTGATGAAAATTATTGCAGGACTTCAGGAACTATTAGGCAGTGAATTTCTGAGATACGAATTGATAAAAAAAGAATTATTGGAGGTAAAAGAAAAATTTGGCGATGCAAGAAAGACAGAAATTTCATATTTATCTAACGAAATGAGAATCGAAGATCTCATTGAAAAAGAAGACGTTGTAATAACTGTCTCCCATTTTGGTTATATCAAAAGAACCTCCTCTGACGAATATCGCCAGCAGAAGCGGGGAGGCCGCGGATCGATGGGAAGCAGGACAAGAGATGAAGATTTTGTAGAACATTTGTTTGTAGCATCTACCCATCATACTTTATTATTTTTTACAGAAAAAGGCAGGTGTTTCTGGCTTAAAGTATATGAAATACCTGAAGGAGATAAAAACACCAAAGGTCGTGCAATACAAAACCTGATGCAGTTGCCAGGCGATGATAAAATACGGGCAATTATTGATATAAAAGATTTTTCAGATAAAGAATATGTTGATAAATACTATATTATTCTTTGCACTAAAAAAGGGATTATTAAAAAAACGCACCTGGAAGATTTTAGCAGGCCACGGGCAAATGGGATAAATGCGATTAATATTAATGAAGGAGACCAGTTACTTGAAGCCCGCCTGACGGATGGAGATTGTGAAGTTGTACTGGCTGTAAAATCAGGCAGAGCAATTCGTTTTCCGGAAGAAAAGGTGCGGCCGACAGGCAGGGGAGCAATTGGAGTCTTCGGGGTTGACCTTGATGACTCAACGGATGAGGTAATTGGTATGGTTTGTGTAAATAAAGACGACGTCAGTAGAAATATTCTTGTAGTGAGCGAAAATGGATTTGGTAAACGAACACCAATAGACGAATACCGGATAACAAACAGGGGAGGAAAAGGGGTTAAAACAATCAACGTAACAGAGAAAACAGGAAGCCTTGTAGGAATACTTGATGTAAATGGTAAAGAAGATCTTGTAATTACCTGTAAATCAGGAATAACGATAAGAACAAGTGTAGCAGAAATAAGAGAGGCAGGCCGCGCAACCCAAGGTGTAAAGCTGATAAGAATAGATGAAGGTGATAAAATTGCCGCTATTTCTAAAATACAGGAGCAGGAAGAGGCAGTCCTATTAACAGAAGCCTCGATAAAAGCAGAAAACGAGGCTATTGAAAAATTAGAGGCTACTGTGGTTGAGGATAATACAGAAACCACTGACGTGAAGATAGCTGATACAAATGACAATAATAGTGGTCATTCATCTGACAGTGAAATTTCAAATGATACGCTCGAAGACGACCTGAACACTTATGAATAATATTAAACAAAAATTAAAATTTATACACATGAAAAAAATAACGATTGGTTTTGTGATTTTGTTTGCCATAGCTTCCGGAGTTAAGGCTCAGGATTACAAAAAAGTGCGCGATGCATTGGTGCTGGCGCAGGTGCCTGGAACTGCCGGACAAACAAAGCTTGAAGAAGCAAAAGCACAGTTAGATAAAGTGATTGCTGACCCTAAAGCAGACGGCAAGGCAGAAACTTATCTTTTAAAAACTGAAGTTTACGGTACCATTGCAGGAAATGAAAACTTAAAAGCCAGGTATCCTACGGCAGATTTGGAAGCTTTACAGGCTTTAAAAAAATACCTTGAACTTGAGCCAAACGAAGCTAAAATAAAGGAAGATCGTTATGTCGGCGTCAATAGTGCCTACAGTTCACTTTTTAGTGCCGGTGTTAAATATTATAATCAGAAAAACTGGGATTCTGCTTTTGCCAAATTTAAAGATGTAGTAGAATTGGGAGATATTCTTACCGCAAGGAAATGGACAACGTCTGCTTTTGATACTACCTCTTATTTATACGCAGGTGTAACCGCACAGAATGCAAAGAAAGATAGTGAAGCTGCAAAATATTATAGTAAAATAGCAGATAGAAAGATTGCAGGTAAAGATTATGAAGGGATTTATGACTACCTGACTAAGTATTATCTCAACAGTAACAACCAACCTGAATTTAAAAAATACTTGGCGATTGCCAAGCAGGTGTATCCTGCAAACAAGTTATGGAATGATCTTGAGTTTTCAAATACAACCGACAATGCCCCGGTAGAAGATATGGTAAAAAAGTTTGAGGATGCAGACGCTGCAAAAACTATTGATGCCAAAAGCTATCTTGATTACGGAGACTACTTCATAAATAATAAAAAAATAAAAGAACTTGATCCTTCCCAAAGAGCGCAGTATACAAACAAAGCTTTTTATGCCTTTTCCAAAGCTGCTGATCTGGATACGGCAAATGGACTGTCAAGTTATAACGCTGGTATTGCTGCTTATACTTTATTTGAAGATGCAAGCGACTCTGCACGCAAAATAAAGGGCGTTACTGTTGCTATAAAAACGAAGAGAGCAGCAGCTGATAAACAAGCAGACTCTGCAGCAGACAGAAGCATTACCTGGTTAGAGAAATCTTATAATACTCTTTCAAATAAAGCTAACAGAACAGGTACGGAAAAAAATGTTTTGGGTAAATCAACAGACCTTTTATACAATTTATATTCTTATAAAAGAGACCGGACTAAAGCATTGAATCCTAAAAATTATGACAAATACGATGCAAAGGTTAAATATTATGACAACATGCATGGTAAGTTTTAAAGGGTGCATCCCAAATTGTCGCACTTATCCTGTTTTTTTCAAATCGGTATGCTTAAAGTCTGTTTTAACCAACTGTATAACATTGTCCCACTTTTCATTCATATAAGTTACTCTAAGATTAAGCATGTTTTGTGCACCATTACTGCTCCATCTTTGACCAGATTGTTTCATTCTTTTTTGTACAACAGTTCTGTGTGCCGATTCTATTGCTCCGGAACCTATTATTCCGCATCCTATTTGTTTGTATTTTTTATAATCCATCCGGCTGCTATTGGCTTCATAGTAGGAAATTAATTTTTGGGCTGCTGCATTTTGAGGTGCTAATATTTCGATATTATTTA
>JAABUT010002662.1_pt1 | contig 16678 bp, 19 predicted proteins | sample 5559281 | NCBI WGS metagenome assembly JAABUT01 (sample SAMN10711880, study PRJNA513359) | rock metagenome | isolation source: Antarctica rocks | place: Antarctica: Victoria Land, Ricker Hills nord | collected 2016-01-04 | reverse complement strand
ACCGGCCTTGAGGATCGGGATGTAGGCGCCGACGTTGACCGTGCCGCCCGTCTCGACGGCGTAGTTCTGCTCGTTCCAGACCTCGTACGCCTGCACCTTCCCCTTGTACCGGTTCGCCATGAAGGTCATGATGTCGCCCATGTCCGTCGGGTTACTCGGCAAGCCCTCGTTTGTTCCGGCCCAACTCGGCGAACTCTGCACGCTGAAGAGGATTTTTGTGCCCTTCGCCGCCGTCGCGTTGACGAGCGCATCAACCTGCGCGACGTAGTTGTTGGCGAACTGCCCCTTGGCAGGCTCGTACGAACTCCAGCGCACCTGCTGACGCACCCAGTTGAAGCCCGCGCCCGTCACCTGGCCGAACATCGCGTCCTTGCTAGCAGTATCGAGGCCGACCGCGTCCACATTGAACCCGTAGCCGTCCGCGCCACCACCGACGTGGAGACCGGCGTAGCTCTTCGGCAATGGCTGCACCGCACCGCATGGCCCCATGCCGATGCAATCGGGCTGCGGCTGGCCCGGCGGTTCTGTCGCGAGCAGCGCGGGGTCGAGGTTGTCGCTCTGCGCCTGCGTCTGGCCAAGGAGGCCGAGGAGCACCTTGTACGGGTCCGCATTCTCCGGGTGGTACTCCAGGCGATAGCGCTCGAAATACTGCACTCGGTGGGTTTGTCCGTCGCCCGCAGGTGGGGCGGCATTCTGCTCGTCGAACGGCTCCGAGATCGGATAGCCGAAGACGACGATGCTCTGCTGCACATTGCCGTTCCCCGCAGATTCCCAGTAGGAGCGGATCGCCGCGTCGCCCGCGTTGCTGCCGCCGAGGGAATGCCCGGTCTGGTCGAAGAAGAGCCGACTATCGGCTGGTTTGGTGATTGTTTTGAAGTTCGCATCGGTTTGCGCGCGCGTCCCCGCCGCGATCACACCGAGCAACCGGCCCAGCACCTCGAACTTCGTCCCCTTATTCTCCGGGTGCTGCTCGAACACGGCGCGCTGCGTGTATTGCGTTGGGTAGGTCTGGCCGTTCGTTGACTTCTGATCGAAGACCTTCGTGATTGGATAGCCGAACCGGAGCAAACCGCCGTTCCCATTCCAGTAGTCCCGGAATTGCCCGTAGAGATAGTGCCCGGTGTCGCTGTAGTAGTCGGACGCCGCGCTCACCGACGCCGCAGGCCCAACCAACAGCCCCGCGAGCATCACGAACACAACACTCGCACTCATCCACCGTGTCGCCGTACGCAACTCCCCGCCTCCCTCGCTATGCACGATGCGCGAACGCACCGACCCGCCGCGCCCCTCTGTACGTACATAATGGTTTCCACAAACGCACCTTAGCATACGGCATCAAGAAATGCACCTGTCGTCGCGCGGGTAACGATTCGTCCGAGGGTGTCGTATCGGACGTGTGTACGGTGTGATTTAGCGTCGATTACAAAACCGTCCCCTCCCCTCTCGATCGCCGCAGGAAATTCCATTATCCCGTGATCTCAGGGCGATGGCTCCGTACGAGAGGGGCCGGGGGTGAGGAAAAGCAACTGGCTCTTACGGCTTTTTCACCGTCGGTACGGGCGATTGGGCGGGCTTCGTGGCGCCGGTCACGGTCGCCGTTGCCTGCGGCTTCGGTGGGAGCGTTGCCTGCGGTTGCGTTGGCTGGGCCGTCTTGTTCGGCACGGGGGTGTTCGGCGCTTGCGTCGATTGCGCCACTTTCTTCGGCGGCGTCACATCCCTGGCGATCAGGAACTTGTTCGGCCAGTCCTGATAGTGGGTGTTGAACGCGGCCTGCCGCACGACCGCGCCGTCCTTCGCGCGAACAGTGCGCGTGATCGTCACATCCTCACCCGGCTTCGCGAACTCGACCTGCTTCTTCGTGCCCGGTGGCAGCGTGGGATCGATCTGATACTCGTCGTCCGGCGCGGCCTTCTTGTTCCTGACCACCGGATCGCTGAGATCGACCTTGTAACCGAGGTCGGGACCGTAGATGCTGACGTAGAGGTTGCCGCCATCGACGGCGGTCTTGACGAGCATGTACTTGTCCGTCTCATTGCGGAACTTCAGGTCCACGCCGGGGGAAAAGACCGCCGCGTCGAGGCCGACCGGATAGCCACCCTGCTCGTAGTAGCGCACGAGGTAGGCGTGCGGGTTCCGCTCCTCGATCGGGAGGCCGCTGAACATCGCCGCGCGGAACATCGTCGTCGCGACTTGGCAGACGCCGCCGCCCACACCGGGCACCGTCTGCTCCGCGAGGATGACATAGCCGTCTTTGTAGCCGCGCGCGGACGTGATCTCGCCAATTGAGTCCAGAAAGGAGAAGACTTCACCGGGCGCGATCACGGTATCATCCAGATACCCGGCGGCGACCTCGATGTTGTGCGCGCGCGCCGCGTCCGACCCCGCGTAGTTCGAGACGCCGCGGGAGATGCGCGTCGTGATCCCGAGCGCGCCGACATCGTCCGTGATGCGCGGCTTCTGCACCTCGACGGGGAGCGCGAGCGTGCGAACGTCGCCCTTCCACCCGTTGATCCGCGCCAGCGTCTCCTCGACGTTCAGGCGCTGCCCATTTTTCGCGGGTTGCCGCACGACGAGTTGGCCATCCCACCCGATGACCGCGTTCTGCGGCGTCTGCTTGAGTTCCCCGGCAATCGCGTTCACGCGGTTCGTGAGCGCCGCCGCATCGACGCGCGCATCGAGCGCGCTATTGAAGCGCAACGCCCCGACGAGTTCATCGCGCGCGAGGTCCCATTTCTTGTCATTAAAGGTCAGCGATAGCGGTGTTGCGACGAGGGCCTCCGCGCGCGTCTTCGCCTCATCGGCCTGCGCAGTCGTGACGGTCGGGGTGGCGAAGGTGATCGGCAATGCGAGCTTCGTCCCGCGCAGGTGCGCCGTGGTGTCGAGGAGTTGCTGCTGCAGCACGGTGCGGTCGAGTTTCACGCCATCCGCGCCGGGCGTGACGACGATCGCATTGCCCTTCACGCCGATCGCCGCATCGCGCGGCGGCGTGCCGAGTTGCGTCTGCAAACCGTCCAGATACCCGCTCAACGCGCGGTCATCGACGCGCACATAGAGCGGCACATCGGTGCGTGCGCCCTGCCGTGTCTCGAGCGCGCGCCAGAATTTGCCGAGCGGCCCCCCGGAGCGCCCCGCCTGATACGCCTCATCGACCGTCTGATCGAGGTCGATCTGCATCCCAAGATCGGCGAGTTTCGGCGTCCACTGCTTGTTCTCATTCGTCAGGGTAATCGGGCCATTCAGGTAGAGGTCGAGGGACTGCGCGAGCGATGTTCGTGCCGCATCCTTCGTCATGCCGCCGATATTCTGCTCGTTGACGAAGACATTGTCGTAGAGTTTCCCGTCCTGCGCGCGGTTGAACGCCCCCGCGCCGACGACCGAAAAGAGGAACAGGAGCACGACGCCCGCGATGCCCGCCAGCACGCCACGCGGTGGCACCCGGCGCCCCGCGCCGCCAAAGTGCGGTCCCTTCCCGGACTCATCCCCAGTTGCCGCCACCGACGGAATGTCCCATTGTGCCGTGGCCTGATGGGCGCGCTCAGTCTGCGCCGCACGCGCGAGCCGCGCCTGCGTCCGTTGCATCGTCCTACCCTGTTGCGCCATTATCCCAGGCCCCTGATTCTCGAATGCTCGCGAAGTTTCATGCACCGTGTTCGTACGGCACTAGTATAACGAACAACCGCACAAAAAGGCGCGCATTCCCGGCACCCAATTTCGCCGGGCGAACATCGGTCCGTGTGGCGCGACATGCCCAACGCTAGACAGGCGGGCGCAGGAGAAATTGCAGCACGACCCGCCCGAGTTGCACCGTGTCACCATCCGCCAATTGTTGGCTGCCGTGAATGCGCTGCCCGTTGATGTACGATCCGTTCATGCTCTCAAGGTCATCGAGCAGCCAATGGCCACGATCGTCGCGGAACCGCGCGTGCTCGCTGGATGTGTACGCATCGGTGAGCTGAATGTCCGCTGTCGCGCCCCGGCCAACGACCGCACCCGTATGAACGTCGAGGGTCGCGCCACGCAGCCGGCCGGACTCCGCGCCATCGACGACGAGCAGATGTGCGAGACCGGGGACGATGGCCCCGCGTTCGAGCGCGCGCGCGGGGCGGGCGACATCGCCGCTCGTCTCGGTTGTTGGGACGAGTTCACGGCTGAGGACGCGCGCGATCATGATGATGAAGAAGTAGAGCGCGAAGATGAAGACAATACGCAGCACGAAGAGGATGTATTCAACCGACAATCGCGCCCCTCCCGCGCCCCGGTGTCATCGCGACACACCGGGATCGCCGACACGGAACAGGAGTTGCGTGCTGCCGAGTTCGATCATATCGCCATCGCGCAGCAGGTGTTCCTGGATGCGGCGGCCATTGACGCGGGTGCCATTCGTGCTACCGAGGTCGATCAGCCGCAGGAGCGTCCCCGCCGGTTCGACGCGCACATGGTGGCGGGAGACATCGTTGCTTTCCAGCACGATGTCATTGTCCAGCGCCCGGCCAACCGTCGCATCGACGAACCGGAGCGGAAATGACCGGCCGGCGAGCGGCCCCTGCGGCACGGAGAAGTACGCGACGCCCCCCTGCGGTAGCGGGCCGGAGGGCAGACGCGGCGCGGGCACGCCCGCAACCGGGGCAACCATGCGCGGCCGCTCACCAGGCGACCCAAGTCGCGTGCGCTCGTCCTCAGGGCCGCGCGGCGGGGTACGGTTGATCTCGGTGCGCGGCGCGACGCCGGGGCCGGGATAGGGCGCCGGGTCGCGTCCGGCACGGCGCGCGGGCGCTCCCGGCGCTTCGAGCGCGGTCTGCACCTGCACATCACGCCGCCCGATCTGCGGGTCGTTGACAATCTGCACGCGCACCGGCCCCATGAAGCGATAGCCGCGCTCGGACGCGATCTCGCCGAGCCACTGCTCGAATGACTGGCAGAGCGGCGCTTCGATCTCCTTAAAGGTGACCGCGTCCTCGGGGTTGAGGTGCACGCGATAGTCGTTCGGCACAATTGTCCCGTCCACCGACACGAGCGGGCGGGCCTCCATCGCGCGTTCGAGGCGTCGCCCGATTTCCGCCGGTTGGACCTGGCTGCGGAACATCCTACCCACCGACCCTTCTACCGCTCGCTCCATCATGTGTTCAAATCGGTCGAGGCCGCTCAACGCGCTCACCTCACATCCTGTAATGATAGCGATTGACGCGACACGCGGCAATCGGCGCACGACCGCTGACTTTCACCTGAAGGCCGGTTTGCATTCCTCACCCCCGGCCCCTCTCCATCGCCCCTTGGCTCCGACTTGTCATGGTTATAGCGGCGATGGAGAGGGGAGGGGAATGGTTCCTGACTATTAGGAGCCGAATGCATCCTTGATCCGGCCAAACAATCCCTTGCCGTGCTCGTGCACCTCGACGCCGAACGACCGCGCCAACTGCCGCAGCAACTCGCGCTGCTCCTCGGTGAGTTCCGTCGGCGTCTCGACGCGCATCGTCACGATCTGATCGCCGCGCTTCCCGGAGCGCACATCCGGCGCGCCCCTGCCGCGCACGCGGAAAGCCTCGCCCGTCTGCGTTCCCGCCGGGACGGAGATAATCTCCGTGATGCCATCGACCGTTGGTACACCAAGTTCCGCGCCAAGAGCGAGTTGCGCGAGGTTCACGGGTACATTGACATGAATTGTCGTGCCATCGCGCTGGAAAATGGCATCGGCGAGGACGCGCGCCACGACGTAGAGGTTGCCGGACGGCCCGCCGCGCACACCGGCGTCGCCCTGACCGGCGATGCGGATCTGCATCCCGTCGTCGATGCCCGCCGGGATCGTCACCGAGAGGCTCTTCGTCGCCCGGACGCGCCCCTCACCGTGGCAGGTGGCGCACGGGTCGGTGATGAGCACGCCCTCACCGGCGCAGCGGTCGCACGCGGAGGTCGTCATGAACTGCCCGAGGATCGTGTTCTGCATCCGGCGGATCTGCCCAGAGCCGCTGCACTTAGGGCACATCTCCGGCTGCTTGCCGCCTTCCACGCGCGTTCCGTGGCAGGAGGGGCAGGTTTCACTGCGCGAGACCGCGATTTCCTTCTCGACACCGAAGACGGCCTCGGCGAAAGAGAGCGTCACGCCCGCGCGGAGGTCCGCGCCGCGCATCGGCGCACCGGGCGCGGCACCGCCACGGCTGCCGCCGAAGAATGAATCGAAAATATCGCTGAAATCGAAGCCGCCGAACGGGTTCGCGCCGCCATTGCCGTTGACCCCCGCGTGGCCGAACCGGTCGTACGCGGAACGCTTCTCGTCGTCGGAGAGGACTTCGTACGCCTCGTTGATCTCCTTGAATCGTTCCTCCGCCGCTGGGTCGCCGTTCACGTCCGGGTGGTACTGGCGCGCGAGACGCCGGTACGATTTCTTGATGTCGTCTACGGTCGCGCTCCGCTCAATGGCGAGCACATCGTAATAATCGCGTCGAGTTTGCGCCATCCGTCGTTTCCCCTACCTGAAACCTGAAAAAGGCGCGACAGTGATGCAGTCGCGCAGCCTCGTATCATCATGGCATAGTATACGCGGAATATCGCGTTTGGTGACACATTTTGTGCCTTGTCCCGTCGTGTGGGCGCGATAACACCAGACACAGACAGCGCAGAACGCCGCCCAAACTGATTGACGCCATACATGCCACCGTGTACTATGAAGCGCTGCGGACGCATAACTCCGCGCGTGAGCGTGCGAACGATCATGCTGCACGATGATACCGACGACCATCGACCATAGGGAAGGAACCGAGTACGTGCTGAAACTGCGTTTGACCCGCATGGGGTCGAAGGGCCAGCCCCACTACCGCATCGTTGTCCAGGAGGCGCGTTCCAAGCGCGACGGGCGGTTCGTCGAGAATCTCGGGCACTACAACCCGCTGACCGAGCCGAGCACCATCGTCGTCAACGCTGAGCGCGTGAAGTATTGGCTCAGCGTCGGCGCGCAGCCCACTGAATCCGTCGCGTCGCTCCTGAAGCGTGCCGGTGTGACGGAGAGCGCGGCCCCCGCCGCAACCGCAGAGGCATGAGCGAGATGGCAGACACCTCCAGCGAGTCGATGGAAGACCTCGTTCGCTACATCGCCGGGTCGCTCGTCGCCAGCCCCGATCAGATCGGCGTGCGCTCGAACCGCTTCGGCAACACCATCGAAGTGCGACTCACCGTCGCCCCGGAAGAGATGGGCAAGGTAATTGGGCGGCAGGGCAAGATCGCGCGCGCCATCCGCGCCGTGCTCGCCGCTTCCGCCGCGAAGCAGGGTGTGCGCGTCTCGCTGGACATCGACGATTGAGCATGGCCGACGACGCCCCCGAAACTACCACCACGGAAACGCTCCCCGCCGCCCCTGAGACGCAGCCCACCACCCCGGAGGAACCGCCGCAGCGCCTAATGATCGGCATTATCGGCGCGCCGCACGGCATTCAGGGGTCGATGCGGGCGCGCATCGTCTCGGACTTCCCGGACCGCCTCGCGGCCCTCACCCACGTCTATCTCGGCGACGAGCCGCAGCGACGCCGCCTCCGGTCAATCGGCGGCAATGGCCCGTCCGCAATCGTCACCGTGGCGGGCGTCACCTCACGCGAGGAAGCGGGGATGTATCGCGGGATGCCGCTGTACATCGATATCCGCGACGCGAAACCGCTCGACGAGGACGAATACTACTGGCACCAATTGATCGATATGGCGGTCGTCACGCCGGAAGGCGAGCCACTCGGCACCCTGACGAGCATTCTCCAGACCGGCGCGAACGATGTGTACATCGTCACGCAGCCGGACGGCAAAGAACTGCTCATCCCTGCCCTCAATGATGTCGTCCTGGAAATCGATGTGCCGCATAAGCGGATGGTCGCCAAGCCCCTCGAATTTCTCTAGACTTCGATTGTTAGTGGCGGAATTCATTCCTCACCCCCGGCCCCTCTCGTACGGCGATGGAGAGGGGAGGGGAAAACTCAGTCCTCAGTCCTCAGTCCTTTCTTTTGCTTCGGCGGTCGGGGTGGTGCATCGCTAGTACCGCGTCGTTTCGCGAGCGCCTGCCAGATCGCGTCGTTGGGCAAGCCGACCGCATGGGCAAGCACCAATGCGTGATAGAACAAGTCCGCGATCTCCCCGGCGAGCAACGATGCGCCGTCCGCATCGCCGCGTTCGACGTTCTTCGCGCCGATTAGCACCTCGGCGGCCTCCTCACCGACCTTTTTTGCGATCTTGTCGAGTCCTTCGCGGAAGAGATAGGTGGTGTACGAGCCGTCGGGCATCTCACGCTGTCGTTCATCGATCACTGCGGCGACCGCATTCAGGACTTCCGGCCCGATGTCGTCCGTGCTCGGTGGCGAATCCTCCGCCGCGATGTAGCCGGGTTCGGTGAGCGGGGCATGGAAGCAGGAGTTCCGGCCTGTGTGACAGGTCGGGCCGTGCGGATACGCGCGGACGAGCAGGGCATCGGTGTCACAATCCGCCGTGACGGAGACGACATCGAGGAAATTCCCGGAGGTCCCGCCTTTCTCCCACAATTCCTGCCGACTCCGGCTCCAGAACCAGACGTGCGGGCCGTCGAGGGTGCGTCGGAGCGCCTCCGTGTTCATGTGCCCGATCATCAGCACCGCGTCCGTCCCGGCGTGCTGCACAACCGCTGTCACGAGACCGTTGGCATCCCACGCGATTGTCAGCGGATCGACCAGTACCGTTTTTGCCATCACGCTTCGCAAAATCCCTTCGCCCATGCCAATGCATCGCCCGCGCGACGGTTCCGGTAGGGCCACTGAATGTCGATGCTATACTACCACCGGGTGATTGGTTCGGAGGTTCAGAGCGGGGATGGCCGTGCGACGAGTCTTGTGTGGCGTGCCGGTCGCCGGTGCGGTGGGGGTTGCTCTCATTTACCGCTTCATCCGCAGCGGCGAGCGCGAGACCGTTCGTACCACGGCGGATGCCATCGTCGTCCTCGGCGCGCAGGTACACCGCGATGGCCGACCCTCCGCCGCGCTGCGCGGGCGCGTCCAGCGCGGCGTCGCGCTCTACGACACGGGCCATGCGCCGCGCCTCATTATGACCGGGGGTGTCGGCGAGGCGGGCATCGCGGAGGCGGCGGTGATGCAGGGGATCGCGTGCGGGCTGGGAGTGCCGGAGAATGCGGTCGTGCTCGAACCGACGGCGACCAGCACCGCCGAGAGCGCGCGTGCGATCGCGGCGATCTGCGCGCGTGCGGGGTGGCGATCGGTGATCGTCGTCAGCGACCCCTTCCATCTCGCCCGGACCGCCCTCTTGTTTCGCGCGGCGGGGCTTGTCGTCCAGATGGCGGCGACGGACGACTGGTACTTTTCCGCACGGAGCCGCCGGTATTACCGAGCACGCGAGATGGCGGCCGTGTTTGTGCGTATACTGCGTGGTGAATTGCCGCCACGACTGTGGCAGAGCGGATAAGGAGGAGTACTATGACGATCGAAGAAGCCTACGCGGAGCCTGTCAGTCGGAAAAACCGGAAGGATCGCGCCTTCGTGGTCGGGATTCTGGTCGGCGTTGTCGCCGGGGTCGTGGCGACGTTGCTCCTCAACCGGGCCGCCGAGGAGGACGCGATGATGGACGACGAGCCGGTTGTTGAGCTGCAACCCGCCATCGTCCCACGCGGTGAGCGGCCGACCGGGCCGATCCACATGACGTCCGCCCCGATGGGCACGGAGGGCGATCAATGACCGCCGCTCCCGATGACCGGTTCCGCATCGCGGTGAAGTACCTGACCATCGGCCTGCTCCTCGGGTTATTCTTCGCGCCGCGCGCCGGGGCGCGCACCATGGCGGCGTGCTGGTCATCACTTCAGGATTTGTTCGGCCAACTCGGCGGCAACGAGTTCACCGAACTGTCATCACCGAATGAATAGGAAACATCGTGGCTGTCGTCCCCTCCCCTGCTGAAGTGCGTTCCCGTCTGCGCCGCCCGACCGCCGTTTATGCGATCATCGCGATCAACGCGGCGGTCGCGTTGTACACACAGTCACTGCCCATCCGGGAGTACAACCGCTTCCTAGCGAACTGGGCGCTCATCCCGGCGCGGTTCACGCGCGCGGATCAGGCGCCCTTCGGGGACTTCATCTCCAGCCCGCGCCTCGCGACGCTGGTGACGAGCCTCTTCCTGCACGGTGGCCTCGCGCACATCGCCCTCAACATGTTCCTGCTCTTCGCGATTGGCCGCACGCTGGAACTGGCAATCGGCACGCCACGGTTCGTGCTGCTCTACATGCTCGCGGGCCTTGGGAGCAGCGTCGCCGTGATCCTGCTCTACCGCGACTCGCTCTCGCCGTTCATCGGCGCGAGTGGGGCGGTGTACGGCGTGATGGGGGCGTACTTCCTCCTGCTGCCGCCCGGCCCTGACCGTCGGAAGACGCTCATCTGGACGCTGGCGCTGATCACCCTCCCCGCGCTCATCCCCAAGAACATCATCGAGGGAATCACCGGGAGTGACTTTCTCTCGAACATCGCGCACTGGGGTCATGTCGGCGGGTTCCTCGTGGGCGTCGCCACGATGTACCTGATGATCCGGCAGGCGCGCCGCCGCCAAATCGTTGTTGACCCAATGACGCCGCATGAACAGCCTATGGAGACGCCGCACACAGAACGATAAGGACGGATGAGCGATGTTCCCCATCGGCGATGACAACCGCGACCGCCTGCACCGGCCCGTCGTCAACTACTGCCTCATCGCGATCAATGTGGCGGTCTTCCTCTACATGCTGACGCTACGCGGCTCGGCGGCGAATTTCTTCGTCTACAAATGGGCGGTGATTCCCATTCGCTTCCTCCACGAGACGGAATTCCACCGCGCGAACCCGGAGATCACCTCCCCGGTCTACCTGACGCTCTTCACGGCGATGTTCATGCACGGGGGCTGGCTCCATATCGGCGGCAATATGCTCTTCCTCTGGGTCTTCGGCGACAACGTCGAGGATGCAATGGGGCCGGTGCGCTACCTTATCTTCTACCTGCTCGCGGGACTCGCGGGGAACTTCGCGCACATCTTCTTCAACCAGACCTCGCTCGCGCCGTCGCTCGGGGCGAGCGGCGCGATTGCCGGTGTGCTCGGCGGCTACATCGTGCTCAAGCCGCGCGGGCGGGTGCGCAATGTCATCTGGCTCGGCATCGTGCTGATCCCCGTCGTGCTGCCGGCGTGGATCGTCATCGGCTACTGGTTCATTTTGCAGGCCTTCAACGGCATCGCGACGCTCGGCATGAACTTCCGCTCCGGGGGCGCGAGCGGCGGCAATGTCGCGTACTGGGCGCACATCGGCGGGTTCGTGGCAGGCGCGCTCCTTGTCCGCCTCTTCACGGTCGGGCGGGCGCGCGGACAGGGCTACGGCTACCGCCCACCCAATAGCGTACCGCTATGAGTAACGAGTAACGAGTAGCGAGTTGAAAGTAACAAGTAACAAGGCGTGGCGGCAGTCCCTCTCGTTACTCGTTACTCGTTACTCGTTACTCGTTACTTTCACAGGATCAGGCGTTGCGCTCCGCCATGCGCTCGATCAGACCAACGAGCGCGTCGTGCGCCGGGCCGCGCGCGCCGGACTGGCGCAGCAGCGCGAACGCATCGGCGTGGTACGAATCGACGATCTCCTGACAGGCATCATGCACGCCCGCCACGCCAAGCATCTGTAGCACCGTCGCGATGTCGGTTGGCGCGACCTCATCACCGGCGTAGAGCGATTCGAGGTACGCGCGGTCTCCGTCATTCGCCTGCTCGTGCAGCATGATGACGGGCAGCGACTTCTTGCGGCGGCGGATATCGTCGGCGGCGTCCTTGCCGGTCACGGCGGGGTCACCCCAGATGCCGAGCAGATCGTCGCGCAACTGGAAGCCGAGACCGAGCGCGGTGCCGAGATCGCGGTACGCCGCGCCCTGAGCGGATTCAACATCCGCGAGGGATGCGCCCGCCTCCGCCGCGAATGCGAAGATCGCGGCGGTCTTGCCGCCGATCATTTGCAGGTAATCGTCCGCCGTGATGTCCCACCGGCTCTCGAAGCCGATATCCTGATACTGCCCCTCGCAGATGCGGAGCACGGTCGCGTCGAACCCGGCCATCAGCGCGAGCACCCGCTCGGCGTCGATGCCCCGCTCGCGCAGGCCGAAGAGGATGCGATGCGCGATGGCGTGCATTCCGTCCCCGACAGTGATCCCCTGCGCGAGGCCCCAGATGCTCCACACCGTCCGGCGGTGGCGGCGAAAGGCGCTGTTGTCCTGAATATCGTCGTGCACGAGCGTGAAGTTATGCAGCAGTTCGATGGCGGCGGCGGCGGGGAGCGCGCGCTCCGACTCGCCCCCGGCGGCCTGGCAGCAGAGCAGGCAGAGGAGCGGGCGGAGGCGTTTGCCGCCGTTCGTGCGTTCCGGTGCGAAGTCGGTCGTCGCCCAGCCCATATGATAGCGCATCATGCCGTAGAGCGGCGCGAGGGCGGGGTCGGCGCTCGTGAGGTGCGTGCGCATCTCCTCCTCGACCGCCTCAAGCGAGAGAAGGTCGTCGTGACCCATGGCATTCGGCGGGTTTCGGGCGGTCATGCGCTGCTCCTCTCAGGCCGCGTCTCCATGCGTGCGGCACGAAATCGTACCACACGCCGCAAGCAGGAATGCGCCCTCGGCACCGTGCGTTATGGTATGATGAAGCGTACGAATGACGACCCGAATGCGCGCAGCAATGCAACCATGAGGCTCGAAATCCGTATGTATGGGTTGCCGTCAGATCGCGATGATGCGGACGGCGGCACCCGCGACGAGGCGCGGCATGTGCCTTGCGTCCGTTCACAATGGCGTCGCATCGAAACATATGGCGTGGTTTCGGAGGTCTGACCGATGTTTTTCAGCCCATTGTACTTCGCGTTTCTTCTGCCGGGTTTGCTGCTCGCACTTTACGCCCAGTGGCGCGTCAAGGCGACATACGCGAAAATGTCCCAGATTCCTTCGGAGAACCACCTGACCGGGGCGCAGGTGGCGCGGCGTCTGCTCGACGCGCAGGGCCTCTCTCACGTACAGATCGAGCGCGTCCCCGGCGAACTGACCGATCATTACGACCCGCGCGAGAAGGTGCTGCGCCTCTCCGATGGCGTCTACGGCAGTTTCTCGGTCGCGGCGCAGGGCATCGTTGCGCATGAGACGGGGCACGCGGTGCAGGACAAGGAAAATTACGCCTACCTGAAGTTGCGCGGCGCGATTGTGCCGGCGGTCAACCTCGGCTCCAACTTCGGCTGGGTGCTCCTCTTGATGGGCGTCTTCACCGGTGCGGTTGGTCTCGCGTGGCTCGGTGTGGCGTTGTTCTCGCTCGGCACAGTCTTCGCGCTCGTGACCCTGCCCGTCGAGTTCGATGCATCGAATCGGGCGATGAAGCTGCTGGCGAGCAACCATCTCGTCTCACGCAGCGAGTACGGCGCGGCGAAGAGCGTCCTCGATGCGGCGGCCCTGACCTATCTGGCGGCGGCGGCGGGCGCGCTCCTGCAACTGCTCTACTACATCATGCTCGTGTCGGGCATGGGCGGCGGGCGGCGCAACTAAACTGCGGCCCGCGATTCGGATGAATTGCGACCGGCCCTCGGCGAACTGGGGGCCGGTCGTCTTGTGTGAGGAAGTATCGCGCCATGACGATGACTGAGGAAACGATCGAAACATTTACGCCGCCGCCGGTGCCGTCCGGGGCACGCGTGTCGCTCTACGATCTGCTCCCGGAGGAACTCGAGGCGTGGCTCGTGGCGCAGGGGCAACCGGCGTTCCGCGCGTCCCAGCTCTACCGGGGCATATATGGACGTTTCGCGGAGAGTGCCGTCGGCATCGCGGGCGTACCCAAAGCGCTCGGTGCGTTCCTCGATGCGCAATTGCCCCTCGGCATCCTTACCGAAGTGAGCGTGCTCGCGAGCACGGATGGGCGCACGACGAAGCGGCTCTACCAGATGCCGGATGGTCGCCTGATCGAGGGCGTGCTGATGCATTATCGGGACCGCTCGACGGCGTGCATCTCGTCGCAGGTGGGCTGCGCCTATGGCTGCACCTTCTGCGCGACGGGCAAGATGGGGCTGGAGCGGAACCTCTCCGCCGGTGAGATCGTCGCGCAGGTCGTCTCGCTCGCCCGCGTCAGCCAGCAGGAGGGCAGCCCGCTGACGAATATTGTCTTCATGGGCATGGGCGAGCCGCTCGCGAACTACGATCAGGTGATGCGCGCCATCGCGATCCTCAACGAGCCACAGTGCCTCAAATTCGGCGCGCGCCGGATCACCGTCAGCACCGTCGGCCTCGCGCCGCGCATTCGCCGCCTGGCGGAGGAGCCGTGGCAGGTCAACCTCGCCGTCTCGCTCCATCAGACGACGGACGCGGCGCGCTCCGCGCTGATGCCGGTGAACACGCACTTCCCGATCGCGGAACTGCTGGACGCCGTGCGCTTCTACATCGCGAAGACGCACCGCCGCGTCTCGTTCGAGTACGCGCTGATGGCGGGCGTGAACGACACCGAGGCCGTCGCCAATGAACTGGCGCGGTTGCTGCGCGGCCTCTTGTGCCACGTCAACCTCATCCCGCTCAATCCCGTCGCGGAGGCGGTCGGCCCGGACGGCGTGCCGCTGGCGCGCCCCAGCAAGGAGCGTGCGGAGGCGTTCGCGGCGATGCTCGTCGCGAAGGGCATCCCGGCGAGCGTCCGCTATTCCCGTGGGACGGATATCGCCGCCGGTTGCGGCCAACTGCGGGCGGAGACGACGCGGGGCGCGCGATCACCGGAGGCGGCATGACGCGCATCGCCTACTTCGACGCGCAGGCAGGGATCAGCGGCGACATGACCCTCGCGGCCTTCCTCCACGCTGGGCTGTCGCTCGACGATCTGACGCAGGCGCTCGCCCCGCTTGGCCTGCCCGGCTACACCCTGCGCGCGGAGGCGGCGAGCCAGTACGCGATCACCGGCACGCGCGTCATCGTCGATGTCGCGCCGGACCAACCGCAGCGCGATTGGCGCGCGATCCGGGCGCTCATCACTGATTCCGGCCTGACCGAGCGGGCGAAGGAGTTGGCGCTCCGCATTTTCGCCGCGCTGGCCGTCGCGGAGGCGTCGGTGCATGGCGTCGGCGTCGATGATGTCCATTTCCACGAGGTCGGCGCGGTCGATAGCATCGTGGACATCGTCGGCACGGCGGTCGCGCTCGATCTGCTCCAGATCGATGCGGTCTATGCCTCGCCGTTCGCGCAGGGGCAGGGGTGGACGCAGTCGCAGCACGGCCTCATCCCCGTCCCCGCCCCCGCGACCCTCGCGCTGATCGCCCGCGCCAACGCGCCGATGGTGCCGCTGAATACCGAGAAGGAGACGGTGACGCCAACGGGCGCCGCGATCATCACCGCCCTCGCCGACGGCTACGAACGCCCGCCGATGACCGTGCAAACGGTCGGCTACGGCTTCGGCACGCGGACGATGCCGTGGCCGAACTGCCTGCGCCTCTGGCTTGGCGCTGCCATCGTCACGCAGCAAAGCGCCGACCCGGACTTCACGCTCGCGCCGCAGGCGGAGCCAACGCCCTTCTCCGTGAATGATATGCCCGCATTCGCGCCCGACGCCGACGACGCAGAGGTGCTCCTCGTCACCAATGTCGATGACCTGTCGCCCGAGGCGCTCGCGTACGCGCTGGAGCGGCTGTTCGCGACGGGCGCACTCGATGCGTGGTTCACGCCGATCACGATGAAGAAGAGCCGCCCCGCCGTGCAACTCTCCGCAATCTGCCGCGCCGCCGACCAGCACGCGGTCACGGAGGTATTCTTCCGCGAGACGACGACCTTCGGTGTGCGCGCCGTACCCATCGTGCGGGAGAAGGCGCACCGCCGCTGGGAGACGGTCGAGACGCAGTGGGGCCCCGTGCGTGTGAAGATCAAGGCGTGGGAGGGAATCGTGCTCGACGCGGTGCCGGAGTATGAGCAGGTCGCGGCGCTCGCGCGGGCGGCAGATGTCCCCTTCCGTGAGGTCTATGCAGCGGCGGCGGAAGCGGGGCGGCCGTTCGTCGGCGTCCGGCCATTGGCGGTCTATCAATGAGCAACACGGCGCTGATGCTCACGGGCGAACTCGATGATCGCCTGATACTCTCCCAGGCGTTGCCGATCATCGCCGAGTGGCGCGATGAATATGTCACAATCACCGCACCCGCGCTCGGCCTGCGCGCAATGGGCCAATCCCCCGAAGATGCCCTTGAAGACCTGCGCGCGACGATTGCCGATCGCTACCACGACCTGAACGGTCGCGGAGCCACGCGCGTTCCGAGCGCGGACGCGGAATTCGCATCATTGCAGGAGTACGTTGCGGAGCGATGAGTGCAATGACCGAACGGATCCCACGATACATCACCGCGAAATGCCCGTGTTGCGATGGCGCGCTCGTTGAGGTACAGGACAACCTTGGCCATGCCCGCGCCGAGCATGGATGGGTCGCCTACGCTCCGTATGTGCATGGTCCGCTGTTGTGGTTCGATTTCGCTGCGAGCGTGGTCACAGGGGCGAACTGCGCGGGACGTTCGCAGAAGGTGCGATGCAATGGCGGGCAACGGGTGATCGCGAGCAGTGATCACGCCGTTGTGGTCACCTTCATTTGTTCACTAGTGGATCATGCCGCAATTGATTGGCACTGAGCGATCGCGGCGGAGCCACCCAGTAACCGGTGTCGCGCACGGTTTCGCCGTTCCCAGCGTTTG